>Ga0210402_10000625_pt1 | contig 38911 bp, 32 predicted proteins | sample IncBWC7MmetaG_FD_161055 | JGI IMG/M metagenome (GOLD analysis project Ga0210402, IMG submission 161055) | Forest soil microbial communities from Barre Woods Harvard Forest LTER site, Petersham, Massachusetts, United States - Inc-BW-C-7-M | ecosystem: Environmental > Terrestrial > Soil >...
CTCGCCTCGCTGCGCCGCTTCATGCTGGACGCACCACCGGCAAATCTTCCGTCCGAAAGTAAGGGCTGGGAGCTGACGACCGCATCGCGCGCAATTTGCCATCTCGACGCAGATTATCACGCGACTGACTTTACCGGGGTAGGGTTCGACGAAGCCGATACCGCGGCCGGCACCCGCGAATCCACTCTTCCCATATAAAATACAAGGAGCATGAGTGTTGCGAATTCACCGGTGTCGAAATCGAACGAAGCGGGCGCGAACCAGCCCTCCGAGCCTCGCCCCTCGAACTTCATCCGCGACATCGTCATCAGGGACCTGGAGGCCAAAAAATTTGACACTCAAGTGCAGACCCGCTTTCCTCCCGAGCCCAACGGCTATCTGCACATCGGCCATGCCAAGTCCATCTGCCTGAACTTCGGGTTAGCCGACGAGTTCGGCGGCAGGACCAACCTGCGCTTCGACGACACTAACCCGGAGAAGGAAGAGCAGGAGTACGTGGACTCCATCATGAAGGACGTCTGCTGGCTGGGTTTCGCCTGGGACGGGCTCTACTACGCTTCCGATTACTTTGATCAGCTCTACGAATGGGCGATCAAGCTGATCAACGACGGCGAGGCGTACGTTGACGATCTAAGCGCCGAAGAAATTCGCAAATATCGGGGCACTCTCACCGAGCCCGGCAAAGACAGTCCGCATCGCAACCGCGGGGTGGAGGAGAACCTCGACCTTTTTGAGCGCATGCGCAAAGGCGAATTTCCCGACGGATCGCGTGTGCTGCGCGCAAAAATCGATATGGCGTCGCCGAACCTTAATATGCGCGATCCGGTCATGTACCGCATCCTGCACGCCGACCATCAGCGCACCGGCGCGAAGTGGTGCATCTATCCGATGTACGACTACGCGCACGGTCAGTCCGATTCCATCGAGCACGTGACCCACTCCATCTGCACACTGGAATTTGAAGATCATCGCCCGCTTTACAACTGGTTTATCGAACAGCTGGGCATTTTTCCGTCCCAGCAAATTGAGTTCGATCGCCTCGGACTTACCTACACGCTGCTCAGCAAGCGCAAGCTGCTCACTCTGGTGCAGGAAAAACGCGTTACCGGTTGGGACGATCCGCGCATGCCCACGCTCTCCGGCATGCGGCGCCGCGGCTACACGCCGGAGGCGATCCGCAATTTCTGCGGGGCCATCGGCGTTTCGAAAACAAATGGCACGCTGGAACTTGCGATGCTCGAACACTTCGTCCGCGAAGACTTGAACAAGCGGGCGCCGCGCCGGATGGCCGTGCTCCGGCCCTTGAAGGTCGTGATCGATAACTACCCTGAAGGTCAGGTCGAGGAAGTCGAGGCGGTCAATAATCCCGAGGACGAAAGCGCCGGGAAGCGCAAAGCGCCATTTTCCAAGGTGCTATACATCGAGCAGGATGATTTCCGTGAAGACCCGCCCAAGCAGTACTACCGCCTGTCGCCCGGGCGCGAAGTGCGGCTGCGTTACGGCTACTTCATTACGGCGAAGACGGTGGTGAAGAACGACAAGGGGGAAGTGACTGAGGTGCACTGTACGTACGACCCGAGCACGCGCGGCGGCAATGCTCCGGATGGGCGCAAGGTGAAGTCGACCATCCACTGGGTCTCAGCCGCGCACGCTCTCGACGCCGAAGTGCGTATGTACGACAAGCTCTTTACCAAAGAAGACCCGAATCAGGTCGAAGAAGGCCAGGAGTTCACGGCGAACCTGAATCCGAACTCGCTGGAAGTGATCGCGCAGGCTAAGCTGGAGCCATCGCTTGGGAATGCGCCAATTGAAAGCCGTTATCAGTTCGAACGCCTCGGGTATTTTTGCGTCGACCGGGATTCCGAATCCGGACGTCCGGTGTTTAACCGCACCGTGGCGCTGAAAGATACCTGGGCGAAGGTAGAGAAAAAGATCGAAAAGAAATCAGGCGCATAAATAAATGCCGATCGCATAGATAAATGTTATGTAGAGACGCGGCTTGCCGCGTCTCCCCCGATCGGGAAGCCACGTCACAACACCCGGCACGCCTCGTCAAACTCCAGTCGTGGATTGCGCGGGAACAGCTTGCTCTGATCGCCATTCGCTTTCCATTTACCGTCCGAAAAGAACTCCGCATTCACCTTCGCGGGATCAAAGCGTTTCCAGGTCCGCAGACCGGCGCACCCTACGCCGTCGAGCCCAAGTTACAGACCCCGACCCGAGTACGCCGCTTGCCCGCAGGCAGGAAGGCAAAAGAATACAACCACCAAAACCTTCTTCATCGCTCTTTGCTCCACCAGAAATCGCATCCCCCGCTACCCCAGAACGACGCCTTGGCACAACGCAAAGGCCCGCGCAGACCCGTGCGCTCTGCACCCGAAGTCACTCCCGGCTTCGCTATAATGTTGGTTTGCTCTTCCCCCGCCAATTGCGCAGGGGCTTCATGGAAAGGGAACTATGCCGACTGACGTAGTGATGCCCCAGATGGGCGAATCAATTTTCGAAGGAACGATCACCAAGTGGCTGAAAAGGACGGGTGACAAGGTCCAGCGCGATGAACCTCTGTTCGAGATTTCCACCGACAAGGTCGACGCCGAAATTCCCGCGCCCGCCAGCGGAGTCCTTCAGGAAATCAAAGTTTCCGAAGGCAACACCGTTCAGGTCAACACCGTCGTCGGTGTGATTGGGGACGGCAGTGGCGCCTCCGCTTCCGCCCCCGCCAAGGCCGCAGCTCCCACCCCTGCTCCTGCCTCTCCCCCATCCACGAAGAAAGAAGCTTCTGCTCCGCCGCCCGCCGCCCCCGCTCCCGAGGATGAAGAAGATTCCGACGTCCGCTCTTCCCCGCTCGTTCGCAAGCTCGCCCGCGAGCACAACGTGGATCTTGCAAAAGTCAATGGCACCGGCACCGGCGGCCGCGTCACCAAGCAGGACGTAATCGATTTCGTTGAGCACCGTACGACTGCTCCGGTTACGGCCCCCGCGCCCCGTCAAACCTCAGCCCCTGCGCCGGCTGTCATTCCTGGCGACCTGGTGCCGATGTCCCAAATGCGCAAGATCATCGCCCAGCGCATGATCGAATCGCGGCGTACCAGCGCTCACGTCCACTGCATGTTCGAGGTGGATATGACTCGCATCGTCAATTTGCGAAACAAGCTCAAGAACGGCTTCGAGCAGCGCCACGGCGCGCGGCTCACCTTCATGCCCTTCTTTGTGCGCGCCGCCATCATCGCCCTGCAGCAATATCCGATCGTCAACAGCTCGCTCGAAGGCGACAACATCCGCTACCACAAGCACGTTAACGCCGGCATCGCCGTCGCCCTCGATCGGGGACTCATTGTCCCCGTTCTCAAGAACGCCGACGAGCTCAACTTCCTCGGACTGCAGCGCGGCATCACCGACCTCGGCGAGCGCGCCCGTTCGAAGAAACTCCTTCCGGCTGACGTCGAAGGTGCCACTTTCACCATCACCAACCCCGGCCAGTTTGGAGCCGTCTTCGGCTTGCCCATCATCAACCAGCCGAACGTGGCCATCATGGGCGTCGGCGGTATCACCAAACAGCCACTCGTGATCACCGACAAAGACGGCGCCGATTCCATCGCCATCCGTTCCGTCGTACACCTCACGCTGGGCTATGACCATCGCATCATCGACGGCGCCGTGGCCGACCAGTTCATGGCCGCAGTAAAGAAGGCTCTGGAAAACTGGAGTGAAGAAGTCGGCTAATCCAGCTCGTGGGTGGGGCGACGGGCGTCTCGCCGGTCGTCGCGGCGAGATTTCCCAGCCCAGTACCCGGTGTCGTCAGCACCGCGGCAATCGTCGTCGGCGATGTCGCCCTAACTGCCCAATATTCGGTCCGAACCGGGCGAAATCACCACCTCCGCCGCCATCGGAAGACACTTGTGATTCACCGCGAACGATCCGGGCATCTCTTGTTCTCTCCTTGTGAGCGCACGCGACCCCAATTCGGGCCAATCAGAAAGCCGCTCTGCCGAGCGGCGCCCCTTTCGCCTATTTTCTCCCACCGCAATTCCGATTGTTAGTGTGAACTCCGCGGCTCACTCTCAACTCGCGACTCCAGAAATCGCCGCACGCTCTCTACATACACATCCGCGAAGTCGACCACCGGCCTTCGCGTTTCGATCAGCGCCATGGCCGCTTCTATTTCCCACTCCATCGCACATAATACCGCCAACGTCATCATTGGAGCCCGGTGCACCCCTGCGGCGCAATGAATGTAAAGCCGCGCCTCCGGATCGTCCAACGCCTCCAGCGCAAAATCGACGCCGCGTTTCAGCAGCTCCGGGGGCTTCGGCGAAAAATCGTCGTCGGTCGGATTCCACAGCACGCGGATCCCGTGCGGCTCGGCGAGCGGCCGGTCATCGAACTCGATCTGCATGTTGAGCACGTGGGTCACACCGGATTGCGCCAGTTCTTCCATGTTCCGCGCATTCCATATCCCACCGCCCAGCGCAACGCGCTCCGTGACCCAGGTCATGTCCATGTTGCGTCCCGTTGGCCCTCCCGACCCAATCCACCATCTGCGTCCGACGATAATTCTGATTCTACGTCACCTTTCCCGTCGCTTTCAGTGCCGGGGATGGCAGGGAACTCTTTGTACAATCCCAGTCTCCCGATGAGCGGCTTTGCCGCCGACTCGTCTTCGCCGCCCGCCTGCCCTAAATAGAAAAAGGGCGCGATTTGCGTCGCGCCCCTTAAGAGTTTTTCGGCTCTCAAGTTTAGGATATCAAGTCAGAGAGGGGGGGACCGCCAACGCAAGCAGGATCCGGCGAGAGCTGGTCCGGCGCATCTTCCGGAACCGCTCGACCGTCCTCTGCCTACCTCCGAGCAGCCGCGCCACCTCGGGGATGGTGTATTCCTCCAGAACATTGATGGCTAACAGCTTTTTTCGAGAGCGTTCAACCTCTCGATTTCCCGCTCCATATCGGCCATAAAGATCACGACGTCTTCAAAGTTTCTCATCGTGTTCGACGGGACCCGTGACCGATCGAAACGTAGGGCATAAGTAGTAGTTCATAAGTGGAGTGCGATAATAATAGATGGGATAGCAATGCGGGTGTACTAACGCGGGTGTACTAATGCAGAGTGTCATTGGCCGCTGCTGTTTGTACAAAGACCCTTCCGTGCGCCGAGGTCTTCGGGAAGTGCGCGCCCCATCACGAATATTCCAGGCTCGTCTGGGTGGCGGTGATTTCGCATCTGTTTCCTGGAAGGCCTGAAAGCAGCGGTCGCGCCGCTCCTGCCTATTGTTTATAGAACTTCCCCTAACGAATCCCCAGTCCTCGCGTCTAACTGCCTTGGGTCACCGTATGCGCGCCCCCGCGATGGGTCGCTGGCGCTGGATAAGTTTTGAAAGAAGCGATAGTCTCAGAGAGCAATTTTGCCCTTTAAACTCTTTATGATCTGGAAAGTCTCTACTCTGCTTCTGGCGGCGCTTTCGGCCGCGATACCCGCCTCCGCCCAACACTCCTCCTCCGAGCCGGTGCTCGATGTTTCCGCCATGGATAGAACCATTGACCCGTGCGTCGATTTCTACGCGTACTCCTGCGGCGGTTGGATTCAGAAGAATCCGATTCCCCCCGATCAGGCGAGCTGGGGCACATACGGCAAGCTTGAGGACGATAATCGCGCACAGTTGAGGACGATTCTGGAAGAGGCGGGAAAAGCGAACGGCTCGGGGGATGCTGTGAAGCGCGACGTCACGCACGACGCGACACAAAAGATAGGCGATTTCTACGCGTCGTGCATGGATGAAGCAGCCATTGAGAAGCTCGGTGCCAAGCCGTTGTTGCCGGAACTGCAGCGCATCGCAGGTCTGAAGTCAAAGCAGGATCTGGCTGAGTATGTCGCGACCACACAGTTCCCGCCCTCGCTCTACGGCGGAGGCACGCTGTTCACATTTCGCTCGAATCAGGACTTTAAGGATTCGACGCAGGTGATTGCCGAGGCCGATCAGGGCGGCCTCGGCCTGCCGGATCGTGACTACTATTTGAAGGACGACGCCAAGTCCGAAGAACTGCGCAAAGCGTACTTGGCGCATGTCGCAAAGATGTTCGAGTTGCTGGGAGGCAAGCCGGCCGATGCGGCCACAGAAGCTGCGACAGTACTGCGCATCGAAACGGCGCTAGCCAAGGGCCAGCTGACTCGCGTCGAGCGGCGGGATCCTCCCAGGCTTTATCACAAGATGAGCGTGGAAGAATTACAAAAGCTGGCGCCGGCTTTCGTCTGGAACACCTATTTCGCAAAAACCGGGGTGGGATCGCTTGCGGCGCTGAACGTAGTCACGCCCGGCTACTTCCATGTCATGAGTGAAGAAATCGAAAGGGAAACCTTGGCAGACTGGAAAACATACTTGCGCTGGCACGCTGCGCACGACGCGGCCAGCGACCTTTCCGCTGCCTTCGTGAAAGAGGATTTTCGTTTCTACGGGAAGACTCTGCGGGGACGGGAGGAGTTGCCGCCACGCTGGAAGCGCTGCACAAACGATGTCGATAATGACTTGGGAGAAGCGCTGGGCCGGGCGTACGTGGCACGGTATTTCAGTCCGGAAGCAAAACAGGCAGCCTTGAAGATTGTGAGAGAGGTCGAAGCGGCCATGCAGGGCGAGATCCAGGCGCTGCCTTGGATGGCAGCGGCGACGAAGGAGCAGGCGCTCAGCAAGCTGCACGCGATCGCGAACAAGATCGGTTATCCCGACACTTGGCGCGACTACAGCACGCTCGAAATAGTGCGCGGAGACGAAATCGGAAACTCGGAACGGGCGTCCTGGTTCGAGTTTCGACGCTGGCTCGCGAAAATCGGCAAGCCCGTCGACCGCAAGGAGTGGGGTATGTCGCCCCCCACCGTCAATGCGTATTACGATCCGCAGAAAAATGACATCAACTTTCCTGCGGGAGTGCTGCAGCCCCCGCTCTTCAGCGCGCTCTCCGACGCCGCCCCCAACTATGGTGACACCGGCGCCACCATGGGCCACGAACTGACCCATGCATTTGACGACGAGGGCAGCCAGTTCGACGCGCAGGGAAATTTGCGCAACTGGTGGACGGAGGCCGACCGCAAGGAATTTGAGCAGCGCGCCCAATGCGTGGCTGATCAATATTCCGGATACACGATCATCGACGACATCAAGATCAACGGCAAACTGACGAACGGCGAGGACCTGGCCGACCTGGGCGGGACGCTGTTGGCCTATCTGGCGTGGAAGGAAGACACCAAAGATCAAAAGCTGGAGCCGCTGGATGGGTTGACACCCGAGCAGCGCTTCTTCGTCGCCTACGGGCAGAGCTGGTGCACGAACGAGCGCGACGAGAATAAGCGGCTGCGGGCGACCGTGGATCCGCACTCGCCAGATAAGTATCGAGCCAATGGCGTCGCCGCGAACATGACCGAATTTCGTGCCGCGTTCCACTGCAAGCCGGGGCAGCCGATGGTGCGGGAGAACGCATGCCGAGTGTGGTAGCAGGCATCGCAAGGCTTCGGACAAAACGCGTGTGCTTGCGGTACTTGTGCAGCACAGTGGACTCCGGTTCGTGTCAGGGCATCGCTTTCGCGATGCCCGCAATTCCTCAAACCCAGACGCCCCTTTCGGGGCAGCCCTACCCGCGCTCGAAGGCGTGTTTTTCTTCCAACTGCTGGAAGGCCGCGGCCATCTCAGCTTCGAAGTGGTCTTTTTGGTCGGTCAGGGCGGGAAGCGCCGTGGCGCGACCCCGCGCCAGCGTGAAGAGTCCCTGCTGCGCGAGTTCGGCAGCGATTTCAGCAATGTGATCGAGGGTGGTATCGACGTAGAGAGCCTCGATCGGGTCTCCCAGCCACACATCTCCGCCAACCAGACGAGTCTGCCAGTAAATTTTGCGCTGAATCATTCTGGCAATTTCTTCATCGGTGGCCTTGCCGAAAACCCACTGCTTGAGTTTGAAATTGTAGTGGCGGCTGGAGAAGGGCAGCGGCACCAGCTTGCCGGATTTCACGAATTCCGTCTGCTTGTGGTCGACTTCCTTGCGCAGAGCGTTGATCACGGGACCTTCCGTATCTTTCGGTTCAAGCGAAGGCAGAACCTCCCGCAGCGTGACGGAAAGATTCACGGCCACCAGCGCGCGCAGTCCTTCGGAATTCTCCAGCGTGATCTCCGCGTGCAGAACGTCAAAGTCCGCGCCGGACGTGGCACGGCGAAACGGCCATTCGAGCTTGAAACTGAGCGGCAGGCCGGTGCGAGTTGCATAGATGGTCTTTGATGTGTGAGTTTGGGCAGGGGTGCTCATGGTTGATCCTTGGCAGGGTTGTCCTTGTAAGTAGTCATTTTAACCCGCCGGTCGAGGCGGGGCTTGCCCCCGCCTCCGCAGCGCGGAAATGGCAAGCCGCCTCTCTCGAGGGAAATCAGACGCGCCACAGTTGCCACAGATTCCAGATCGCAGACGCGGTCAATAATCCGCACATGCTAGCCGTCGCGAGCACGCTTGGTTGAGTCTCCAGCAGATCGGCGAACACTCCACTGACGAAGACAAACACGAACACGAGCATGGTCAGATGGAACCCTTGCCCCGGAAAATTGGGAGCGCCCAGGGCCAGGATGAGCATCAGTCCCGCGATCCCGAACGGAGCGGTGTTGCCGAAGTAGCGGGTGCGTTTCCACCCGAGGTACGCGATCAGCGCCGCCGGCAGGGCAATCATCAGCGGCGGACTGCCTCGAAAGATCGTTTGCACGGCGTTGCGATAGGAGACAGAAATCCCGAATGCGGCAGGTTCGAAGTCGATCCAGCGCGCATGCCGCATGCCTTGCCAGCACAGCCCAGGTTCGAAAAAGTATCCGGCAAACAACAGCGCCAGAGCGACGGCGATGGCGGTGGTCCAGATCGCGAGCACCGCGCCCGGCCGGACTGGCGCCACCCAGAACATGAGCGGCAAAATTACCAGCGCCAGCATCGCGAGCGAAAACTGGTTGCCCACTGCCAGCGCCAGAGACAGCCCCAGAAGCAGAATGCGCCGCCAATTCCAAAGCACAACTTCGCGGGGAGCGTAGAGTGTGTGCGCCACGGCGATGGCGTTGAAGACAGTTCCGAACGCTCCCCACACCGCGCCCATTTCACCCAGACTGTGCGTGCCGGCCACGTTGACAATCATGGCCGGCGAAAAGCAATAGAGGGCAAGCGCGATGTATCCGCCGGCGTTTCCGTAGAGGCGGCGTGCGACGTACCAGAGCGAGCCTCCAAGCATGACGCCGAAGAAGAGATTTGGCAGAGCGGCGAGCAACCGCCCGAGCGATTCCGGCAACCACGATCCGAGGCGCAGCAAAAGCGGCGCAGCGGCGACCAGGTAATAGAGGGGCGAGCGGTCCTGATCGTAACCCTCGCGCACGCGGAGGTGGCCAGCGCGGCCGGCGGAAGCCAGACCCGTGGCGGCTTCCGAACGCAACGATGCGGGAGTTCCCGCGATGGCGCCCCCTTTCCACTGTTCAAGACCTTGGTAGATGCGCAGAGCCTGATCGGAGTCCGGGGTCGAGGCATGCAAGGTTTCGACGCGCAACAGCCAGAGGCATTGCAAAAGATAGAGCAGCAGCAGCGCGGCCGCGGCAAATTGCGGCGCGCGGAAAGCATCGGAATGAAGAAATCGCCGCAACATAGGGCCCAACAAAGCGGGACCGAGTGTTTTACCATGTTCGGGACGATGATGGATAACAAACCGTTGTCCCCTTCGACCGCGGAGCCCGACCCGCCACTGGCGGCGGACGACACTAAGCCGGCTGCGTCGTCGTTTTCACCCTCGTCTGCACCCACGACAGGCGCACGCCGCAAATCTCCGCTGCGCGATTTTTTCGTCGGACCGGACGGAATTTACGCGGTCCCTCGCTGGCTGATTTACCTGGCGATCGCGTTTGTCGTTTTCCAAATGGAAGTCTGGCTCCTCGCTTCGCTCCGTCCGCATCTGAGCGACCTCTCGTGGCGCATGATGATCGAAGCCAGCATGATGCTGGCCGCGGTCTTGCCTGGCTTTGTGATGGCCCCCATTGAAGCCCGGCCATTCGGCGACTTCGGGCTGCCCGCGCGGCGCGCCTTCGGACGAAATTTCTGGGTGGGGACGCTGTGGGGGATCGTGTCTTTGAGCGTCCTCATGCTGGTGTTGCGCGCGACGGGCGCGTTTGAGTTCGGCGCCCTCGAACTGCACGGTGCGCGCATCTGGAAATTTGCGTTGTATTATGCCCTGCTTTTTCTGCTGACGGCATTCTTTGAAGATTTCCTCATGCGCGGCTACTCGCAGTGGGTGCTCTCACGGGGGATGAATTTCTGGCCGGCGGCAGCACTTCTGTCGTTTGCGTTCGGATACATCCACGGCGGCAATCCGGGCGAAGCGAAAGCCGGCCTCGTAGCGGCGGGATTGATTGGCTTCTTTTTATGTCTGACCCTGCGGCGGACGGGCGATCTGTGGTGGGCTGTCGGCTTCCACATGGCGTGGGATTGGGGCGAGAGCTATCTGTACTCCGTTCCCGACAGCGGAGCGATTCTGCCCGGGCATCTGCTCAACTCCACTCTGCACGGTCCCGATTGGCTGACGGGCGGGTCGGTTGGACCGGAAGGAAGCTACCTCGTTTTCGTGGTGATCGGAGCGCTGTGGGTCTGGTTCGACCGCGTCTATCCGGAGGTGAAGTACGCGGTGCGCGAGCATCCCTAAAATACGAGGGGTGCCCCACTCATTGCGCCCTTTGCGAAGAGTGGGATCAGCGGTCAGCCGTCCATCCACATCACCACGAATAATGCACGGTATAAGTCACGACCTGCTCGCCGTTGGCCGCGACCTCAACCGGAAATTCGATGGTCTGTGCGTCGCGCTTCTTCGACGGGTGCGATTCGTCGGTGAGCTTCCAGTTGGTCCAGCGATAAAGGTGCTCGACGACGCGCACATTCGCAGCTTCTTTTTTGTGGTTGCGCACGCGGACCTCAAATGTCTCGTCCATCCAGTGCTGATTGGCCTCCACATGAAAGTTGGTACGCTTGCGCTCGCCGACGATGTCGAAGGCGTTGCCGGTGTACACGCGGATCATTTCATCCTTGGGTGTGTGGTCGATGGCGTTCTCGCCGATGAATTGCAAGCTGCCGTCGGTGTCGCGCCGGTAAAAGCGGAGGCGTCCCTTGGGCAGCGCCATGCCGAGATGGTTACTCTCCGAGTTCTTCAACTCCTGCATAACCCACACCTTCGGATTCGAAGCCGTGCCGTAACCGGGCTCGTTGCGGATCTGCTCGGGAGAATAGTAGCCGTATTGCTCGATCTGCGCGCCATCGTAAATGTAGAGACGCTGCGACTGGATGCCGGTTGCCCGCACGAATTCAACCTGCTTGGTTTCATTGTCGTGCAATGTCGCCGGCCGCTCCAGCGTGTAGAGGTGAAATTCGTCGAAAGACTTCTCCCTGACGACGGGCGCCGCGGCGGCCATATCCGCGGCCTTGGCCTCGAGACGGTAGGCATTTCGACTGACCGTCCCCTGGAGTTTGCTTACGTCTCCTGCCATCAGCCGGATGCGCGCGTTCTCGAACGTCTTGCCGCTGTGGTTCTCGATGGTGATCCATCCCACGAGATCGAGCGAGTTCGTGCCGGAATTCTTTGCGCCGTCGGAGACGACGAGGTTGTAGTCGGACTGCCAGGTCATCCCGCCGGAGACATAGGAAATTTCCGCTTCAGAGCGGCCAGCCTGGGTGGTCGCGAGCTGCCAGGTCAGCGTCGGCTTAAGGATGGAATCGTCGCTGAGCGCGGGAAATAGCGGCTGCCCGGGCAACCCGAATTGCAGAACCCCATTGACCTGGACGATGGGCTGGGCCGCCACTCCCTGGGGGTACCCGTTGACGTAGGTGACGCCGGACGCGTAGCCGCTGCGAATGATCTTGCCCGGGAACGTTTCAAACTTCTCGCCGCGCTGCACCTGGAAATCAATCGTCTTGCCCTCATAAAACGAAAGCAACATTTCCTGGGAGATGGGGTCAGCGCGATAACTCTGCTCGAGGATCTGCAGCGGGCGTCCGGCGAGGTCGCGGAGGATCACGGAATCGGGCTCAAGATGCGCAGGGACCCCGGCGAAGTCGATGTGGTTTGCGCCCGGTTTCAAGTCCAGCGTTACGTGATCGCGGGCGACGAAGAAATTCTGGTTGTAGATGGTGAGTGATGGCGCAGTGCTCGAGTTGTCCTGCGCCGCGGCGGATAGTGTGAGACTAAGTGCAAGACTAGCGAGCGCGATGAGAAGTTTGTGCATGTCCCCTTTTCCTGTGGTTGTCGTTGCGATGGCCGGGGAAGCCGTCGCTTCTATCTCGTACGGACGCGGCTTGCCGCGTCTTGGGGAGAGAACGGGGATGGGGGGCAAACTTGCGTCGCAGATTCAAGCCTGAGGGGAAAAAAGTAACTCGGGGTAACCAGCGAAAAGAACCGAAGCGCTGGCGCGGATCTACTTCGCAGGAACGGACGCTCTCGGGGCGGGCGCGCCGCGTCCTTCCGTGCTCAGGTCCTCGTCCAGGCAGGACGCCGGCGCTACCCTTAGATGTCCAAATTCTTCACGTCCAGGGCGTTGTCTTCGATGAATTTTCTGCGGGCTTCCACGTCTTCGCCCATCAGCGTCGTGAAGATGGTCTCACACTCGGCTATGTCTTCGAGGCGGACTTGCAGAAGCGTGCGGCGCTCGGGATCCATGGTCGTTTCCCAGAGCTGCTCGGCCGTCATTTCTCCGAGGCCTTTATAGCGCTGCACGATGTACTCTCTGCGGCCTTCGTTCAGGACGTAATCGAAGAGTTCGCGGGCAGTATGTTTCTCGACGATCTCAGGCTCTTTCGCCCGTACTCTGAGCGCCGGCTTGCCGGATTTCTTCTGCGCTCTCTCGGCTTCTTCTTTCTCCGCGGCGCTTAGATTTTCGCTTTCGTCTCCGTTATTGCTCTCCCCTCGATCTTCGTTGCCGTCCTCACTCTTGCCATCACTCGCCCCGGCCTTGGTCTTGGCCGCTCTCGGCACGCTCTCGACCACAAACGGGGGCTCAAGATACTGCTCGATCTGCTTGAACTTGGCGATGAGCTGGCGGCATTCCGGGGTCGAGGCTAGTTCCCAGTTGATGACGTGCTCGGCGCCCTGCGAGTTCACGAAGTGCAGTTCCCAGAGATTATGTTCTTCGTCGAACCGGGTCTCGACGCTCTTCAAGTTCAGGTCCTTTTGACGGCGCTTGAGTTCCTTTTCGAGTTTCTCGATTTTCTTCGGCGGAGTTTTTTTGTCGCCTTCAAAATCGACACGCTTCGCCAGATCGAGTTTCGGCAGCAGACTGGTAATTTCTTCGGCGCGAATACGCTTGTTCAGTTTGTCGAGGAATCCCAGATACTCGTTCAGCACGGTGATGAACTTGGTCAGGGCCGCGCCTTCGAGCTTGGCCGCGCCTTCACCGTAGCGGATGATAAGGCCTTCGGAGGCGCGCTTCACCATGACCTTGACGAATTCGCGCTCATCCTTGATGTACTGGTGCGACTTGCCCTTCTTGATTCCGAACAGCGGCGGCTGCGCGATGTAGACGTTGTTGCGCTTGATCAACTCCTGCATGTGGCGAAAGAAGAACGTCAGCAGCAGGGTGCGGATGTGCGAGCCGTCCACGTCGGCGTCGGTCATCAGAATGATTTTGCCGTAGCGGACCTTCGTCGGATCGAAGTCTTCTTTCGAGATGCCAGTGCCGAGCGCGGTGATCATGGCGCGAATTTCTTCGTGCGCCAGCATCTTGTCGTAACGCGCTTTTTCCACGTTCAGAATTTTTCCCTTGAGCGGGAGGATAGCCTGAAAGCGGCGGTCGCGCCCCTGTTTGGCGGTGCCGCCTGCGGATTCTCCCTCGACCAGGAAGAGTTCGCAGCGGTTCGGATCGCGCTCGGAGCAGTCGGCGAGTTTGCCGGGCAGTCCTCCACCATCGAGCGCGCCTTTGCGGCGCGTCAGGTCGCGGGCCTTGCGGGCAGCTTCGCGGGCGCGGGCGGCGTCGATCGCTTTGTTGATAATTTTGCGGGCTACAGCGGTATTCTGCTCGAAGAACGCTCCCAGCCTTTCATTGACTACTGCCTGCACGATGCCGGCGATATCGGAATTCAGCTTGCCCTTGGTCTGGCCTTCGAACTGCGGCTGCGGCAGCTTGACGCTGATCACGGCCACCAGTCCTTCGCGGACGTCATCTCCGGTAAGATTTTCTTTCACGTCTTTGAACAGGCCCATCTGCTGTCCGGCGTAGTTGATGGTGCGGGTCAGCGAGGTGCGGAAGCCGGAGAGATGGGTACCGCCGTCGACGGTGTTGATGTTGTTGGCAAAACTGAAAACAGACTCCGAGTAGGCGTCGTTGTACTGGAGGGCGATCTCGATGTGCACGTCCTCCTTGTCGGCCTCCATGTAGATCGGCTTGTCGTGGAGCGTCTGCTTGCCGCGGTTGAGGTGCTTGATGAACTCGGCAATGCCGCCGTTGTACTTGAACTCGGTGCGCTTGGCTTCGCTGGTTTTCGAATCGGTCTGGCGCTCGTCGGTGAGCGTAATGACCAGCCCTTTGTTCAGGAACGCCAATTCGCGCAGGCGCTGCGAGAGCGTATCGAAGTTGTATTCGATGGTGGTGGTGAAAATCGTTTTGTCAGGCACGAAGTGAACCTTGGTGCCTGTCTTTACTTTGGCGGCGCCGGTTTTCTTCAGTTTGCTGGTAGGCTCGCCTTTCGAGTAGGTCTGCTCCCAAGTAAAACCGTCGCGCCAGATTTCGAGATCGAGTTCTTCGCTGAGCGCATTGACGCAGCTCACGCCGACGCCGTGCAATCCGCCGGAAACCTTGTAGGAGTTGCTGTCGAACTTGCCGCCCGCGTGCAGCGTGGTCATGACGACCTGCGCGGCGGGAATCTTTTCGCCGTCGATGTCCATATTGTCGACGGGAATGCCGCGCCCGTTGTCGATTACGGTGATGGAGTTGTCGAGGTGGATGGTGACTTCAATCTTATCGGCGTGGCCGGCCAGCGCTTCATCGACCGAGTTATCTACGACTTCATAGACGAGGTGGTGCAGGCCGAGTTCGCCGGTCGAACCGATGTACATGGCGGGACGTTTGCGCACCGCTTCCATGCCGCCGAGGACTTTGATGGAGTCGGCAGTGTAGTCTCCGTTGGCGGGTTTGCCGTTCTTGTTTTTAGCGTCGACGCTGTTCGCGTCAACCGCTTCGGCTTGCAATTCTTTCGTGGCCATTCTGCTCCGTGGAGAACGCCGGATCGAACGCCTCGCTGAAGGGGCGATTCCGGGACTGCTCGGGTGACCTCAACTTATTGAATTTTCTGCTATTTAGCTGTCACCGGAGCTGTACTCATTTTAACATAAAGGACTCGCATTTTGAGGCTGGAATCGAGACGATAAACTGCGTTTTTTGTTGCTCTTAGGGACATGGGTTTGGGGGGCTCGAGCCAGACGCGGCAAGCCGCGCGTCTACGGGGATTTTAGGGTGATTTAGCGGGGCCGAAATGCAGCCCGTCCATCAGATCGTCTAGCCCATCTTCGCTGCCGGCGATGAAGGTGAAGGAAACGACCTGTCCCTTGGCGAGCAGGACGAGCGTGCACTGCCGCATGGTGAGTTTGTCATTCCTTGTCTCAACCCCGCTTGTCTCAACCCCGCTCGTTTTGCCGCTCCGCGGCTTGATGAAATCAGCGCGCAGCAGTTGCCGCGATTCCACTTCCAACGCATACGGTTCGCCTTCGGCCTTGAAGCCCCTGGAGGTTGCGAGTTCCGTGAGCGGGCCGAGGTAGTCTTCGGCTTTCTTGAGGCCGGGATAGGACGCTGCGCTCTCGGAGGCGATCACGACCGCGGAGTTGATGGTGTCTCCGGTGGCTTGCGGCGGGCGCTCGAAAACGGCGAGCAGGACTTCCGCTTTCCCGGCCTCATTTCCCTCCTGCATCTCCTGGGTGCGATCCACCCAGCCGTAAGGAATTTGAAAGCGGAACGCGAAAATGGGGTTGCGGTAAAGCTGAGGGTCTTCGTTGTGCGCGGCGGACTTGGCGGTTGGCGTGGCTGCCGGCGCAGTCCTGCGTTGGGCCTGCCCGGTGAGGGTTAGGCACAGTACCAAGGCTGCAATCGTCACCGGGCGGCGATGCATAAGGGGCTGGATCAACCTGGAACAAGTCTACATTCGTTTTCGATCGCGCGGCGCGTGTTCGGCTGTCGCTAAGGTCCCGATTCGCAGCGCAAGTACGATTGGCAGAAGTACGGTTCGTATCCGGGCATCGCTTCAGGGTGCCCTGAGTGCCTGGCTATGGGAGCGCCTTCAGGCGCTGCGGCCCGGAGATTGGAGCGTCACCATGCGATGCTACTCAATCAACATGCAATCTCCGTAGGAGTAGAACCGGTACCCTGCCTCGACCGCATGCCGGTAAGCGTCCAGCACGAACTCCCTTCCGCCGAGCGCGCACAACATCATCAACAATGTGGATTGCGGCAGATGAAAATTTGTCAGCAGGGCGTCTACGATGCGAAACCGATAGCCCGGATAGATAAATAGGTCCGCCTCGCCTCGGCCGGCCTTTACGCGATCTCCGCCCGCGCGATCCGCCGGAGGCTCCGCTGCATACTCCAGTGTGCGAACCGTGGTTGTTCCGACGGCTACCACGCGCCGCCCCTCCGCTTTCGCCAAGTTGATCGCCCGCGCCGACTCTGCCGGAATCTCGTACCGTTCCCGATGCAGCTTGTGATCTTCCACTTTTTCTACTCGTACCGGCTGAAACGTTCCCAGCCCGACGTGCAACGTAATCTCGGCAATTTCAATCCCGCGGGCGCGAATTCGATCGAGGATCTCCGGCGTGAAGTGCAAGCCGGCCGTAGGCGCTGCGACCGATCCCCGCGTCTGGGCGTAAACAGTCTGGTAGCGATCCCTGTCCGCAGGCCGGTCCTCGTCGCGGTGAATGTAGGGCGGAAGCGGCACATGTCCAATGTGTTCGACGCGGGCAAAGAAATCGGGGACCGCGGCGAATCGGATGCGCCGCTCCCCAAAGCTGCCCCGTTCCGTCACCTCGGCTTCCAGTTCGGATGGGGCGTCGGGGGGAGAGCCCGGTGGCGCGCCAAAGCAGAGTCTCTCCCCAACCCCGATCTTCCGCCCAGGCCGCACCAGGCACTCCCACTCATTCGGATTGTCAGCCAACTGGCGGGTCAGCAGAACTTCGATCCGTCCGCGGAGAAAATCTCGTGCCGCTCGGTTGTGCGGGCTGAGGGGATGGGCTCGCTGCCCGCTCCGGTGGCCATAGAGACGGGCCGGGAACACGCGCGTATTGTTCAGGACGAGCAGGTCGTCTGAGCGTAGCAAGTCGGGCAATTCGCGAAAACTCCGATCCCGCCAATTTCCCTGCCGGTCGTTGTTGAGTCGATTCAGGTTCCGCCGACTCAGGTGCAGCAGGCGCGATCCGGCGCGGTCCGCCAACGGCTCCTGCGCAATCCTATCGGGCGGCAGATCGTACTGGAAGTCCGAGACGAGCATGGAGGAGATTATAGGGTTGGATCACGGTCTCCCAAGCCGCCGCGGTCGCCGGGATCAGGCGCCTTCTCTTTGTTCTTTACATATTTTGACCTTCTAGTGGTTGTAAGATTTCCAAGGCCTGCTGTAACATGTCCGCGCAGGGTTTACCGAATGGCCACGATGGCGAGAATCAAGGACCGCCAGAATCGTATCGCGATTGTGCAGTTCGGTCGCCTGCTGCACGAAAACGGTTTTGTTGCAGCCACCGACGGGAATCTTTCTGTCCGCCTCGACGAAGAACGTCTGCTGGTGACTCCCACCTGCATCAGCAAGGGCAGGATGCGCACGTCCGACATGGTGATTGTGGACATGGACGGAAGACGCCTCGCCGGTAAGCGCAGAGTTTCGAGCGAGATCGGCATGCACCTGCTGATTTATCGCCTGCGCCCCGACGTGCAGGGCGTCGTCCACGCCCACCCGCCAACCGCCACTGGGTTTGCCGCTTCCGGTTACGATCTGAACCGGCCGCTGGTGTGCGAGGTCGTCGTCGGATTGGGCTCGATCCCGCTGGCCCGCTACGGCACTCCGGGCACGCCCGAGCTGACCGATGCCCTTGAGCCCCTGATTCCGCACCATGATGCCATCCTGATGGCGAATCACGGGGTCGTGACGTTCGGGTCTTCGCTCGAAAGCGCCTACATGAAAATGGAAACCGTGGAGCACTTCGCGAAGATCGCCTTGGTCACCCACCTGCTCGGCAACGAGCAGCCGCTCGGCGAAAAAGAAGTGGAGAAACTCCGCGAGGTCCGCCACCGCTATAACGGCGGAGGAGGACCGACTCCGCCGCGCGTGCCCGCTGCCGCAGATGATCTTCAATCCGACGACGAGCCGAAGGAGACCGCCGGCAGCCGCCGGTAGGCTTATTCCCCTCCGATCCGAAACCTTACGCCCGCGCGAAAGTTAGCCGTCAGCGCCGGATATCCCACCACCTCGTTGTAGTGATCGTTGAGCGCGTTCTCGACATTCGCGTATGCCGTAATTCGCGATGTGATCGCATACCACCCGCCCAGATCGACGCGAGCATAACCCGCCGCATGCGTGATGTTGAAACCCAGATTCAAGAAATCCGAGTCCGCCCGCCTGCCCACAAAGCTTCCACCCAGGTTCGCTCCCCAGCGCGATCCCAGGTAAGTCAGCAGCACGCTTCCCGAATGCTTGGGGCGGCGCAGCAGCGGTTGCCCCGGCTGATGCAGCGGATCAAACGCGAACGGCTGCACCAGAATCTGTGACGAGGTGTACACGTAGGCGCTGGCCAGCGAGAGCCGCGAACTGAGCTTTCCTGTCAGCTGCACTTCCGCGCCGTGGGCCATCGACTCGTCGATGTTCTGATACTGTCCAGCGAACGTCGCGGGGTCCACGATCGCGAAATCAATCTGGTTGCGGAACAGGTTGTTGAAGTAAACGCCCGACAGTTGGTACTTCCCGTCGAAGAGTCCCTGCTCGAATCCCGCCTCAAACGCCCGGTTCTGTTCCGGCTTCAGATGGGGATTCGACAACACCAGTGGAGGATCAGAGACAATCTGTTCCTCAAAGCGCGGCTCCTTAATGCCTGTAGCATAGGAAAAGCGGAGCCGCGTTCCCGAGAAGATCTGCCCCCCCTTCGCCGCCAGCAGTGACAACGCCACACGCGGCACCGCCTTGCTTGTGGCTGCCGCGCTAGACAAGGCCGCACTCGACGTTTCGCTATGGAAGTACCGGACACCCGCGATTGCCGACAGGCGCTTCCACGTCAGACGCTGTTGCACGAAAGCCTCGTGGTTGAGCCGCAAACCCGCGATCGTTTGGATGAAAACCAATGGCGGGTTCTGCGAATCGAGCGTCACTGATTTCGTATAGAACCTGCCGTTTTCGTCCTCGAACTCGTACCCAACAGTCGTCTCGGCCCAAGTCCGCGGCGTGTAGTCGCCCTGATACAGCAAGCCCGCGCGATTGATATGCGCGGTGGCCACGAACGGGCAGTCCGTGTAAATGAACAGCGAGTTATCGCAGCCCCGGTCCGGGATATCGTCCTCATTGAGCCGCCGCGTGTTGAACTCGTACCCCGTCAACCGGTGCTGCCACCGGGCAGGAGCTGAGATCAGCAATTCGCCGCTGGCGAGAAAATTGTTGGCGCGCGCGCGCTGATCGATGTCCGGCGCCAGCAGACGCTGCCCATTGAAATCCCATTCTCCCGGAACGCCGGTGCGGCTGTTCGAATGCCTCGCCCGCAGCCGGAACTGCACGCGCTGGCTCAATTGCACGCCAAGGTTGCCGCCTTGCAGGGCGTTGGTGTAATCCGCGTTCGGTCCTTGCCCGTTGGTTGCGAACTGGTCGGCGAAGGCGTTGTAGTCGAAGCGCGGCCGCGCTCCCGCGAGCGAAACGAATCCATGCGCTGTCCCGAATGTGCCACCATCGGCGCCAAAGCGCAGCTCCGGGGTTTCCGAAGTTCCGTCGCGCGTGAAGATCTGCACCACGCTGGTCATGGCGTCAGACCCGTAGAGTGTGCTCTGCGCGCCCCGCAAGAACTCCAACCGGTCGGTCTCCACCAGGGGCACGGTAGCGGCATTAAATGTGCCGCCCGGATCGGTAACGGGTACGCCGTCGATCAGCACCTTGTTGTAGCGGGAGTCCCCGCCGCGCACGAACAGCGATCCGAGCCCGCCGCGCTGGCCCGCCACATTGACGACGGCTCCGGGCAGGAAGCGCAGAGCGTCGGCGCCGGAAGTGGGCTCCATGGTCTCGATCGTGTCGCCACGCAAAAGCGACACGCTGCTGGCCGTCTCCTGCTCGGGCGCGGGCGTACGCGTCGCGCTCACCACCACCGTCTCTGAAGCAGCCGCTATTTGAAGCGCGATTTGAAACTGGATCAGCGTTGCCACTGGCGATGACGAAGGGTTTTTCACATCCGACCAGGCCACGGCGAATCCGGGAGCCAGAACCTCAGCCCGCAGGCCGGTTGCGTCACCCAAATGAAAGATGGCCTCGCCTTCACCGGACGTGCTTCGAACCTGCAGCGGACTGGCCTCGCCCTGCCGATAGATCGACACTTGCGCCCCGGCCACCGCCGCCGAGTGCGGATCAACAACCTTGATGTGGAGATCGATGTAGGGGGCTGCGGCCAACGCCGTAGAAATAAGCGCCCCAGAAATCGATAAGGAAAGTGCCAGCAGAAAACCAGAGTGACGCATACCATCCTCCTTTGCACGCGAAAGGGTTTTAGGTGACGGTTCACGCCGGTTTCCTGGCTTCGCGAGTCAGGATGTGGGCTTCCACTCGAATGAGTTTTGGCCCCGCATCCGGATACTACAAGCGGCCTTCCCGGGTTTGTCTTTTTCAGAGATCCCAGTGACCGGTTGCGATTTCCTCGCTTACAGTTGCGCGGCAGCGCGGGATTTGCACCCGCTTCCCGTAGGCCAGCGTGTCGCCGGCCTACGATCATGCGCGAACCTAATTTTGAGAAAGAGCAAAAGCAGCAGTCCGGTAAATTTACCGGCCACCCCAATGCAAAGTCAAACGCTACTCCGTAACGACCGTAACGATCGTGAAGCGACGGGCGTTTCGCCCGTCCACCCCGTGGCCCGAGCCGGAGCCGGCATTCCACTGTTGATCGCTAGTTCTTGATTACCGGAAACTCCACCGAGCCGACGCGCGCCACGTTCTCCTCGGCGAACCGCGTGACCCGTTCAAGCGCAGCCTGCAGCTGCGTGTGATACTCAGCCATCTGGGCCTCGTCGGCTTCGGCGGGGACTCGCATCTTGGCGCCCATGCGCGCCAGCGCCTTCGAAAACGGTTTCGGAATCATCATCGCATCCCAGGTGTTCAACACCCAGGCATCGCTCAGCGCCACGTAGAACGCCGCCATCGGCAACGCACTGGCGCGCGATAATAGCACCGGGCCCGGCTTGGCGACATATTTCGGTCCGCGCGGACCGTCAATCGTAAAGGCCACCGAAGAGCCCTGCTGCAATTGGCTTTTCAGGCCGAGGAGGGCGCTCGCGCCGCCGCGGCTGCTCGATCCCCGCACCGCGATGAAGCCAAGCTTCTCAATGATCCGCGCAATGTATTCGCCATCGAAGCTGCGGCTCACCATCACCGCGATCCCAGCCTTTCGCCATAGCCAGGTGCTGGCGAACACGGCTCGGTGCCAGAATGAGTAGATCACCGGGCTTTCGTGAGTTGCGTCCGGCGGCGAAGGCGGCTCTTCAAACGATATGGAATAGCGAAGAGTCGGACCGATCAACGAAATCGCCAGATAGCTCGCCCAGCCAATGAGCAGCAAAAGAATTCTTTGCCGCAGCGAGAATCGACGCGTTTCCAAAACGGAAGGCTCGTCCGGCTCGACAGCGGCTGAAGAAGAACGCACGCGGATATTGTAGCCGGGTTCAGAAGGCTTAACGGAAAGCTGAGAGCTGACAGCGGATCGCGGTTTCTCTACGCTTCCAGATATGCCACGATCCACTCTTTCAGCCGATGCCGCCGTTCGTCGGTCGAGTCGAAGCGAACCCCGAAGCTTTTGTTGGGTTTCTTCCAGGTAACGTGCCCACGCACCCAGACGCGCGGCAGCGTCAGCAAAGAAAACGAGACTTCCACCAGACTTGCCATTTCGGGCACGTGATGGCCCTTGAGCGACATTCCCCCAGAACTGATCTCCTGGCTGGTCGCGGTTATGCGTCCACCGTCGGCCATCACGATACCCACCTCCGTCATGACCGGCACACGCACGTAGCGGCGGAATTCGTGCAGCACCAACATTCGAGTCGATCGCACCAACTTCATCGCCGCGGACCGCTCCAAGGGTTCATGAAACAGCGCATTGAGGCACAGCTTCGAATAACGCATGGCATCTTGCGCGCTCCCGCCCAGGCCGTAAATGATGATTCGGGCGTTGGAAGCTGATCCTCGCGCCAGTTCGATGATGCTGCCCGCTCGGTCTCCCAGGGGCAAAACGCAAGCCTCGAATTTTTCGCGTTGCAGTCGATCCGCGTGTTCCCGAGAAATCAAAACCGTTTCGATTCCAGATTGACGGAAACACTCCGTCACCAGTTGCGCCGACGCCGGGGGCAAGTCAAACAGGGCGACGCGCGCAGCAGACTTTCGATGGACGGGAATGGATGCGAGAGCGGTACCAGTCGAAGTAGGCATGAGTCCCAGGGGTCAACTCCTCTAAAACCCCATTCTGACGGGCTTTTTGACGGTTGCATAGGTTTCGAAAGGGCTTAGCCCCTATCCTAAAGGGCCATTACGGAAGTTGTACTTCGACCCGTTGCCCTTACTGCCTTTGGTTTCTCTGCAGCGCCGCGCCACGCTCGCTCGGGGACGCCCGGTTTGTGTTCAGGTAAGATGTTGCCATCTTTGCGTGCGTAGCCGCAGTCAGAAAATGATTACTCTCAACGACATCCAGTCGGCCTTGCGCCGCATTCGCAGCTCCATCTACCTTTCGCCGTGCGCACGCTCGGAGACGTTTTCGGAGTCGACCGCCAACACCGTCTATTTGAAGCTCGACAACCTCCAGCGAACCGGCTCTTTCAAAGAACGCGGCGCGTTGAACAAGCTGCTGTCGCTCAGCCCCGAAGAACGCGCCCAGGGCGTGATCGCGGCCTCGGCCGGAAATCATGCCCAGGGCGTGGCCTGCCACGCCGGCAAGCTCGGCATCCGCGCCCAGATTTGCATGCCCCTGACCACGCCCCTCATCAAGGTCTCGGCGACGCGCGGCTACGGCGCCGATGTGGTTCTGCACGGCGCAAATTACGACGAAGCTTTCGAAGAGTCCCTCCGCCGCAGTCAGGCCGAGCACCTCACTTTCGTGCATGCCTTCGATGATGACGCCGTCATCGCCGGACAGGGCACCATCGGCCTGGAGCTGATCGAGCAGCTTCCCGGCCTCGAAGCCGTCGTCGTGCCCATCGGCGGTGGAGGCCTGATTGGCGGCATCGCCTGCGCTCTGAAAGAGTCGAATCCGAAGATTCAAGTCTTCGGAGTCCAGCCCTCGCGCCTGGCGTCGATGAAAGTTGCCGTCGCCGAAGGCAAGCCCGTAACGCTCAAGGCGGCGTCCACGATTGCCGATGGCATCGCTGTCCGACGCGCCGGCGACCGCACCCTGCCGCTGGTTCAGAAGTATGTGGACGAGATCGTCACCGTCGAAGAAGAAGAAATCGCCAACGCCATCCTTCTGCTGCTCGAGCGCGAAAAAACTTTGGCCGAAGGAGCGGGCGCTGCAGCACTCGCGGCACTGGTCAACCGCAAAGTGTCGTTGGCAGGGAAGAAAGTTGCCGTGCTCGTATGCGGCGGAAACATCGACGTCACGCTGCTCTCACGCATCATCGAGCGCGGCCTTGTCAAAGACGGACGCCTCGTGCGGCTGCGCGTCCACCTGCCCGACTATCCCGGCGCGCTCAATCGCCTCACATCGATACTGGCCGAGCATCGCGCCAATATCGTCGAGACCGACTACGACCGCGCCTATCACGGTGTAGGCCTGGGGGAGACCGCCATCGAAATCACGATGGAAACCCGCGGCCCCGACCATATCGCCGAAATCATCTCGGCCTTGGGAGCAGCAGGCTACACGCAAGAACGGGTGCTGTGAATCTTCACCGCCGCGACGCCGAGTGCGCGAAATTCGACGGCTTTTCCTGGGGCACCCGATGTTCCCTGTGGATAGGGCTTTGGGTTTTTGTGGGGCGCACTCGGCGTTGCGGCGGCGGTATTCACTCAAACTGCTTCCGGAATCTCTCCAGTTGATCCTTCACTTCCGAAACATCCCTCCTCAACTCCGCTACTTCCTGTTCCAACCGCGCGATGCGCTCCGCGTCCGCCGGATTGCGCCCATCCGCCGCGCTGGCCACCGCCCGTTCCGCTTCCACCACGTCCCCGGCAAGCAAATGCGCATACCGAGATTCTTTCGTCCCCGGCTGCCGCGCCAGCACCTTCACCAGCGCCGGATCGCGCTGCATCAACTTCTGCAACGCCGATTGCACATCCTCCAGTGCTTCGAAGCGATGCATGCGTTCGGCGCGCCCCCGCAACTCGCCCGGAGTCTGCGGACCGCGCAGCAGCAGTACGCACAGAACTGCAATCTCCGCACGCGTGAAGTTAAACACCTCCTGCAAGCGCTGCTCGTACTTGGTCACGCGGCTGTCTGCGCCTCGCGCGGGTCCAGCCATGCGCTGCTCCTCGAGACCGTCGAGGGCACCGCGCACCGCAGCTTCGTCCAACTGCATCACCGGATCGCGGTTCGTCTTCTGGTTGCATGCATTCACCAGCGCATTCAGCGATAGCGGATAATATTCCGGCGTGGCGATGTCCTTTTCGATCAGCGACCCCAGCACCCGCACTTCGGTTTCCGTCAGCTTGATTTCCATGGAATTCGTCCATTGTATCGAGTCACCAGCACAATGGAGCGCCGGGCGTCCCGCCCGGCCTCGATGCCGCTGGCGCAAGCGGGCGGGCAAGACGCCCCTCGCTCCACCGGAGGGCGCGATATACTCAATAGTTTGTCGAATCCATCTATGAGTCGGCCCACCATACCGCCCCGGGTTTCCATTGACGAACTCGTCAGGAAACTTCGCGCTTTTCCCGCTTCGGCCTTCGATGACACGGAAGCGATCAGGTCGTTGCTCGGGAAGATGCCCGTCGACGAAGCCAGTCTAGCGACGTATCTAACCTGGGACCGGCAACACTACACGCGCAACCTCATCGACAAAACCGACCTCTACGAACTGATTGCCATCTGCTGGGAGGTTGGTCAGTGCAGTTCAGTGCACAATCATCGCGGCCAGAATTGCTGGATGGCGGCGCCGATTGGAAGCTTGCGGGTTGAAAATTTTCACGTCGGATTTGAAGATATCGAGGCGGGCAAGTGCCGCTTGCTCGCATCTAACACCGTGGAGTTGACAGCGGCCAATCCCTGCGCGGTCGATCCGCGGGAGCCGGTGCACCGGGTGGTGAATCCGCGGGAGGCGAACCAGCGTGCGGTGACCCTGCACGTCTATTCGCGGCCCTTTGACACCTGCGTGGTCTATTCGCCCGAGCAGGGAACATGCGGGGATATCCGGCTGCACTACAACACGACTTTCGGAAAACCAGTACCCCGTGCTCAGTAGCCAGCACCGAGTTTCCAGAGCGCCGCTTCCGCGCCGCGGGATTCGTATCAGCGTAGCGCTTGAGCGATACTGCAAGCGCCCGAAATCAGACGCCCTTTTTTAGGGGCTGGGCATCGAAATGAGTCTCAAGGAGGAATCGTGAGGAAATACCTGGGAGTTTTGGCCGGAGTGGCTGCGCTCGGTGTGATTTCGTGGGCGCAGGCCCCAACGCCGGCCCCGACTCCAGCTCCCACCACAGATCAAGCTCCGGCCCCAGCACCCGCCCCCGAGACCGTTCCGATCCCAACTCCAACTCGAACCGCCAATCCCGCGCCTCCGGTCCAGTATCCGCGCTTCGAACTCTTTGCCGGCGGTTCGTACGCCGAAGCCGGTCTTTTTAACGCCGGACACTGGGCGGGGTTGCCTGGTTGGGACGCTTCCCTGGCCCTGAACGCGACCGGTTGGCTGGGGTTCCTAGCCGAAGGCGGTCAATACTTCGGAACCTCGAAGATCCCGGGAGCGGTGCCCGCGCCATTTCCATCGGGCCAGACTTTCTGCAACACCCCAGCCTGCACGTTCGACGTGAAGACTCGAGAGTACAACCTTCTTTTTGGCGCGCAATTTGCCCGGCGGAAGTACGAACGATGGACGCCGTTTGGCGAGCTCATGTTCGGACATGCGGGCACACGGGGCAAGGCGGTCGCGCAGGGGCAAACCTTCACGGAGGTAGGCTCAGGCCTGGCGCTATTGGCCGGCGGCGGCGCCGACTTCAAAGTCAATCAGCGTTTCGCATTGCGGTTCAAGGCCGACTACCTGCAGACCCGCACCTCATTCCCCTTTCTCGGCAAGCAGAAGCAGGACAACTTCCGCGTTTCGGTGGGTATTGTTATCCGCAGTGTGCACAAAAAGAAGCGCACGCTCGAGGACGAAACTCAGCCCGCACCGTAGCCCGGGCGATCCGGCTTGCCAACGACCATCGACTGACGACTAACGACTTTCGATCACCGACTACCTGCCGCCACTTACGACCGCCGCAACAAATCGCTCAGCGGCTTGGCTTTGGAGCGCAGCTCATCGGCTAAATCGGTGCCCTTTTCGACCACTTCTTCGAAACGGTCTTTCGCTTCGTCGGTCCACTCCGAGGCAGTCTCGAGGGCGTCGTCATAGGAGCGCCGCAGGTCTCGCCGCAGCTGTCGCCCAGGCTTCGGAGCGAGCAACAGACCGAGAGCGGCGCCAACGCCAAGCCCGATTAGCAGAAAAGAGATTGCTGTGCCCGCCGTACCTTCCGAACTCTCATATTTTCCAATGCGCATGTGAACCTCCTCATATCTCTATTTTAGACCCGAAACGGAGGCGAGGCACGAACGTTACTGGTGGTCAAACCTCCAGTCATTGAGGAAGAGCGATCAAGTCCGAAGTCGCGAGTCCTTCATTTGACTTCCTCGAACAACCGAGTCAGCATGAAACCTTCTGCTGCATTGGGCTCACGGTAGGAGGTTTTTTCGTGGCGAATTCCCGGCGACTCGCTTGCTTGTTTCTTTCCGCCGTCTCCCTCGCCTGTGCTGAACAGAGCGCTGGGCCATCCGGAATTCAGAAAATCAATCACGTCGTCTTCCTGATCAAGGAAAACCGAACTTACGACAACATGTTTGGCGCCTTCAATGCAACGTATGGCACGAAAACATGCCAGCTTTCGACTGGACAGGTGGTCCCGATGGGCCGCGCCGCCGATCGATATCCGCACGATATCGACCACAGCTGGGCGGCGGCCATTCTTGCCATGAACAATGGCAAGATGAACCAATTCGATCTGATCAACCTGGGCAACCTCACCGCCGGCGACGAAGACGGCGACGTCCTCGCCTGCCGCCAGTTCCTTGCGTCCGACATCCCGAATTACCTCTCCTACGCGCGGCACTTTGCTCTCGGAGCGAAGATGTTCTCCTCGCTTCATGGACCGAGTCTCCCGAACCATCTCTATACCATTGCGGCGGATTCTTTCGGAGTCATGGATAAACCCTTCCACACGTTGACCACCTACAGCTGGGGATGCGATGCCCCGCATACCGAAGAGGACCAGGCGCTTGTCCGCGTGCTCCAGCCTAACGGCGTCATCACCAAGCAGTTCCCCTGCTTCGCCGGCGTCAATACCATGGCCCAGACGCTTGATCAGGCGAGTGTCAGTTGGAAGTACTACGCTCCTCCAAGCACCGACCCCGGTTATATCTGGTCTACCTTCGATGCCATCAGCGACGTGCGCAACGGCTCCGATTGGAGCAAGATCGTTGATACTGGGAACTTCATCACCGATGTGCAGAATAACCAGCTGCCTTCGGTCAGCTGGGTGATCACTCCGGCATGGCAGAGTGAGCATCCGGTGCAGAGCACATGCGAAGGCGAAAATGCGACCGTTTCCGAGCTGAATGCGCTCATGAACAATCCTTCCTTGTGGAGCTCAACGGCCGTCTTCATCATCTGGGATGACTTCGGGGGAGACTATGATCACGTGGCTCCTCCTCAAGGCGATCGCTTCGGCTTGGGACCTCGGGTTCCACTCGTCGTCGTCTCGCCCTACGCAAGAAAGGGACACATTTCGCCGACCCAGTACGAGTTCTCGTCGGTCCTGAAATTTATCGAGGAGCGGTTCGGCCTTCCCCCACTCGGCGCCCGCGATGCCAATGCCAACGACATCACCGACAGCTTCAATTTCAACCAGATTCCGCTGCCGCCCCTCGTCCTCACGCCGCGCCAGTGCCCGCTACTCTCGGCGCCCGAAGCCGTCATGGGCACGGCCATCAAGGGTGTTGGGAGCACGGCCATTACGCGGCATCTCGAAGTTTCGAACTCCCGGCCCACGCCGCTGACCATCCATTCCATTGTGAGCAGCGATCCGGAGTTCTCAGTGACCGGGAACAGTTGTACCCCAGTTACCGACTGTTCCACTGGCGTCGCCACGTACTGTACTGCTGCCGGCGTTCTCAACCCGCAGAGCGCCGACGGAAGCTGTACTCCCGCATGCAGTATCTGTGTGACGTTCTCCCCAAGGGCAACCGGAAAGAGAACCGCCAAGCTCTCGGTGACCGATAGCGATGCCAGCAGTCCGCAGAGCGCCATAATCACCGGCTTGGGCAGCCTTGTCGAACTATCGCCGATTCCCCTTCGCTTCAAAGCCACCCCACTCGGATCTGCTTCGACCCTGCCCGTCACTCTAACCAACACCGGCACGACCGCCGTCACCATCCAGTCGATTCACGCCACCGGCGATTACACACCTTCCAGCAACTGCGGAGGAACGGTTGCGCCTCAAACAACCTGCACGATTAACCTGACCTTCACCCCATCGGGTTCCGGTCCCCGGCCCGGAGCGCTGACCGTAGCCAGCAGCGATCCCGCCAGTCCGGAGCGAGTCAATCTGGTTGCCACTGGTCTAGGCGTGGTTCTAAGCCCTGGCAGCCTCGGTTTTGGATCTCAAACCGTCGGCACCACCAGCGCCCCCCAAACCGTCACGATTACCAACCAGAATGGAACTTCGATCGTGATGGGAGATATTTCAGCCACCGACGATTTCATTGTGTCCGCCAATCACTGCCCGGCAACGCTTGGGCCTGCGAAAAGCTGCACGATCCAGGTCGAGTTCGCGCCAGACGAAACCGGAGCCGCAAGCGGAACGGTCTATATCAGTGATGACGACCCCGCCAGCCCGCAAAAAGTCAGTCTCGGCGGTACGGGGAAGTAACGGGTATGGAATTGGCCGGATGGGCGCGCCATTCCCACAACCGCTGCGCGCTGTGTAGAATAATTGTTTGATCACGGTTCGATCTATGTGCGGCGGAAGCCCCGGCGACCCGCCCCGCTGCCCAGAATTCCTAGCAGACTGTAAGGAGATGTAAACCAGCAATGTCGATTCCAGCAACCCAGCTCCGTCCCGGCATGATCATCAAGCACAACAATGACCTGCACTCCGTATTCAGCGTCGAGCACCGTACCCCGGGAAACCTGCGCGCTTTCATCCAGGCGAAGCTGCGCAACCTCCGCACCGGCGCCATGTTCGAACACCGTTTCCGCTCTCCCGACCCCATCGAAAAGGTCAACGTCGATGAGGTCAACATGGAATTCCTCTACGCCGATGGCGACAGTTACTACTTCATGGACACCGAAAACTACGAGCAGACTCACCTCACCCGCGACACGCTAGGCGACGCGGTGGATTACCTGACCTCGAACCTTCAAATCAAGGTGGAGTTTTTTGATGGCAAGGCCGTCGGCATCGAGTTGCCGCAGACCGTTGTGTTGACCGTGACCGAAGTCGAGCCGGGTCTGAAGAGCGCCACCGCATCAAGCGTGACCAAGCCGGCAAAGACCGAAACCGGCCTCGTCGTGCAGGTGCCGCCGTTCATCAATGAAGGCGAGAAAATCAAGGTCGACACGGCCGAAGGCACATATCTATCGAGAGCGTAGGGCAGGTCAGAGGTCAGATTGCAGAGGTGTAAACCTCAGCTTTTGGTCTTGCCTCGGCAATCTGACCTCGGACCTCTTCAATCAAACGATGACCTCCACCAACCGTCGATCCCGTACTGAAGCTCGTCGCTTTCTCGTGCGCGGGCGCGTCCAGGGCGTAGGCTTCCGCTGGTTCGTGGAACGCGAAGCCCACATCTTGCAGATTGCCGGATGGGTGCGCAACGATCCCGATGGCAGCGTCGAAGTTCTGGCCATCGGCACACCCGAGCAGTTGGCCGGGTTGCGGTCGCGCTTGCAGGAAGGGCCGCGCGCAGCGCGTGTAGATGACGTAGAAGAATCCGAGGCCGAGCCGGTCGCCGGACTCAATTCATTTCAAGTTCGAGGAGCTTAGCCTTAAAATGCAAACCAAGATGTCGCCCCAGATGCCGACCAAGCCGGTGGATTGCGACGGGTTGAAGAAGCTGATCCGGGAGGTGCCGGACTTCCCGAAAAAAGGCATCCTCTTCTACGACATCACCACGCTGCTCAAGGACAAGCTTGGCTTCGCGCTCCTGATTGACGCGCTCTCGGAACACTATATCGGCAGGGAGATTGACCTCGTGCTCGGCATGGAGGCCCGTGGATTTATCTTCGGCCCGGCGCTCGCTTACCGGCTGAATGCAGGATTCGTTCCTGTCCGCAAGCCGGGAAAACTGCCCGCCGAAACAGTGAAAGTCAGCTACGAGCTCGAATATGGCATCAACTCACTTGAGGTTCACAAAGATGCCATCAGGAAAGGTGATCGCGTTCTGATCGTGGACGACCTGCTGGCCACGGGCGGCACTGCTGTCGCCACTGCTGAACTGGCCAGCGGCTTGGGTGCGCAGATTGCAGGACTGGCGTTTGCGGTCGAACTGGACTTCCTGAGAGGTCGCGAGAAGCTGGCGAAATACGACGTCTTCTCGCTGCTGCACTATGACCGGTAACTATGTCCGGCAACGATGACCGGCAACGATGTCCGGCAAATGGCTATGGTTGCAACTTCGGCGCGCCCAGCCCGGCACCGTGCTGTGCAAATTCTTGCGCAGGGACAACCGGGGGCGGCTGTCCGGCGTGGCGAAGCTCCGCGGTTGCCGCTAGCTTCTCATCTCAACTTTGTTACCGATTACTTTGCGTACTACTTCAACAGGTGTCCAACGGCCCGGAAGAGCTCCGTCCAAATCGCGAGACTGACAGCCAGCGACCCAGCATAGGAGAAGATCGCAATCCAGTTCCAATGAACACACTTTTCATTTGCACGAACCATGGGGAGGAGGGCTCCTATTGGAATGCGCAGCAATTATCTGTCCGTTTGTTCTTCCCCGCAAGTAATTGAAAATATTCCCTTGGCTTCGCTGCCCTCTTCTTCAAACTAGGTGAAATCGCTATGCGACCGAGAATTTACGCACGAGCTGCCGGCAAGGAGTGCCGAAAGTCCTGACCCCGGAGCCGCTCCGCCGTTAGGTCCGCCCGACCCTCGGGGACGCCCTCGGATGGTGGTAATCTAGGCTCTTCGACGGACGATGCATGCGCGCAACCTTTAGGTCAATCCAGAGCCCGACACGAAGCTCGACCAGACTTCTGTTTCTGCTGGCGGCCGCACTGGTTGGCGTCTTCGGAGCCGGCGCTGATTCCGGCTCGTTTCCGGCTTCCATCCCGACCGCGCCACTGTCGGTCGACCAGGTCGTGAACAATCTCATCCGCAAAGACAAAGAACGCGCACAGGCGCTGCGCCACTACGAATCCGTCCGCGTTTATCGCCTTTCCTATCGCGGATTCCCCGGCGATCGCGACGCCGAAATGACCGTGGCGGCCACATATGACAGTCCTTCAACCAAGAACTTCAAAGTCATCTCCCAAACCGGATCGAAGTTGATCGTCGATCGCGTGTTCAAACGCTTGCTGGAGAGCGAAAAGGAAGCCGCAGAGCCTGACATGCACGCCCGCACGTTGCTGAACCGCGATAACTATGACATCACCCTGATCGGCTTCGAGTCCTCGGACAAGGGCAGCCAATACGTGCTCGCCGTCTACCCGAAAACGAAAAGCAAGTATCTCTACCGCGGCAAAGTGTGGGTCGACGCAACCGATTTTGCCGTGACCCGGATTGACGCCGAGCCCGCTCAGAATCCTTCATTCTGGACGAAGAAAAATGAAATCCATCACGAATACGTGAAGGTCCAGGATTTCTGGCTTCCCCGGCGCAACGAGTCGGTAAGCTACATCCGCCTCGGCGGCCGCGCCACGCTGACGATTGAATACGACAACTACCGTGTGATCGATTCGCGCGAATCAAGGAACTCCACGAAAGCGTCGTCTTCCAATTCCGACGCAGGCGCCCGCTAAGCTCGACCGCGCTTTTTGGGGCCATCACCATAGACGCAACTTGCAGTAGAGCCTGGCTTTCCTGACACCTGAGGCCTGACACCTGAGACCTGACCAGGTAGTACAATCCCGCCATGGATGGCCTGATCCAGCCAAACGTAAATCCCACGACCGAGCGGCAAGAGTCCAGCCTGCGTCCGATCCTCATCGGGATCGTCTTCGTCGGGATTGTGGTCGGCATTCTCGCCCTGATTTTTCGCGCCGAGCAGAAAAAGCCCGCCGCACCTCCAGCCTATGCCGCGAACCTGAGATTCTCGGATATGACGACAAGTGCCGCGCAGAATTTTGCCGGCCAAACCGTCAGTTACATCGATGGCTCCATCACCAACAACGGCGATAAGACCGTAGTCCACGCCATGGTGCAGATCACCTTCAAGGACGAGCTGGGCCAAACCGCGCAGCGCGACGAGCTTGCCATCCGGGTTCTGCGCACTGGCGGACCGTACGATGAAGCCGTCGACCTCACCCTGTCGCCGCTCGCGCCCGGCCAAAGCAAACCCTTCCGCCTGACCTTCGAAAACATCTCCGCCCAGTGGAACCACGCGTATCCGGATCTGCAGATCACCCAGGTCATCACCAAGTAAGGTCTGGAATGGTTACAATGGCCTCGTGCCCGATGTAAAACCATTCCGCCTCACGGAGTCCGTAAAAGCCGCGGGTTGAGCGTCCAAGCTGAGTCCGGCGGCGCTGGACACAGTGCTTGGGAAATTAGCCCGGCAGCAGGACCCGAATGTGCTAGTCGGCTTCGATCAAGCCGACGACGCCGGCGTGTATCTGCTCACGCCCGAGACGGCGCTGGTCCAGACGGTGGATTTTTTCACGCCCATCGTGGACGATCCCTACGCCTTCGGCCAGATCGCTGCCACCAACGCCCTCAGCGACGTGTATGCCATGGGTGGAAAGCCGCTGACTTCGCTCGCCCTCGTCTGCTTTCCGGAAAAAGGAGATCTTGAAATTCTGGAGCGCATTCTCGCTGGCGGCTTGTCGAAGATGATCGAGGCCGGATGCACGGTAGTGGGCGGCCACAGCATCCGCGATGAAGAAACGAAGTTCGGATACTCGGTGACTGGACTGATTCATCCTAAGCGCGTGCTGGCCAATCAAGGCGCGCAACCCGGCGACCGGCTGCTGTTTACCAAGGCGCTGGGCACCGGCGTCATTTCGACGGCGATCAAGAAGGGCAAAGCGAAGCAGGAGTGGATCGACGCCGCCGTGAAGTCGATGACAACGCTAAACAAACGTGCAGCCGAGGTAATGACCACCGCCCGGGTGGTGCCGGGTCTTCGACCCGGTCGTGAGGGGACGGGCGCTACGGCCAACAACAAGGCCAACGACAAGGCCAACAACCAGCGACCAACGCCCGGCGCCGCCTTCGCCATCCGCGCCCTAACCGACATTACCGGATTCGGCCTGATCGGCCACGCCCGCGAAATGGCACTTGCCTCGAACGTCAGCCTCGTATTCCAATCCTCCAACGTTCCCGTGCTCGAAGGCGCGCTCGATTGCATCCGCGCCGGCCACATTCCCGGCGGACTCATCGCCAATCGCGACTTTGCCGAATGCCTGGTCGATTACGATCAATCGGTTCCCGCCGACATCCGCACGCTTCTGTTCGACCCGCAAACCGCCGGAGGCCTCCTGCTCTCAGTTTCCGCCGAGGATGCCGGTCCGCTCACCCGCGCTCTCCAGGACGCCGGCGTCCCCGCCGTCGAAATTGGCCAGGCGTTGCCGCGAACGAAGCCGTTAATCCGAATCACTTCTTGATCAGTTCCCAGATGTGGGCCAGGTGATGGTCATCGTGCTCCGCCACAAAGTAGAGATGATCCACCAGCCGCATGGGTGTTTTCAGCCGCGGATGGAGCGAGGCGCGAGCGAAAATCGCAGGGTCGATTCTCTCCACTCGGCTCGCCAATCGTGAGCGGGTGCTTCGGAATTCGGCCAGGATCTCATCGATCGGGCGCCGGTTGTGCTGCGCCTCGGAGGTCTTTCGATTGCTCAGGTCAGCCACGGTAAGCTGTGATGCTCCCTTTAGGTAGTCATCGACCCGAGCCATCCATAGAGGTTCGAGGTCCGCCAAGTGCCCGGCATGTTCCTGGGCCGACCACTTTTCGCCGGGTTTTGAAACCAGCACATCGTGATCAGCGCCGCGGACGATTTCTTCCAGCCGGGCCGGTGCGCCTCGCAAACGCGCGCACAGGTTCGGATGCTGCTCCACGGGAAAAGTGAACTCAAACCGTCTTTCAAACCAGATCGGAGGTGCATTCATAATGGCAGGCAAATGATGTCTTCCTACAAGATGCCGAAGCAGGCCGAGGGGACGTAATTTGTGCAACCCTTCCGCTTCTCGTAACCTTCTTCGTGGCCCTCGCATCTATACACCCAAATCACGACACCCAAATGATGGGACTTCTGCGAAAGGAAGTTTTTGAATGAAAACCCGCACTCTTGGACGTTCCGGCCTCAAAGTTTCCGCCCTCGGCCTCGGCTGCATGGGCATGTCGGAGTTCTACTCCGGACGCGATGACGCCGAATCAATCGCGACCATTCATCGGGCGCTCGAACTCGGCATCCATTTTCTAGACACCGCCGACATCTACGGACCATACACAAACGAAGAGCTGGTCGGACGAGCGATCAAAGGCAAGCGCGACCAGGTCGTGCTGGCCACCAAATTCGGAATCGTCCGCGACCCCAGCAATCCGAGCGCCCGCGGCGTCAGCGGCAAGCCCGACTACGTGAAGAAGTCCTGCGAAGGAAGTTTGAAGCGGCTGGGCGTCCAGCACATTGACCTCTATTACCAACATCGCGTCGATCCCGATACGCCGATTGAGGAAACGGTGGGCGCCCTCGCGGAATTGGTCAAGCAAGGCAAGATCCGCCACATTGGCTTGTCCGAAGCCGGTGTCAACACGCTGCGCCGGGCCGCGAAAGTGCATCCCATCACAGCGTTGCAGACCGAGTATTCGCTTTGGACGCGCGATCCGGAAGAGGAAATCCTCGCGACCTGCCGCGAACTCGGCATCGGTTTCGTCGCCTACAGCCCGCTCGGACGAGGCTTTCTTACCGGCCAATTCAAAAAGTTCGAAGACCTGGCCGCCGATGATTATCGCCGTTTATCGCCGCGCTTCCAGGGGGAAAACTTTCAGAAGAATCTCGATCTCGTAAAGAAAGTCGAACAGATCGCGCGCGAAAAAAGATGTCAGCCATCCCAACTGGCGCTGGCATGGGTTCTGGCGCAGGGTGACGATATTGTCCCCATCCCGGGCACGAAGCGGCGCAAGTATCTCGAGGAAAACGCCGCCGCAGTGGATGTGAAATTGACGCCAAATGACCTGCGCCGCCTGCATGAAGTCTTTCCCTCAGGCGCTGCGTCGGGATTGCGCTATCCGGAACGCATGATGAACCTGGTCAACGCGTAACCAGCAAGCCTCACGTGGGGACAGCCGCCCTCGGCTGTCACGCGGAGCGAAGCTCCGCAGTTGTCGGCGCCGCCACAAGCTCAGCCAAGGCCCCACCTCAGCCGCCCAGCAGCTTGTTCACCTCGGCATACGGCACAGCCCCCTCCATCGCGCCGTAAGTTCCGGAGGTCTTGAGTTCTTCCGCCGCTCTTCGCAGCAGCCCAAGCGTTGCCCGCATGGGGCCCGATCCCAGGCTCACGCGAGCCACGCCCAGTTTTTCGAGTTCCGGAATCGAAGGCGTTCCCGGCCCGGCCAGAATATTGAGTGGACAATTGACCGCTTTCACCAGCCGCCCAATCGTGTCCGCATCTTTGAGTCCGGGGGCGAAGACGCAATCGGCGCCAGCTTCGCGATATGCAATCAGCCGCCGCAAAGCTTCGGAATAGTCGGCGTCCGGATTGCCTCCCGGCAGCAGGTACACGTCGGTGCGAGCGTTGACCACAATTCCCACATTTAGCTGCACGGCAGCCGCGCGCGCCGCCTTGATCTTTTCGACCGCTACCTGCAAATCGATCAGGGGCTCATCCGGACTGCCGCTCGAATCCTCCAAATTCATCCCGACGGCGCCCGCCTGAATCACTTCGAGCGTGGTCGCGGCGGCAGCTTCGGCGCTCGAACCATATCCCGCTTCGATGTCGGCGGTTACCGGTACACGAACGGCGCGAACGATGCGGCCGATCCGAGCGAGCATTTCCTCCCGCGGAATGCGTTGGCCGTCGGGATAACCGAGCGAAAAGGCGATGCCCGCCGAAGTGGTTGCAATCGCGGGAAAGCCCGCATCCTCGAAGACACGGGCGCTGGCCACATCCCACGCGTTGGGCAGGATGAACACCCCCGGCCCGCGATGAAGCTGCCGGAACTGGATCGCTTTGCTGGCTTGGGATTCCATAACTTCCTGTTTCAGCCGAGGCTTGCTCGTGTACCGATGGGGATGGGTCGGGCCATGGGGATTTTACAAGGCGCCACTTGGATTGTGTGGTGGAAAGCCCCGTCCCCGCACAAGCGGCTGGAATCGCGGCAAGCCGCGTATCTACAGGGACCTATGCTGCCGCTCGTTCCATCCTTCGCGCCTCGACGCCATCCAGCACGGTCCATAGAGCTTTGGCCGCGCTCTCAGCGGCAACCAGCGCTTTTTCAGCAGTCTCCGGGTTGGCCTGAACCAGCTTCTCCAACTGCGTGCGCCACACTTGCGCGTGTTGCACATCGGCGACGGCATGCAAGGTGAAATAGCCGCGCGTCTTTTCGTCCGCGCCGTAGAGATCACGCAAGCCGCGATCTTTCTCCTGCGCCAGGCGCGGCACCTGTGATTCGTAGGCATAGAAAGCCGCCAGCGCCTCTTCCGGAGTGCCCTCGCCGGCGGCCCGCTGGAACCAAGAGATGAGCTTGCGAACTTCCCCAACCGGCTGCCGTTTCGGAACGCGGCTTCCGCCCACGCCTTCCACAAAGTCGAGCCACAGTTCGGCGTGCGACCGCTCCGGCTCACCGAAGGAATCCTCCCCGCCTTTCTCATCGGTCATATTCGCGAGAACCGCGCGGCGCAACTCGCCTTCTTCCAGCCGGACGCCAAGCTGAGCCAGGTAGCCCGGGAACGCATCCACGTGAGGGTAATAATCCTCAGCGTAAGCGCGCAGATCGTTCCGGGTCAGCTCGCCCGCCGACCAGGCTTTATAAAAGGGATGACCGAGCAACTCATATTGATGAATGCGTTTTTCGAGCAGAGAGAGAAATGCGTTTGTTTCCATCGTTCACCTCGGGACCCTCCACTATACCGGGCTGGGCAGGAGGAGAACAAGGAGGCTGGCCTCCAAGCGCCTCCAAGCGATGTTCCGCGGGGCGGAAGCTCGTGCCTTCAATTATTTGCGGGGGGAATCGCCCGGAATGCCGCGGTTTCGGCGATTCAATGCCGCAAAACCAATGCCGCCAGTAGAAAAGGGCGGCGCTTGCGCGCCGCCCTGCCGTAATCGGGAAGACTCAGTCTCCCCAGTAGCTGTCGATCAGATACTGAGTAGTACTCGCCGTGCTCGTGACCAAGGTCTGGTTCGCGCCAGCTTGATCCATAGCATAGATGTCGTATGACGAGTTGGTGGAGTTGTAGCGGGTGAAGAGAATGAGATTTTTGTTCGGCACCGCAGAAACACTAAAGGTGGCGGTGCTAGTCGTAAGCGGAGTCAGTGCCGTTCCGTCCAGGTTGAAGGTGAAAACATTCCACTCGGTGCCATCGTAATGCGACGTCAACAGTTTCTTGCCATCCCCAGAGTAGACCGCAGGTCCCCACCAGTTGGTGGTCGCGTAGGCCAACGTGGGAGTTGTGCCGGTGAGAGCCATTGTGTACCAGCCAGTCGTCGTGCTGACGACCTGGGCCCCAGCCGAGGCACGTACCGCAGCCGCGGGGTGGCTGTTCTGTGCGTGCAGCCGCGAAGCCTCTTCGCTAGCGCCCTGCCGGTGCTGTGACGCGCAGCAGCCGCCGTTGAGGAAAAAGGATACTGACTTGCCATCCGGTGAAAACTGCGGGAAAAACGAGTACACCCCTGCGGTCCCGTACAACGCTGTCTGGTTGCTTCCGTCCAGATTCATGGTGACGATCGAACTGGAGCTGGACAAATAGTTATAGAAGGCGATGGTTTTTCCGTCGGGCGAAAAAGCAGGAGCCCAGGCATCAAGCGCCGTGGTCAACTGTTTTTCTATGCCGTCCTTACCCATGAGAAAAATGTCCCATCCGGTCGAGTCATTGCGCGTGTAAACCACCTTAGTCGCGTCGCTGTTGGAAGCGACATGGAAGGCGCTTGCGGGGATGGGAATCGCTACGGCGGTGGACTGCTGCGTTGTCGGGTTCAGGATAAAAAGGTGAGGGGCGAAACTGTCGCTCGATGCCCGCGCAACGTAGGTCTGCAAAGGCGACGTGGAATCGGTTCCGCAGCCGGTCAATGCGATTATCATTATCATTGCCGCGGCGAGAGTAACTGCTAGCTTCTTCATTGGTGTTCTTTCTCCTTAAAGTCGGTCT
>Ga0210402_10000626_pt1 | contig 38909 bp, 30 predicted proteins | sample IncBWC7MmetaG_FD_161055 | JGI IMG/M metagenome (GOLD analysis project Ga0210402, IMG submission 161055) | Forest soil microbial communities from Barre Woods Harvard Forest LTER site, Petersham, Massachusetts, United States - Inc-BW-C-7-M | ecosystem: Environmental > Terrestrial > Soil >...
AAGCGTGCGCCCAAACCATCTTTGCACGAATGGATGACTCGCTTTAAGAATAGGTGCTAGCTGACGGGGATCTCCGGCGATTAAAGCGCGACACGCAAGCGGAGCCAGCATCAAGGAGGCGGCGCGTCCAAGTTGGGAAGCTTCGTCGAATACTATTAAATCAAATGGTTCGCACTCACGTAGCAGACCGTAATGCATCGTTCCGAGGGTGGCAGTCATCGCAACCACTCTCTTCTCCTTCAGAACCGTCTGCACCTGGGAGCGAAGTGCATCGAGGACTCGGTTCATCTCCCGCTCCCATTGCGCTTTCTCCTGTGGCATACCAGCACCCGGCTGTGTCGCCTCAAGCCTGGCCTTTCGCAACACAAGTTCGTCAGTTGCTTCGGGCAGTAGATGGCGCCGTCCCTCGTAATAACGCGCAATGAAGTTGCTACCGATACGCGCGCACTCGGTTTTGACTTGCTGACCTTTTAGCGAACGGGACAGGCGATCGTCGACTGCTGTCAGTAGCTGATCAACCGCTGAATTCGTAGGAGCAATCAGTAGCACCCGCGCACTCGCGTCAGATGCCACGAGATCGGCTACCATCGCTGCGGCAGTGGTTGTTTTGCCTGTCCCTGGAGGGCCCCAGAGAAATCCCGCGCGATACTTGAGGAGCGAATACGCCGCCCGTTGACGCTCCCTAAGCCCGGGAAGCGAAGGGGAAAGCGTTAATGGACGTTCATCGTGTCCCACCAACGCGTGGGTCGCCCACGAGAAGCATTCGGTCGCGAATTCTTCATTCTTCCAACATTGAAGTAGTGACTCAAGAAACCTTGGTGGGCTAACCGTAATCTCCGTGCCTGGTGCGGGCACGGGCGCATCAATCTGGTGCACATAAATTAAGTTTTCCTCAGCCGACACTTCGACGACTGAAGAGGACCAGTCGCGCCACACAGCCACGCCCCCCTCCAGCGCAGACTCGACGCCGTCACCCTCAGTCAGGGGCTGTACCTTTATACCGATGATCCCGGGTTGTCTAACAGCAGAAAGAACTTTGAAGCGTCGTTGTCTGCTGGAAGAGGCTAACTCCTCCTCGATCGCCCTTATGATTTCAATCTGCTGGTTCGTCACTTGACGATCCTAACCAAGGTTGACGATGGTTGAAATTTTGCAATCCGAGTACAAGTAAATATTTACCTGCACTCCGACCGGCGCCGCTAGTAAGCGATACTCATTAACCGATTCCACTCTTCGGTGGAGAGGTGAGTACCTTAACAGTTACTAATCGGCCGGGTGTGCCACTTCTCGCGGATAAAAGCCACGACAATCGGACGCGCGTGGAGGATCAGGAATGTGACTCCAAACCACGAATAATACTTGACACAACCCTACGTCCGAATGTACGGTAGCGTACAGTGAGCCGGACCCGCATCCGGTGCGTCACTTTACTACTTACAAAGCAAAAGATGGCGCATTGGTTCCTCTCCGCAACCCACGGGACCGCGCGCTTTGTCTACTCATTCCCGCCATTGTCACGGGAAACTCGGCCCCATTACCTGAGCAAGATTGCACAGACTCCGATTCTGCACACTTAGTACTGTGTACGCGGGGGAACAATGAGTAACTCGGTCGAGCCGATCCATCGCCTGATCCACGATGTGGACGGCCACTTGCACGTGGTCCGAGCGGCCAGCGAGCAGGGCTACATCGAAACCGCCTTGGAAGCCTGCCTGTCGGCTAAAGAGAAGCTGCAAGCGATCCGCGAGGAACTGCTCAGGCCGGAGCCGGGGATTGCTGACCCACGACATGACTACAATAGCTAGTCTTTGGGCACGCGGTTACGCTCGACCCACAAAGAAAGCAACAGGACACTGACAGATTGCCGTGCGCCTCTTCTCATGCTTTTTGAGAAAGCCTGCCCTGAGCGATAGCCGAAGGGTGGCCCGCCGCCGCTAGGGCCGGATAGGCTTTTCGTCACAAATTACACGTACATCCGTCACAGACACACCCACCGCTTCGGTGCGACAATAGCCACCTGATTGCAGCAGCGTAGGAGTGTGTCGTCTCCCAAGACAGACCTAGAAGCCGCTCCAAAACCATCTTCAGCGTTCTTTGCTTCGAAAATGCCTCTCAGGAGGACCTGCTAACTCCATGATTCGAGGAGACCGGAGGAGGGGGGGTACCGGTACCAAGTAGTAAACTCGCGGTGCCGTCACAGCGACACGAACGAAGTGGTGAAGCCGCCTGAGATTATTTTTCGACCGTCTTAATATCCAGACTTCTCCACAGATACCAGCAGGCGATCGAGCGATAGGGCGCCCACGGTTTCGCGATCTTCTCCATCACCGCGGGCTTGGGCCACTTGCGTTTCTTGTAGTGCTTCTTGATGGCCGCCTGCACGCCGTAATCGCCAGTCGGCAGAATATCCGGACGTCGCAACGTGAACATCAGGAACATGTGCGCCGTCCAGACGCCGACGCCCTTGACTTGGGTCAGATGCGCGATTACTTCTTGTTCTGTTAATTCTTGCATTCGCTCAAACTCCAGCAGGCCCGCAGCGGTCTTTTCGGAGAGATCGCGCAGATACGCCGTCTTCTGCCGCGACAGCCCGACTCCTCGCATTTCGGCGTCGGTAAGTTTGAGAATGCCCTCCGGCGTCAGCGGATCGCCGGCAAGAGCGGTGAATCGATTGAAGATGGGCACGGCAGCTTTGCCGTTCAGTTGCTGATAGAGGATCGCCTCGGCCAGGGCGTGAAACGTGGGCTCGCCATACTGCATGCGGAATGGGCCGATCCGCTCGATGATTGCCGCCAAGACGGGATCGGATTTCTTCAGGTGGTTGATTGCTTTTTTCATTCCGGCTGGTTCCTCGAGGGACGGGAACAGCGACTGGAAGGAAGTTTAGCACAGGGGCGAATGGATGGCGAATTTAGCCGCAGAGAGCGGTGGAACGACGGGCGTCCTCGCCCCTCCGGCAGCATGGGTGGCCGGGCGAGGAGGCCCGGGTCTCCACCGGCTGACTGCTTGAAATTCCTCTGCAGTTGACTTAGGACGGAAAATGGAAGTGTACGTCGTGCCTGGAGGCGACTGGAGTGCCGTCGAGCGTGGCGGGCTGGTAGTGCCAGCGGCGTAGGGTGGCCTCGATCTTTTCGTCGATCCCGTGGCCGATCGCCTGCACAATTTTGGTTTCAACGACGTTGCCCTGAGAGTCGATCGTGACTTCAATGACGACGTCGCCCTGCAGGTCCCGGGGAAGCTCGGCGCGCTCCACGGGAGGATCTGGATACACGACCGGATAGGCGACGTGGACTTCATGGCCGGTGATCGGGCCATCAATCATGGTTATCGTGCCCAGCGGAGATCCGGCGCGGGAATTATGATCGCCCGCTTCCGCGGCGGCCACTGCAATGACCTGCTGCGGTTCTGGCGCCGGCTTTGGCGGCTGGGACTGCCGGCGCGGCTTGCTCACCCGCGGCGGGAATAGCAACTTGGCCGCGTCCGGTGGCTTGTCATCATTGTTGGCGCTCGCTGGAAGGTAAACCAGTTTGTAGGTGTGGGCGGCGTCTCCATAGGCAAGCCAGGCGGGGCTCAGGTCGATCACTCGAGGATGATGGAACACGAGCACGGCTAACACCGCCAGGTGCGCGGCCACCGATACTCCTACGGCACGATAGCGACGGAATACAGGACTCGTGGGCTGAAGATCAGTGAACACGCACTTACTACCTTACCTGATTGACGTGGCAAGAGAGAAAGGGTTTCGAAGTGATTTTTCGCCAGACACGCGGCTTGCCGCGTCTCTGGCGGCGGGGAGACGGGGCAAGCCCCGTCTCTACTTAGCCTGTTGCTCCGACATGTCACCGATCACGGGCAGTTTGAACATCTGTCCCTGGTAGGCCTTGAGCGCCAGGATCAGCAAGATCACAAACAAGGCCAGACTGATCAGCGGCCACAGCAGCACTGTTGCCCAGCCAAGGAATGGGATATGGGCAAGGAATGCCATGCCGATCCCGAGCACGGTCCAGGCGATAAAAAAGAAAATGGATTGAAAGGCATGGAAGCGGACGAAGCGCTTGCGGTTGAACGGCTCCACGACTAGAAACACAATTGCGGGGAGGATGGTCACGTAGGCCAGCGCGCCGGCCACGTTATCGGGGAGTCCGGCGGTCGCGGGTGTGACTGCGCTGGCGCCTTGCCCAGCGCCGCCCGTGCACTTCGGACAGCGTGCTCCATCCGGCGATCTGTGTTCCACAGGTTGGACAAAAAGGCATTTGGGCCTCCTTTGAAAGACGAGAGGCAAGTTATCAGAACGCTCGTTGAGGCGCAATGGCGGCGGGCCGGGCGGGCCGGGCGCTTTGGAGGTTGACCGATTTCTTGGTCCTTTCTCGCGTGTGTGTCCGCGCGGTCAGGCCGGCGAGAATTTCTAATCGCTCCGTCACTTGCTGTCGTCTCTCGATGCCCGTTTCTCTGGTATATTTCCCGGATTCCCCGGGGCGTTTTGGGTCGATTGGCTCGCTCGCGCCGGGTGGATGAAAACGAGAGCGCACCAACTTTATGCGCCGCATCACAATTCTTTTTCTTCGGCGATTGTGGCTGCCCACGCTCGCGTTCGGAGCGTTCTGCCTGATATGTGTCGCGGTCTATACCACGCTGGAGGGCTCCGCGCCATTGACGCGTTCTTCGCGATCATTCATCCGCATTCGATCGATTACCGTTCTGTCCCCGCTGCGACAAAGCCATTTTCGATTTTCGTATACGCGGGAGTGTTTGCTTTCAGTTGTGGATCGCGGAACGGGTAATGGTCACGATCTTCAACCGGCAAGGTTTGGAGGCTGGGAAATCCATGATCAACGACGCCAACATCGCGAAGCTCAAGGATCATTTCATCATCTGTGGATACGGCCAGGTGGGCCGGACGGTGGCCGACCAACTCACCCGCCTGAAGATTCCACTGCCGCGAACTCCTGAATGATGACGTGCTGGTGATCCACGGTGATGCCAAGAGGCACGATGTGCCGGTGCAGGCAGGAATTGAGCAGGTGTGCGGCATTTGCATCGTAATCGACAGCGATTCCGACAATCCTTACATCACGCTCACCGCCCGGTCGCTGAGCGCCAAAGCAAAGATCATCACACGCGCCGGCCAGCAACGCTATGCCGACGCAATTCGGAACTCGGGCGCCGATGAAGTCTTCATCCCGGAATACGAAGCGGCCTGATGACCGGACGAATGATCCAGAAATATTATCCGGCGCTCGGGAGTTTGAAGTAAGGGCGCGCGACGATGGCTGTTTGGCCACCACCATTGGGCCGGGATTGACTGCCGGCGCCGGGGAACAAATTCAGGAGCCATGTTACGGTAGCGGTGTCCGACCGCTTCAGGGTGTCGCCTTCCCCAAAAACAACGCGCCACTCGAAAGCAATCGGACACCTCACCGCGCCCTGCGCCGCTTGGGGAGATCCAAGAAACGTGGCGCCGGGCAAACTGGTTTATCTTGCCTCACAAGATCTCGTCGCGCGGGATCAGGAGCCTTCCGTCATTGAATCGTGCACTTCGATCGCCTCCAAAACGGCGGCAATCGCATACCGCTCCTCGATCGGATCCACAAAACCGCATGCCAGGATCGCGCTGGAGATGAGTTCACTGAGTTCGCTTTTCGGCAATTCTTCCAACCCCGCCATGGATTCGTCGAGTTCGTAGAGGACGAGCAGCAATCGGGCCACTCTTTCATCCGTGATGCGAACTATCGAATCGGCGAAAACCTGGCTGACTTCAGGGGTTGGCCAGATGTGTTCGGTGGAGAGAGCCAGAAACGGCTTATTTATTTCGTCCATCGGTGCCTCCTTGCTATGCGCTCCCATGAATGCGGCGGCGATCGCGTCGGTCCATGTTGGGGTTATCGCCCGGCAGCAATGCCGCACCACGGAACCGAGAACAGAGCTCCATAGTGTGATTTATCGGACTCTGCCCGGGAGCGGTTGCCGCGTTCCTGATACAGCGCGCGCAGCATCGCGCGATTGATCAATGCCCCTGGGTCAAGGCGAAATTATCAGACTCGAGTGCGGGTGCTTTTCAGATCAGAAAGGTGCAGAGGAGATCCTGGAGAGACTGGGGATCACGCCGCACAAGGGTGTCGGCTGATTTCGGCTCGATTGCTTGAGAGCCGACTCCGCGCCCTGCTTCCCAAACACGCCTCGGCAGAATGAGAGGGGCGATGGCGGGACGGACATTCCTGATGCCAGGGACAACGGGAGGCGCCTGATTTACGGGGGTGTCAACTTCGTTATAGACAGTCTCAGGGAGGTCAGTGTGCGGGATCGCGGAAACGCATACTACGGCGCTAAGTAGGAACAGAACAAGTGTCCAGACCCCTTGCCTCACCGCAGCACCCCCGCGAATGTAACAATAGCTGCGTGAGGGCAGGTTGTCAAAGGATTGTGATCACAAATTACGATCACCGATAGTAGTGCTTTGGAATGTTATTGCGAGACATGACAAAGTAAGTTTCCATGTCGCAGGCGCAAGAAAAGGATTGGGTGCAGCCATCGTCTTGGCCCGTCTTTGCCCGGCGGCCATGTTCCAACTATCATTTCACCTACAGGATCTAAATCCGACGGAGCGTGGAAGCCGCCTTCGCGACTTCGTTTCTCTTGAAAGGCACTAATGATCACTATTGTTTCGGGACTGCCGCGTTCGGGCACATCGCTGATGATGCAGATGCTCGATGCAGGCGGGCTGCCGGTTCTCTCCGACGGCGAGCGCAAGGCCGACACCGACAATCCCAAGGGCTACCTCGAGTGGGAGCGCATCAAGCAGCTTCCGAAAGATCCCAGTCTGATTGCGGAGGCCGAAGGCAAAGTGGTGAAGGTCATCTCGCAACTGATTCTGTCGTTGCCGTCGGGCCACGAGTACTGCGTCGTTCTCATGCAGCGTCCGCTACCCGAGGTGCTGAAATCGCAGGATGAAATGCTGCGACGCCGCGGCAATGCGGACTTGAATGCCGATACATCCATGATCGAAGAGGCCTTTCAGCGCCACCTGATCGAGGTGAACAAGTGGCTCGCGGGTAATTCGAACGTGCAGGTCTCGCGCGTACATTATCATCGCGTGCTGCGCGAACCGAAGGTAGTTGCTGGAGAAATCGCCGCGTTCCTGCGATTCCCGCTCGACATTGAGGCCATGGTCCGGCAAGTGGATGGAAGCCTGTATCGCAATCGGATGAAGTAGGGCGGCATGGGGGGGAGCGCCCGACACCGCGTCTCGCGTTTGAGGTTGCAAATTGCAACCTCAAAGCGGCGAACTCGCGGGGTTTAAGCTGGAACATGAAATCAGAAGGAAACCTCCCCCGGTTGCGGTTTACCTGCTGATTGAGGCGCTTTTACCGGAATCCCGTAGATCTCGGCCAACGCCGAAAATAACTCTCTGGTGGCGCAGAATCGCCATTCGCGATTCGATACGGACCACGGCAGCTCTTTGACGGGATGCTAACGGTTACCGTGCTCGTGCGGGATTTGGACAACGGACTCTCATCTCGCCATCATAGCGGTCATCAACAGCGGAAGCGGTGACGAATGAACGCTCTGAATGTGATGAATTTCGGTTGCCTCTCGCCGACGGCTCCTGCAGCTAGAAACTACGGCATCTCCATCGGCAACCGACGCGGCGTCAACCCTGAGGACGATCCAGGAAGCACGTTGCGGCGGAATCGACCAGACATCATCAGAAAATTACGTGACGCTCACTTCCGTATACGTCCCGTACACCTGCCGCAACGCCTCGCAGATTTCGCCAACGGTGGCGTAGCCGCGGACAGCGTCGACTATGTAGGGCATAGTGTTGACATCAGAAATATTGCCGTTGGTGCCCGCGGTGGGAGTCTTGGCAGCGGCTCGCTTCAGGGCATCAAGTCGGCGGCGGACTTCTTCGTTCGAGCGGCGGGCGCGCAGGGCTTTGAGCTTGGCCTGCTGAGTGCGGGCTACCGATTCGCCGATGTAGAGAATGTTAGGCGACTCTTCTTCGATGACAAAATCATTTACGCCGACCGTGATCTTCTCGTTGGCTTCAACCGCGCGCTGGTACTGGTAGCTGGCTTCGGCAATTTCTTTCTGGGGATATCCGCGCTCGATAGCTTTGACCATGCCGCCCATCTGGTCGAGCTTTTGAAAGTAATCGAAGGCGCCGTTTTCCATGTCGAGGGTTTGCTTCTCGACGAAGTAGCTTCCACCGAGCGGGTCGACGGTTTGGGCTGCGCCCGACTCGAAGGCAATGATCTGCTGCGTGCGCAGCGCAATGCGCGCGGCTTCCTCAGTGGGCAAGGCGAGCGCTTCGTCGTAAGCGTCGGTGTGCAATGACTGCGTGCCTCCGAGCACCGCCGCCAGCGCTTGCAGAGCGACGCGCGCGATGTTGTTCATCGGTTGCTGCGCGGGTAGCGAGACGCCGGCGGTCTGGGTGTGAAAGCGCATCAGACGGGTGCGATCGTTTTTTGCGCCGAAACGGTCCTTCATCAGCCGATACCAGATCTTACGCGCGGCGCGGTATTTGGCGATCTCTTCGAAGAAATCGTTGTGCGCGTTGAAAAAAAAGCTGAGACGCGGTCCGAAGTCGTCGACATCGAGCCCGCGGCGGCGCGCCCACTCGACGTATTCGACGCCGTCGTAGATGGTGAAAGCGAGTTCCTGAAGCGCGGTCGATCCGGCCTCGCGAATGTGGTAGCCGGAGATGGAGATGGTATTGAAGCGCGGCGTAAACTTCGATCCGAACTCGAAGGTGTCAATCACCAGGCGCATCGAGGGCGCGGGCGGGTAGATGTACTCTTTCTGCGCGATGTACTCCTTGAGGATGTCGTTTTGCAGTGTGCCCGAGATCTTCTTCCAGTCGGCGCCTTGTTTTTCCGCTACGACTAGGTACATGGCCCAGAGGACGCTGGCCGGTGAATTGATGGTCATCGATGTGGTGATTTTTTCGAGGGGGATGCCGTCGAAGAGGATCTCCATATCTTCGAGCGAGTCGATGGCTACGCCGCACTTGCCGACTTCGCCTTCGCTCGCCGGGTGGTCCGAGTCGTAGCCCATGAGCGTGGGCAGATCGAAGGCAACGGAGAGTCCGCCTCCGCCGTGTTCGAGAAGATATTTGTAGCGCTGGTTCGTTTCTTCGGGCGAGGCGAAGCCGGAGAACATGCGCATGGTCCAGAGCTTGCCGCGGTAGCCGGTCGCGTGAATGCCGCGCGTGTAGGGCGGTTGGCCGGGATAACCGAGGTGTTGCTCGTAATTCCAATCGGCGGGGAGATCAGCCTGGGTGTAAAGGCGGCGGATCGGAGCGTTCGAGATCGTGCTGAAACGCGCGTGACCATGCTCGTCGAGGTTGGTGCCGGTGGGAGCGCCGATCGGTTTTTCGGGCGCCTTGTGGAGCGTGGGCGCCAGAGTCTTCTCGGCCCAATCCTTTTCGGACGCGGAGGGATGACGGCCTTCAAAGACGTCGGAAATCGGGCCCTCAGCTACGGTGTTGTGCAGATCGGCTTTCGGTTTGTTCTCGGGCATTCAGTTCCCCACGTCAGTTGCCACTATGACTCTGATGATAGAAGAGGATCGTCATGCGGCAAAATGGCGCGACCGACCGAGCGGTTGGTAGATTGGTAAAGGTGAAGGAGAAAATCTTCACTACAGGGGACACGGAGGACACAGAGGGGCACAGGGTAAAACCCTCCCTTGACGCCGGTTTTCGCGCGCACCTATTCTTTACGTTCTTCCAGCGGAGGGATTCTGAAAGCGTTCCGGCGGTTGTTGCAGCGCACTCCGGTGTACGGCGCGTACAAGGCGCTTGGCCACTATCCCGACTACTGGTACTGGATACTGCGCGGGCGGCCGTCGCGATCTCCGCATCTGTTGAAACAGAAAGTCGTGCGTGAATACGGCGAGAAATTTGGGCTGAGGACCCTGGTCGAAACCGGAACTTACTACGGCGAGATGGTCGCCGCGATGAAAGGCCGTTTCGAACGTATCTATTCCATCGAATACGTCCCGGCGCTGGCGGAACGGGCCACACGCAAATTCGCGCGCGACGAGCACGTCCGCATTTTCTGCGGAGACAGCCGCGTGGTCATGCCGGAAGTGCTCGCATTACTCAGAGGACCGGCACTGTTCTGGCTGGACGCGGGCTACTACGGCTGGGTGGGCAAGCAGGGCGACCAGCAGCGGCTTTCGGCGGAACTGGAAATGATTCTGATCCATCCGTATTCGCACGCGATACTGCTCGACGACGCACGCGGACTCACGGGCCGGGACGGGATTCCTTCGGTCGGCGCCGTGAAGGCTGATGTGGAGTCGAAATTTCCGCAGCGGTCGGTGGAAGTGAAGTTTGACATCATGCGCATCACGCTACGGGAATAGCGGGTCGCTGTCGGAGACGCGGCAAGCCGCGTCTCTACGATTATTCTTTCCTATTCGCAAGTTCCCACGCCTTCGCATATTTCCACGATACATAAACGGCGTGGTAGAGATGCAAGAGTAGGCCTTCGCGGCCGTCGAGAAATCCGAGGCGGAAGAAGTAGTTATATATAAAAGTTGCGATTGGGCGCAGCACGATGTTGAACAAGCTGAAACCGCGGCGGCCGCTGGCGACCGCCATCTCTGCGCCGAGGGACGAGTAGTGGTTCATGTGGTCGATGTAATCGGTAAGGGTGGGGTAGGAGTGATGGACTAGTGAGTGCTTCAATCGCCCGGAGATGCCATCGATCAGTTTCGCGTCTTCATGCACAATACGCGCTTCGAATCGCGCCAAGCCCCTCTTGAAAAGTCGCAGTTTCGGATCTGGCCAAAAACCGCCATGCTTGATCCAACGGCCGAGGAACTCGTTCTTGCGGGAGATCCAGAATCCCGTGACGGCCGCAAAGACGCCGCCTTCAGTCAGGCCCTTCTCTTTCGTGAGTTTTTTGAATTCTCGAATACTCTGGCGCGTGATGAGGTATCCGGATTGTTTAACCCGTTCGAGAGGCCACGCCTGGTTGGGTCGAGTAGACGGAAAATGGACTGCGATTTCCATTGCAAGCGGCTGATCCACTTCCTCATCCGCATCCAAAGTCAGAATCCACTCGCCCGTCGCCTTGTCGATCGCGGAGTTTTTCTGCGCCGCATAGCCTTTCCATTCTTCAATGAAGACTTTCGCGCCGAAGGATTTCGCGATCTCAACGGTCCGATCGGTCGAGCCGGAGTCGACGATGATGATCTCGCCTTTGCCATCGGCAATCAGTGGCTGAACGCTGGCTAGCGTGCGCCCTACGTTGTCCTCCTCGTTGTGAGTGATGATGACGACCGAGAGGATCACGCGGGACTCCTGCTGCTGTCAGCAAGGGCCTGCCGAGCTCCGCTCGGCTTGGACGGGCGAAGGCGCCCGTCCCCACGCAAGCCTGAGAGCCTGCCGAGCTTTGCTCGGCTTGGGCGGGCGGGGGCGCCCGTCCCCACACGAACCTTCTCCACACGAACCTTCTCCACACTAACCTTGCCGACTACCGAGAGCTTCACGGAGAGAGGATACGCGAGAGGCGGCACGCAGCAAAAGAAAAACGCCGCAACAGGGAAACGCCGGGCAGGGACGCCCGGCGCTCCGTCGGTAAATGTTTGCGGAGCTACTGTTGCGGTTGGGCCGGTGGTGGAGGTGGCGCCAGCGCTGGCTGGTCGGCTGGGCGCGCCACCACGTGCGGAATATTCGGCGCATGCGTGACCTCGCCTCGTTCAGCGTCGGCGATCTGAATGCCGGCGTGATCGAGCAGGAGACCGATTGCCCGATCCAGTTCGACTTCTGCCTTTTCGTATGCGGCTTGCGCGGAGACGAGCGTGACTTCGGCCTGGGTCATGGCCGCCTGGTTCTGCAACACCAGCGTTGAGGTGGACGCTCCCAGCGCGTATTTCTTTTGTTCGGCGTCGAGCGACTGGCGCCCCAGATCCAAGGCGGCCTGGGCGGAAGCGACGCTGGCGCGATTCTGCTGCACGCCGAACTGCGCGTTGCGCACCTCGATGCGAATCTGATTTTCAATCTGCTGGATTCGCAACTGGGCTTGCCGGTATTCGAATTCCGAGCGCACCTGCGTGGACTGAGCGGCCCGGTTGCGGAGTGGGATCGTGAGACTGAGGCCCACGCCTTTGTCGGGCGCGGTGGAGTCGACGAGTTGGCTCAGCGAATCTTGGTAAGAGGTATTCACTCCGTTGCCACTGTAGTATGCGAACGCATCCAGAGTGGGTAACAGAGCACTGCGAATCGCTTTATTGCTGATATCGGTATTAGAAAGGTTGATGCGAGCTTCCGCCAGCTCGGGACGATGACCGAGCGCGTCGTTCACCAGGTCCTGCGTAGGGATAACCGCTTCCTGCGCGGGCAATTCCATAGTCGAGGTAGGAATTACCTCGGCGTCGGCCAGTGCCGGATCGACCAGCGTGCGACTGAGTGCATTCTTCATGAGAAGCTGCTGGAGCTCAAGATTGGTCAGGGCCAGGGTCAGGGTCTGCTGATTGGTGGCGACGGTGCTCTGGGCCCGAACCACTTCGATCGGGGCAAGGGTCCCGATTTGCACCTGCTTCTGGTTGTCAGAGAGAGTCTTCTGGGCGAAAGCCAATTGTTCCTTCTGAACCCTGACATTCTCGTAAGCGAAGACCAAGTCCCAGTAGATGTTTTCGATCTGGTCTACCGTGGACGTGATTTGCAGGCGGAAGGCCACATCCGAGATTTCGCGATTGTTCTTGGCGATCTGGATGAAGCGAGTGTTTGGCGCGAATCCGAAGCCCTGCAGCAGGTGCTGACTAACTTGGACGCGGAGGGCGGTGCTCAAAGACGGGTGGAATAATTCGGCCGTATTAGGGGTCGATACGCGATTGTTGTTAAATCCCACCGAGAGATTTGTACCCCATTGGAATCCTTGTGCGTAGGTGAAATTAGCCGTGGTAGTGTTCGTTTCACCGGGGATACAAAAAACATTGGAGCACAAGCTTTTGAGGCGATCAATCTGAAGAGAGCCCGTAAGAATCGGGTCGAAGCTGGTGATAAGTGGACCGTTGCCTAAGGTTGATACTACCAGGCCGCCCGTGCCAGTGCCGGCGCCACCGGCTGCGACCGAGGTCCCGCCCTGGCCTGAACCAACTTGTGTGCCTAGCCCGCCTATGCCGCCGCCGGGAGTGTTCTGCACGACGCCGCTGTTCACACCCAGAACGCTAGCGCCCGCTTTTGCGCGCCAGATGTCGGTATCGGCAATATTCATGTTATAGCGGGCGATGGCGATATCGAGGTTATTTTCGAGCGCCAGCGCGACCGCGTCGTTCATCGAGATGTAAAGTTTGCCATCGTGCATGAGTTGGTCGATGCGCGGCGTGTTGGCCACATTCGGCGGCGCTACGTGGCGCGCAGTGTAGGGCGCCAGAAGGTTGGGGAAGGCCGACCGCGGTTTCGAGTACTCCTTCACGTCAAACGGCTGCGACTTCGACGGCACGGCCTGTTGGGCCGGCATCCGGGCCGAGGGCGCGCTGGGCACCTGTGAGGCATCCTGCGCCCACCCGGCAGGCAGCATGCTGGCGGCAAGAAAGAGGGCGGCGGCCCGCTGAAACGCAGTCAATACGGTGGAACGTTGCATTCGCATCATCTCCATTGCTCAAACTTAAAGCGATTAGGCTCGAGACCTAGTGGCCCACACTTTTCCAACTGTTTGCTAGTACGTAGAACGGCAGGTAAGAGTTCCTTGCAATCTTTAATCCCTGATCCTTAGATGGTGCAGTCCTCTTCTTGCAATGCTGGGCAAAGGCAATCTTCATTGATCGTGAGTAAGATTGCTCGTGAGTGAAATAGTATAGCTGACGCACCGCCCGCAAGTTCCGCGACTCCGGCAGTAAAGCTTTGTAAACAGTTACGATGATGCTCGGGTGGCTTAAGACTCGAAAAAGAATGTGCGCAATCTCAGACTGACCCTTTCTTATGACGGCGCCGATCTCGCCGGCTGGCAGGTGCAGCCCGGCCGGACGACGGTGCAAGGCGCGCTGGCGTCAGCCATTGGACGGTTGAGCGGCGAAAATGTACTGCCCCAGGGTTCCGGCCGCACGGACGCGGGCGTGCACGCGCTGGCCCAGGTGGCGAGTTTTACGACCGCCTCCACAATTCCCACCGAAAACTGGATCAAGGCTCTCAACGACATTCTGCCACCTTCGATCCGGGTGCTGGAGGTTACCGAAACCGCGCCCGAATTCCACGCACGCAAGTCGGCGCGCGCCAAGACTTATCGCTATCGCATTCACCGTGGAGCGATCTGTCCGCCGTTTCTGGCGCGGTATGTGTGGCATTATCCTTATCCGCTGGAGGAATCGGCGATGGTTGCAGCCGCCCGCGTGGTTGTGGGCGAGCACGATTTCACATCGTTCGCGGCGGTGGATGCGGAGCGGGTCGAGCGGATAGCTGCTAGCGAAGATGTTCACACGACTAATATCCGGACGATCTTCGCTTCCAGTTGGACGCGCGAAGGCGAAGAACTAATCTACAGCGTTCGCGGCAGCGGATTTCTTCATCACATGGTGAGGAACCTGGTCGGTACATTCTTGCTGGTGGGGAAGGGAACCGTGAGCCTGGAAGATTTGCGCCGCATCCTCGACGCGCGTGAGCGCACTGCCGCCGGAGCGACTGCGCCCGCCAGCGGACTGTATCTGGTCGAGGTGGAATACTGAGGCGAACATCACTCAAGTTTTGTCATCCCGAGCGAAGAGAGGGACCCCAACTCGCACTAACCTTTGTGCAAGGAGTAGGCGTCGCTCGCTTCGCTCGGGATGACAATTCGTGAAAGAGGACGTGCCGGAAAATGTGGCGCGCCCGTTCGGTCCCGCGTACACTTCTTCGCAGATGGCCACCAACGTCGAATTCGCCTTGTCCCGCATCGCCTCGGTGAACCCGGCGACGGGCGAAGTTCTGGGCGAACTGGACAGTGCTGGTCCGACCGAAGTGCGCGCTGATGTGGCCCGAGCGCACGCCGCGCAACCCGAGTGGGACGCGTGGGGAATCCGCAATCGCGTGAGGGTGCTGCGCCGATTCCAGAAAATTCTTCTTGCGCATAAGACTGACATCGCGCGGCGCATCACCCAGGAAACAGGCAAGCCCGCGGTCGAAGCGCTCGTCACCGAAGTTCTGGTCGTGCTCGACGCGGCGCGATTCCTGATCGAAAACGCCTTCGCGATACTGCGCGAAGAAAAGCTCCCGCACGGAAATTTTGCGATGAAAACCAAGTCAGGGCGGATTCTGCACGAGCCCTATGGCGTGGTCGGCATCATCTCGCCGTGGAATTATCCTTTCTCAATTCCCGCGACTGAGGCCATCGCGGCCCTGGTTGCGGGCAATGCCGTGGTGCTCAAGCCCTCCGAATTGACGCCGCTGATTGCGCTCGAATTACAGTCGCTGCTGCGCGCGGGTGGAGTTCCCGACGACATTTTCCAGGTGCTCCCGGGCGAAGGCGAGACTGGCGCGGCGCTGGTCCGAAGCGAAATCGACAAACTGGTCTTCACTGGAAGCGTCGCCACGGGCCGCAGAATCGCGCAGATCGCCGCGGAACGCCTGCTTCCGGTGGTGCTGGAACTGGGTGGCAAGGATCCCATGCTCGTGCTCGAAGACGCCGATGTCGATGTGGCATCGAGCGGCGCCGTCTGGGGAGCGTTCGTGAACGCCGGTCAGACTTGCTTGTCGGTCGAGCGCTGCTACGTGCATCACAGTTTGTATCCCGCGTTCTTAAACGCCTGCTGCGAGAAGGCTCGCAAGGTGCGCGTCGGCAATGGCATGGACCCGGCCACCGAAATCGGTCCCATGATCCACGAGCGGCAAGTGCGTGTAGTGGAGTCTCATGTGGAGGATGCGAGGCAGCGCGGTGCCCGCTTGCTGGCCGGGGGCACGCGGTTACGCGAACTCGGCCCGACGTTTTTTGCGCCCACAGTGCTCGCGGATGTCGATCACAGCATGCGCGTGATGCAGAAAGACGAAGAGACCTTCGGTCCGGTGCTGCCGATTGCGCCTTTCCGCGACGATGCCGAAGCCGTGCGCCTGGCCAACGATTGTGACTTCGGATTAGCCGCCAGCGTTTGGACGCGCGATCGCGCCCGCGGCGAGCGACTGGCTCGTCAGATCGATGCCGGCACGGTGATGGTGAACGACGCCGTGTCGTGTTTCAGCATCAGCGAAGCTCCACACGGCGGCGTGAAATCGAGTGGCCTGGGACGTACGCATGGACGCTGGGGTCTGGAAGAAATGGTGCGCTTGAAGTATCTCGACAGTGACCTGGTGCCGCGCATGAAAAAAATCTGGTGGTTCGGCTACGGAAAAGGATTCACGGGCGAGATGGAAAGCTTCCTCGACCTGCTGTACGCCCGTCCGCTGCGAGAGAAACTCAAAGCAGGAGTCCGCGCAGCGGGAGCGCTGTGGCGGAGAAAACTGTAAGAACAGCTCTCAGTTCCCATTTCTCGGTTCTCAGTTATAACTTAAGGAAGGCTTTCTGAGAACTGGGAACCGAGAACTCAACTATGACCGACTCCCGCGCCTTCCTACGCCACACCCTCGCCACCATCGCCTATCGCGGAGCGAAAGCCATCCGCAACGCAGGGCCGAGCTTTGCCGATTACAGTTGCGGCGAAACTTCGCGCACGCCGATAAGAATCCTCGCCCACATCGGCGACCTGATGGACTGGGCCCTCACCATGTCCGAAGGCCACCGCGAGTGGAAGGATTCCTTGCCGCTTCCGTGGGAAAAAGAATGCGAGCGCTTCTTCGCCGCCGTGAAAAAGCTGGACGGCTACCTGGCGTCGGAAAAGCCGCTCGAAGTCTCCGCCGAAAAATTGTTTCAGGGACCGATCGCCGACGCGCTCACCCACGTCGGGCAGATCGCGATGCTGCGTCGGATGGCCGGTATCCCGATGAAAGGCGAAAGCTATTTCGTGGCCGAAATCACAGTCGGACGCGTCGGCGCGGATCAGGCGTCCCCGCGCAAGGAATTTGACTGAGGGACGTCTTGTAATTTGTAGCGACGTCAGATCAGAACCCGATACTCGGTGTGAATGCCTGTTCGCCATGCTGGTCTCGTCGCTTCGAGGACCACGCTTCCAGGCGGGTTTGAGGTGTCGGAGTGTAGTAGGTCGACCAGCGTTCCGGCTTGATCCTGCAGCGGGTCGTTCTCGCGACGGTGGTAGCCGTGCACAGATGCTCCGCTCAGCTCACTGCACCCGCTCTTGGTACGATTGACGATACGCCTGACGCATTTTGCAGCAGTCATTGTTGTGTCAATCAAGCGAAAACGAAAATACCGTGCTTCCAATAACCTGGTTAGCATTCGTCGTCGAACTTGTCGACTCACATAAAGTAAAATAACAAGAAGCGGCCCTTTCACAAAGCCGCGCAGGAGACTCAATGGCTTCCGGTGAAACGGCGACCGCAATCACGAGCACGATTCCGCAGCTTCCTAATCACAAAGTCAAGATCAAGAAACCGGGACAGCGTTCCTGCAACGAGAAAAACGAAAAGGGCAAGTTCTGCGGTGGACACCTGAAACGCTGGTTCTACGCCGCCGACGTGCTCGAACAGGAATGCGGTGATGTGGAGAAAGCCTGGGGAGCGGGCGCCGAAGTGTATCGCTGCGAGTTTTGCAAGACGCTCTACCTGCCGAGCCCCGAGGATGCGCGTGGGATGAACGTCGCGGGCCCCGGGCAATATTCGATTTTCGGTTTTGTTGTTCCGCCGAAGGACGAAAAAGCGAAGGACGAAAAGAAAGCGTAGAGACGCTGATTGCCGCGTCTCCAACCTGTGAACATTTCTGATCTCATCTACGACTGGAATGCCCTGCATCCGAAGTCGTTGCATCCGCCGGGGCCGGTGCGCCTGACCGATGAAACGCTGCGCGACGGTTTGCAATCGCCTTCCGTCCGCGATCCGTCCATTGATCAAAAGCTGGAAATCCTGCACCTGATGGAGGCGCTCGGCATTAACACGCTCGACCTAGGACTTCCCGGAGCTGGTCCGCGCGCGGTCGAGCACGTCACGGCGCTGGCTCGCGAAATCGTCGCCCATAAATTAAAAATCACGGCGTACTGCGCCGCTCGCACCGTCGAGAACGACATTCTTCCCATCGCCGAGATCGTCCAGAAAACCGGCCTCCCCATCGAGGTTGCTGCATTTATTGGGTCAAGTCCAATCCGGCGCTACGCCGAGGGCTGGACCGGCGACTTCCTTCTCCGAACGACCGAAAAGGCCGTCAAATACGCGGTTTCGCTCGGCCTCGAAGTCATGTACGTCACCGAAGACACCACCCGCTGCGATCCGGAAACGGTGAAGCATCTCAACTCGGCGGCCATCAATTATGGAGCGCACGCTCTGGTGCTCTGCGACACCGCCGGACACGCCACGCCCATGGGCGCCGCCGCGCTGGTCAAGTTCGTGCTCGAAGAAGTGGTTGAGCCTTCCAGAAAAAAAATTCGCGTCGACTGGCACGGCCACTGCGACCGAGGATTGGCAATTGCCAACTCGATGGCGGCTTTGGTAGCGGGCGCGGATTGCGTGCACGCGACCGCACTCGGCCTCGGAGAACGCGTCGGCAACACGCAGATGGACCAGATGCTCGTCAACCTGAAGCTCATGGGCATCGCGCCGTGGGATCGTCAGGACCTGACCAAACTCAAACAATACTGCGAGGCTGTCTCCGCCGCCACCGGTGTTCCGATTCCCGCGAACTATCCGGTGGTTGGCGAGGACGCATTTCGTACCGCAACCGGCGTTCACGCCGCTGCCGTCATTAAGGCTTACAAGAAAAAAGATATCGAACTTGCGAACGCCGTGTATTCCGGAGTGCCCTCGCACTACTTCGGCCTGGAACAGATCATCGACATCGGCCCGATGAGCGGAAAATCAAATGTTCTTTTCTGGCTGGAGCGCCGCGGCCTTCCGGTGAACGACGAAGTAGTCGAGCGGATATATAAGTATGCCAAATCGAGCGACCACACGCTAAGTGAGGCCGAAATCCTGGACTGCGTCCAACCCGCGCATTGACCGTGGAGCGACGGGCGTCCTCGCCCGTCCTCTTCGCCGCGTCCGCCGCCGCCGGGCGAGACGCCCGGCTCTCCACTAGAAGATTTGCCTAGCGGTTCTACTCCGGCTCCCGCGCCAGTTCCGGACTCGGCACCGTCTCTCCCTCCAGTTCCTTATGCCGCGCCGCCCGCTGCTCATTCAGCAGCTTCGTCGCCGACGCCAACTCCGCGCGCCCTTCTTTCTCGCGTCCCATGCGGGTCAACACCTGTCCCCGCAGATACCGCGCGCTGGCGTTTCCGTCATCGAGCCGGATGACCTGCTCCAGTTCCGAGAGTGCTGCCGCGTAGTGCCGCCGGTGCTCTGCAATCTTCGCGAGGCCCATGTGCGAGTTGATCCGCTGCGGATCGAGCTTCAGCGCGCTGCGATAATTCCTAGCCGCCTCGTCCTCATTCCCCGCCGTCGATTCCAAACTTCCCAACTGTTCGTATGAGAACGGCACGTCCGGCTCCAGCGCGATGTCTTTGTGAAACTCGTCGCGCGCCCGGTCATATTCCTGCTTGTGCACGTACGCCAGGCCCAAATTAAAGTGCACGAACGGCAGCTTCGGATCCGCCTGCGCCGCCGCCTCCAGATCCTTCACCGCGTCGTCGTACTCTCCGCGATTGATGTGAGCCTTGCCCATCAGCAAATGAAATTCCGGAGAACCCTCTCCAATCTGAACCAATCGCGCCGCCGCCTTTTCCTCCAGCGCCGTGTTCTTGGCCTTGTCTGCCGCATGCTCCAGTACGTAGAGATAATTCAGCTGGCCCGACGCCTTTCCCCATAATGGCTCGAGCGCGCCGATCGCGTCCGCCCAGCGATCGTTGAAGAAGTAGCAAAGCCCCAGGAGATAGCGAGCTTGATAGGAATCTGGCGACTGCTGCACCACCGATTCAAACGGACGGATCGCCCGCAAGAAATCGTTCTGACGGAAATATGCGAGCCCAATGTTCAACCGGATTCCCGCAAGGTCAGGTGCCAATTTCTCGGCCTTGTGCAGCATTTCGAGAGCCCGCGGCCACTGCTTGCGGCGCATATGAATCACGCCAAGATTCGCATATGCCCCCGCCACGCCGGGGTTGATGGCCAGCACCTGCCGGAACGAGCGCTCGGCTTCATCCAGCTTGCCCGCATGCAGGGCGGCTTCTCCAGCTTCAAACAGCTTCTGCGGATCACGCTCCGCCGGCACCGCGCTCTGGACACTTATCGTATTCGTTTCACCACTCGTCACTACGCTCGAAAGAAAGAGCAGTAAGAGAACGAAGAAGATCACGCCGATGCTTGACACTCGATTCATCGTCCTGTAGTGTCCGCCAGCAAGAGGCTTAAATTCAAGGAGTCATTGGCCTGCTGAAACATGGAATCCGCCGATTCGAAGCCTACGCGAAGTGCCTCCTCGGCGAAATCCCGCCGGGCGTCAATCTCCGACTCCTCCCGCAAACGGACGCAGCCGGCAGCAGTCACCATCCGCGACGTAGCTGAGCGCAGCGGATTTTCTTCGGCCACGGTCTCCATCGTATTGAATAACGCGCCGCTCGCCCGTTACATTCCCGACACCACCAAAGGACGCATCCACAAAGCCGCCCAGCATCTCGGCTACCGTCCCAATCTTTTTGCGCGCTCGCTGCGCGGCCGGCGCAGCCACACCGTCGGCGTCATGGTTTTCGATATGACCGACCCTTACTGTACGCTCGTACTGCGCGGCATCGAGAACACTCTCTACCAGTCGTCGTTCCTCCCCATCCTCACCGACGTGCACAACGAGCGCAGCCGCTTCGAGCGTTATCTGGAAATGCTGCTCGACCGCCGCATCGAAGGTCTGGTCGTCCTCGCGAACTGGCTGTTTGTGGACATCAACGTCCTGGCCGATCTGGAGAAGAACAACATTCCGACCGTGACCGTGGGACGCGAACTCAAGAACGACAATATCAGTTCGGTGATCGTCGATAATAATCTGGGCGCGCGCGCCGCTCTCGAACACCTGTACTCGCTCGGCCATCGCAAGATCGCGTTTATTCGCGGCCCTCGCCAGTTGTCCGACACCGAACCGCGATGGCGTGGCGTGCGGACCCTTGCCCGCGAACATAACCTCGACCTTGATCCACGGATGATCGTCGACCTTCCAGAATCTGGAGATCCGTTTTCAAGTTTTGAACAAGGATACAAATTAACGGAGGAATTGTTGCACCGCCGCCGTCCCTTCACCGCGCTGATGGCCTTTGACGACATGACTGCCTTTGGCGCTATTCGTGCATTAGCCAAAGCGGGGATTCGCGTGCCCGATCAATGCTCGGTGGTGGGATTTGACGACGTCTCACCGGCCGCGATCTATTCTCCGGCGCTGACCACGGTGAGACAGCCCATGGAAGTTATGGGAACGGCGGCGGCGACCCTCGTGCTGGAGGCCATCAATGCCGGTCTGGAAAAGAAACTGGTCCGCACCATTCACCGCAGAATCGTCCCCGAGCTGATCGTGCGCGAATCCACGGGCAACGTAAAGTAGTGGCGCCTGGGGACAGCCAGTGCATTTTCTCTTGACAGAGAAGGACTCCTGAAGCAGTATTGATACGTTTTAATAAAGGCATTTGATCGTTTTTGAGGATGAACGCTGAAGGTGTCGGCACTTTAAACGCATGGGTCCGGCGCCAGCAGGTTCTGAGTGGGAGCCCCAGACAACTCCTCGGTAAGAGCGTCTTGCTGAGAAGCGTCTGGCATTTGTGCATGGTCGTATCGGCGAGGAGTATCTATGAGGAACCGTCTCTTCTGGGTAATCGCAGTGCTGCTGGCAGTGTTCATGGCAACCAATCTTCACGCCCAGGACACCGGCGTGATCACCGGCACCGTCCGTGACAACACTGGAGCGGTGATTCAAGGAGCCGACGTAAAAATCAGCGGAGCCGCAGGCGGCATCGAGCGAGCGACCACCACCAACTCCGATGGCGATTATCTGGCGGCCGGTCTGCCCGGCGGCACTTACAACCTGGCCATTAGCGCAAAGGGCTTCAGGACCTTCAAAGGCAACGGCGTCGTATTGCGCGTCGCTCAGAAAGCCCGCGTGGACGCGACGCTCGCTGTGGGAGACATCGGTACCGAGATTGTGGTGCAGGGCGAGCAGTTGAATCAGGTCGAAACCCAAACCTCGGAGCTGGCGGGCACTGTTACAGGCAGGCAGATGACGCAATTGGAGCTGAATGGGCGCAACTACACGCAACTCCTCTCACTGACACCCGGAGCAACCAATCAATCAGGAAATGACGAACCGACCGGCGGACTGGATTCTGTCATCTACAGCGTCAACGGGGGCCGCACGGAATACAACAACTGGGAGGTTGATGGCGGCAACAACATGGATGACGGGAGCAATACCACCCTGCTGACCTTTCCCAGTGTCGACGCCATTGCCGAAGTACGCGTCTTGTCATCCAACTACGGTGCGCAGTATGGCAGAAATGGCTCCGGTACGGTTGAGGTTGAGACGAAATCCGGTACCAGGTCATTTCACGGCGACGCCTACGAATTTGTGCGCAACGACGCCTTCAACGCCCGCAACTACTTTGCCTCCAGTGTCACGCCGTACAAGAAAAATGATTTCGGATACACTATCGGCGGACCCGTCTTCATTCCCAATGTTTATAACCAGGATCGTACCAAGACCTTCTTTTTCTTCTCCGAAGAGTGGCGACGCAACCGCATATCGACACTCTTCAACGTTCCCGTTCCGTCCAGCGCCGAACGCGGCATAGGAGTCAACTGCCCCCCTACACTCGGGCCATGCGGCGATTTCACCGAGCTTTGCCCTGGCAGCACAGATCCACTGAATCCAGGTCCTGGGCCCGATTGCCCAATCAATCCCACAACCCTATTGCCGTTCGGGAACCCGACCTACCCGGGCAGTGGCGCCCCCAGTAATCCCGTCCTTGTTCCGATCGATCCGAATGCGATTCCACTACTGCCGCAGTTTCCGCTGCCAACTACGGGCTCGCCCGGAAGTTGGGCATTCAACAAAGCCGTACCGACCCCGACCGACTGGCGGGAAGAATTGTTCCGCATCGACCACAACATCAATTCCAAGCTGCATGTTTCGGTGCGGTACATTCATGACTCATGGAACCAGGTCTATCCGACTCCCCTTTGGACCAACGCGACAACTTACCCGTCAATTCAGACGGCCTTTGGACAGCCATCCACAAGCCTGGTGGCCCACCTCACCGCGACCATTACCCCCACCCTTCTCAACGAGTTCGTTGCCAGCTATTCCACCAATCACATCACAACGCAGAACATAGGGCCTTGGCAGCGACCCAGTGGGTACAATATAGGTTTGTTCCCGAATAACGCTGGCAGATTGCCTGGGATCCAGCTCAACGGAGGCAATTTTGGCGGGCTTGGCGAGGATCCAGGCTGGGTTCCCCAAGGGCCGGTAAATTCGAATCCCAACTACACTTACCGCGATAACGTCTCCAAGATTATCGGCAAACACAATCTGGTGTTTGGCGGTTATTTCGTCGCCTCGCAGAAGAACGAACTGCCCCAGTTCACACCTTCGGTCAACGGCTTTGCCACATTCGACATTGGTCTCTCCGGCAGTACCGGTAACGCCTTCGCGGATATGCTGACCGGGAACATCAGCAGCTTTCAGCAGGCCAGTGGACAACCCAAATACTACTTGCGCTACAAAATCTTCGAGCCCTATTTTCAGGATGACTGGCATGTCACGAGCCGGCTGACCCTGAACCTCGGGCTGCGAATCAGCCTGTTCGGTACCGTCTACGAAAATCTGCATCAGGCGGGGAACTTCGACCCAACGAAGTACGTGCAAGGGGCGACTACTCTTAATCCGGATGGGACGGTGGCCACCAATCCATTGAACGGCGTGGTTGTATGCGGGACAGGTGGCGTTCCGACCGGCTGCGCCAAAGGACACTTGTTCAATCCTGCTCCCCGCATCGGTTTTGCGTGGGATGTGTTCGGCGACGGCAAGACCGCGCTTCGCGGCGGATATGGCATCTTCTTCGAACACACGAACGGCAACGAAGCTGTCGCAACTGCGCTTGAAGGCTCGCCGCCACTCGTGCAGAACCCCGTCCAGAACAACATCCCGACAACGTTCAACGCGAACGATACGATCGAGACTTCCGGCTATACCCAGATAGGCGCGGCCGGGGCGCAATTCCCACAGAGTGTAGTCTCAATTCCGCAGAAGCAGATCTGGCCATACATTCAGCAGTGGCATTTCGACATTGAACGAGAGTTACCTTCGCACGTGGTTGGCATCGTTTCTTACGTTGGCAGCAAGGGGACACATCTGGGGCGAAGGAGGGATTTGAACCAGATTCCGCAATACCAGCAGAGCCTGAATCCCTATCTGCCCGGACAACCCATTGGTCCTAACGACTGCACTACAGGTACAACTCCCACCGGTGCTTCCATTCCTGGCTATACCCCCGGTGGAGATCCGACCCAGCAGACTCCGGGCACAATCGGCGTGAATATGTATGTTGCGTGCGGCAACGATCCGAACTTCTTCCGCCCATTCCTGGGCTATGGCGATATACGGCGGCAGGAGAACGCATCCTCCTCCATTTACCATGCCCTGCAGCTTTCGGCGCGCAGAAGTGTTGGCTCAGTCCAGCTCAGTGCCGCCTATACATACAGCCACTCCATTGACGATGCTTCCTCTGCGGCGGATGCCAGCTTTGTCGATTCCTACAATCTGGCAGCAAACCGGGCTAGTTCGAATTTTGATCAGCGCCACGTTTTCAGCCTGAGTTACATTTACGATCTGCCGTTCTTCAAAGGGTCAGGGCTGACGCGTACGCTGCTTGGCGGTTGGCAGTGGTCGGGGATCACTCTGGTTCAGACCGGGGGTCCCTTTACTGTGACGAACGGCGGCGACGGAGTGGTCCCGGGAGACAATGCCGGCGTAGCCGATGGAACGGCTAGCGCTGGTTCAAGACCTGATCTTATCGGGAATCCAAACACCAGAATTCCGGATTCAGGGGCCGGCGGCGGTTTCGGACCGCTGCTTTACAATCCCGGGGCATTCGCGGCTCCGCGAGGCCTGACATTCGGCACCGCCGGCAGAAACGTTGTTCGCAACCCGCGCCAAACCAACTTCGACATGGCGCTGTTCAAACACTTCCCCATCCATGAGAGTCTGTCGTTGGAATTTCGTGCGGAGGCCTTCAACGTTTTCAACCACACCGAATGGGGCTACGTCTACGGCGACGCAGGTTCTGCTGCGGGCAACAGCGGCCTCACCAGCTTCGCTAACAGCGTGGGGTGCTACACGGGGCCGAACAATACGCCCAATGATCCCCTCTGCCTCGGGGGAGGCCTGCTGCGGCCGGGGGCAACCCACCTGGAACGCCACCTGCAACTCGGTCTGAAGCTCATCTTCTAACATCCGTGCAAACAAAAATCCTGGCTCCGAACGAGCCAGGATTTTCTTTATTGAACTTCCACCACGACAAACCGGTTACCGCCTAGTCCGCCACCGCCGCCTCTTTCCGTGCGCGGCTGAGCACCGCGAGCCCCTTCTCCAGATCGGCAATCAGGTCCTCGACATGCTCGACGCCCAAGGACAGGCGGATCATCTGTTCAGTCACGCCCATCTTTTTCAGCAGCTCCGGATCGATGAGGTAGTGCGAGGTCAGCACCGGGATGGTCACCAGCGAATCCACCCCGCCGAGGCTTGGCGCTAGGGTAAATAGATTCAGCGCCTCGGCCACACGGCACGCGTCGGCGCCGCTGCCTTCCACTTCGAAGCTCAGGACGCCGCCCGCGCCCGCCAGTTGCTTTTTCGCGATCGCGTAGTCAGGATGTTTTTTCAGCAGCGGGTAATGCACTCGCGTTACCTTGGGATGCTGGCTTAGAAACTCGGCAATCCGCAGCGCGTTTTCGTTCTGGCGCTCGACCCGGACGGCCAGAGTCTTGATCCCGCGCAGCAGCAGAAACGCCGCGTGCGGATCCATGCAGCAGCCGAGCGTCGTCCGCAGGTGGTGGATCTGCTCGATCAAATCTTGTCGTCCGGTGGCGATGCCGCACATAATGTCGGCATGTCCGCCAAAATATTTCGTCCCTGAATGCAACACCAGATCGATGCCCCACTCCGCCGGACGGCAATTAATGGGCGTGGCAAAAGTTGAATCAATCGTCGTTATCAAGCCGCGCTTGCGCGCCAATGCCGCAATCTTTTCCAAATCGACAACCCGCACTGTCGGATTCGTGGGCGACTCGATGTGCAGGATCTTTGTGTTGGGCCGGATCGCGCGCTCGTGCTGCTCCATGTCGTTGGTATCGACGAACGTGGTTTCTATCCCGAGCTTCGGCAGCCTTTGCGAAAGGAATCTGATCACGCCGCCATAAATGTCGCGCTGCGCCACGATATGGTCACCCGCCTTCACCAGCGAAAGAATCGAAGTCGTGATCGCGGCCATGCCCGAGGAGAACAGGAGCGCCGCATCCGTGCCTTCCAGTTCGGCGATGGCATTCTCGGCGGCGGTGTTCGTGGGATTGCCGTAGCGCGTGTAGTAGCTGTCAGTTGGAGTGGCGCGCACCTGCTCCTGCATGTCGGTGACTTCGAAGGTAGAAGTCTGATAGATCGGCGTAGCCAGCGGACCGTTTTTCTTGGCGAGACTGGAGCCGCCGTGCACCGCCTCGGTTTCCCGGCGAAACTTGTGCTTCTTCATTTCGAATCTCCCGTAGAGACGCGGCTTGCCGCGTCTCCCGCCGCGTCCAGAGGAGACGGGGCAAGCCCGTCTCTGCTCGAAATTCCCTAGCTTCGCACCGCCGCCGCATTCAGCGCGGGCACGGGCGCCAACCACTCTGCCGAGCGGGCATGCCGGCCACTCACCAGTTTGTCGAACTCCTGCTGCAAGGCGCGCGTTACGGGGCCCGCTCTGCCATCGCCGATGACGCGAAAATCAATTTCCCGCAGCCCGATGACTTCCGCCGCCGTGCCGCACACAAAAACTTCGTCAGCTACATAAAGCTGATCGCGCGAGATCGGCTCCTCGACCACGGAGTAGCCCAAATCCCGAGCCAGCGTGATCAGGGTGTCGCGAGTGATGCCTTCGAGAATTCCCGCCCGCGGAGTGGTGTAGATGATGTTATTACGAACGAGGAAAAGGTTTTCGCCAGTACACTCCGCTACGTATCCATCGGGTCCCAGCATGATCGCCTCATCAAATCCGGCGCGTTGCGACTCGGTCTTGGCCAGAATCGAGCTCACATAATTTCCCGAGACCTTGGCCTTGGTCATCATGATGTTCGGATGCAGCCGCGTGAATGACGCAATATTGGCGCGGATGCCCCGCTCCTTCGCCTCGGCTCCCAGAAAAGTCTTCCACTCCCAGACCGCGACCATGAAACGCGGTTCTCCGGCCTCGACAGTGAGGCTCATCGCGCCGTCAAGGTAGATCATCGGGCGGATGTAGCAGGACGAAAATTCGTTTGCGGCAATCGTCTGGTTGATGGCCGTCTTCACCTGCTCGGCCGTAACCGGCAGCTCGCGAAAGCCCACGATGTGGGCTGAATCCATCAGGCGTTCGACGTGTTCTTTAAGTCGGAACACAGCCGGTCCATTATCGGTCGAGTAGCAGCGGATGCCCTCAAACACGCTAAAGCCGTACTGCACGGCGGCGCTGACAAACGGGACCACGCCCTCGCTGGCTGGCCTCAACGAATCATGAATCCATATGTAACGAGCGGCTCCCATCTTGTCCATTATAATGACGCGGCTATGGAAACCGGACTCAGAAACCGCGTCGCCATCGTTGCCGCCTCCAGCCAGGGGATCGGGCGAGCCACTGCCGAGGCCTTTGCTGCCGAAGGGTGCCGTCTGGCCATCTGCGCGCGCAACCGGGAAGCGCTCAACGCCGCCGCCGAAGAGATTCGCAGCCGGCACAAAACAGAAGTGCTCGCCGAGGCGTTCGATGTCACCGATGCGGGCGCTGTCCGCGATTTCGTTAATGCCGTAGTTCAGAAATTCGGCAGCGCCGATATCTGCGTGACCAATGCCGGAGGACCTCCCGCCAAGGGTTTTCTCGCTACGACCATTGACGAGTGGAAGCGCGCCGTCGACGTGAACTTCATGAGTACTGTCTACTTCGCGCACCAGGTCATCCCATACATGCAGAAGAACAATTGGGGACGCATCATCACCATCACGTCCATTACCACGAAGCAGCCCGTGGCCGACCTCGTCTATTCGAATGCGGTGCGCGCCGCGGTAGTTGGACTAGTCAAGAGTCTCGCGAATGAATTCGGCAAAGACGGCATCCTCGTCAATAATGTCGGTCCCGGCTTCACCGCGACCGACCGCCTGAAGGAACTGGCCCACGCGCGATCCGCTGGGCTCGGCAAGACCGAGAAAGAAATATTTGAAGGCTGGGCTGCGGATACTGCCCTGAAGCGTCTAGGCGAACCGCGCGAACTTGCCGATACTATTGTCTGGCTGGCCAGCGAGCGAGCTTCCTATATCACGGGCCAGACCATCCTCGTTGACGGTGGTCTGTATAAAGGGTTGTAGTATCGTTCATTGAGACTCTCGTATGAAAAAGAAAAAACTGAGAAGAACCGCTGGGAAGAAATCCGCAACCAGAAAAACGACGAAAACTGCGCGCCCGGCAAGCAAAGTCGCGCTCAAAGGCACGGTCCGGAAAAGCAAGCCAGCCAAGGCTCGGTTGCGCCACATCCCGTGGAGTTCCGTCGAAGTCGAGGCTCTGAACCCATTGCTTGGCCGCCACTTCGTTGTCGGGCAGAACGTCATGCTCGCCCGGGTCTTGCTCAAGAAGGGATGCCTTGTGCCCGAACACAGTCATCACAACGAGCAGATCACCTATGTGCTGGAAGGCGCGCTGAAATTCGGAATCGACGGCAGAGAGATTGTGGTGAATGCGGGCGAGGTCCTGACCATTCCACCCAACATGCCACACTCGGCAGAGGCGCTCGCGGATACCGTCGATCTCGACATCTTCAACCCGCCCCGTGCCGATTGGATCAATAAGACCGACGCTTATTTGCGGTGAGAGAGATTCTTCGATCTGGACGTTGTCGTGGAGGGCCGGGCGTCCCTCTGGACGGGCGAGACGCCCGTCACTCCACCGTCGGGGAGACACGCAAAATTCTGCCTGCACTGCGGTTAGCCCGTATGATGTATTTATCTTTTCTGCGCTGGTCTGGCGATAAGGGAACGTGTCGATCGCTCAAAATACGGAAACCGATGTGAAGCTCCGCTGCATTTCCTGCGGCGCCACGCCCGATTCTGCCGGCCAGGACTTCCGCTGCATCGCTTGCGGCGACCTGCTGGAATTCGTTTTCCCCGGATGGATCTCCGACTCCCCTGCCTTGGACCCCGCCCGACTGAAGTCTCTCTGGCTCAACCGTCGCACCTCACGCAATCCGCTTGACCAGAGCGGCGTCTGGCGTTTCCGCGAACTTTTGCCGCACATTCCCAATCCCGAAGAGCACGTCATCACGCTCCGCGAAGGAAACACGCCGCTGTATCACCTGCCACGGTGCGCGCGCGCGACCGGCGTCGAGAATCTCCACGCGAAGCACCAGGGTTTGAACCCGACCGCGTCGTTCAAAGACACGGGCATGACGGTCGCCGCCTCGTCCGCGCACCAGGGCGGATTCCGCTGGGTGGCCTGCGCCTCCACCGGCAACACTTCAGCCTCCATGGCCGCCTACGCCGCGCGCGGCAACATGCACAGCCTGGTGCTGATCCCGGATGGAAAGATTTCCTGGGGCAAGCTCTCGCAATCGCTCGACTATGGAGCGCTCACCTGCCAACTCCGCACCGATTTCGACGGATGCGTCCGCATCCTCAACGAGCTTGTTCGCCAGAAGCCGGTCTACCTGCTGAATTCAGTGAATCCGTATCGCATCGAAGGCCAGAAAACTGCCGCCATCGAACTCATGGAGCAACTCGCGTGGGAGCCGCCCGACCACATCATCGTCCCCGGAGGGAATCTGGGGAACAGTTCCGCGATCGGCAAGGCGCTTCTTGAAATGCGCGAACTCAAACTGATCACGCGGCTGCCGAAACTTTCCATCATCCAGGCGCACGGCGCGAATCCGTTCTACCGCAGCGTGCGCGAGTTTGGCGGGAAGAAGCTCGAACCGATGACTGCCGACACGCTCGCTACCGCCATACGCATCGGCAATCCTGCATCCTGGAAGAAAGCGCTGCGCGTGCTGCAGGCGACCGGCGGCGAGGTCGAAGAGGTCTCGGAAGTCGAAATCGCGGCTGCGAAAGCTGAGATCGGCGCAGATGGCATCGGTTGCGAACCTGCCTCCGCCGTTACGCTCGCTGGACTCAAGAAGCTGCGCCGGAGCGGATTCGTCAAATCCGGCGAGGCCATCGTCCTGATCTTGACCGGACATCTCCTCAAAGATCCCGATTTCACGATTAATTTCCATCGCGGAGATTTGTTCGCCGGAACTGGCGACGCGGCCGAGGCTGTCCGGGCAAAATCTCTCCAGCATGCCCCCGTCGTACTCGATGCTGATCTGGGGGCCGTCATGGCCGCCGTCGACGCGGCCGAGAGAAATTCGTAGCAGTTCGCCGCAAATTCGTGTATAAAACACAGTTCCGTTGTCGGCGCCGATTGTAAGGGGTTCTGCTTAAGCCTGATCTGGCTAAAGCCTTCCATTTCTATCGTTTCGGCCAGTTTTGGCTGCCGAGGAGTTTGCTTTCTAACCTATGCCTTCACGTCCTACATCACAAGACCGCTCGCTGCGCCTGGCGCTGCCCGCGACCTCCGCCAATCTGGGCCCTGCGTTTGACGCCGCTGCCCTTGCCCTGGATTTCCATCTCCGCTTGCGTGCCGAGCGCGCGCCCGACTTCTTCGTCACCGCTGAAGGCCGCGACGCGCAGATCTGCGCGCGGATGGAGAACCACCTCATCGTCACCACCTACTGCGAGGTGCTCGAATCGGAGAATCGCAAGATCGCCCCGTTGCGCATCCACATCGAAAACGAGATTCCCATCGGCCGAGGTTGCGGATCGTCCGCTGCCGCTCGCCTGGCTGGGATCGCGCTGGCTGTACATTTCGGACATCTGCGCTGGAAAAATGATCGCATCGTCGGCGAAGCTTCCATGCGCGAGCACCATCCCGACAATGCCTCCGCCTGCTGGATGGGCGCGCTCACCGTGGCTCGGATGGCCAATCAGGTTCAGGCGCAGGTGGTCGAAGTGAAGCCGAAAGGGAAGTGGCCGCTGCTGCTGGCGGTTCCCGAGGCCTCGGTCTCAACCGAGCAAGCTCGACGCGTGCTGCCATTCCAATACTCGCGCGCCGACGCCGTTACCAACATTCAGAACTCGATGCTGCTGCTCGCGGCATTCACGCAAGATCGTCCGGACTTGCTCCCCGCGGCTCTCGAAGACCGCATTCATCAGCCCTATCGGGCGCCACTCTCTCCGCTGCTTCCCGCGCTCAAGGAACTCACCGGAGATTCCGGCATCCTCGGCGCCGCGCTTAGCGGAGCGGGACCGTCGGTGCTGGTGTTCCTCGATCCGAAGGTTCCGGCGAAAAGAGCCAAGCAGAGAATCGCGGCGCACCTGACCAAACGCAGACTCAGTGCCGAACTCTTCCTCACGCAGATCGCACTCCATGGTGGACGCGACGGAGCGGACTGGCGCAAACATCATCCTGCTGCAAAGAGCTAGGTTTCCTACTTTCGGCTGGCCGGAGGCACGATGCCGTTCATGCGCAGATACTCCACCATTTGTCCGTAGTGATCGTACCCATGCCATGCGAACAGCATAGCCAGGCTGAGTCGCGTGGTCGTTGATTTGCCGTCGAAAGAGGGAATCGGTTCCACAACATTCGCTTCCGTAATGGTTGCGACTGCCTTGTGGGCGTAGGCGTAAGAATCCTTCAGATATTTCAGGATTTCGGCCTTCGACTTCACGCTATCGGGGCCTTTTTCGTCGTTAACATCGACAGGCGGTTTTTCGCCAAGAATCAGAGACGCAACCAGATAGTTGGTGGCGGCGACGTGCTTGATCTCTTCGGCGAATGTGCGCACGCCTTTGAACTCGCCGTTGGTCGGGGCGAAGCTGTATTTATCCTCGGGCATGGCTTCGGCCGCGGGAACAAAATCGCGTTCCAGTCTTTGGGTCGCACTGTCGACGACCTGGCTGAGGGTTTTCTTTTCTTCTTTCGTTTGCGCTTGCGCCAGGCCAAAACTGCAGAGGATCAACACTGACCCCAGAATCGCTGTGATCGTTTTCATCTTGCCTCCACTCAAAGTTAACTGTCGACTCAATCTCTCAGCACCGCCGGAGCCAGCTCCAGTTCACTCGCCGCGATGCGATGCCCGCGCAGCGCCAGCACTCCCAGGGCCAGCGCGACTGCTGCCACGCCGAGCGCATCCGGAACCCCAATCCTCTTTGCCAGTGCGCCCCACAGCGTGGCTCCGACGGCCATGCCTCCCTGCAACACCAGGAGATAAAACGACAGTGCGCGCGCGCGCACATAAGCCGGACACATGGTCTGAGCCGCCACATTCAGGCAAGCCAGGATCCCAATCCAAGCCGCACCCGCAACCACCATCACCAGGCACAGCAGCGAAAAAGTCTCCGCCCGTCCGGCCGCAAAAGTCATGCCTGCAAAAATCAAGATGGCGGTAACCACCACGCCATCCACCGAAAGCTTTTCTCGCAAGCGAGGCAGAGCTAACGCACCAAGCAGCGCGCCCAGCCCAAAGCAGCCGAGGAGCACGCCGTAACCCCTCGCCCCGTACGGACGCGCGATGATCGGCAGCAGCGCCAGCATCGCAACAGCCGCCACACTGAACGTCCCGGTTCGCAGCAGCACCGACTTCGCCAGTCCGCTCTCGCGCACATAGGAGAAGCCGTCGCCAATTGCGGACCATACGCGCTGAGTCTTGCGTGGAGCCGCAACCGGCCGCTTCCAGCGATACAGAAACAGGATCACGCCCAGGAACGAAAACGCATTCAGCAAGAAGGTTGTGCCGCATCCGACCGCGGCCACAATCAAGCCTCCCATGGCCGGTCCCACTGCTCTCGCCACGTTGAATCCCGCCGAATTCAGAGCCACTGCTGAAGCATGTTGCTTTGCCGGAACTAGCTCCGGAGTAATCGCCTGCCACGCCGGATCATTCATCACCGCACCGAGGCCCAGCAAAAACGTGAACAACAGCAGTACCCACGGCCCCACGCAACTGGTCAGCGTCAGGATGCCGAGCGTCGCCGAAGCAAGCACCATCCATCCTTGTGTCAGCAATAGAAAACGCCGCCGATCGACCATATCCGCAAGCGCGCCTGCCGGCAGGATCACCAGGAACACCGGCACCGCTCCAGCCGCCTGCACCAATCCAACCATCAACGGATTCATCGTCAGTTGCGTCATCAGCCAGCCGGCGCCGACATTCTGCATCCATGTGCCGGTATAGGAAATGACCGATGCAATCCAAAGCGATCGAAACAGCGGCTCCCCCAGCGGCGCCCAGGGCGAGACCGAATTCTTTGCCGCGATCGGCGCTACTACCGGAATGTTGATAATTTCTGCCATTTTGCTTTCTAGTGGAGCGCCGGGCGTCCGCACCCGGCCACCTCGCTGCCGGACCCTGCGACTTCGCTCAGGGGAGGCTCTCGAGACGCCCGTCGCCCCACCAACAACGAACAACGAACGACTAGCGACTAACGACTAACGACCCATTCCCAAACGGCCACTCCTGCCGCCGCCACGACCGCACACAATAAACCACAATCCCCACCACCAGAATCACCGCCGCATACCGGATCTCCCGCAGAAATCCCGTGCGCGAAACCAGGATGAAAACGAAACTTCCCGCCGCCACCAGCGCCGGCACCGGATAAAGCCACATCCGAAACGGACGAGGCATCTCCGGACGCCTGATGCGCAGCACGATCACGCCGATGCTTTGCACCAGAAATTGCAGGATGATTCGAATCACTACCAGCGCTGCAATCAAATCCGCCAGCCGCAGAAAACAGAACAGCGCTGCCACGCCCGCCAGCGCCAGCAACGAAACATAGGGAAACTGATGTACGGGATGCACCCGGGCAAACGCCCGAAAATAATTCCCGTCGACCGCCGCCGCGTACGGCACGCGCGAATAACCCAGCGTCAGCGAGAACACTGATGCGAACGCCGTCCACATCACCAGAGCCGACACCACTGACGCCGCTCCATGCCCATAGGCTCTCTGCATGAATGTAGAAACCACGTACAGCTTGCTGTTCGACGACCCCGACTGCGCCAGTTCCCTCCACGGCACCACGCCGAGAATGCTGATGTTCATCACTACATATAGACACGCGACCGCCAGAATGGATAGCAACAACGCCCGCGGAATATTTTTCCCCGGATTCTTGATCTCGTCTCCGAGGAAACAGACGTTGTAATAGCCCCAGTAATCATAGGCGGCGATCAGCATCGCGCCTCCCAGACCATGAAAGAAGTCTCGCGAAAGGGAAAACGCGCCCGTAGGAAAATCGAAGGCCTGGCGCGCGTTGAAGTGAGTCAGTCCTGCGAAGATGATCCACCCGATCGTTCCCATTACGCCGACCCAAAGCACTGTTGAAAGTCTGGAGATCGCCGTGATTCGGCGGTAGAGGAGAAACGCCGTGAACAGGACAACTCCAATCGCAAGCAAAGTTGCGGGCATTGCGACCCAGGCAACCTGCAGTTGACCCAGCAGCGGAAGATTCAGACTCAGTGTGCGGGCCGCCCAAACCCGTTCCAGACCCGGCCAGAAAAAAGCCGCGTACTGCGAGAGTCCGACGGCTCCCGAGGCAATCGATAGCGGAGCGCTGAATGAGAGTTGCCAGATAAAGAGGAAAGACACAGCGCGTCCCAACTTCTGCGGCCCGTAGATCTCTTTCAAATAACGGTATGACCCGCCCGACCCTGGCATCGCCGCGCCAAGTTCCGCCCAGACCAGGCCATCGCAGACGGCCAGGACGGCGCCAAGCACCCATCCCAGCATCGCCTGCGGACCGCCCATCACGGTTACGATCAGCGGGATCGTAATAAACGGTCCCACGCCGATCATGTCAATCATGTTCAGCGCGGTAGCGGAGCCGAGACCGATGCCGCGGATGAGTTGGGGCTTGGTGTCGGATTCGACTTCGAGTGGAATTGTCATGAAATAGGGTCGTTAGTCGATGGTCGGTTGTCGTTGGCGAGCGCAACCAATCCCGCGTGCGCCCTGAACGATCCCGAACAACCAACGACCAGTGACTAACGACCAGCCACCAAATTCACAAACAGCCGCACCGCCCCCGGCACGCCCGCTGGCAACTGGCGAAAGAAGGCATATCCCGTGTAGATATAAGTTCCCTTGCCATAGTGCGCGACCAGCAGGCCGCCCTTCTGCTCGCCTTCGCCTGGATCATGCGATTCCAGCAGCGGAGTAAAGTTGCTGTCCCACTGCGACATGAAGTACAGCCCGCGCTCCTGTACCCAGCCCTCGAAATCCTTCTGCGTAATTTCGTTTGGAGAATGAAAGATCGGGTTCGCTGGATCGAGAATCGCAATCGGCGCTTCCTCCACCGAGACCCGCGCCCGGCTAAGCGTTGCCGGATACGGCGTGTATTTGCCCGAATTAAAATCGATCGGCACCCCAAAAGACCCCAACGTGTTATATTGCACGACCAAGCGCCCACCATTTTCGACAAAATCGAGCAGCCGCTTGTTGTTCTCAATCACGCCTTTCTGGGTATCATAAGCGCGGATGCCAAGCACGATCGTCTGGTACTTACTCAGGTCCTCGCTGGCCAACTTGTCAGCCGGAATCATCGTGACATTCATCCCGATCTGCTCGAGCACGGCCGGAATGTCGTCGCCCGCGCCCATGATGTATCCAATTTTGAGGTCTCCGGGGACCTTCACATCCACGATCGGTACGCGCTGCACGGCAGGCTGGTAGTAATAAAAGGCGCCGAGATCTTCGCGCGTGACCACTGTATATCCCTCGCGGTAGGCCTTTTTCCCGCTCGTGAGTTCCGCTCGAATATGAGTTTGGCCTTCCTCTAACTTGGAAGGGAAGACCTGGAATGAGGCGTCCTTCGACTCCTCTTTGGGAATCTCAACGGATTCATGCGCCGGTTCCGCGCGCCATCCGTTCGGCACATTCAAAGCAATCTGCGCCTCGGATCCGCTACTCTGATCGCGCGCCGTGGTCGTTACGCTCGTGCTGCCGCGCTTGTCTGAGGGGATGACTGAGTTCGACGGTGACAACGCAATTGAAAATTTCGGGCCAATCGCCAGCGGATGCTCGCCCTCGCTTCCGTCAGACTGTTTGAACCGCACCATGACCGGAACTTCGATTGATCCAGAAAGCCCTTCATATTGATATTCCATGCGCACATGAAATGGCGGTGGCGGGAACGGGAGCGTTTGATACGCTGGCTCATCAATCGTATTCAGCGCGTCGCGCCCCGGATCGTGTCGATGCCAATACGGCCGTGTGTAGCCGGCCTCCGTGCACGGTGTCACGCGGAAATCGAACTCGGCTACTGACGGTTTGTCGGCCGACTTTGCTCCTTGCGCGTTTTGTTGGCAACTCGGAGCGTCCAAGATCAACTTTGCCGAAACCACGATTCCTCCAGTGGCATTGCCCAACGACTTCACGGCAACACTTTCTCCCGGAACGGCCATCCCTGCCGATTCGGGAGAAGACGCGAGTGGGGCGTCGTAAGTTGCTGTCAACTTGACTCCCAACGCGACGTTCGCTGCCTGTTGGAACTGATTGCGCTTCGTCTCAAGTTCACTTGTAAGCAACTTTTTCGCGTAATCCGACAGCGATGATTGTCGAACGCGTTGCAACAGATCATCAGCTGCCCTTCGTCCGCTCAGGAGAGCCATCGAGCTCTTTGCCGATTCGCTATCAGGGTTGTGCTCAACTTCGGCAATCTGTTGGTGGATCCGAGATAGTTGATCGCGCAGCCACGGCACCTTTTTCTCTTCGTTCCCCAGTCTCGACGACAGCCCTGGCAGTGTGGTATCAACGCCATCGAAGAAGTCCTGCTCGTGGCCGTCGCTGTCCTTTGGAGATTTAACGATCGAATCTGCCAGCTTGTAATAGGCAAATCGATCGCCCTTGGGGATCGAGACGCCACCCAGCGCTTGCGATCGCTGATGCCGCAATCCCTCGACCGCAAATTGCACGTACGATTCGCCCAGCAGCGGATCTTCGCTTCCAGTGTTCAGCTTGACCGTGTAGTTTCCCGCATCGCAACTGGAGGCGCCAAAGCCGCACACGTTCCCGATGTACAGCTTTTTCGGCTGCCAGGGCTGCAATCCATCTTTGATCTGCTCTGGAAAACGGTGTGGATCAGCAGCCGCTCGAAAGGCTTCTTTCGTCAGGATCGCTGATGCCTGGTGATGTCCGTGCCCGTCGCGTTCCGTGCCCGAAAATCGCGCGATCAGCACGTCGGGCCGAAACGTCCGGATCACTCGCACGATATCGCCCAGCGGAATTTCGTGTCCATGCCACTTCTGAAAAGTCTCCTCCGGCGTCTTCGAATATCCGAAATCTGCTACCCGCGAGAATCGTTGCTCCACCCCGTAGTAGCGGTCCGCGGCCAGCACCTCCAGCGTCCGCACCACGCCCAGCACGTCGAACAGATTGCTGCCCAGTTCGTTCTGCCCACCTTCGCCTCGCGTCAGCGTCATCAGCAGCGTCGAAACGCCTTTCCCGCGCGCCTCCAGCGTCAGCATCCCGCCGTCTTCGTCATCGGGATGCGCATCCACCTGCATCAGTCGCCCCGTGGTTTGCAGGCGCCGCAACATCAGCTTCAGCCCCGCTGTGCCCGTTTCCTGCGGCAGGGGTTCGTAGTAATGATCGACCGCGCTCTTGTCGGCAATCTGCGCGGCGCCAGGCATCGCGGTTAAAGCCGCGGGTAGAACCATAAGCATCGCAGTCGCCCGACGGTTGCGCACAAATCCAGACAACTTCTTTAGCATTGCAGACATGACCATCTGATGGATTTTCCTCAAATAAAGGAGCAAATATATTCCGCTCGTGTGGCCGCGGGCGCCCCGCCCGCGAACTGCCGCCATCGGACAAACTGTAGCTATGCCACTATCCACTCGTCACTATCCGCTAATCAGCGCCGCCGACGATCCGACCCATTTCATGTTCTTGTTGTGATCCACGCCCATCATCAGACCGCGCCCCATGCGCACGATCGTGAGCACCGGGGCCAACTCGTTCAACCACACATACATGATTCGCAATTCGACCTTGGTTGCCCCAAGCGGCGTCTCTACTACCGGCGTGAAATTCAATCGCTCCTGCAGGATGTACTCACTGCGTTTCGCGGCGGGAATCGCGTCAATTTCTTTTCGCGAAGGCGCAATCACCACGCCCAGTCCGGCGAACGAATACAGCGGTTTGAGCACAAAATTCTCCAGATCCGCCGGCACTTCCGGCAGTTGATCCAGAAACCATGTCCGCGGCACCGACGGATGCTTCAAATAAGGGATCGAATACTTGCTGATCCGGAAATACCAGTTCGGATGACCCGCCCACTCCACATCGAGCTCATCCCGAAAATCAAACGGCAAAGCCACGCCCTTGCGCTCCAGCTCATCCACGATGGTGCGGTTATAAATCCGCTCGATCGGAATCCGCATGCCGCCTTCCTCATAAAACAGCCGCCGCCCATCTTTGCGGATCCTCGTGATGCACACAGTGCGAATTCGGAGCAGCCTCTCGGTCAGCAGAAAATCCGGACGTGTCTTCTGCTCCTCCGGATGGACCTCCATCAGCACCACATTCGCTGGATCGTGCCCTGCGACGATCGCGTCCGTCAAAAGCTGCTGGTAGGAAGCCGAGTCCAGGCCGCTCAAAAAGTAGCGAAGCTTCG
>Ga0210402_10000627_pt1 | contig 38906 bp, 35 predicted proteins | sample IncBWC7MmetaG_FD_161055 | JGI IMG/M metagenome (GOLD analysis project Ga0210402, IMG submission 161055) | Forest soil microbial communities from Barre Woods Harvard Forest LTER site, Petersham, Massachusetts, United States - Inc-BW-C-7-M | ecosystem: Environmental > Terrestrial > Soil >...
GAAGAGGAACCACCGCCGAGAGGCACGAACGCGAGCTGAAGCACCCAAGAATTTTATGCCCGCGCTTCTCCGAAGCGCGTCGGGAGAGCTTTTGCCCTCTTGACACGGACTTATCATGGATGTCGGCTAATCGGAAACTGACCAACTACCGAAAAAAGAAAGTGGTGGGAATAAGGAAGAAGGGGATTTCACCGCGGAGGGCCCGAAGGACACCGAACAGGCGGGAAAGACCTCCTTCCTAGGAAAGAACCCTGACGCCGTGAGAACAGGCGCGGCCACCCCTCCCTTCGTCGGGGCAAGCCTAAAGGTGGCCGCTACAGGAGGATCAGGCCGTTGCGCATGCCGATCGAGACGGCTTCGGCGCGGGAGGCTGCGCCCAGCTTGCCGAGGATGGAGGCGACGTGGAATTTTGCGGTGTGATCGGAGATTTTGAGTTTTGCCGCGATTTCCTTGTTGCCAAGGCCGGAGGCGAGCAGGCGCAGCACTTCCCTTTCGCGGGGAGTGAGCGGCTCCGTTAATTCGTCCGCCGGAGATGCGCGGCCGGCAGCGGGACGCAGCGGAGAGGCTGGATCGGAGGGGAACACAACCAGTTCACGAACGACGGCTTCGAGCGCGACGGCCAGTTGCTGGGGTTCGGGAGATGGCGGAAGAATTCCGCGCACGCCGACGCGCAAGGCGTGAGAGACCGCATCGGGCAAAGGGCCGGGGAGCAGGAGAATCACCGGTGTTTCGCGCGCCACGCCGGTTTCCTGCAGAGATTCGAGAAGGTCCTCTAGTGAGGCGTCGCTCGCGTCGATGAGGATGGCATCGAGCTCCTTCTCGGCGAAAACATCGGCCGCGTCTCCAAACACAGCGAAGCTGCCCACGACCTCAAATCCCTGCGCGTGAAGAAGAGATTCGAGCCCTCGCCGGGCGCGAGCCGCGGCCGCGACGATGAGCACGCGGATCACGCGGCGATGGCTCCTCCCTGCCTGTTCCGGGCGCGGAGTTTCACGCTGACCTTGCGCACACGGGTGTAGTCTCCGCGCAGGAAAGCGAGACGCAACAAGCCGGCACTCTCTTCTTCGAGGGCGTCGGCAAGATCGTCAGTGGAACGAAAAGGTTTGCTTTCGGAGCCGAGCAGAATATCTCCGGGCAGCAGCGAGGCCAGAGAGGCCGGGCCGTTTGGCTCGATGCCGAGAACGAGGAGGCCGATCTCCTGGCGGCTGGCGCTTGGAAGGCGCACGGGCGTAAACGTAACGCCGAGCCAGTTCCTGCCGGTCTGGCCCTGCAGGAAACGGCGCACATCGTTACTGGGGATGGCCAGCGCGAGGCGACCCGCGATCATGGAGTTGATGCCGATCACAAGACCCTGCGCATCCGTAAGCGGACCGCCAGAATTTCCGGGCGCGAGGCCGACATCGGACTGAACCCAATTCCGGGAGCCTAGGCCCCGCAAAGGACCAACCGCGTGGACGATGCCCGTGGTGAGCGCGCCAAGAAAACCGAAAGGATTGCCGACGGCAAGAGCAATCTCACCGGCGCGAACTTCGGAGGAGTCGCGACTGTTTGCCGCAGGGAGATCGTTCGCCGAAATGCGGAGGGCCGCAAGGTCCCGACGCGAATCTCTGGAGGCGACTTCAGCTTGAAATTCGCGGCCATCCCACAGGGAAATTCTTGCGCGAGGGCCGCGCGCAACATGGGCGTTGGTGATGATCAATCCGTCGTCAGACCAAACCACGCCCGAGCCGCTCCCGCGGCCGCCGGGTTGAACGAGAACGGTGGAGCGCCGCACGCGTTCGGCAATTTCTCCTAGTCCCCGGATGCTCATCTCAAGCGCTCCCATTGGGGCGTTCCGCAACGACGATGGTGACGTCGCGGGGCGCGCCGCCGCGAAGAAAACGGACGGCGAAGGATTTTCCGATGTTCTCGCCGTGCAGATGGGCCTGGACATCCTCGAGGCGCGCGACGGGTTTGGTGTTCAGCGAGAGCAGAATGTCTCCGATCACCACGCCGGCATTGTGAGCTGGGCCGCCGGGTTCGACTTCCAGAACGATTGCGGCGGTTTTTTCCCGGCGTTGGAGCGTCTCTCTGAGATTCTCGGGGAGGCGAACCGGTTGCAATCCGACACCGAGGTAGCCGCGGGGGATACGGCCTTGCGCCAGGAGAGCATCCACCACGCGGTTCACTGTGGCGACGGGTAGTGCGAGGGCTCCCGTGGGAGCGAATTTTGGAGTGGCGATGCCGGCCACGCGGCCTTCGGCGTCGACGACAGCGCCACCGACTCCGGTCCGTTGCAAGGCAACATCCAAGCGAACGTAGGGAGAGAGAGAAAGGCCTCCCCAGAGGCGGCGCTCGTTCGTAACCATGCTGACGAAAGCCAGCGCGGCGATGGGCCCGCTGGCGCGGGTGCGTCCAACGACGAGCGTGACGTTGCCGGGGTGGAGCGTCGTGGTATCGCTGAACGACGGAACGGCGGCGCTCGCTTCTTCGCACTTCAATACGGCGACGTCGCTGGATGAGTCGCGGCCCGCGAGTTTCGCACCGGCTACCTTGCCATCCGGCAGTGTCAGCTGGATATCTTCGTCGCGCTGCAGGGCATGCTCAGCGGTGACGATGATGCCGGGCCGCCAGATGAGGCCGCTGGACGAGCCGCGGGATTCGGTGTGAACCGCGACGGCATGCGCGCCGGCTTTGGCGGTGGTTTCGGCAAGTTCTTTCGAAAGCGTTGCCCATTCGGATGACATGTTTCTTACCTCCATCGTTAGAGTGACAGAGGGAGAATTTCGAGACATCCGCCATTTGGCTAGGTGGGAGGGGAAAAAAGAAGGATTTCAACACAGAGTTCGCGGAGGAGACGCAGAGGGCATAGAGATGAGGAAGGGACGGATTACGATTTGGGGGCGACGGGGAGGTGCTTCATGGGGTCGTCGGATTCAACGAAGCGGCGGAGGCTTTCCATGACCGCGGGGCGGTTGAAGAGTTTGCAAAAGAGTTCGACTTCCTGGCGGAGTTCCTGATAGGGGATGGGCTTGATGAATTTCTTGGCGGCGACGCGGGCTTCGGCGTCGAACTTGGTGATTTGCTGGGCCATGGAGCGGGCGACTTCGAGCGCGTAGCCTTCGCCGGCTAGATGCGAGATGAGGCCGGCCTGGTGGGCGGCTTCGGCTTTGACGGTACGGCCGGTGAAGAGGAGGTCGCGGATGAAACTGTTGCCGACGTCGCGGCGAAGGCGGGGAATGCCTCCGAAGCCGGGAATGAAGCCGAGGCGGAGTTCGGGAAAACCAAAGCGCGCCATTTTGTCGGCGACGATGAGATCGCAGAGAAGAGCGAGTTCGAGGCCGCCGCCCATGCAGAGGCCGTGAACGGCGGCGAGAGTGATAAAGGGAGCGGCGTCGATGGCATTGGCCACGTGATGGATTCGCTGGATAAAAGCTCGCACGCCGGCGACACGTTTCTTGGGCGGAAGTTTCAGGGCGTTGCTGTAGAGCTCTTTGAGATCGCCGCCGACGCTGAAGCCGCCGGGGCGGGCGCTCGTGACAATGCAGGCGCTGGTGATGGGAGCGAGGCCGTCGATGGCGGCGACGAATTGCTCGAGTTCGCCGAGAAGCAGCGTGCCCATTTCGTTGAGGGGTTCATGGTCGAGAGTGAGCTCGATGACGCCGTCGCGCCATTCCCAGCGAAGGCCTTTGCCGCGGAATTCTTTCACGGGCAGAAGACTGCGGTGTGTTTTCTTCATGCGTTGGTTCCTGCGGCGACAGCCTGTCTGCGATACATCTGGTCGATTTCTTCCTGGAAGCGCTTGTTGATAACGTCACGTTTCAATTTCCCATTGGCGGTGAGGAGGACGTTTTCGGGAGTAAAGACTTCCCGGAGAATCGCGAAATTGCGCACCTGGCGGTAGTGGGGCAATTCGGAATTGACCACGTCCAGGGCGAACTGAACGGAGTCCGACTCCACGGTGCCAGTGACCAGGGCGCAGAGATATCCGCGGCCGTTGCCGACGATGACGACTTGCTGGGCGCCGGGAAGGCGCTGGGTGATTTTTTCCTCGATGGGTTCGGGCGCGATGTTGTGGCCGGAATTGAGAATGATGAGGTTCTTGATGCGGCCGCTGATGCGCCAGTTGCCGCGGGAATTCACTTCGCCCTGATCGCCGGTGTGGAACCAGCCGCGGTGAAGGACGCGGGAGGTCTCTTCGGGGCGATTCCAATAGCCGGGGAAAATATTCGGGCCAGCGACGAGGATCTCTTCATTCTCGCCGGTTTTCATTTCGATGCCAGGAACGGACTGGCCGACGCGGCCGGGTTCGGAAGTTAGGCGGGGATCGTCCATGGTGCAGATGCCGCAGGTTTCCGTGAGGCCGTAGACCTGCCAGATGGGAATGCCGAGCATGGCAAAGAATTCCTGCGTCTCGGGAGCGAGCGGCGCGGAGCCGCAGACGAGGCCGCGCAGATTGGGGCCGAAACGTTGGCGAATTTTGCCGAAGATGAGCTTTTGCGCGGCGAAGAGCCAGAGGCCGCCGCTGGATTCTCCATCGTTTTGCTTTTGCCAGGCGGCGCGGCCTTTCTTGTAGATGGATTGGATGAGCGAACCGCGCTTCGAGAGGGCTTCATCGACGCCGCGCTTCACGCGTTCAAGGAGCGTGGGGACGTTAAAAAAATAGTTGGGCGCGGAGAGGCGGATCTCGTCGGCGAGCTTGTTGAGGTCGGTGGAGAGAGTAAGGACGGTTTCGCGGGTGAGGCAGGACATCATGACAATCCAGGACGCGGCGAAATTGAAGGGCAGGTATTGGAAGACGCGCAGCGGCTCACGGGGGTTTTTGTCGAGGCGGTCCATCCAGCCGGTGGTGCAGGAGAGCATGTGGTCGAGATTTTTTGTGTCGAGGCAAACTCCCTTGGGTTCGCCGGAAGTTCCGGAAGTGTAGATGATGGTGACGAGATCTTCGCTTTGGCGGGGATTGGGCGCGCCAGCAATTCCCTTTTGCGTAGGAGCGGACTGAAGAATTTCGTCGAATGTGGCGCGGGGCGGGGCATCGGGCCAAGCTTGCGCAACGCTTTCACCGATGACGGCGTCGCTCGCGATCAGCAGGCGCGGGGTGCAATCCTTCATCATCGCGGCGAGTTCGGCGGGCGCCTGGCGGGAATAAAGAGGCACGACGACGACGCCCTCGGCCATAAGCGCGAGATCAATCGTGGCCCAGCGGATGGAGTTGGAGCCGAGCAATGCGCAGCGGTCGCCGGCTTGCAGACCGGCACCGCGTAGATAGGCGCGGGCGCGCGCAACCTGATCGAGAAGTTCCGCGCCGGAGACGCTGACGAACTCCGAGCCGCGGACTTCACGCAGGACGACGCGGCCGGAAGCCTTGAGCAATTGCGCGAACGTGTTTTCAAGAAAATTGGGCATGAGCTTCAGCGGCCCGCCGCCAGAACGGCTGGAGCGGAATCGTACTCTTCGACGAGCCTGCGCAGATTGTCGCTGAAGGGCGGCAAGTTGTCTTCCCATCTCAGCACGCCTTTGCGCAGGGGAAATTCGGGATAGGTCTTGCGAATTTCGTCTTCGAAGAAAATGGCCATGCGGGACATCGCTTTGAGATTGGAGACGACGGTGCGGCCGATGGAGTCGCGGATGGAATCCGCTTCGACGACGAGTTTTTCCATGACGTCGAGGAGCTTGGGACCGAGATCGGGGTCGTCCACATTGAGCAGCAAGTGCTGGTGGCCGCGCTCGCGCATGAGGTTGCGGATGCGTTCGTCCATGGTGACGCCGGCGGAAACAACGCCAGCGGGCATGCAGGTGACGATGCCGTGATAGCGCGAAGAGACCATGTAGGTGCACGCGCGGAGGATGGAGACGAGTTCGAACATGTCGTAATCGTCCGAGGTGAAAATCGGCGTGCCGGGAATTTCTTTTTCGATGGCGCGACAGGCGACGGTGTCCAGGCGTTCCATGGCCACGAGAATCGGGAAAACTTTGTGGCGCTGCAGAAAGGCTTTGGCGGCTTGCGCGTAGCCGGCGACGTAGTGATTGAACTTGCGATCGACTTCGGCGCCGGATTCGAAGAAATAGACGGTGCGGTACTGGCTGTCTTTATAAGCGCCGGTGGTGGCACGGGCGATGTATTTGCCGATGGAAGCGCGCACGGGCCAGACGAAAGGATGAATCGGGCAAAGAACGAGGACGGGAGTCTTTTCGTCCCAGCCGGCTTTGCGCAGGGTGTTGCGCGCGAAGTCGGGCGCGCGAGGCTCGAAGGTCCAGGCGGTGTCGGCACCGAGCTCATTGGGGACGCCGAGGCCGGAGAGGAGTTGCTGCGATTCGAGGCTGCGCGTGATCACGAGCGATTCGCGGGTGTAGCGCGCGCACATCCACTCGATGAGATCGTCCATGTGGCCTGCGTCACCGGCGTAGGCGACGGAGAGCTTGTTTTCCGCGGAGGCCAGGCCGAGCGAACCGATCATCATGGTGGTCAGCGCGTTGGCAAATTTGCTTTTGAACATCGAGCCTTCGCAGGTGACGACGCCGTGATTGGCGTGGACTTCGCGGAAGAGGAACGGAGGGAAGACATCGGGGAGATGCACCTGGCGCGTGCCCTCGAAATAGTTCTGGGTACGGTCGAAATTCTGGGTCATCACGCTGAAATCGACGTTATCGGCGCCGAGGATGTGACGGATCTGCCGCAGAGTTTCCTGGACGCGGACGTCGCTGCCGGTGTTGCGCGTGCCATTGTAACCGGCGAACAGCAGCTTGAGTTTTTCGCCGGGCGTCCAGCGCTTGCCGATGCCGAACTTCCAGGCGAAGCTGCGAAGTTCGATCATGGCGCTAACCCAGGCGACGAGGAGGAAATCGGTCATGCGCCGGCTCCGCTGGCGCTCACGACGACGCTTTTCCCCGCATCGGCGGGCCAGGGTTTTGCGGGATATTTGAATTTGTTGGCGCGGCTGAACTGCAAAAGCGGGTACGCATAAGAAGAAAACTTTGCGGGCGCTTCGCCCATTTCCTGCACGACGCGGGAATTATCGAACACTGTATTCCAATCGAGATACGGCCAGAAAACTTTCAGCAAGGAAGCTCCATAGCCCACCGGGCCGCCCTTGAAGGCCAGCCAGTTCACCGTTTTGGAGAACGGCCCGCCGAGCCACGGCTGGTAACTGGGCTTGGACCATCCGCCAATTTCGGCCAGCGCATCCGTGAGTTCTTTGTAGGTCTGCGAGCTGGCTCCAGAAGATAGATGATAAATGCCGTAATTCGGTTTTTCCATTTGGTGAATTCTAACGATAGCCGCGCCGACGTAGTTCGCGGGGACAATATCAATTTTGTCGTTGGGCCGCAGCGGGAGGACGGGAAAGCGCGCGAGAGTATCGAAGGCTTGGACCATATCGAATTGCGAGGTTTCCGCGCGGCGGGAGTCGCCGAGGACAATGGCGGGGCGGAAAATCGTGCGGGTGACGTCGGGGAGAAGCTGTTGAACCATGTGCTCGGAGAATTTTTTGGTGCGTGCGTAGGGGTCATAGTCGGAGCGGTTCCAGTCGATGGAGGCGTCTTCGGTGACGACTTCATTCTGGCGCTTGCCGGCGACGGCCACGGTGGAAACGTGGGAGTAGCGGCGCAGTCCGTGGCGATTCTGCGCGCGGCGGGCAAGCTGGATCACTTCGAGCGAGCCGCGAAGATTGACGTTGAGGCACTGCTTTTCGGATTTGCGATTCAAAGAAGCGGCGCAGTGGAGGATGGAGTCGGTGGAATCGACGAGCGCGTGATAATCGTCGTCTTTGACGCCGAAGCGTTCGTCGGTGAGGTCGCCGCAGAAGATTCGCACGCGTGAATTCAGGTGTTCCAGAAATTCGGGAAACGTGAAGTGGAGTTGCAGCGATTGCCAGAGGCGTTCGCGGGCTTCCCGCTCGGATTTCGCGCGGACTAGGAGATTGAGGCGATCGGCGTGGCCGGTGAACAAACCCGCCACGAGGTAGCTGCCCAGATATCCGGTGGAACCTGTCAGGAAAATAGCCATAGACGGTGGACGGCGCTTCAGCGGATCGCCGCCGATGCAGCTTCCTCCGGGGGCGCCGACCAGTTGAGCGCGCGCGGCTCGCGAGCCTCGAGCGGCTTCCCTTCCATCAAGGGGTAGCACCAGCGGCGGAGAGCCGGTATGTGGATGTTAATCCAGTAGTCCCACCAGTCAATAGTTTCCGGCGAAAAGTCGAACATCTCTTTTTCTTCCGGTGAAAGCGCGGCGGAGAGCAGGCGCGCGTTTTCGCACTCGAAGACGTGTTCGTTGTGGAGGATAAAGGGTTCGTAGAGTTCGATGAGCTTTTCGGCGCGGACAAGGTCGCGTTCGGCTTTGGCGAGCGGCGGCTTGCTGATGTTGAGCGACGTGGCGACTCTGTTGATGCGGGAGACGACAGCTTTCTGCATGGGGATGGAGAGACGCTCGTAGCGCTGCTTGGAAACGGGAATAGTTTCGAACTTCACCTTCAGCCAATGCTCGATGCCCTGCTGCGTTTTGTAATGTTTGCGATGAGCGAGGCCGGTGAGCTCGATGGAGCGAGCCATGTTGACGGGATTGATGGCGGAAGTGGCGAGCTGATAGAGGCGCGCGTGCTTGCGTTGAACGAGGGCTGCGGCGATCAGAGTCATACCGCGCGTGACCATGTCCACGGGGATGACGTCGAGGCATTTGCGCTCGTTCGAAGGAAGCTGGCGAAAATTTGTGCCCAGCAGATAGGAAAGCGGGCCGGAAGTGTTAATGCCTTCGTTCCATCCGGTGAAGGGTGTGCGCTCGGAGCTTTCGACGATGGACGGGCGAACGATGGCGATGGAAAGATCGCGGCCCTGCTGGGCGAGGATGGACTCACCGATACTTTTCGTGAAGGTGTACGTGTTGGGCCAGCCGAGATGCTGGGCGCGCTTCATGCCGGCGCGGACCAGGCGGTTGCGCACCCAGCGGGCGCGATTGCGCTTGGTGACGGCGTCGAGTTCGTCGGGAGCGACTTTGGAGGGATCGCCGGCGCGGCCGAGGGCCTGGCGGCGAAGGGCTTTCGCGAGTTCCGGGCTTTCGGCCCGCTCCTCGATGCGCTGGACCATTTCGCGGAGCGAGGCGATTTCTTTTTCAGCGTCAAAGTCCGGATGGCCGCCGGGATTGTAGTTGGCGCGGAGTTCTTCGTTCACGCGGCCGTCGCGCATGCCGACGACATAGCAGGTGGAGAGATGCATGAGGCCGGCGTGGTCGCACTTGCGCAGGAAATCGAGGAGGTAGTGAGTGGAATCAACGTTGGATGCGAGCGCGTCGCGCAAGTCGGGATTGAAATCGGTGAGGCCTGCACTGTTGGCGACGACGTCGAGAGAGCGGTGGAGTCGCGATTGCGTGGCGGCGTCGAGGCCCAGACCGGGTTGGCTGACGTCGCCTTCGACGACTTCCACTTTTTCGCGAAGGAACGCGGCGAGATTTGCGCCGTGAATTTCCTGCAGGCGGTCGAGCGTGGGAGATTCCTCGACGATTTTTTCGAAGCGGCGCTGCGCGGAGGTGGTGCGGTTGCGGCGGATGAGCAGCGTGATTCTGGCGATGTTGGGAATTTTTTCGAGCAGGTCCACGAGCCACACCTTGCCGATGAAACCGGTGACGCCGATAAGCATGAGGTGTTTGCCGGAGAGGGAATCGCGGACGGACAAATGAGCAACTTGCGGCGTGCTGCCGAGGCGCTCGACGGAGGTTCGAGCGGGGAGTTGCGAGCGTAGGGCGGTTTGTACGGCCGTGTCGAGGAGCTGCGAGTTCCCTTTCCATCCCAGCTGCGAGAGAAGCTTTTCCCGGGTGACGCGGCCATCCGCGGAGCCGCTGGCCAGCCAGGCAAAAGGGCCGCGCGGGCGAATCACCGGCTCGCGGAGGCGCCCGGTGGTTTCGCCGTCGCGAAACTCGAGGCGATTGGCGATGAAACCTTCGGCGCCAAAATATTCGGCCATCGGGCGGAGGATGTGTTCGAGAAGCTGGCTGACGAGAATGACGCGATCGCCGTTGCGGACCGCTTCGATTAACTTATCCACGGCGTCGCGGCGCATTTTGGGTTTCAATTCATACTGGAAATACTCTTCGCCGAGAAGATCGAGACGGTCGCGGGTGATGCCGCTGAGGACGCTGTGAAGCAGGCGAGTGGCAAAAGTGCGGCTGGCGAGGTACGCGGGGGGACGGAGCAGGCCCATGGCGAGCGTTCCAGCGCGGCGCACCCAGCGTTCGAGAAAACTCTGGCTGTTCCAATTGAAGAAGCCGACGCTGCGCAGCGCGCTGATTTCGAGCAACGAACCTTCGACGCGCCAATACGTTACCCCGGGCACACGCCCGGATTCACCGCGACTCTGATTGGAAGAAGGTGCTGGCATTTTTCAGTTGAACAATGAATTCCGGCCAAACTGGGGGGAGGGCAGTCCTTATGAAAGGCGATAAGGTTCCCCTCGGGAGATGCTGCTATAAAAGCTTGGTTACCCCGGCTGACCCCACGGTTTCAGGCCCCCAATCCTTGTGCCCGGGAAACTACGAATCATTAAAATTATCATCCCCAAGGGGTTCCCGCAACCAACGGCGGTACCTTCTAGTGTCTCAGTTAAATTTCCACAATGGCCGAAAACGGATGCTTAGGGAGTCCAGGCTGCTTGTTGGAGAACGATGCGATAACCGTCCGGATCCTCGAATGTCACACCTTGACGATCCCAGTAGGGATTGAACGCTGGAACGGGATCGAAGCCCGCAGCGCACATTCTCTGGACGGCCGCCTTCCATTCGTCCGTATTTGGAAGGTAGAAGACAAGCAGGTTATCCGACGTGGGCGCGCGACCTGCTACGTGTCCGTGCGCCCGTGTAAATTCAAAGTGGTAAGGGGCCCCCTCGCGCCCGAGCATTACCCCATCAAATCCCCCATGGTCGGTAAAGCGGTAGAGCAGTGTTAAGCCTAATCCCTGCTCGTAGAAGCGCAGCAGGGCATCCAAGTTGTCGCTCGGGCGGGCGACGCGAAGTATCGGAACCGTAGTCATAGGGGAATGGTATCGCCAAATTTGCCTCGATGCGAAAGATCGGTTCGGTCTGGAAGCCGAATTCAAGCTGAGACACTAGCCGGGATCCTCTCAGCGCTTTCCGCTCCGATACCAGTGTTCGATGGATTGCATTGCGGGTTTGTTCCAGGGAGTGTGGGAGCTGTCGGTGGGGCCGCCGTAACCGTTGGTGCCGACTTTCCACCAGTAGACGCCGGCGAACCAGGGCTTTTCGTAGAAGGCGGAGAGGAGCGCGCCATACCCTTTGGCCTGGATTTCGAGATCGACGGGGCGGGAGGGATCGTCCCAGGGGGCACGGTTCGCTTCGGCGACGCTGGGGAAACCGGCTTCGGTGAAGAGGACCGGCTTTTGAAAACGCGATTGCACAGAGGAGATTTTTGCGAGGACGGCCGCGGTGGAGAGGTCGTCGGGGAGCGGATAGTATTCGTCGATGCCGATGTAGTCGAGCGCGTCCCAGAATTTTATGGATTCGAATTCGGCGCCGAAGTTGGCGGCGTAGGTGAGCGGCCCCGGATAAATTTCGCGAGCGCGGGCGATGAGTTTGCGCCAGGCCGATTCGTTCCCGGACATTTTTTCGAGTTCGACGCCGATGCAGAAAACGTCGGCGTGGATGGCAGAGGCGAGTTGCGCGTAGTGCTCGAGAAAAGGCTGGTATTGCGTGAACCACTCGGAGTTCTCGGCCACGCCGGGGAAATTGATGTTCGCAGGATTGCCGCCGTGCATCCAGAGCTGCGGCTTGAGGAGCACTTTCATACCGAGAGAATGCGCGACGCGGGCGAGTTGCGTGATCCCGGCGTCACCTTCCCATCGTGTGTTCCAGCCGCGGACCTTGGGCTCCTTGGTGGAAGCAAATCCATAGGGCACCAGCGCAATAGAATTGATGCCGTGCGCGGGTAGTTTCTTGAGCATTTCGACGGCGGCATCGTTGCCATAGAAAGCGGGAAATTCGGCGGTGAAATTGACGCCGCGCTGGAAGAAGAATTTCGGGTAAGGCGTATTGGCCGCGGGATCGGGAAGCGTAGCAAGCCGGGTTTCGAGTTCGCGGGCATGCTTGCGGCCAACGGCGCGAAAGGTGCAGAAAGCGCCAAGGAGAAAAAGAAAAGCTAGAGCGAGAAGAATGCCGAGGAGTCGGAGCCAGCGCATGGGTGAAGAGAGATTGTGAGCGGGATTGGCAGGAGTGGCAAGAGGGTGATTTATCGCGCAGAGGGTCATCAATTTCCTGGTATTACGTTTATCAGTTATGACCCGAGTGTGGAGTTACGGCGTGACATGGACGCTGTAGCGCCATTCAGCCTCGCCAGCAACAAAATTGGGGTCAAGGTAGAGAAGAATCGTTTGTCCAGCGTGATAGTATGGCTGCTCAGTTGCGGGGAGATAGAGCTGCCACCAGTGGGTAAGCGGCAGATCCGGTGAATTGCTGAGCGAGATGTCTTCACAGAGTCGGACTTCGAACCAGCCAAGGAAACCGTCGAGGCGTCCGTCGACTCTGGTGCGGAATGGGACGAAGGTTTTTCCAGGATTTCGCGTCTCCGTCTGAAAATCGATGTGATGGCATAGTGCAGGTTGGCTGAGACCCAAGAGTGGTTTGCCTGAAGCACGCACCAGGCGACATTCGTTCAAGAGTTTCTTAGCCAAGGGCCGATAATCGAGATCGTAGAAGCTTCGCTCATTTGCCGGACCGGTCGCAACCAGGCGCCCGACACCGAAAGAATCCGATGAAAACGGCAAAAGAAACGTATCTGCTGCTTGGGGAATGATGCGGCCTCCAGGCTTCAGGAAGCGTTCGCGAGCGTCGGCGACGGACTCAATGATGTTCTCTTCGTCAAAGCAAAAGGAGCTAAGCGTCTCAGTAACGAGGACATCGCAGCGCTCCGGCAGGCGAACCTTTCTTGAGTTTTCGTGGATCAGTGTGATGCGGTCTTGGAACCCGTTGGCTTTAATCAGTTCGGAGGCCACGTCGGCGATGCTGCTCACTTCAATTGCATAGACGTGGCGCGCGCCGGCTTGTGCCGCGAAAAAAGAAAGCAGCCCGGTGCCCGCCCCAATATCCACGACCACATCTCCGGGTTTCACCGTCCGCTGAATCGCATTCTGGTAAGCGTCACAACGGATCTTGTCCAGGAGCGCCTTCTCGTGCGAATACGGGCTACCATCTGCCCAAGACTGTTTGTGCAGCACGCGGCGTCTGAACCAGCGCCGGAATTGCCGGAGGGATGCCATTCGGCTTGAAGCAAGAGTCATTCGTGGACCCGGGATTTCTATAATAACCAAATGAACTAGCCCGGGAGGCCGTAGTATAACCGCTCAGCAAAAGCAGTTAAATGCTTCTGCGTGATGACCGCTGGGCCAACGGACGTATAGTACGGTTACTGCAAACTCATACGGCTGTCGTCGTTAGAGTTGGCCCACTACGCGGGAGACAGTGGCAAAATGGGAGATTCATCCCGCTTAATCCGCGGGATGGAGAAGAGTTGGCGTTCCCGGGGAAGTGCGGCGGCTTGCTGGGCTGAAGCCCGGCGCCTACATCGCGAGAATTAAACGCCCCAGCCGTATTTTTCGGCGTGTTCGAAGGTGCGCTGCATTTCGTCGTGGAGCATGTCGTTGAAGACGGAGCAAGCGACGGTTTTCTTGCCGGGTTCGGCGATGTCGGGTGTGCGAACGCCGGTGTTGAGGACGCGGACGAGGGACTGTTCGGCCCAGTCGGCTTCGAGGCTCAGGCCAAAGGTGTCGCGCAGCATCATCGTGGCGCTGAGGATGGCGCCGATGGGATTGGCCATGTCTTTTCCGGCGAGCGCGGGCGCGGAGCCGTGGATAGGCTCAAACATCGGCGCGCTGGTCCCGAAACTGGCGGAGGGAATCAGGCCGATGGAGCCGACGAGCGCGGCCGCCTCATCGCTCAGAATGTCGCCGAACATGTTGGTGCTGAGCATCACGTCGAATTGCGTGGGCTTGAGGGTGAGCTGCATGGCGGCGTTGTCCACATACATGTGCTCGAGCTTCACGTTGGGATAGACGGTGCCCATCGCGGTGACGGTGCGGCGCCAGAGCTGCGAACTGCTGAGGACGTTGGCCTTGTCCACGGAACAAAGGCGGCGCGAGCGGGCTTCGGCGCGCGCAAAAGCAAAGGTGGCGATGCGCTCGATTTCAGGCGTGGAATAGGATTCGGTGTCGAAGGCGCGCTCGACGCCATTTTCTTTCACGGTGCCGCGTTCACCGAAATACATGCCGCCGGCAAGCTCGCGGACAATTTCGAGGTCGAGATCTCCGAGGCGCTCGGCCTTGAGCGGGGAAATACCGCGGAGAGGTTCGAGCAATTTCACAGGGCGCAGATTGACGAAGAGGCCAAGTCCTTTTCGCAGGTCGAGCAGGCCGTTTTCGGTGCGCTTGCCGACGGGGAGCGAATCCCACTTGGGCCCGCCGACCGCGCCGAGAAAGACGGCGTCAGCTTTCTTGCAAGCGTCCAGAGTTTCGTTGGGGAGCGGAGTGCCGGTTTTGTCGATGGCGGCGCCACCGATGGGCATCTCCACAAACGTGAACTGGTGCTGAAATTCGCGCGCGCATTCCTGGAGTACATTGGCGGCAGAGCGCGTGACTTCCGGACCGATGCCGTCACCGGGAAGAAGGACGATCGTCTTTTTCAACTTCATGGCCTGGGCACCCCGAGATAAATTCTTCGCCTGTAGCTCAGGCCTTTAGGCCTGAGGGGTTTCCCTGCTACGGCGCGACCTTGCCTGGGCCGCGGAAAACCTCACCCCTAAAGGGGTGAGCTACAGGAATTACGCGGCCGAAGAGGTTTCGTTCGCGACGACAACGGCTTTGCGGCGAATGACCTCGTGCGCAATGGCCATCAGGTCGCGAGCGCGGACCTGCTTGGACTCATCGGCAAGCGATGTGACGCGGCGGTAGCACTCCGCGAGTTCGGTGTCGGAAGCGTCGTAGCCGAGTTCCTTGAGCGACTGGCGCAGGGCGTTGCGGCCCGAGTGCTTTCCCAGGACGAGCGAGCGCGACGGCACGCCAACGGCTTCCGGAGAAATGATTTCGTAGGTGAGCGGGTTCTTGATGATGCCGTCCTGGTGGATGCCGGCTTCGTGGGCAAAAGCGTTGGCGCCGACGACCGCTTTGTTGGGGGCGATCACGGCACCGGTGATTTCGCTCAGCAGGCGGCTGGATTTGTAGAGTTCTTTCAGATTGAGTTTGGTGGCGACACCGAAGCTGTCTTTGCGCACAGCAAGAGCGACGGCGATTTCTTCGAGCGCGGCGTTCCCGGCGCGTTCACCGATGCCGTTGACGGTGCACTCGATCTGGCGAACGCCGGCGCGAACCGCGGCCAGCGAGTTGGCGACGGCCAGGCCCAGGTCATCGTGGCAGTGAGCGCTCAGGGTGATGTGCTCGGGATCGCCGAGGTGCTCGCGTACTTTCATGAACATGGCGCCGTATTCTTCGGGCACGGCGTACCCGACAGTGTCCGGCAGGTTGAGAACGGTGGCCCCATTTTCGACGGCGATCTGGCAAGCCTTGCAGAGAAACTCGATTTCCGTGCGGCCGGCGTCTTCGGCGGAGAACTCGATCTCTTCGACGTAATTCCGCGCCAGCTTGATCATGGAGCCGATGGCTTCAAGGGCCTGCTCGCGGGTGAGGTGCAGCTTGGCCTGCAAGTGCAAGTCAGAGGTGGCGAGAAATATGTGCATGCGCGGGGATTTCGCTGGCTTCAACGCTTCGACGGCGGCGAGGATGTCGTCCTTGCGGGCGCGGGCGAGCGCGGCGATGGGCACATCGCGAACCTCTTTCGCAACGGCTTGCACGGCTTCAAGGTCGCCGCGAGAGGCGATCGGAAATCCGGCCTCGATAATGTCCACGCCCAAGGCCGCGAGCTGGCGGGCCATGCGGATCTTTTCCTCGGTATTCATGGAAAAGCCCGGCGATTGCTCACCGTCGCGGAGGGTAGTATCAAAGATTCGTACGTGGCTCATAGCTACTCCCAGACCTTAGCTACCAGTAACGCATGGCGGGGGGTTCTAGTCCAATTTATCTTCATTCTGTAAATGATAATTCTATCTTATACTACGGTTTAGGGCGGCCACCCGCTTGAATGCCCCACAGGCTAGCCGGCACCCTGAAATCCACCACTTTTGAGGGTTTGGCTGACCCGCCCTCCGAACCGAGGCTTACGCATGGATCTTGGCGAATTACAGGTATTTTTGACCGTTGCGAAGGAGGGAAGCTTCTCCCGGGCGGCGGAACGCCTCTACCGGACGCAGCCGGCGGTCAGCCTGACGATCCGAAAGCTGGAAGATTCGCTGGGGCAGCCCCTGTTTGTGCGCGGGGCGCGCCCGGTGCGCCTGACGGATGCAGGAACGCTGCTGCGGGAATACGCCGAGCGGCTGCTGAACTTGCGCGACGAGGTGAAGAAGGGGCTGCTGGAGCTCGAAGGACTGAAGCGCGGCGAACTTTCGCTGGGAGTGAATGAGAGCTCGATCCACGCGCTGCTGCCGGCGCTGGCAAGTTTTCGCGAGGCGCATCCGGGCGTGCAGGTTCGGGTGCACCGCATGTTTTCGCGGGATATTCCGCACGAGGTGGTGAATTACCGGCTGGACCTCGGCGCGGTTTCCTTTATACCGCGCGACGCGCAACTGCAAGCCACGGAAATCCTGAAAGACGAGCTGACCCTGGTGGTGCCGCCGAAGCACCCGCTGGCGAAGCGCAAGGAAGTGGACGTTGAGGAGCTTGGGAAGGAAGCGTTCATCGCGCATATTGTGGAGTCACCTTTCCGGCGGAAGGTGATCGAGTTGTTTGCGCGGCATCGCACGGCGCTGGACATGCCGATGGAAATGCCGACGATCGAGAGCATCAAGCGATTCGTGCAGATGGGAATGGGCGTGGCGATTGTGCCGCGGATGTGCGTGGCGTGGGAAGTGGAGCACGGCTGGCTGAAGGAAGTGCACATCAAGCAGTTGAGCATCCCGCGGCATCTCTACATCATTTCGCGGCGCGGGGCGCGACTTCCGCATACGGCGGCGGAGTTCATGCGGGTGCTGAAGAAGGCCTGATCGGGCCGGGCGCGCGATACGCATCACTCGCGCGGTTTCGCATCCTCCAGTATCCTTCTAGTTTGAGGGCTGGGCTGGGAACGGGCTGAATTTATCCATGATCAGCGGACTGACCATACTGGCGATTGGCTTCTTTCTGGGGATGCGCCATGCGACGGACCCGGATCACGTGATCGCGGTTTCGACGATCATCAGCCGCGAGCCTTCGCTTGGCAGGGCGGGATGGATCGGAGCGCTCTGGGGACTGGGCCATACGCTGACGATTCTGCTGGTCGGCGCTGCGATTATTCTTTTCAACGTCGCTATTCCCGTGCGCGTTGGCCTGACCATGGAATTCGCGGTCGGGCTGATGCTGATTCTGCTGGGAGTTCTGAACCTTACCGGAGTGACGCGGTGGTTGAGCGAAAAATTCTCTCCCGCGCACCCAAAGGTGACCGGCGAACACGTGCACATTCACGAGCACGGGACGCGGCTGCACTATCACTGGCATTCGCACCAGCCTGCGGCGGAGCATCATGGCGAGGCGCTCGCGGCGCCGGGATGGCTGAGAGGCCCGTTTGCAAAGCTGGGAATCTTCCACTCGCTGCGGCCGCTGTTGATCGGCATCGTGCATGGGCTGGCGGGTTCGGCCGCGGTGGCGCTGCTGGTGCTGACCACGATTCATGATCCGCGTTGGGGCGTTTTCTACCTGCTGATTTTTGGAGTGGGAACGATTGCGGGGATGATGCTGATTACGGTGGCGCTGGCGTTGCCGTTTTCCTACGCGGGAACGCGATTTGCGTGGGTAAATCGTGGGCTGGTCACCGCATCAGGATTGCTGAGCCTGTGCTTTGGATTATTTGTTTCCTACCAGATTGGTTTTGTGGACGGGCTGTTCACGAGCCATCCGAATTGGACGCCAAGATAACGCAAGCTGTAGCTCAGGCCTTCCAGGCCTGAGGGTTTCCCCAGCCATAACGCGATCCCGCCAGCGCAGCGGAAACCCTCCCCCCTAAAGGGGTGAGCTACAGGGTGGTCAGGCTTTTTTCGCGCTGGCTTCTTCGACGCTTTTGTAGATGGGCAGCAGATTTTGCAGGCCTGCTACGGTTACAACGGCGACGGCCTGCGGCGGCAGCGCGGCGAGGCCGAATTCCTTGCCCTGATTGCGGCGGCTGACGAAGAGAGAGACCAGCGCACCCACGCCGGCGGAGTCCAGGAAGCTCACACCCTTCAGATCGAGAATGACGCGCTGCGCGGATTCCGCGCGAAGCCGGGGCAGGAATTCGTTGACGGTCTCAATGCTCAGCTTTCCACTGGCTGTGTAAATCGTGAGCGCTTCCGTGCTGCTGGACAACTTTTCGACGTCGAGTCTAAATGGCGGCATAAGCGTTTGAATTTATCCGAAAATTGATCGCACCCGCATTAACATTCATTCACAGACATTACCCTCCCCTTTTCATTTTGAAAAGAGATTCCTTGGGCTGCGCGGCACATGGCGAGAAGCCTCCTGAGGCAGCAGAAGGATCAGGCTTGCGGCGGGCTCGCCGGGGCAAATGGGTATAAAATCAGGCGCGTTGCGGTTTGAAAGAAAAATGGCAGGCCGGATTGCCCGGGTGGGGCCATGAACAAGAGAACATTTCTCAAGATTTGCTCGGCGGCGATCGCCAGCCCATTTCTATCCAAGCTGGCGGCCTGGGCTTCCGGCGACAAACTTCACAATTGGGCGGGCAACGTGGAGTACGGCACCGACCGCGTGTATTCGGCCGGATCGGTGGCCGAGGTGCAGGAGTTTGTCCGCGAGCAAAGCAAGCTGAAGGTTCTGGGCACGCGCCACTGCTTCAATCATATTGCCGACAGCCACGATCAATTCCTTTCGATGAAGGCGATGGACAAAGTGGTGGAACTCGACGCGGAGGCGCGGACGGTCACGATCGAGTCCGGGATGAGTTACGGGAAGTTGTGCCCGATTCTGGAGAGTAAAGGCTGGGCGCTGCACAATCTGGCTTCGTTGCCGCACATTTCGGTCGCTGGGGCCTGCACAACGGCTACGCACGGCTCTGGCCTGAAGAACGGGAACCTGTCCACGGCGGTTTCGGGGTTGGAGATCGTCAACGCGGCGGGCGATGTGGTGAAACTTTCCCGGCAGAAGGACGGCGAGACTTTTCAGGGAGCGGTGGTCGGCCTCGGCGCGCTGGGCGCGGTGACCAAGGTGACGCTGGATCTGCAGCCGAGCTACCAGATGCAGCAGTACGTCTACGAAACTCTTCCGCTGAGCGAATTGAAAGAACATTTTGAAGCGATCGAATCGGCGGCCTACAGCGTCAGCCTGTTCACGGACTGGCAGAAGCAGCGGATCAATGAAGTGTGGCTGAAGCACCGCATGGAGAACGGAAAATCGTTTGACGCGCCGGCGGAATTTTACGGAGCCAAGCGCGCCACAAGGAATCTTCATCCGATTGCGGAACTTTCCGCCGAGAATTGCACCGAGCAGATGGGCGTGCCCGGGCCGTGGTACGACCGGTTGCCGCATTTTCGAATGGGCTTCACGCCGAGCGCCGGAAAAGAGTTGCAGGCGGAATATTTTTTCCCGCGCAAGAACGCGGTTGACGCGATCCTCGCGGTGGAGAAGCTGCACGACCAGGTGGGCCCGCATCTTCTGATCACGGAAATCCGGACGATTGCCGCTGACAATTTCTGGATGAGCCCGTGCTACAAGCAGGACTGCGTGACGATTCATTTCACACTGAAACCCAACTGGCCCGCGGTGAGCAAATTGCTGCCGGTGATTGAGCGGGAGCTGGCGCCGTTTGGGGCGCGCCCGCACTGGGGGAAGCTCTTCACCATAGCGCCGGCGCGGTTGGACTCCTTTTATGAAAGGTTGCCGGAGTTTGTGGCGCTGGCCAGGAAATACGATCCGCAGGGCAAGTTTCGCAATGATTTCTTGAATACGAATGTGTTCGGGGTTTCTTCATGAGTAGTCGCTGCGATCCCAGACAATCGGGTAGGGATGGAACGAAGGGGTTTGGTTAAGTTCCATTTTGGAACAGTTCGCTTCGAGCACGTGGCTCGACCTGTTCCATTTTGAAACATAGCCACGCCGCTATTTACCATCTTTTTTATACACTTTTGGTTGACGCTCCATTCGCCGCACGCTAGTCTCGCTGCTGGTTTCCCTCTTATCTCGTAGACAGGCTGAACCGCCCATTCAGCACAAGGAAGTTTGGAATGTTGCCCAGCCCTTCCGGCGGTATGTGCCGCTGTCGTGTTATTGCGTTTTGCTTTGTAGGCATGTTCGCCTGCCTACCAGGAATTTTCCGTGCCTCCGCACAAACGCCGCAGCCCTGGCTGTTTGTGGAGACGATCGTGGACGGAAAAGCCACCGGCGCGGTGACATTTCTGCGCGACGATGCGAGCGGCGCGCTGACGCCGCTGGCAAACTCGCAGACAACGTTTACGAATCCCTGCGCGCCCTCCGCGATCGACCCGAAGGGACGGTTTCTCTACGGGTACTGTGCGGATGGCCTTTCGATGTACGCAGTGGACGCGATTACCGGGGCCGCCCGCGAAGTGGCGACATCGCCCTATCAGGCTTCCACCGGACAGTTTGGAGTGCTGGTGGTTGCGGAGAGCTCGGGACAATACGTGTACCTCTTGAAGTCGGACCTGCTGGCGGCTCCGGCCACGAGCACGCTGACGCTCGATACGTTTCATGTGGACGCGGCCACGCCTGCGCTTGTGCCGGTAAGCAGCCAAACCCTCCCCGTACAAGGCGCGTGGGTGGACGGTGGTGCCGCGGGAGATCCGAACGGGCACGGCATTGCGATTTTCATTAACCAGTTCCCTAACCCGCCGACGCAGTTTCCGAACGCGCTGGTCTATCGGATCACGTTTGATCCGGTGACCGGCGCGGCCACGCTCGACCCGAGCGGCGGAACGGTCGTTGGCAGCCGGGGATTGGGTATTCGAATCAGCGCGCGGGGAAATTTCCTGGCGCTCGGATACGGCTCCAGCCGGGCGTCGCTTTCCATTTACCAGATCAATGCGACGAATTTTGCGCTGACGTCATTAGGGAGCGAAGACTTGGGAAATGAAATGAGTTCAACGGGCATCGATCAGATGTTTCCGAGTTCGATCTTTTTCGATCCCACGGGCCAGGTGACGTACGTGCAGGTGCCACTGGCGGGCTTATCGAATTGCGCCAACTGCCTCGAATTGCTGGATACCAGCACATTTCTGGTGCTGCCGTCGTCGCCAATGGCCGTCACCAGCGCGAACTTTCTTAGCGGGCTGCAGAATCCGCAGGCTCCCTTTAGCTATGCCGCCAGCTCTGCCAACGGGCTTTTCGGGATCAGCGTGTATGAAGTTGATCCGGGGACGGGACTGCCGAGCCAGCCGGGTGCGATCAACCAGCCGTTTTTCCAGCAGTCCACGCAAATTTTGCCGGTGGTTGCGTCGCTGGGCCCGTCGGGCGGGCAAGGCGTGGTGGGACCTGTGTTGTCGCCGAGCGCATTGAACCTGACATTCCCGGACACGGTGACCGGACAAAAAAGCACTTCGCAATCGATCACGCTGACCAGCAGTGGCGACCAGGCGGTAAGTTTTCAATCCGTTTCGGTCACCGGGGCGAACCCGGGGGATTTCGAGGAGAGCGACAACTGCGTTTCGACGGTGGTTCTGCAACCGAAACATTCCTGTTCGATTTTCGTGATCTACGCGCCGACCAGCGTCCTCCCGAGCCAGGCAACGTTGAACGTGATGGACAGCGCGGTGGGCAACCCGCAGCAATACGGGCTGAGCGGGATGGGAGTTGCGCCGCCACCACTCACGCCTGGGGTGTCCTTGAATCCCTCCGGCACGTTTAACCTGGCGGGGACGACGACACAGGGTACAACAGCCGCGCCGCAGAATCTGACAGTTTCGAACACTGGAACGGGGCCGTTGCACGTAACAACGATCGGAGTAAGCGGGTTGAACGCCAACGATTTTTCCGTGACGGGATCAAACTGTCTGGAGACGGCTGTCGCAGCGGGCGCGAGCTGCACTATTCCGGTGACGTTCGCGCCGCTGGCGTCAGGGATTCGCACCACGACGCTAAGCATCACGAACGACGCGGCGAATTCGCCGCAAATGGTGACCATCAACGGTACGGCGGTGACCGCAGTTACGATCGTTGCGGCCGCCGGAGCAACACTGAGCGCTTCGGTGAGCGCCGGCCAGACAGCGCAGTACAACCTGCAAGCCATGCCGGGCACGGGATTCAGCGGGACGCTGGTATTCGCGTGTTCGGGTGCGCCGACGGCGGCAACTTGCAGCGCGCCGAGCGTGACGGTGACCAATGGCGCGGCGGTAAATTTCCCGGTGACGGTCGCGACCAGCGGCAGCGCTGCGATTGTGCCGACGGCTCGACGAACAATTCGTTCGAGGCCAGTTGACTCTACGGCCGCGATAATGTGGCTGCTCTTGTCGCTAGCTTTCTGGTTTTACCTCCGGAAGCGCGAGTGGCGAGAAGTTTCTGGGGGCGCGCCCGATTGGAAGAGGCTCTTTGTGCTGGCGTGCCTTGCGCTGCTGCTGAATGGCTGCGGGGGCGGCAGCAGTGCGACTTCAGTGCGGCAACCACCACCGCCGGTCGTAACACCAAGCAGGACATACACGCTGACGATTACGCCGTCCGCGACGCCCGCGGGTTCGACGAAGAGTTTCCCAATTTCGCCGATTTCATTAACCCTAGTCGTGAAGTAAGTGCTTCGACCTGCACCTCACCCCTTCAGGGGTGAGGGTTTCCACTGCCCGCCCAACCAACCCAATTACGCGCAGAGACTACCGCCGCTTACAGCTTTGCCACCTCGGCGTTGTGATAGTGCTTTTGGCAAGGAACACCCTCAGGCCTGAAGGCCTGAGCTACAAGTTGTTCTCGAAGGGTTACATGCCGTAACTGATGCGGTAGATCACGTTGGCGCCGTCGTCGCTGACGAGCAATGCGCCGTCGGAGGTGACGGTAACTCCGACCGGGCGGCCGTTCACGCTGGATCCGGCGGGATTGGGCACGAATCCCGTCAGGAACGGCACCGGATCCGCGGCCGCTTTTCCGTCCTTGAATCCAACGAAGACAACTTGATAGCCCGCCCGCGAAGCGCGATTCCAGGAACCGTGTTCGGCGACGAAAGCGCCGCCGCGATAGGATTCCGGAAATTGTTTGCCGGTGTAAAACGCGAACTGCAACGGCGCGACGTGAGCACTGAGAAGGACGTCGGGAATAATGGCCTTGGCAACGAGATCGGGTTTCTGCGGCCGCACGCGGGGATCGACGTTGTCGCCAATGTAGCTGTAGGGCCAACCGTAGAAGCCGCCGTCTTTCACGGAAGTGAGATAGTCCGGCGGCAGATCATCGCCCAGTTCGTCGCGCTCGTTGACCGCGGCCCAGACCGCGCCGGTGACGGGTTCGACGGCGAGGCCAACACTGTTGCGCAGGCCGGAAGCGAAGATGCGGGCATTCTTGCCGTCTGGATCGCAGACGAGAATGGCGGCACGGCGCTGATCTTTTTCAATGTCGATATTTCCGGAAGAGCCGACGCTAATGTAGAGATGCTGGCCGTCGTTGCTGAAGGCCAGCGTGCGCGTGGAATGGCCGCCATAGGGCGGGAGATCGAGGACGTGCTCGGCTTCTCCAAGGCGCTTGGAGCTCTGTTTGTCGTAGCGGAAGCGGACCACTTCGCCGGTGTTGCCGACGTAGACGTAGTCTTCGTAAAAGGCGATGCCGAAGGGGCGTTTAAGACCGCCGGCGAAGACTTCACGCTGGGAAGCGCCGCCAGTGTGCTGCGGGTCACGGAGGACGATCACCTCGCCGGCGCCGGTGTCGGCTGCGAAGATATCGCCATTCGGCGCGGTAGTCAGAAAACGCACGTACTTGAACTCTTGCGCGAAAACATTCACCTGGAAACCTTGCGGAACCGTTGGAAGAAACCCGTCTGGCCGTTTTATTCGTGAAGGGCCATTGCCGGCGGATTTCGTGGCGAAAGGCGGCGGCAGTTGCGGCTTCTTTCCATAGGTGACCTGGGCTGATGCGGGTTGCAGAAAAATGAAGACAGTGCCGAAAGCGAACAGAGACGCGGTGCGCAGCGACATTCATGTTCTCCGAGAATATGAGTTTGCGAACTTTTTTGGTGAGATGCGGCGGAGAGTGACTCAGTTACCCCTCGAATTCATCCCAGACAACAGCGTACACCGGGTGCAGAAAACTAGGAATGGGGAGAAGCGGCTGGCTGAAAAAGGACGCTGCGCATGGAGATACTGCCGAACTCGATGCCTTCGTAGGGGTATGTAATCTGGTCCTGCGCGTCCGTGGCAGAAATGCAGTAAAGAATCGGAGCGTAGTGCTCAAGGGTGGGATGCGCTTCCGCCAAAAGATTTGGCCCCCACTGGTCGGGAGCGGCAAGTTTTTCCGCATCCCGCTGCTCGATGGCGCGCTTGACGTTTTGATCGAACTCGGTGGCCCAGGGATATGCCGCATTAGGGAGTTCCCAATTCATTTTGTGGAGATTGTGAACCAGGTTGCCGCTGCCGAGGATCAGGATGCCACGCTCGCGCATTTTCTGGAGTTCGCGCCCGAGCGCAAGATGCTCGGCGAAGGTGCGCGTCTGATCGAGACTCACCTGAAATACAGGAACATTCGCGTCTGGATACATGTGGCGCAATACGCTCCAGGCGCCGTGATCGAGTCCCCACTTCTGGTCCGGAGCGAGATGGTGCTCAGAGGCCAGGCGTTTGGCTTCTGCAGGAGCGCCGGGAGCGGGATACTGCACTTCGTAAAGCGGCTTGGGAAAACCGTAGAAGTCGTGAATCGTGCGCGGCCACTCGGCGGCGAGGACCTGGCTGCCCCGGGTGACCCAATGCGCTGAAACGACACAGATTGCCTGCGGGCGAGGCAGGTCCTGGCCAAGCTTCTCGAGAGCGCGGGTGAAGGCGTTGGACTCGATGGCATTCATGGGCGAGCCGTGGCCGACGAAGAGGACCGGCATTTTCACGGGTGGTGTGTGGCTGGGCATAGGCATGAAACCGGTGATTCCAGCAGGAATTTAGAGTATAAGATGCAGTGTAACTTCCCCCGGGGCGTCCCACTCTAACCGAGTGGATGCCAAGAGCGCGGCCCCTTTCCCGATACACAGGATCGCCGAGAAGCGTAAATCTTTTGGGCGGCATCCAACAAGGAATATTGCGGTGGATTCGGCTTGTCGGGCGAACCGATTGAGCCGGCCGGGAGCACGATGATGCAAAGCTGGATTCGGTTCATATCATTCGGAATTATCGCAGCCGCGCTGGTGATGTTTGCGGCGTTCAATTCGCGAGCGAAGGCGCCCCGGGCGAACACTACGTTTCCGAAGCCGGCGTTGGATCAACCGGTGGCAGCGACGAAAGGCAAGGAAGTGGCCGTGATTTCGGGAGGCTGCTTCTGGGGCATTCAGGCCGTCTATGAGCACACCAAGGGCGTAATTTCCGCGACCTCTGGCTATGCGGGAGGAACGGCGGATACGGCGCAATACGAGACGGTGAGTAGCGGCAAGACGAGCCATGCCGAAAGCGTGAAAGTGGTCTTTGACCCTTCGGAAATTACTTACGGCCAGATCCTGATGATTTTCTTTTCCGTGGCGCATAATCCCACGGAGCTGAACAAACAGGGGCCGGATTGGGGAACGCAGTACCGCTCCTCGGTATTTTATGGAAGCCCGGAGCAGAAAAAAATCGCCGAGGCGTATATCACGCAACTGAATGCGGCGAAGATTTTTTCCAGCAAGATCATGACCCAGGTGGTGCCGTTGAACAACGGGTTTTACCCCGCCGAGGGATATCACCAGGACTATCTGAAGCACCACACCGACAATCCGTACATCGTGATCAACGACCTGCCGAAAATTAAAAACCTGAAGAAGCAGTTCCCCGAACTTTACCGCGAAAATTGATCCTGTAGCTCACCCCTTAAGGGGTGAGGGTTTTCACTGCGCCGGCAAAATCGTGGTGTGGTTGTGAAAACCCTCAGGCCTAGAAGGCCTGAGCTACACTTTCGGACGCTCTGTGATTGGCTTGCCCTGCGCGCCGGGCAATGCCGATTTGTGCGTGCTCGCGGGCAGATCACGCAGCAATTCATCGAGCCCCCGGTAGGCGTAGATGGTTGGCGCATGCTGCTGCATCAGGCCGCCGGTGTCCGCGGTTGGGCCATAGTTGCTGTGCAGATCGCGGGCCAGCATGCGGAGCATGGCCATCTGCTGGCCGCGGTGATGCGCAGTGTGCGCGATGCGGCGAGTCATGACCCAGGCAACGGAGCGCTTCACGCCAAAGAAAGTGGTTTCGCTTTCCCACCAGGATTCGTCTGTCGCTTGCATCACGGCGAGGCGCTTTGCGCTGTCTTCCGCATACCTGCGAATGAATTCGACGCGCGTTTCCTGCGCGGGCAGGGGCGGCGCGGAGACGTCGACAGCAAGCATGGTACGCAACCAGAAATCCTCGCTGACGCACTGATGAACCATCTGCTCGTGGACGCTGCGGCCACGGGGATCGTTGGGATTCGGGCGAAACTCCAGATCCGTGTCGCGAAATTCACTCCAGACGCTCAAAACTTTGATGCGTTCTGTGGCGTAGGTCTCCAGGAGAAAATCATAACGCACGAAGCACCTCCGGAAGTTGCACGGCCGATTGGATGCTTGAGAACCCCAGGCAGGCCAGAATATTAAATCAATTTTGACCGGTGATTTCCTTCTTGACTTGCCCGACACCGGGGAGTATTCAGGAAGTCCACGCGCAGAGTGAACTGTGAAGTTCCCTCCCGTTGCTTCAACCTCCCTGCGCGCCCAACCCAATAAATTTTTAGGAGGATTCATGTGCGCTGTTAAAGCAATTCCTGAAGGATTTCATTCCATTTCCCCGGCAATCGTTTGCAAGGGTGCGGCTCGGGCGATCGAGTATTACAAGGAGGTATTCCACGCCAAAGAAAAGCTGCGCATGCCCGGACCCGGAGGCGTGATCATGCACGCCGAGCTGGCGATCGGCGATTCAGTCCTGATGTTGAGCGACGAGTTTCCCGGGATGACCAGCGCGCCGCCCGCGGATGCGCCGAACTCGATCAATTTGTTCCTGTATACCGAGGACGTTGACGCGGTGTTCAATCGAGCGGTGAAGGGGGGCGCCAAGGTCGAGATGCCCTTGGAGAACCAGTTCTGGGGGGACCGCTACGGGAAGGTCCGCGATCCTTTCGGGCATCGATGGGGTCTTGCACAACATGTGGAAGATGTGTCCCCTGAAGAGATGAAGAAGCGCTCCGAGGCGTTCACCGCCAAAATGAGCAAGGCGGCTGGCAAGTAAAGGGCCGCTTGAGGACGGGAGGCCGGACGGGGTAGTGGTCTGTCCTCCCGATTGTAAAGAGACGAGCGGCCAAGTTTTAGTACCAAGTTCCCAGTGCCATTAGTACCGCTATGTGCATTATTATGATTGCCTTAGCGGTGGTTTTTTCCAGTTTGAGTCCCCCCAAGGGCAACTTTTTTCACACCATTCGAAAATTCTTCCCCCAAAGCAGGCTAATCTCTTTATTTTCAATAGGACCAGCAGTTCTAGGTCTGGCATCTCGCTTGCACTCCTCCTTGTTGCGGGGCCCGCAGCCTTGCTTGCTAGGACCATAGGGAGATACGGATGAAATTTGCCAGGCTGCTAGGGCTATTTGTGGTTGGAATGATTCTGGTGCCGTTTGCATATGCGGATGGCCCGGTGACGATGGTTTTTACGGGCGTGAACGGTACGAACGACGGCCAGTATTACGTGAGTCCATACTACGGCACGATGAACGGCCAGTCGGTCACGCTTTTCTGCGACGACATCATCAACGAGGTAAGTTTTGGGCAGACGTGGTGGGCGAACGTCACCAATCTTGCCACGGCCGTCAACACTAACAATTTTTCTCAGACGCGCTACGGCAGCGTGACCGGGTCGGCGGTGCTTGGTAACCCGGCGCTTGCTTATGAAGAGGCGGCGTGGTTGACGACGCAGTTCGCGTCGAATCCCGGAGATTGGGTGAACCTGCAATATGCGCTGTGGGACATCATGAATCCTGGCGCGCGCGGGAACGGGAACGCCGACGTGCAAAACTGGCTGCTGATGGCGGGCCAGAATTACGGGACGATCAGCCTGAGCAATTTTGAAATTGTCACGAATTGCGGGCCGCTGACGCTGACCGGTCAGGTGCAGGAGTTCATTGTGCCGACGCCGGAGCCAGCAACGCTGGCGCTGCTGATGTGCGGCATGCTGGCCGTATGCGCTGGATTGATGCGACGCGGCCAATCGATCGCGTAGAACAGCTCGCATTTTTTGAAACGCCCTCGGCAATTGCCGGGGGCGTTTTTTTGTTCCGAGCTGTAGCTCAGGCCTTCTAGGCCTGAGGGTTTTCCTTCTCACGGCGCGATTTTGCCAGCGCCATGAAAAGCCTCACCCCTAAAGGGGTGAGGTACACGGATCACGGTGCGCGATGCTCCAAAGGCCAGAGCCAGGCCGCGCCACGCACGCCGCTGGCGTCTCCGTGTTTGGCTACGACGACGGGAGTATCTGCTTCGCGGCCGAAGACGTACTCCTTCAGGCGCGCGGGCACGTTGCGATAGAGACGCGGCACCTGGGAAACTCCACCGCCCAGAACGATGATGTCGGGGTCAAGGATGTTGACCATTTGCGCGAGGCTGCGCGTCAGACGGTCTTCATAGCGTTCCAGGCACGCGAGCGCCGCGGCTTCTCCGGATTCGGAGCGCGCGACAATTTCTTTTCCTAGAATCTTTATTTTTGTGGCTCGTTCGTAATCGGCTTCGAGGCCTGTGCCGGAGATCCACATTTCCACGCAGCCTTTGTAGCCGCAGTAGCAATCCGGGCCCGGGTACTCGCCGGGTTTCATCCACGGCAAGCTAGTGTGGCCCCATTCGCCGGCAACGCCGTTGCGTCCATTTTGCACGCGGCCATCGACGGCGATTCCGCCCCCGCAGCCCGTGCCAAGAATCACGGCAAAGACAATGTGATGGCCAACGCCCGAGCCATCGGTGGCTTCGGAGACCGCCAGGCAGTTGGCGTCATTCGCGCAACGCACTTCGCGGCCGAGCGCGGTGCTCAAGTCCTTATCGAACGGCCGGCCGTTCATCCAGGTGGAATTTGCGTTTTTGACATTGTGCGTAATGCCAGAGATTGTGCCGGGAATGCCGACGCCGACGGTGGCGCCGCGCTGCAATTCCTTTTCGATTTGCAGGACGCCATCGCGAACGGCTTGCACCGTGGCATCGTAGTCGCCTCGCGGTGTCGGCACGCGAAAGCGGCGAAGTTCAGTTCCATCGGATTCGAGAGCGACGAATTCAATCTTCGTGCCGCCGAGATCCACTCCGATTCTTAGTTTTTTCCCGGCAAGTTCCGGCGAGACACCGCTCATGAGGTTTTACCTCTTGCATTCTTGGGCGCGGAATTTTTTTCCAGCAGGCATACGCCGGCCCACGGCCGATTGGCCTTCCAACTGTGCACGTCTGTAAATTTCGCGAATAAACGCAAGAGAACCGGCGGGCGTCCGAAGCGAGCGGCGGTGTGGAGCAAGCCTTCGACCTGGGCGGGAGTCCAACCATGAGCGAGAAAGAAATCCGGGCCTTCGGCAGGGCCGAACTTGAATGGCGCGCCCACTTTTTCGAGCGCTTTGCCGGTGCGGCGCTGCATCATGGCCAGCAGGCGCGGCGAGTGCATGTCGAGAATCCAGCGTTGGAGGGAGGCGACGCCGGACAGATCCTCGGCAAACTGCGCGACTTCCTCCGCGGACAGGTAGATTAACAGTCCTTCGGTGAGAACGACGCCGCGTTTACCGCGATTGGAGATATCGGCGAAGAAGCGGCGCCGCTCCCTGACGTCGGCAAGGTTTACGGCGATCCGCTCCAGTTGGCAGGTTGGTTTGTCGCTGGCGAGCAACTCCTTTTTATAGGCGAGGATTTCCGGCAAATCGGCCTCGATCCATTGCAACGTGGCGGGAAGCTGCATGCGATAAGGGCGCGCATCGAGGCCCGCGGCGCAATTCACGATCAGGTCGGCGCCTTCCGCGATTTCTTTCTGAAGAATCTGGTCGAACAAATATGTACGCGCCACCCAGGCCCAGGCATGGCTCAGGCCCTGTGGAAGAGTACGCGCCATTTCGCCGCCGCGCTGGGCGCCAAGCTTTTCCGCGTAGGGATCGCGGAAGAGCGCGTCGGGCCGCCGTGATTCTTCAGCACGGAAATGGGCGGCCCACAAAGCCGTATCGGAAACGTTGCGGACCTGCGCGGGGGAACTACTCATCCGGCGATGACCTCCGGCGGACAGAGTAACAGATAACGAGTAGAGCGTGGAATTCGCAACAGGCAAAAAAAAGCCCTGCAAGAAACCGCCGCTGGCTCTTGCAGGGCTCCCAGGTGAAATTCTTAACTGTTAGAAGTGGAAGCCAAGCTCCACGGTTTCGGTTCGCGGCGTAACGAAATGCGTTCCGCTGAAGGTCGACAGGTAATTGTACAGAGCGGTTTTGTTCGTCAGGTTGATGACCGTGAAGCGCAGACTCCACTTGTATCGGTCGCCGCGGAAGAGATTGTCCTCGCCAACGCTTACATCGAACAAGTTGCGCGGTTGGACGCGCGTGGGGTTGCGGTCCGCATTAAAGGTGGCACCTGCAATGTTGATCAGCTTTGCGCCCGTCTTCATGGGACTCGCGCCGCAGGTGGTACTTAGCGGACCCACTGACAGAGCCTGGGATAGGGATGCCGTGTGCATGACTCCACCGGCATCAACGCAAAAGAGTCCGATCGCCGTTTGTTGGTCGGCGTCCAGGAAACTCGAAGCGTGGTCAAAGGTGTCGAGATTCGAATTGCTGGCCACCAGGCCGCTGTCATATCGCCAGTTGAAGCCGATCCAGGGCAAGCTTTTGTATGGTTGATACTGGATGTGCGTGGTCTGGTTGAATGCCTGGTCGTGATCAATGCGGAAGACTCCTCCCCCATTGATGGTGGCGCCCAACCCGCCGATCTGGGGCGGAAAGTAGCGCGCGCGCACGTGAGCAAGCACTACCAGCGCCGTGAGCCCATGAAAATTGGGCATGCTCACGCGTACGGACGGTCCGTCAATTTTCGAGTTCTTCCAGGCAATGGGGAAGAATATCGGCGTGTTGCCGAAGGTGGAGAAGTCGTACGCGTTGTGCGTGTACTTCCACAGGTAGTCGGCGTCCACCACCACGTACTTTCCAAACGCTTGTTGAAAACCGGCATTGAACTGGTTGCGTTGGCCGGAACGAATCGGCGCTTGCAGGCTCTGCCCGCCGATGACGTCGGTAATGACGGGGTTCGCCGCCCCCACGCTGGCCAAAATCAGGTTTTCATTAAAGGGTGTCTCCAAAACGCGGGAATAGGACACCCGGAGGACGGAGTTCGTCTTCTTGATGTTGTAAGCGACGCCGACCCGCGGCTCAGGCTGCCAATCGTGGACAATGCCGCGATACATATCGAAGCGAATCCCCAGGTTGAAGGCCCAATTGCCCTTGGTGATGGTGTCCTGGGCGTAGAGAGCCAGTTCCTTGACGTCCGTGTGGCCATTAAACGGAAACAGTTTCCCATTGCGCGTCAGGTCAAATGGCAACAGGTCTGTGCATGGAGCAGCTAACGCAATATTGTTTACAAAACACGGATTGCCTGCGGCGTCCATCTGTGATGGGAGGAAGTTCGGATCGGTGATTCCGAAGTTGAAATCTTCAGTCAGAAAAGTGTGCTGAAATGTGCCGCCGACCTTGATGTTGTGAACACCCTTCACATAGGACACGTCGGAACGCAGACCCGCGTTGGTCAGTTTCCGATTCTGATTGAGCGTCGCCGAGGATCCGCCAGGAATGAATCCCGTGCCATCCGCAAAAACATTTCCGCTCGGGTAGTAGTTGAACTGGTCATGCCGTACAAAGGCCCCGACAGTAAGGAGAGTGGTCGAGCTGATCAGGCGCGTCCACACGGGGGCGATATTGTAGGTCTTGATGAGAGCGCGCTGGTCCGCCGGCGGCAAAGGCGCCCCGGTAACCGGATCCATGATTCCCAGGTTCAGGTTGTCAATCGTATTAGGTGTCTGGAACCACGAGCGCGTGTACTGAAAATTTACGTGAATCGAATCCGCGCCGCTGATCTGGTAATCCACGCGATCGAAAAGATTCTCCTCGTTGCCCTTGTCATGGATGGCCTGAAGCTCCGGCGGATCGAGGAAACGGCTGGTGTTCAAGCCGTTGGCAGCGAAGAAATCCCCCCATTTTTTGCCGCCGAACGCCACCCGGAATCCGGCGCTCACGGAGCCAAAGCTTCCATAGGAAGTCGTGAAGCTCCCGGTCGGCGGCGTGACTCCCAGTCCGGATCGCGTCGTCACCTTGATTATCAAACTGGTCTTGTCGCCATATTCCGCGGGCGGACCGCCCGAGACCGCCTCCAGTGACTGAATCGAGTCCAGGGGAATCTGATTGGAGAAGACTTTGCTCTGCTGGTCGGTGATGGGCTGGCCGTCCACGGAGAAGGAATTTTCGGCGTGATCTCCAAGCCCGTGGAACAGGCCATTGGAATCCGCCACCACGCCGGGTGAAACCAGCGTAACCAGTGAACTCACCGAAGAGGACTGGCTTTCCAAGGGCAGCCGATCCGTCAAGCTGGTGTCCACATCGGTGTGAAAAGTGGGATCCTTCTCCACGAGGTCCCCGCCGTTCGATTCCACGGTCACCGACGTCACTGCAGTTCCCACTTTCAAGCTGACATCCGCCCTGGCCGGCACCGTTGACCGTACCTCTACATCCTGCGTATACATCGCGAAACCGTCCGCCGTCACGGTCAGGTGATACGGATTGAACGGCACGTTGGTGAATCGAAATGTTCCCTCACTGAAGGTCGTGGTCGTTCGCTTATAGCCGGTTACGGGATAGCTGATCTCCACTGTCGCGTTGGTCACCGCCGCCCCCGAAGGATCCTTGACCACACCCTCAATGGAGCCGGAATTCCCCAACTGTGCGCTGGCAATAAACGCGAACAGCGCCATCTGCGTAAATAGAACAATTAGACCTCGAAATACCAACCGCATAATTCCTCCTAGCCACTTCGGGCTAAAGTTATGGGTGTAATAGCAGGCCCGCCGGAATAACGGCGGTCGCGAGACCCGGGAGGGTCGCGCTTCGGAGACTCACCAGGGCTGGGAATTAAGCCATCAGCGCAGGAGGCGCGCGGGAGGGAGAATGCGCGGAAAACGATTCGGTGAAGTGCAGGCAAAGAGGCGCGAGGATTTCACCGAAGAACAGCAGAACAAGACTCAGGAGCGAGACAGAAATTGACGGCGCAACGCCGAGATGGGCCGCCTGGCAGAGCCGGCAGTTTGGTTCGTCATGCCCTCCAGCGTGGGAGTGCGGCACAACCTGCAGCAGGAAGAATACAGAAATCAGCGCGAGGGAGAAGGCGACAGACGCGGCCAAGCGTCGATTTCGCCGGAAATCTGCCGACCGCGTTGTGCTGCCTGTGAACAAAAAAACGACCTTCCCGGGAGCCGTGGCGCCAAAGCGCAAATAAGCCCGTGAACCAATTGTTATCCACAACTCGGAACCACGCAAGAACAGAATGGCGCCTGGGGTCCCAAGTGTATAGATGGTTCTGGCGGCGACAAGGATGGAGTTTTGAGTGGAAATTATTCAGAAAAAGCGTTGGCATTGGCGGCCAAAAGGGCGGTCAAGCTGGCGGCAATCTGGGCGCAGATTTTGCGCACATCTTCTTCGGTCGGATTTTTGTCGAGTTCATACTTGGCCAGGGGGATGTAGTTATTGAGGGCGATGACGGGCCCAAATTGGGCACCGCTCGGCTGCTCCGGGGCGAGTTGGTAGAGCGGCTGGTCGGGACGGGCCAGGTTGAAGATGCCGACGTAAAGCAAAAATTTTGAGTTCGCGGAAGTCTCGCCCAGGAGCGTGCGGCGGATGCGATTCATTTGATCCGGTTCCGCGAAGACACCCCTGAGGAGCGCTCCGCTGGTCGGATTCTGGCCCTTCGTGCGCCGGGCGCTGTAGCCGCTCTTTTGCAGGATTTCCACGAGCGTCGTTGCGAAGAAGTCCACTAACCGGCGGGCTTGAATAGATGGCAAGTCGGTGTCTCCGGAGAAGAGGGGTAATGGAGACTTTTGCTTGCTCGGTGAGGCCGGCGGAGCTGTCGCGGGAGTGGTGAGGGAAGTAACAGGGGGAGTGGTAATCGGAGTAGCGGAAGAATTGGTGATCGGAGTAGCGGGAGGAGTGGCGATGGGAGTAGTGGAAGCAGTGGCAATCGGAGTAGCGGAAGGGGTGGCAATGGGCGTGGCGGGAGGAGCGACAACAGGAGTAGTGGATGGAGTGGCCGCAGCGGGCACGGAGAATAACTCAAAATCGCTTACGAGAATGGGAATCGACGGCACGGGAGATCCCGTGACCTGCGGCTGTGCGATGGTTCGGGAAATTCCGAAAGCTGAGGTCAGAACAAAAAAGAAGAAGATTCGAATGGCCCAGGTGAATTTTGCGTGCCGCGCGGGCGAAAAAAACATGAGAGACTCCCTCGGGCAGGTCGGTCTCCAGCATACGCGATGCCCCGGGAGAACAAGAACGAAATTCTATTGCATTCCTTTGGCTCTGCTCGGCTACGTGTCGTTTCTGGATGGACTGGCAGCGGGGTCTGAATCTTCAAGACCGGCGAGGCAATAGAAACGGATAGAGTTGACGACAGATAGTCAAAGTCCCGGCTACAGGGAGGTGGGGAAATTAGCGGGCGGAAGCCGCCAGCATCTCGTACCGGACCGGCAACTCGATTCCAAATTGTTCGAGGAGGCCGAGGCCGTCCCAGATGACGGTGGATTCGATGATTTTGCCGTTGCGAATCTGATTGATGGTGATGCCGCTGAAGGACACCTGCTTATGGGTCGCGGGAACGCCCAGAAATTCGCCGCGATGCGTGCCGGTGATGGTCCAGTAGACAACCAGCCTGTCACCTTCGCTAATGGTGTCGTGTACCTCGAACCGCAGGTCCGGCAGGCCGGTGAGAAACCGCTCCACCTGGCGGCGGTAGGCGGACGGGCCGACAGCTCCGCCGGCAACGGTGGGATCGCCGAGCGCGTGAGTGTCGGCAATCACAAGTTCAATGAACTCCATTCGCCGCTCGTTCCAGATGGAATGATAGAGGCGTCCGAATAATTCTTTGTGAGCTTGGGGAATGGACATTCTACCTTCCTCCCCCGGAACTCAGGAGTCCCGGTTTTCAACTAGCCGTTGCCGCGAGGGACGGGCGCGGATGGGAGGCCGGCAACGCTTGAGGGAGAGACTACTCCCAAATCACGTGGCCTGCAATGCAAGAACTCCGGATCAAGGAGAATGCGCTGCCTGATTTACCCGCGCGGCCAGAGCCAGCCGAAGGTGCCTGCGGTCAGCAGGGCGTAGACGAGTCCATCGACGACTTCTTTGATGACATTGCCCCAAGGCTGGCCTTTCCATATTCCATTGCTGAGGTTCGCCAAGCCGTAGGCGAGGAACGCCGCGGTGCCAACAACTCGAAAGACGACCGGATAGGGCGCGCCATGGACAAGGGAGTGCGCGGCGAGATTCGCGACAAAGACGCTGATGATCAGGCAATACGCAAACCAAAGGGCCAGAAATTTCGGCATCGCGGGCGGGCCGCTGGGGAGCACGATCAGCATGCCGACGGGACCCTGTTTGTATTTTTCCTGCATCGCGGCCGAATTCATTTCCTTGTGCGTGCAGAACGGAAAAACATAAAGGCCTTTTTGCAGACCGGCAGGACGCAAGGTGGCGAGAACCTTGTCCTCGTCGGGAAGCTGCCGGTAGTCGCTTTTGTGATAGGGCAACACCATGTGAATGATCGAACTGGCGATGAACACAATGACGGCGGACAGCAATATGGGGAGCCAAAGCGCGGCGAGGAAGAGCATCGGCGACCTCTTTCTGGTGAACTGGAATGGAAGAATTAGGTGCGAGGCTATCCTTTTCCGCGAGGAGGGTCAAGGGTGGAGCAAGTTTGGGCTGAGTTGAATCGCTGGGGGCAGCCAATTTCCGGGTTAATTTACCGGAGCGCAGCCCTCGCGCCGTGCCGGATGTGCAGTACTTTCAGAGCATGGGTGCGCTTGTCCACTGTGTAAATAATTCTGTAGGTGTTTGGTTTCTTCCCGAATACCAATTGGCGCAGCTTTTTGTTTTCGGGGACGACTGAGCCGCGCTCGGGAAATCGTTCTAAAGAATAAATTGCTCGTGAGAGTTCATTGAACCACGCAAACGCATGCTCGGAAGCATCCGGTTCAATAAATCCATAGATCGCCTCGAGGTCCCCCGCGGCGCGGCCTGTCAGTCTAACGAGGTATGCCATGCTTGCGCCGGAACATTTCCAGCACTTCCCGCGCGGGCCGCACACGGCCCTTCTTCACATCCTCAAGGCCCTGACGGATTCCCTCATGTGCATCGACCTGCGCGGCAATGTCAAGCAGGCGCTGATAGGCTTCGGCATCCTGCACGACCGCCTCGGCCTTTCCGTTGATCGTAAGCACCAGGGGCTTCTTTGTTTTCTTAAGGTGCTTCATGAACTTCGCGGGATTCCGGCGGAAAGTCGTCATCGCTTGGATGTCTTTTTTGATGTCGAACATGCTGGCCTCGCATCGTCATCATAGCACCCTTAAAGGTGCTACGGAATGCTTTGGAACCTGGCGGGCGCCACCACATTCTGGAAACCAACTTGCCGAAATGCTTTGACTCTCGGGGCATGCCTGATTAGAGTCGCGACAAGACTGCTTCGCTTCCCGGATTTGCTTGGAGGAACCTTTCATGAACCTCTCGATGAAATTACATTCCCCTGTGAAATGGGCTGCGATCCTGGCGGCCACACTTTTGTCCGCCAGCGGAGCATTTGCCCAGGAGTATCGCTCCCCGGCTTCCCCTGCTATGGCCGGCGGGACGGCAGTATTTTTCCTCTTAGTCGGCTTGGCGGCGTATGTCTATACGGCGCTTGCGGTGAAAACCATCGCGGAAAAAACCAATACCGAAAATCCCTGGCTGGCCTGGATCCCCATCGCCAACCTCATCCTGTTGCTGAACATTGCCAGGAAGCCCATCTGGTGGATCGTCCTGTGCCTGGTTCCCCTGGTGAACATCATCATCTTTGTCATGGTATGGATGGCCGTGGCCGAGGCGCGCAGCAAGCCCAGTTGGGTGGGCGTCCTCATGATCGTCCCCTTTGTCGGTGCCATTGTGCCAGGCTATCTAGCCTGGGCCGATTAGTCCCGGGATCCTTTGCAGTTGCAGACAACCTCGAGGCGGCCACCGCCGTTATACGAGGTAGGTAAGTCTCCGCTAATCAGAGCCGATCTCTGAGGACCTGCTCGACGTCTCGCCTGCCGTCAAGGATCGCAACTATCTGCAGAGGCCTTGTGGCCGGCCGGTAAACGATCAAGTAAGAATAGACGGGGAAGAATTTCACTTCTTCGTTCGTTAAATTCCTGCGATGGTGCCGGCTTCTGGAGTTTCTGAGAGAAATGCAAATTTGTCTCGGATGACGGATTCGACGTGGTCTGCCATCGCAACGGTGCTCTGATTCTTAATGTAGCGCCAGATGTCGGCTAGGTCGGCTGCAGCCTGGGGCGCGAGGACAAAACGCGCCTTCATTCAGGCTTGGCCTTCAATCGGGCCAGATGAGAATCGAGCTGGTCTTCGGAGATGCCTTCACCGCGGTCCAGTTGCTCGATCCCGCGATGTATTTTTGTGTTGATCGCTTCGCGATTTTCCGAAAGCCAGCGATCCTGCTCCTCTTGGGTTTCGAGCAGACGGAGCAAGACTTCTTCAACTGTGCTGGAGCCGCTCGCCAGGAGCTGTTTCTTGAGCCTGGCTTCCAGCTTCGCATCTCGAATTTCGATGGTCATGGTTCGCACCTCGCAGCGTAGGCTCCCGCCTCCTTTTTCATCGTAGCCGACGGTCGGACAATGTCAATATCCCGGACAGCCCGCTAAGCAAGACTAGAATCGTCCTACCCCTTAAGCTTTAATAAAACCCAAGAACCACCCCTGCTTGAAACGGAGGCACACACAGGGGCACCCTGTTAATTCCGCAAGGAGAGGAACTGCGTCAAAGTAGAAAACGCAGAAGTAGCAGCAGCGATAATGTGCAGATCAGAATTAAGTGCCCAAGCGCTTCGATGAGATCAGGTGTCATCAAGCGAATCAGTTTTCCCCAATAGCGTTCCATAACTTAGCCCCCTTCTCCGATTCCGTATGCTTGTCAGGAAATTCAGAGCCACGGAAATCTGCAATCTAAAGTTTGTGTAGATTACTGTTGAATGTCTTCACTTGTAATACGATAACCATGAGACAAGAGGATTCCATTTTGAGATGGGGCTACTAAGGCCTTCGTTTTCAGGAGCGTTCTAACGTCAGGGATATGTTCGATTTTTGCTTGCCAGGCGGCGTTACAGGAAGACGTTCCAGATTGGAATCAGGGAAATCCAATTTGGAATCAAAAACAAAAAGGGCCGTCTGCCAGTGGCGGACGGCCCTTCGTTCGTTATTTATGCTCTCGATGACACCAAGATCGATCTGCCAGAATCTGTCCGCCCCGACAGCCGAAGCCATCAGGGATGGGTAACTTGAGTCTAGCGAACGCACAAACCCGTGAGAGCCGTGCTTCGCACTGGAGAACATCTTCCGCACACCAGAGCGGAATAGATCTCTCTTATTTAGAAAGGAGGTGATCCAGCCGCAGGTTCTCCTACGGCTACCTTGTTACGACTTCACCCCAATCATGAGTCATACCTTGGGCGCTTGCCTCCTTGCGGTCGGCGCGGCGAC
>Ga0210402_10000628_pt1 | contig 38864 bp, 32 predicted proteins | sample IncBWC7MmetaG_FD_161055 | JGI IMG/M metagenome (GOLD analysis project Ga0210402, IMG submission 161055) | Forest soil microbial communities from Barre Woods Harvard Forest LTER site, Petersham, Massachusetts, United States - Inc-BW-C-7-M | ecosystem: Environmental > Terrestrial > Soil >...
CTGGAGTTCAGACGTGTGCTCGCCGAAGTGCGCGCGGCCCGGCCGAACGCCAATCTGGTCATCGACCTGCAGGAGAACTACCGGCTGGCCGAGCGGGTCGCGCCGTTCGTACAGAAGCTCCGCTACAACCCCGGCCATCTCTACCACATCGAACGCGACAAACCGATCAGCGCCAAGGTCGCCTACCTCGTCGACGTCGCCCGCGCGCACGGCTGTGCAATCCGCATCGGCGTCAACGCCGGATCGGTCGATCCGGAGAAACTCGACAAGTATCCGAAGGAAGACTCGATCTCACCGATGATCGATTCCGCGCTGGAGCACTGCGCGATGCTGGACGAGCTCGGCTTCGATCAATATGTGGTCTCGCTGAAAGACTCCGATCCGAACAAGGTCATCGACGCGAACATCCGCTTCGCCGAGGCCCGTCCCGACGTGCCGCTGCACCTCGGCGTCACCGAGGCCGGCATGCCGCCCGACGGCGTGATCAAGACGCGCGTCGCTTTCGAGCAGCTCATCACCCGCGGCATCGGCGACACGCTGCGCGTCTCGCTCACGCTGCCGTTCGAGAACAAGGGCGACGAGATCACCGTGGGACGCCAGATCCTGAGCGATATCGCCAACGGCCGCTTCCGTTCCGTGGCCCGCTTCGAGCAGAAGGGGATGAACATCATCAGCTGCCCGTCATGCTCGCGCGTCGAGAACGAGGCCTTCATCGACCTGGCCCAGAACGTCCGCGAGATGACCATGTACGCGAAGGAGCACGACATCACCATCGCCGTGATGGGCTGCCGCGTGAACGGGCCCGGCGAGACGGACGACGCGGACCTCGGCATGTGGTGCGCGCCCACCTACGTGAACCTCAAGAAGGGTCCGGAGTCGCTCGGACACTACACGTACGATGAGATCCTCGGCAGGCTGCGCGTGGAGCTCGACAAACTGATCGCTGAAAATGAAGGCAAGGAGAAGCGAGGCGTCGCCGTTTGAAACGAATCCCCTACCTCGTTCTCTCCCTGGTCATCATCATCGCCGATGCCTGGACCAAGTGGCTCGTCTCGACGCGTATCGATCTGCATGAGTCGATTCCGCTGATCCCCGATTTCCTCCAGCTCGTCCACGTCCGCAATACCGGCGCCGCATTCGGAATCGGCGCCAACACCGACTCGCACGTCATTCCCTATCTGCTGAACCTCGGCGCCATCGGCGTCTTCTTCGTCGTCGTCGCCTACGCCTTCCGCGCCGCCGTGACCGACCGCGTGCTGCAGACCGGCCTTCACCTGATCCTCGGCGGCGCCATCGGAAACCTCATCGACCGCTTCCGCCTTGGCTATGTCGTCGATTTCGTCGATGTCTTCGTGAAGTCGCACCACTGGCCCGCCTTCAACGTGGCCGACTCCGCCATCTGCATCGGCATCGCCCTCCTCTTCCTCGACATGCGAAGGAAGCCGGAGTCCGATGAGGTGACCAGTGTAGAGCCGTCGCCGACCTGATGGCCGCTTACAACGTCGCTAGCTGCTCCTTCGGATAGTTTCGCGCGTCGACCTTCGGATGCGCCTCAGCGATGCGGCCGTTTTCGTCGATGACGTAGGCGATCCGCTTCGCGTACTCATCTTTCGGCGTTTCGGCGGCGCCATAGGCGATACCAATCTTGCGGTCAGTGTCACACAGAAGGGGGAAGGGGAAACTGAACTTCTCGGCGAAGCGGGCGTTGGCGTCGACATCGTCGAAGCTGGCGCCGAGGATGGTGGTGTTCTTCGCTTCGTACTGGTCGATGAGGTCCCGGAACCCGGAACCCTCGGCCGTTCAGCCAGGTGTGTCGGCCTTCGGATAGAACCACAGCACAACCTTGCGGCCGCGCAGATCATGCAGCGCAATCTGGCTGCCGTGATGATCCAACACTTCGAAATCGGGAGCTTCGTCTCCAACCTTGAGCATGTGTCCTCCTCGAAATGACTTCAGCAAGAAACGAACCGTACCTGCAAACGACACTCAGCTCTCCACCAGCGTCCGCAACTGTCTGCTGGCCACGGTCAGCATGGCCAGGTCGACGGTTTGCGCGGCGCGGAAGTCGGTCATCATCTGGTCGATGCGCTCGACTTCGCGCGGACGGGCGGCCAGCCAGCGGTCGACGGGATCCTTCGGGCCGTCGCTCTCGGAGAGGACGCGCGAGGCAAGAGTGCTCTGGTAGTTGAAGAGATCGTCGACGGCAGCAGCGACGGCCGCCTTCTGCCACGGTGTTTCGGCGGCGATGGAAGCGCCGGCGGTGCGGAGGCGGTCGAGGCCGAAGCGGGCGCCGACGCTGAAGTAGACCCTGGCCACATCCTCGACAGGACGGCCCGTGCGCGAAAGACGGACGATGTCGAGGGCCGCACCCATCACGCCGAGGCTGGCGATGCGATAGGCGACGCGCTCGGGGACGCCGTCCATCTCCAGCTCGCCCTGCCGCGCTTTGAGCGATCCCAGAAGCGACGCCGGCAGAATGTCGTTCAACTTGTCGGAGATCCCGGCGATGGCCGGGCGGAACTCGCCGACGTACCTGGCGGTGTCGAGCGACTCGTAGCCGCTGATGAGCAGCCAGCTCATGGCCCGCTCCAGGAGACGGCCGACTTCGATCAGCATCTCCACCTGCACGCGTGCCGGGAGGATGTTGTCCTGCGCCTCGATCTCCGACCAGAGCGAGCGGAGGTCGAACGATTCGCGGATGATGGTGAAGGCTCGGGCCACGTCGGCGACGGACTTGCCGGTCTCCTCGGTCATCTGCCAGACGTAGGTCGGACGGATGCGGTTGATGATGTTGTTGGTGACGTAGGTACCGATGATCTCGCGCCGCAGACGATGGCGCTCGATGGTGGAGCGGTACGTCTCGCGCAACGGTTTCGGGAAGTAGAGGACGAGATCTTCGACGAGGAGCGGATCGTCGGGCAGATCGCTGGCCAGCAGATCGGCATAGAGCACGATCTTGCTGTAGGCCAGAAGCACGGCCAGCTCGGGACGCATCAGGCCGATGTGGAAGGTGTGCCGCTGGGCGATGGTCTCGTCATCGGGGAGCCCTTCCAGTGCGCGGTCCAGACGTCCGGCGCGCTCGAGGGCGCGCATGAAGCGGGCCTGCTCATCCAGTACCGACTCGCCGAGGGCTTGCGTGAGCGAGATAGCCTGCGTCTGCTCGTAGTTATCGCAGAGCACGAGCTGGCCGACCTCGTCCGTCATCGCCGCGAGAAGAGTGTTGCGCTCTTCGAGTCCGGCCAGCTCGCCGCACTCGATGGCGTCGTACAGCAGGATCTTGATGTTGACCTCGTGGTCGGAGGTATCGACGCCCGCTGAGTTGTCGATGGCGTCGGTGTTGATCGCTCCGCCGCCGAGGGCGTACTCGATGCGGGCCTGCTGCGTGAAACCGAGGTTCGCCCCCTCCCCCACCACCCGCACGCGCAGCTCGCTGGCATCGACGCGAATGGCGTCGTTGGCGCGGTCGCGCGCCGCGGCGTGGTCTTCATCGCTCGATTTGACGTACGTTCCGATACCGCCCAGCCAGAGCAGGTCAGCCTGGCCCCGAAGGATCGCTTTCATCAACTCCGCGGGAGGGAGCGTTCTCTTCTCGAGATCAAAACAGCGCGCCACTTCCTCCGACACCGTGACCGTCTTCGCACTCCGCTCCAGAACCGCCCCACCCGCGGAAAGCAGCGCGGTGTTGTAGCCGTTCCAGTTGAGGCGCTGATCGAAGAGCCTCTGCCGCTCGGCCAGACTCACGGCGGGATCGGGATTGGGATCGAGAAAGATGTGCGAGTGGTTGAACGCCGCCAGCAGTTTCGTATGCGGGGAGAGCAGCAGGGCGTTGCCGAAGACGTCGCCGGACATGTCGCCGACGCCGACGACCGTGAAGTCTTCTCGCTGAATGTTGGTGCCTAGCTCGCGGAAGTGGCGCTTGACCGCTTCCCATCCGCCCCGCGCGGTGATGCCCATGGCCTTGTGGTCATAGCCGACGCTGCCGCCGGAGGCGAAAGCATCGCCCAGCCAGAAACCGTATTCGGCGGAGATGGCGTTGGCGATGTCGGAGAACGTGGCCGTCCCCTTGTCAGCCGCCACGACGAGATAGGGATCGTCGGCATCGCGGCGGACGACGTCACGCGGCGGGATGACCTCGGCGCCGCGGAAGTTGTCGGTGATGTCGAGCATGCCGCGCAACAATGTCTGGTACGCCGCCACCCCTTCCTTCTGAAAGACCGCCCGCTCGCTGGAAGGATTCTTGACGACAAACCCGCCTTTCGATCCCATCGGCACGATGACGACGTTCTTGACGTTCTGCGCCTTCATCAGGCCGAGGACCTCGGTGCGGAAATCCTCGCGCCGGTCCGACCAGCGAATGCCGCCGCGTGCGACCTTGCCGGCACGAAGATGAATGCCTTCCATCGATGGCGAGTAGACCGAGATCTCGAACATCGGCCGCGGCAACGGCAACTCACGGATCGACAGCGAATCGAGCTTGAAGGAGAGGTACGGCTTGCGGTTGCCGCTCTCGTCACGCTGGTAGTAATTGGTCCGCAGCGTGGCCTCGATGAGCGTGAGGTAGAGGCGGAGGATGCGGTCTTCGTCCGGGTTCTTCACGCGCTCGAGCGCATCCTCGACCTGCGCGCGGATGCCGGCGGCCGCGAGATGGCGGCCGGTCACGGTCGAGGAGGCCATGCTCGCGCCGCGGAGCGTCGCCGCGCCGAGGGCGGGATCGAAGTGCGTCTCGAAAAGGTGGATGAGCAGCCGCGCCACATCCGCGTGCGCCGCCAGCGTCTGCTGGATCAACTGCTCGCTGACGTTGATTCCGATCTGGCGGATGTATTTGCTGTAGGCGCGCAGCACGACCACCTCATGCCACTCGAGCTCCGCGGCCAGGACCAGGCGATTGAAGCCGTCGTTCTCCGCCTCGCGGTTCCAGACCCGGACGAACGTCTCCTGGAACTTCTGCTTGATCGGCGTGAGGTCGTCCTGCATCCCCTCGGCATCCAGGCTGAAGTCGCGGATGCGGACAATGGAAGCCGGAGCGAAGGGATGAACCTCGTATGGCTCCTCGGCCAGAACCTTGAGGCCCATGTTCTCGAGCCGCGGCATGATCTCGGAGAGCGGGACGGGCGGACCGGAGTGGATGATCTTGCAGTGGAACTGACGCTCTTCACCGCGATGGCGATAGAGGTCGACCACGAGCTTACCGGTGGCCAGGACTTCCTCGACGTGCTCGATGTCGTACATGGCCGCCTCGGCATGGAAGCGCTCCATGTACGCGGCGGAGAACGCCTTCTTGTAGCGCCGCTGCAGCTCGATCCCGGCCTCTTCGCCGTAACGGTGGCAGAGCGTGTCGAGGAGACGGTCGCCCCACGTACGCGCGGCGTCGGCGAGGATGGCCTCGATCCGCTTTTCATCAACGTCGGGGATCTGACCAGGCGTGGTCTTGACGACGAAGAGGATGCGCGCCAGCGGCGCGTCGGTAACGTGCTCGTAGACCGCCGTGTCGCGGCCGGCGAACTGCTCCTCCAGGATCTGCCTGGCTTTCTCGCGGAACTCGGCCGTGTTCTGATCGCGCGGCACGAAGACGTAGCAGGAGATGAATCGCTCGAAGACGTCTTTCCGCGTGAAGAGCGCCACGCGGTGCCGCTCCTGCAGCAGCAGGATGCCGCGGGCGATGTCGTAGAGCTGCGTGTCGGTGATCTGGAAAAACTCGTCGCGCGGGAAGGTTTCGAGGATGTCGACCAGCGCCTTGCCGTTATGACTGTGCGGATCGAGGCCGGCCCGCTCGATGGTGCGCTTGGCCTTGAGACGCAACATCGGGATCTCCCGAACGCTGCGGCTGTACGCCGCGGAGGTGAAGAGCCCGAGGAAACGATCCTCGCCGGTAAGGTTGCCGTCATCGTCGTAACGCTTGATGCCGATGCGGTCCAGCGGCACCGGGCGATGGACGGTGCTGCGGCTGTTGGCCTTAGTGATGATGAGCAGGTCTTTGGTGCGGGCGTATTCGCTGAACTGCGGTGTGAGCGGCGCGGCGCCGCGCGCGGAGGATTCGGCACGGACCTCGCGAAGGATACCCAGGCCGGTCGTAGGAATCGGCGGCAGAAAGTCTTTGCCGTCATGCGTCTCGAAACCGTAGCGCCGGTATCCGATGAGGATGTAGTTTCCTTGGTCGAGCCAATCGAGGAAGGCGCGCGCTTCCGCGACCTCCTCCTGCGGCATCGGCATTCTGGCGTGCTCGAGCTCGGCGATATTGGCTTTGAGCTGGCCGCGCATGGCCTGCCAATCCGTCACCGCGGCCCGCACGTCATGCAGCACCACTTCGATCGCGGTACGGATGGCATCGAGCTCGGCGGCATCCGTCTCCTGATCGATCTCGACGTGCATGTACGACTCGACGATGGCGTCGATCTTCACTTCCTGCGTCGCCGTGAGCTCGATTCGCCGTCCTCCCTCATCGCGGCGAACCTTCACCACGGGATGGAGCAGGAGGTGGATGTTGCGCCCCAGCCTCATGACCTCGGCGCTGACGGAGTCGACGAGGAACGGCATATCGTCATTGACGATCTCGATCACGGTGTGCTCGAGGCCCCAGCCGTTCCCTTCGACGGCCGGATTGAAGAGCTGCACCTTCGGCGTGCCGACGTTGCGCCGCTCGCCGAACTGCCAGAGCGAAAGAGCACCGCCGAGGAGGGTTTCGAATGCGGTATAGATGATGTCGTCGGGGGCGACGAGCGCGAAATAGCGCCGGACAAAAGCCTCTGCGCTGTCTGCCTGCGCGCCGGAAACGCGCTTGTACACTTCGGTGGCAAGCCGGTCGACGAGATCGGCCTTGCGCTGCTCAGGGGACATGGTCATGAATCGCGGCTCCTGCAACTGCGGGCCGAGATCATATCGCGAGGGACGATCGCGCACGTGTGGACGCGCTCGCGGCTACAGTCAAGACTGATGTGGCATGGCACAGACACTCTTGTCTGCGCCCTGGAGCTCGGACGTTTTGTCGGCGAAAGCCGGCATCTGGAGATTGGACGTTACGACGCCGCGATAGCGGCTAAAGAAGGTAGCCAGGGGTGCGAGCGTTTTTTGCGAGCACCCCTGGAACCCGATGCGATCGGAAATCGTGCCGCGTCAGCGGCACTGGATGGAGCCCGACTACTCAAGCGCCGCTGACGCGGCACCAAACCATGGATCTCTTTACCAGGGGTGCTCGCAAAAAACGCTCGCACCCCTGGCTACCATCTTGTTGCCGCTAAACGCGGCAAAATTGCCGGCGAAAGCCGGCATTACACCGCGCAAAGCACGGGGCTGGTTTGTCGGCGCGCCTTCGCGGGCAACCAAACCGGCTTCGCCGGCCGAAGATGGCTACACCCCACTCCCCGACAGCGCCGCCGCTACGCTCCGGAACATCAGGCGGATGTCGAGCCAGAGAGACCAGGAGCACATGTAGGTGAGGTCGTAGCGCAGCTTGACGGAGGGACGGGAGTCGTATTCGACGAGGCTCTGGGCGAGGCCGGCCATCCCCGGACGGACCAGACAGCGCAGATCGAAATCGGGGACTTCCTCGAGGATCCGTGCGGCGATCTCCGGCCGCTCCGGGCGAGGACCAACGAGGCTCATTTCTCCCGTGATCACGTTGATGAGCTGCGGCAACTCGTCGATGTGGTAGCGGCGCAGGAATCGTCCGACCCGCGTAACGCGCTCATCGTCAGACTTGGCGTTCGATCCTGCGCGCGGCGCACGCATCGAACGGAACTTCCACATGGCAAACGGAACGCCGCCCCGGCCCGTGCGCATCTGACGGAACAGGACCGGGCCGTGATCGTCGAGCCAGACCGCCGCGGCGATCACGATCCAAACCGGAATGGTCAGCACGGCCAGAGCGATGGATACCGCGACGTCGATGCCTCGCTTGACGATCGCATTCGCTCCGAAACCGCATCCGACCATCACCTCGATCAGCGGCTCGTCGCCCATCCATCCCAAGACCGAGGAGACCAGAAGAGCGTCGGCGGAGGACGCCAGCAGAAGATATCCACGCGGCCCGCGAATGCGCAGAAGCTCCAGGCGGCCTCGCGGCGCGGCCTCGGACCAGACACAGATCACCTCTTCCACCTCATGGATCGCAGAGCGCACGGCCGGATCGTCCAGGCGTCCCAGCCACGGCACGCCCGTCTCCGCCGGATCGCCGTCGACGTAACCGATCACGCGCACCCGCTGATCGTCCGCGCCCCGGAGCACCGCAATCGCCGCGGCCACTTCCGCCGGATCGCCGACCAGGATCGTCTCCCGCGGGCGCACCGGCCAGATCTTCTGCTGCAACGAGCGCCAGATCGGAAAGGCCAGCGCTTCCAACAGCGGAACCGCCAGCAGGATCGATCGCGGCAGCGGCCTCTCCAGGACCGTCGTTCCGATAGTGACCAGCGCAATCTGAATCAGGAGCGCCACCATGACGATGGGGCGGCCGCGCAACGCGATCCTGCGCCGATAGAAACCAGCCAGCCCCAACCCTGCCAGGAAGGCCGCGCCGAAAAGCATCACCATGATCGGATCGAGCGGCAGTTTTTCCGGCGACAGGAGAGAGCGCGTAAAGGCCAGCGGAACCGTCCGGCGCAGATAGACGACCGTCGTCAGACTCCACCACGCCACCACGAAATCGCCGGCGATGCCGATGGTGGCCCGGAACGAGCGTTCCAGCGAGCCCGGGCGGATCATCGGACCTCCATTGTTGCGCCGGCGATCGCGGCCAGCCGGTCCAGTGTCACCGCCCGCGCATACTCCGCGGCCACGACATCGCGAAGCTGCGTAACCTGACGCGCGCGGAGAGCATCGTCGAGGAGAAGATCGACCGCCGCGCGGGCGAATCCGTCCGTCGACGACTCGACGCGCGCGTGGCCGGCCAGCGGCGCCAATCCGCGGAAGGCCAGCGGCGTACCGACGATCGCGCAGCCTGCTTCCGCCGCCTCGAGAGTCTTATTGGACTGACCGCTCCCGAAGCGCAACGGCATGAGGGCCACGCGGATGCCACGCGCAAAGATGCCGATGTCATCGACCGGAGAAACCAGCGTCACACCGCGATCCCGCGCCGCATTGCGCAGCGCACGCGACGCGTCGGCGCCTCCCATGATCAGCGTCACCGAAGGCTGCAACGCCCGGATGGCCGGCCAGATCTCATCGAGCAGCCACGCCGCGGCGTCGGCGTTGGCGAAGTAAGGAAACCGTCCCCAGAAGCCGAAGTCGTAGGCACGCGGCGCATTCCCGGGCGGCCTCGTGGCGATACCGATCGGCACGGCGACCGCCTGGCCAAACTCTTCCCGCTCGTCCTCGCTGACGACGACGACCTTCCCGTACCGGAGCGATGCGGCGCGCTCGAGGCGGGCCATGCGCCGCTCCTCAACCCGCCAGAGCCATCGCATCAACGCCCCGGACGCCTTTGCCCTCTCCGCCGCGCTGCGGCGAAGGGAATCGACGGCGTCGAGCACCGTCCGGCCTTGGAGCGAATCCTCCACCCAGGGATGCATACGCGAAAGGATCACCACCGACACATCGAATGGCCCGGCCTCGCGCCCAGCCCGTTCGATTGCCTCACGCCAATCGTACGGCGCGGCCATCAGACATTGAAGAGGCAATCCGTCAAGGAGCAATCTCAGGGTTCCCACCGCCAGGCGCCGGAGTGAACGTTGCGCCGTGAAGAAACGGAACCGCGGAAGGCCCTCCGGCACCGTTCCGCGCGGCGCGACCAGGGCAACCTCGCCGCTTCGCGCAAGCGCGGAGATCCAGATCGGCGCGCGAAGGCGATCGCCGGTGTAGGAAGGCCATGGAAACCGCGATGTGATGATGAGGACCCTCATTGTGGGCAAATACACCACAGGCAGCATGCGGAAAGGATCATTTTGGACCAGCGACAGATTAACAGATCGCCTTCGGTAGAATGCACGTCCGATGATGAGGTCACGAGCGGACTGGCCCGCGCGCATCGACCGGTGGCGCGAGCTGGCGACGTTCGCGCTCGTTCTGGCAGGAGCGCTGGCTCTCCCGCTCGTCTTCCGCCTCGATCCCTCGGCGATGTTCCGTCTGCCCAAGGCGATGTTTCTGCGGGCGGAGGCGATTCTTCTGGTCAGCATCACGCTGGCGGCGATCCTCGCCAGCGCTCCCATTCCGCGCCCGAGGTGGCGCGATTCCTGGCTGCTTCTGCCGCTGGCCGCGCTGGCCGCCTTCGTTTTTCTCACACTAACATCGACCAACCGCGAGCAGAGCATCGGCGCGCTCGGATCGGCCATCGCCACCGCGGTGGTCTTCTTCGCCACCGTGGCCGCGGCCCGCTCGGGCGGTTGGCTGCTCGTGGCCGCACCGCTCGTGGCGGCCGTGACGAATGCGCTTCTTGTCATCGTCGAGGAGACGAATCTCTGGATGCCGTTCGGCGTGCAGGCCGGCCTTCCGCATCATCTTCAATGCAATGCCTTGATCGGCAATCCCAACGAGATCGGCGGCTACCTCGGCGCGGCGGCGCTGGCGATCATGGCCGTCATCGCGGCGCGCGACAGGACAAATCGCGGGAACATGCGCGACATCCTCATCGCCACGGTGCTCGTCATCGCCCTCATCGCCTGCCAGACACTGACGGCGATCCTGGCCTTCGCCGCCGCCGCGTTCTCGATGATCGTGATTTCGTCCTGGCGCAACGCGGTCCGCGTCGCTCTGATTGCCGTGATCACGGGAGTGCTCCTGGTCTCTCTCGTGGCACCGTTCCGCCTCCGCACCATCAATGTAGTCACCTGGATCCGCACGGGCGACTACAACGCCCTCGTCACCGATCGCCTGACGCCGTTCGTGGCGGCGTGGTCGATGTTCACCGACCATCCGCTGACCGGCGTGGGACCGGGCGCGTTCGCCTGGCAGTACTACGACTACAAGATCCAGGCGGAGCAGCGCTATCCCTCGCTTCGCCACGCCTACAACCGCGGCGTCAACTTCGGCGAAGTCCACAATGACCACCTGCAGGCGCTGGCCGAAGGAGGCATCATCGGTTATGGCGCCTTCCTGGCGCTGATCGGATCGCTCGGCTTCCTGTCATTCACAATCCCGCCGACAGCGCCCGATTGGCGACGGCGCTTCGCGCATCATCTGGCGTTGCCGCTGGCGGTCTTCTGGATCGTGCTGTCGATCGCGCAGTTCCCCATGGAGACGACGGTCATCCGCGCCCTGGTGGTGTACCTCGCGGCTCTCTGTGTTGGGTGGCGCAACGAATGAGCCGGGCAATCACAGCCGTTCGCGGTGCAGCGCTGCTGCTGCTCATCGCCGCCACCATCTACGCGCTCGATCGATGGACCGTCAAACCTCTGCGCTGCGGGCACGCCGCATCCCTCGGCGCCGCCGCGCTCGACCGCGAATTGCCGACCGTTTTCCAGATGCAACGCCTGGCCCGCCAGATCCACGCCGATCTTCAAGACTGCGCGTGCGTGACTCCTCCCGACGCCAGCATCCCCATGACCCTCGGCGCCGCCGCCGAAGCCAGCGACGACCCCCGCACCGCCATCGCCGAATACCAGCGCGCCCTCCAGCTCGACCGCCGTCCGGAGATCTACTTCCACCTTGGGTTAATGCAACAGGCGACCCTCAACCGTTCCGCCGCCGTCGATGACCTCGTCCGTGCCTGCGCCTTCGACCCCGCCAGGCTGGCGGACATTCCCTACGAGGATATGAGGAAGGAGACGGAGCAACGGCTGCGGGCCATGTACGGGCCGGGTTGGGTTCTGTAGGCCGTAGGCTGGTCAGGCCGCATTTCTCACAGTCTGCTTGAACCACTTGCGACTCCCTTAATCGAGAGTCCTTCTCCCCCCGCGGTCTCTTGCGGGGGGAAAGGTGCCGAAGGCGGCTGAGGGGGCGGTTCTCGCGCTGAAGTTTAGTGTTTTCATGAGTTTCCCACGCCGGCTCGGCAGGGCCGTGTTGCGACACGAAAGGGACGCACGTGCGGTGACGGGGCGACGCATTGCGGACAGCGACCCGCCGCACGTGCGGCGACGGGGCGACCCATTGCCGACAGGGACCGCCACACATGCGGCGACGGGGCGACCCATTGCGGACAGAGAGCGCCGCACCTGCGGCGATGGGGCGACGCATTGCGGACAGGAGCCGCCCACCTGCGGCGACGGGGCGACGCATTGCGGACAGCGACCGCCGCACGTGCGGCGATGGGGCGACGCATTGCGGACAGCGACCGCCACACATGCGGCGACGGGGCGACGCATTGCGGACAGGGACCGCCACACCTGCGGCGACGGGGCGACGCATTGCGGACAGCGACCGCCACACATGCGGCGACGGGGCGACGCATTGCGGACAGCGACCGCCGCACGTGCGGCGATGGGGCGACGCATTGCGGACAGCGACCGCCGCACGTGCGGCGATGGGGCGACGCATTGCGGACAGGGACCGCCACACGTGCGGCGACGGGGCGACGCATTGCGGACAGGCACCGCCACACGTGCGGAAACGGAGCGATGGCTTGCTCGCACGGTCTAGCTAGGACCTGTCAGCACCAGCAGTGGGAGCGGCTCGGGTACGTGAAAAATCATCCCGACTTCGCGGCTTCGCGTCTTCGCGTGAAATCGATCTCACGCGAAGGCGCGAAGACGCGAAGGGGAAGCAGCGATGCGTTACCCCTTCCTTGGATTCCCGAACACCAGCACCCCATCCACCGTGATATCCACGTCTGGCGTTTCGCCGGAGGGCACTCCGACGATCGTGAAGACGTACGTTCCGATCTGGTCGGGGTCGGTGGGGCCGGAGATTCGGCCGGTGGTGTTGAGTTGTGCTTTGACGAGCGAGGCGTAGCCCGGCCCGAGGTAGTTGCCGGACTTGTCGCGGGGGGTGACGGTGATCTGGACTGTTTGGGCATTGGGACGGGTCAGTTTAACTTCGGTGTTGGCGCGGTCCGGTTTCACTTTCACAAATGCTTCGAGGCGCTCGACGCGGTGCACGTGGCCGGTGCGCTCGATATCCCAGTCGAGGACGGCTTCGAATCCGTACGAGCCGGCGACCGTGGTCTGATCGAACGTGCCGGCGTAGATTCCGTTGCCCAGGTCTTTCAGATCGATCGTGGCGACATCCTGCGGTGTGACGCGTTTGAGGAGACCTTCGTTCGTAACCGCGGCCAGCTTTCGGTCGAACGGCGTCAGCTTGTCGCCGGAGGGCGTGGTGGTGATGCCGGTTGATTTATCGGGAACGCGCTGGTCGTGAAGGATCGTGCCGAGGCTGGCGGGAGGGCGCTGGATGCGGACGCGAATCGATCCCGGGGGAAGGGCGGGGAGGCGCTTGCCGTCCCAGTCGACGATGGCGCGGACGGTCAGCGTATCGCCCGTCGAGGCGCGGCCGGGATCGACCGACAGGGTGTAGTCGAGGTGACGCTCCAGGATGAGGGCGCTGAGCGAGTACGGAACGGGATCAGTCGTCTGATTCAATCCGCGCTTCACGCGGACCTTCCACGTGCCGACGTCGGACGGCTTGATGTTGAACATCTGGAACGAGCCCTGCGGCGTCTTCTTGAACGTGTCAGGAATGGCTGCCGTCCCGTTCGGACGGAAGACCTCGAGGTCGAGTGCGGCACGCGTCGGTGGTGGCCACTGCACGCTGAAGACGACGCGTTGCGCCGACTGGTCGATGATCACCGGCTGCAGGGCGCTGGGACCTTTGCCGGTCATCGTGTCGTGAAAGACCAGACCCATCGAGGCCGTATTGCCTTTGAGGAGGGCGATGAGCGTCATGCCGAGGGCATCGAACATCGTGGCGGCGTTGGCGCTGATGAACGAGACACCCGACGTCTCGAACGAAACGTTCGTCAGCAGTGCCTGATCGACGGCGGCCGGCGTACCGAACCCTATGGTCTGGATGGGGACGAAACGTTTTCTCAACTCCTGCGGAAAGCCGCTGACGGGAAGGAGACCGAGAAATCCGCTCGCGGTCGGTTCGATCAGCGGTGCGGTGTTCTGGATGCCGTCGGTCACGACGATCAGCGATAGGTCGTGAGCCGGGTCGAGCTTCCACTGCTTCATCGCTTCATTGATTCCGCCGCCGATCGACGTCGAGCCGCCGGGCGTCAGCGTGTTGACGTTGCTGGAGATGGCGTCCCACGGCACGCTGTTGCCGCGCTGCAGCCAGACGTTCGTCGGAGGATCGGCGCCTACAAGCGTTTGCGCCGTTGCCGTGCTGTCGAAGAAAACGTCGCCGAGGCGATCGTGCGACCATTCGGCGCCATCCACCGTCGGCTGGTCCACCTGCTGCCACTGGGCCACGAAGTTCGTGATGGCCGACTTGAGGATCTGCACCTTCGTCGCGCCAGATAGAGCGCCCGGCGGCAGGTCATTCATGCTCCCCGATTTGTCGAGCACAATGCCGACGTCGAACGGATGCCGCCCTTTGTTCGTCGCCACGAGTGCCGGCGCCACGCCGTCACCGACGAGGATGAGGTTCGCCGGCGTATCTCCGGTGTGTTTCGAGACTGCCGAGCATTCGACCGCCGGCGAGGCGACGATGTAGCTGGTGATGCGGAAATCGGTGACGTCCTGCGCTCCGACGAAACGCATGGGGATCTGTTTCTCGACCGCGAACTGGGCGTTGCAGAAATCGGCGCCGAAGTTCGACAGCGGCTTGTAGGTGATCCTCACGTCATTGCCGCCGGCGGTCTCGTAGGTCACGGAGTCGGTGCCGTTCGGCTTCGTATCGCCGAGGTTCAAGGTGATGTTGCCATTCACCACGAGCTGCGAGCCGGCTGGTGCCGCGTTCAGCGTCAGCGTGATGCGTACTTCCCCCGTTTCCTGTTGCGGATTCCCTCGGGTAGGGATGTCGAGCGTGAAGCTCTCACTCGCGGAGGCTGGATCCGAATGCAACACAAAGACGGCACACAGAAGCGAGACCAGGGCGGCGGTCGTTCTCTTCATAAATCCTCACTCGTGTTTCGGGAATAGTAAGCGTCTTTATCCTCGGGTGCGAATTCGGATACTCTTCCGCGCCCATGACGGAACAGATTGCGGTTCGAGGTCTGCGCAAACAGTTTCCGAAGGTCCTGGCAGTGGCAGGGATCGACCTGAGCGTCGCCGCCGGCGAAGTCTTCGGACTGCTCGGACCGAACGGCGCCGGCAAGACCACCACTCTGGAAATGATCGAAGGACTGACGAAACCCGACGCCGGCGAGATCGTGATCAGCGGTCTGACGTGGGAGCGAAACGCGCAGGAGATCCGGGCCAGGATCGGCGTCCAGCTCCAGGCGACGAGCCTCTACAACAAGATCACGCCGCGCGAAGCTCTGAACCTGTTCGGCGGCTACTACCCGAAGCGGCGTGGGACCGACGAGCTGCTCGATCTGGTGCAGCTCCGCGACAAGGCGGACGCGTATCACGTCACCCTCTCCGGCGGCCAGGCGCAGCGGCTGGCGCTCGCGCTGGCGTTGGTCAACGATCCGGACGTGGTGTTCCTCGACGAGCCGACGGCCGGGCTTGATCCACAGGGGCGGCGCTCGTTGTGGGAAGTGGTCCGGGCGATGAAAGCCGAGGGGCGGACCATCGTGCTGACGACACACTACATGGATGAAGCGGAAGCGTTGTGCGACCGGCTGGCCATCCTCGATCACGGCAAGATCCTCCGCTCCGGCACCCCGGCCGAACTGATCGCCGGACTGGGCATCCCGAGCGTCGTCGAGCTCACCTTCGACGGCACGGCGCCCGATCCCGCGGACTTTGCGGCGCGCCTCGGCACGGCCGTCGAGGCTCGCGGCGACATCTGGGAAATCCCGACACCCGATCCGAAGACGCTGCTGCCGCGGCTATTCAGCGTGATCGAGAGCACCCAACTCGAATACAACCAGGTTCACGTGCGGCGCGCCACGCTGGAGGACGTCTTCCTTCAGCTCACCGGCCGCAGCCTGCGCGAATGAACGGAGACAAATCGATGAACCTGCCGAATCCGTTCAAGCTCCTCTGGCTCCAGTTCCGCAGCGAATGGCGGCTCTATGCACGCGACCGCGGCGCCATGTTCTGGACCTTTCTCTTCCCGCTCCTGATGCTCTTCGGCTTCGGCGTGATCTTCCGCTCGGGTGGTCCGCCGGCGCTGACGCTGGTGCGCATCGCGCCGGCGCAGGAGACGGCGCGCGATCGTGCCTTCCTCCAGGCGCTGGAGAATTCGCGGCTCAAGGTCTTGACGCTGAGCGCCGCCGATGCGGAGCAGCGTTGGGCGAAAGGCGAGACCACTGCCCAGCTCGAGAGCGCCGGCGACGGATATCGCCTGCGGCTCAACAGCTATCTCATCGCCCAGGGTCAGGTCGTGGCGCAGGCCGCGAGCCAGGCCTTCATGGTGGCGCAGGCGCGCCTGAAGGGACTGCCGGAGCCGGAGCGGATTCCGGTCGTCGTCGAGAGTCCCGGCCACGTGCACTCCGAGAACTACGCCGCATTCCTCGTGCCGGGCTTGATCGGCTTGAATCTGCTCAGCATGGGCCTCTTCGCCGTCGGCATGGTGACGGTGGCCTACCGGGAGAAGGGAAAGTTTCGCCGCCTGGCGGTGACGCCGCTACCGAAATGGGTCTTCCTCCTCGCTCAGATCTTCCAGCGCGTCACGGTGGTCATCCTGCAGACCGCGTTGCTGCTGCTGGCGGCGCGATTCGGGTTCGGGATCGTCAACCAGGGCTCCTACGCGGTGTTCGCGGGGCTGGTCATCTTCGGAACGGCAACGTTCCTGGCGATGGGGTTCGCGCTATCGAGTTTCGCGTCGACTGTCGAGACCTATGGCGCCATCTCGAATCTTGCCTTCTTCCCACTGATGCTGCTCTCCGGCGTCTACTTCCGCATCGATAACGCGCCGCAGTGGATGCAGAAGGTGGTCTTCGTCCTCCCACTGGCGCCGTATCTGAGGGCACTGCGCGCGGTCTTCAACGACGGAGCAACGCTTGCCGGCCACGGAACGGGCATGGCCATCATCGGCGTATGGGCGTTGCTGTCGTTCGTCCTGGCGGTGAAACGCTTCCGCTGGGTGTAAACCGGCGCCTTCGGCGCGTTGTCGGTTGTCGGTTGTCTGCGCGCTGCGGCGCGCGTGGTCGAAGACACAGAGCCGCTTCAGATCGCCGGTCCGCCATTGACCACGCGCGCCGCAGCGCGCAGGCAACCGCCGGCCCATGACGTGACACCTCACGGTGATCCGACAACCGACAACGCGGCGAAGCCGCAGACAACGCGCGTCAGCTTCATTGCATCAGCAGCAGCCGCCGCTGCCGCAACGTCCACGGCTTGCGCTCGATGCGCTCCTCTGGCGTGTAGCGAACGGCATCGGCCTCGTGTCCCTCGGCGATCGGATCTCCGCGCAGGGACGATACGAGATGGTAGGTGCCGGAGCCGCGGTCGTAATCCATGATTACCAGTTCGTCGTACGGATAGCGGGCCGTTGGACACGTTTGATTAGCCGAACATTCGGGATGACACTCGAGACCGCCCACGGCGGCGTTGCAGGTGGACCCACGATCCGGCGACAACCGCAGTGCGCGCATCGTCGGTTGGTCATACAGCAGCCGCAGCCACAATCCGGTCAGGTAGTCGGCTTCGGTGGCGAGATAGCGTTCGGGAACGGCACCGCTACGCAGGATGATCGCGGTGCCAGGACTCACGGACGGTGCCGCGGTCAATATCGACGAGAGCTCGCGCTGGTGTTGCCGCCACGTCGAGAGGTAGAGATCCTGCCGCTCCATGCCGCCCCACGTGCCGAAGAAAACGAAGGCGACGGCAACGGCCCACGCCAGCGAACGTGCGCGCGGCAGGCGTTCGAACACCCAGCCGATGGCAATGCCGATCGCCGCCGAGGCCCAGACGCGCGAGAGGATGTGCGTGCGGTAGTGGAGCTCCGAGAACTGAATCGATGCATATGCCGCATTCGCGACGAGAGCCATCAACCCGAACAGCAGTACAAGAGCGGGACCGCGCGTTCCGGCGTCGCCGTTTTCCTTCGTCTTCGCGCGCAGCAAAAAAACGGCAACGGCGACGAACGACGAAACCGCCATCCACGTCGTGGAAATCGCCGCAGGCGGACGCGGATACCACTCCGGCCGCGCGAATGCCCAACGCCACGGCGTGAAGTTCTCGATCCAGAGTTTGATCGCCCGCCGCATGACCGCGCCGGCCGGCATCGTCACGATCGCCCGCGCCGCATAGCCCTTCGGATCATGAAGAAACGACCACTCGACGATCGCAACCGGGATGAGCACGATCGCCCACACGGCGAGGAGCGCGACCAGCTTCTTCGACGGCCGCCAGCCGCTGATCCAAACGACAAGAAACGCCGCGAAGGGGACAGCCGGCAGCCCTACGTCCATGTTCCAGAGCGAGCTCGCCAGCAGGAGCGCCGATGCCACCAGCGTCCACGTCTTCCCATCGCGCAGCCAGAGCAATGCGCATCCGAGCGCCGCGAGAAAGCTCGAGGCAGCGACGTTGTATGCCAGCGGGACCATGCTCGCGGTCTGGTAGTCGCTCGTCGCCGTCAGCGTCAGGCAGATGACGAGGAAGCGTGTCAACCGCTGGTTCGGAAGAAGGAGGCCGACGATCCATCCCGCCAGCAGCCCCATGCCGAGCCACGTCGCCGCCGACATGAGCTGCAACGCCTCGATCGGATACGGGGTCGCGTTTGCGAGTGCCGACGGAAGGATTGTCAGACGGCGCAACGGGCTTGAATCGGCGCCGAAAAGCCTCCAGAACGACCGATGTGAACGCACGAACGCCAGCCCGAGCGCCTGCACATCGTCCTGCCACATCCCGCGCCGGAACGCGGAAACGCCCCACACCAGAATGGTGAGCACGACGTAGCAAACGACGTCGGGCAAGGTCCGGTCACGGACCGCCGGCTCGCGGAGAAGGGAAGATGACATGGGGGATGAATCGGACGGGAGGGATTCTAACCGGTCAACGGCGAAGAGCAGGAAGGATATTGAAGCGGCCGTCGCCCATCGGCCGGTAGACGCTGAAGTGGCGCCGGTCGAGCGTAAAGATGCGCCGGACGTTTTCCCGCTCCGCCACCCGGACCAGCGCCGCGTCGGCCAGATCCATCGGCAGGCCGTAATACTTCTCCATCAACTCCTGCATGCGCGGCGCATCGGCGACGGTGAGCGGCAGGATCCCGATGACCTCGCGGAGCACCATCTTCCACAAGGCATTCTGCGCGGCCTCCGCACTTCGGAGAAGGTACATGGCCTCGGTGAAGGCGGGCCACACCGTGGCAATCGGTTCATCGATCCGGACCAGCGTGGCCCGGCAACTGGCGTGGTGACGGTCGCTGGCGCTGATCAGCGCAACCATGGGACCGGCATCGATGAGGATCATCGGCCGTGCGCCGCGTTCCGGCGAAGGATCTCCGTAAACTGCTCGCCGGTGGAATCGGAAAGGTCGGGCGGAAGGTCGGTCACCGAACCGATGAGATCGGCGATCTCGTCGTAAGGCCGCGGCGGCCTTTCTTTCCCGTTGCGGACATACACCCTGACCGCATCGCGGATGACGTCCGAGACGGAGCTCTTCTGCCTCCGGGCCAATCCGCGGACCGTGCCCTGTTCGTCGTCGTTCAGCCGCACGCTGATCGTCGTGCTCTGCTTTTGCCGTATGCGCATGACACATTTGTAATACACAGGCAGGAAAGAAGCAAGTACCGGCGGCGGCCGGCTCCCTTCGTGGCATAATCGTTCACGCCGCAGCCGCCGGCCGTTCCACCATCCATGAATTCGACCCCCGGGGAAAGCGTGCGCGGGTTGCCGCCAACCGTTGAAGAACTGCCCGCACCATTCGATGACTCCGCCCTGCCGGAAGAGCCCCTCGTGGTCATCGAGCAGCGCCACTCATGGATCAACGTCGACGCCCCGGAGTTGTGGCGGAATCGCGAGCTGCTCTATTTCCTGATCTGGCGCGACATCAAGATCCGCTACAAACAGACGGTGCTCGGCGCGGCGTGGGCCCTTCTCCAGCCCGCCTTCATGATGCTCATCTTCACGCTCGTCTTCGGCCGGCTGGCCGGCGTCAGCGGAGGCATCCCATACCCGCTCTTCGCGGTGGCGGGGCTCGTGCCCTGGACGTTTTTCGCCAACGCCGTCGCCAACAGTGGCAACAGCCTCGTCAACAACGTGCAACTGGTCACCAAGGTCTACTTCCCGCGCCTGCTCATGCCGGCGGCCGCCGTTCTCTCGGGCGTAGTCGATCTCGCCTTCTCGGCCCTCCTCCTCGTCGGGATGATGGTCTACTACGGCGTCCGGCTGACGCCTCATGTCCTGATGCTCCCTCTTCTCTTCGGATTGACCACCCTCTGCGCGATCACCGCGGGAATGTGGATGTCCGCGCTGAACGTCAAGTACCGCGACGTCCGGTTCGCATTGCCGTTCATGATTCAGCTCTGGTTGTTCGCATCGTCGGTGGTCGTGCCCTCAACCGTCATCCCTCCGCACCTTCGCTGGCTGCTGTACCTCAATCCGATGTCGCCGATCATCGAGGGATGCCGTGCCGCGCTGTTCTCGACGCCGTTCCACTGGCGGGCACTGGCCCTGGCCACGGCCATTACATTCGTGGCATTCGTGGTCGCGGCACACGTTTTCAAGAAGACAGAGAGGGGATTCGCCGACTTCATCTGAGCGCTGCTACGGCAAGCGCGGCAACGGCAAGACCATGCGTCCCATCATCAACATCGAGAACGTCGGCAAGCAGTATCGCGTCGCGTCGAAACGACGCGCGGCATACGCCACGCTGCGCGAAGCGCTGGTCGGCGCCTTCAACACATCGGTGAAACGCCTGACCGGCCGCGCGGAGATAAGCGAGGAGGAAACGTTCTGGGCGCTGCGGGGAATCAACCTCGACGTCTACCCCGGCGAACGCCTCGGCATCATCGGCTGCAACGGCGCCGGAAAATCGACTCTGCTGAAAATCCTCTCCCGGATCACCGAGCCCACCGAAGGCCGCACCCGCCTCTACGGCCGCGTAGGGAGTCTGCTCGAGGTCGGTACCGGCTTTCACGGAGAGCTGACCGGCCGCGAGAACATTTACCTCAATGGCGCCATCCTCGGTATGAAGCACGCCGAGATCGAGCACAATTTCGAGCAGATCGTCGCCTTCGCCGAGATCGGCCGTTTTCTCGACACCCCCGTCAAACGCTTTTCGACCGGCATGTACATGCGTCTGGCCTTCGCCGTGGCCGCACATCTTCAGCCCGAGATTCTGATCGTCGACGAGGTTCTGGCCGTCGGCGATGCCGCATTTCAGAAGAAATGCCTCGGCAAGATGAGCGAGGTGTCGCGCAACGGACGCACGGTAATCTTCGTCTCGCACAATATGGCCGCCGTGCAGAACCTCTGCAGCCGCGTGGTCTGGCTGGCCGGAGGCCGGATCGTCCAGGAAGGCGATCCGGGCCGGGTGGTCAGCGATTACCTCAGGACCACCCTGACCACGATGAGCCAGCAGACATGGAACGATCCCTCGACGGCGCCCGGCAATGACCGCGTGCGCATTCACCGCGCCGCGGTCCTCCCCGCGAACGGCGCGCTGCAGGATCACGTCACCGTGCGCACGCCGCTCCGCGTCGAATTCGAGTATTGGAACCTCCTGCCCGGCGCGCAATTGAACTTGAGCGTCGTCGTGCGAACCGAAGAGGGGTCGCCGATCTTCAGCACCGCGTCGTTCCGGGAACCGGAGTGGCATGGCAAGCCGTTTCCCGCCGGTCTGTTTCGAAGCTCCTTCGAGATTCCCGCCGACCTGCTCAATGACGGCGTGCACCGCGTGCAACTCGACATCCGCAGGAACGAGAGGGATCTCGTCTTCCACATGGACGACATCATCGTCTTCGACGTTCTCGATGCCGTGGAGGAGCGGACGGCCTGGTTCGGAAAATGGATCGGCACGGTGCGCCCCCAATTGGAGTGGCAGACCGGCCTGATCGAGGATCCGTTGCGGCCGGACATCCCGTCGCAGCTCATCGAATCCGCGCGCTGACCGTGAGCTTCCCCAGAATCACGGTCGTCACCCCGTCGCTCAATCAGGGCCGGTTCCTCGAAGAAACGATTCTCTCCGTACTCGGCCAGCAGTATCCCAATCTCGAGTACATCGTCATGGACGGCGGCAGCTCCGACGGCAGCGTCGAGATCATCAGGAAATACCGGCAGCACCTCGCATGGTGGGTCAGCGAAGACGACGACGGCCAGGCGGCGGCGATCAATACAGGGTTTGCGCGGGCGTCCGGCGGCATCCTGGCCTGGCTCAATTCCGACGACCTATACCTGCCCGGCACTCTTTCCCACATCGCGGCCAGACTCGATCCGGAGAAGGCCGAGCTTCTTTTCGGAAACTGCCTGCATATCCTCCAGGACAGCGCCACGGCCTTCGGCAGCGATGTGCGCAGGAGTCATGAGCAATCCGACCTGCGGCTGGCCGATTACCTCATTCAGCCCGGCACGTTCTGGACACAAAAGGCCTGGCAGCAGACAGGAGCTCTCGACGAGTCGCTTGTTTTCGGCTTCGACTGGGAATGGTTCGTTCGCGCCTTGAACGCGGGAGTCACGTTTCTTCCGGAAGACAAATACCTGTCCGTCTACCGGATCCATAAAGCTCATAAGAGCGGCAGCGGCGGCGAGCGGCGGCGGAAAGAGCTTGCCGCTGTCTACGGCCGCTATGCCGGTGCCCGCTATGAGCATCTGTATTCGCGCTGCTGCGCCTCGCGCTCCCTCGCCGTAGTCCGGAAATGGATCCATCGCGCCAGACTGACCACGATCGAGACGCGAGCGCTCAAAGTCCTCTTTCCGAGTCTCTTTCACGGCTTCCAAAGCAGCGAGGTCCGCGACGTGATTTCGATGCTGTAGCACCCACTGCGTCATTCGGGATGACGGCCGTCACAAGGCGATGTATTACTTGGGCTCGCAAATTATTGGGCGATGCGGTACTGTCGGTGCTTATTCGATCGGCAAGAAGTGGAGGATGCTCCTATGGATATGCGCAGAGCTACGCTTGTGTTTGCTTTGTTGACGTTTCTCTCAAGCCAGGCCATCGCGCAGAAGCGCATCACCGACCTCAGCGGGCATGAAGTCCGAATCGGCCCGTCGGCTCCCGCGAAAGCGGTCCGGCGCGTCACGACCACCAGCCTTCACCCCATCGCCAGCTCGATCGTCACCGTAAACGCGGGACCGGACATCGACGCCGCGAACAACGACTACCGCCGCATCCAGAACGCCTTGAACGCCGCGGCTCCCGGCGACACGATCATCCTCAGCGGCACGTTCGACTTCACGCAGCCCTTCGCCGCGGCGGCGTGGGCGCTGGGCAACGACGGCATCGCCTCCACCGCCGATGACTTCGAGGTCATCGCACCCGGCGTGAACAACATCACACTGACCGCCAGCTCGCTCGGCAGCGCCACGATTCAAGGTCCCGGCGATCTGGCCGCGGTCAACCTCGAGGCGTTCCTCGTTTTCGATGCTTCGATTTCGGGCGCCAGCCAGGGTTGGACGATCTCGAACCTGCGTATCCTCGACTTCGACCTCTCCATCGGCATGTTCGCCGTGGGGGTGAGCGACTACAACAACACCACCATCACGAACAACTTCATCCGCATCCCGACCGATCTCAACGCCACGGTCGCTCCGGCCGATGTGAATCAAAACATCGGCATCAACTTCAGCTTCGGGACGAACCAGTCCATCACCGCGAACAGTTTTCAAATCCCAGGCGACGGAGTCAGCGACACCGGCGCGGGGAACTTCTCCACCAGCGTGGTCATGCAGTCGAACACCAGCGGCGGCAGCGTCTATGACGGTCTGAACATCGCCAACAATGTCATCCATACCCTCAACGCCCAGTCCGCAAACCCGCAGGTCACCCTCGGTATCTGGGAAAACGGGCATGCCCACACCAGCAACATCACCGTCGCCAACAACAGTTTCCTCAACGACGCCGTTGGGAACAGCCCGTCGCTGAATCTCGAACGCGCTTTCCGCGTAACGTCGCACTCGGGGGCGACCTCGACCGTGACCTACAGCGGCAACACCGTCAGCGGCGCGAACATCGGCTTCCAGTGGATTACCGGCTCGAACTTCACGGGGAACCTGCCCGTACGTTTGATCAGCAACACCATCACGAGCTCCGACACCGGAGTGCTGGTGCAGTCGAACGGCCTCGCCCATTTGGAAACGAATGTCATCACCGGCAGCGGCGCGGGCGGCGGCGTGCACGTCGTCACCGGAAACCTCTCCGCATTCGGAGCGAACCCCAACGGCATCGACCACAGCTTCGTTAGCGGCGGGTCGGCAGATGGAGTGCTGATCGACGCCACGGCAGGTGCCATCGCGCCGCTTCTCTTCAACGACCTGAGCAACAACACCGGTTTCGGCCTGAACAACCTGAGCGCCGGGTCGGTCACCGCGCTCACGAATTACTGGGGAAGCAATCTCGCCGCTTCCGTGGCGGCGAAAGTGAGTGGCACCGCTACCTTCGACCCATGGCTCGCCAGCGGGACCGATGTCAGTGCCAGCATCGGCTTTCAGCCGTTTGTCTACGCGACAACCACGACAGCCGCAAACCTGACCACGTTCGCCGGCACCGCGGCAGCGGACACCGGATCGATGCTTGCCACAAGCCCGGTGACGTTGACCATGGACGGCGATACCGGATTCGTTCCGCTGGCGGAGCTTCTCAAGGTCGACATCCAGCTCGGGGGCAGCGACGACGTCTTCACCCTAGGCCAGACCGGCATTCCGACCACCCTCGACGGCGGCGCCGGCAACGACACATTGGTCGGAACGAACGTGGCCCAGACCTGGAACATCACAGGGGCGAACAGCGGCAATATCCCCGGCGCCACGAGTGCATTCCAGAATGTCGAGTCGCTGCGCGGCGGCACAGCCGCGGACTCCTTCGTCTTCGGCGCGGCCGGCAGCATCGCCCAGAAGCTCGACGGCAACCTCGGCATCGACACGCTCGATAACACCGCCATCCCCGCCCACAGCGTTACACCCACCGGCCCCGGCACGCTCGACGGCTTCATGGGAACCGCCAGCGGCGTCGGCACGACCTTCGACAACATCAACATCGTCGCCGCTCCCGCCGACCTGGCCGTTCTCAAGACCGGACCGGCATCCGCGAACGCCAGCACCGTCATCAGCTACACGATCACCGTCACGAACAACGGCCCGAATCCGGCCATCAACGCCTCGTTGTCCGACACGATCCCAGCCGGAACGACTTTTGCCTCGCTGATCTCCCCCGGCGGCTGGAGCTGCGTCACGCCGGCGGCGAACGGTACCGGCACCGTCACCTGCACACTGGGATCGATGGCGGTGGGCTCGGCCATCTTCACCCTCAACATAAACGGTCCTGCCGCGGCGGCGACGGTCAGCAATACAGCCTCGGTATCGTCTTCGTCGACTGATGGGACGCCCGGCAACAACAGCTCGACCGCCAACACCAACGTCACCACGATCGCGAATCTCGCGATCACGAAGACGCCATCACCCGGCCCGTTCGGAACCAGCAGCCCGATCACTTACACGATCGTCGTCTCCAACGCCGGTCCCGGGGCGGCCGCGAACGTCGTCGTCACCGACATCCTTCCCGCCGGCACCACATTCACCTCCGCGACGCCGACGCAGGGAAGCTGCAGCGGGACGACCACTGTCACCTGCAACCTCGGCACGATCGCCAACGCCGGCTCTGCGACGGTCAGCCTGACCGTCACCCTGCCGGCGACAGCCGGTCCGGTGTCGAACACCGCAACCGTCGCCACGTCGAGCACCGATCCGAATCCGGCCAACAATACGGCCACATCGACCATCACCACCGTCCCCGCGGCCAACATCCCGGCGACGTCTCCGCGCGTGCTGTTGCTGCTCGCCATCGCTCTGGCCATGGCCGGCTTCGTCGTACAGCGTCTGAAGTAACGAATTCCGCTCCGGAGTGCGGCGGTCAGCCCGCCGCACTCCCCTTCCCAACGCCTCCCCTTCCCGCTACTCTCCAGCGAACAGGAGATTCCATGCGCACGATTGGCCGAATCCGTGTCAGCCTTGTTCTTATCGCAATGTCTGCACTACCGAACATTCTCGCCGCACAACCGAAACCGCCGGCGACGGAGAAGAAGCCTCACGTCACGAAGATTCACGGCGACACGCTGGTCGACAACTACTTCTGGCTGCGGGAGAAATCGAACCCTGACGTCATCGCGCACCTGGAGGCGGAGAACGCCTACACCGCGGCGATGATGACCGGCACCGAGCCGCTGCAGCAGAAGCTCTACGACGAGATGCTCGGGCACGTGAAACAGACCGACGTCAACGTCCCCTACCGGCTCGGCGAGTACTACTACTACTCGCGCACAGAGGAGGGAAAGCAGTATCCGATCTACGCGCGAAAGAAGGGCAGCCTCGACGCCGCGGAAGAGATCACTCTCGATCTCAATGAGCTGGCGAAAGGCCTCAAGTTCCTCTCGCTCGGCAGCTATCGCGTCAGCGATGACGGCAACCTGCTGGCTTACTCCACCGACAGCACCGGCTATCGCCAGTACACGCTGTTCATCAAGGACCTGCGGACAGGCGCGCTCCTCCCCGAGAAAATCGAGCGCGTCGACACGGTCATGTGGGCGACCGACAACAAGACGATTTTCTACGTCACCGAGGACAACGTCACCAAGCGGTCCGACACCTTCTACCGCCACGTCCTCGGCACGCCCGCGTACGACCTTGTTTTCCATGAGCCCGACGAGCTCTACGACATCGGCGCCTTCCGTACGCGCGACAAAGCGTTCATCGTCGTCGAGTCAGGAAGCAAGACCACCTCGGAGGCGCGTTATCTTCCCGCCAACAAGCCGGACGAGGCGATGCGCGTGGTCGTGCCGCGCAGGAACGATCATCGCTACTTCATCGATCATCGCGGCGACCGCTTCTACATCCGCACAAATGATCACGCCAAGAACTACCGGCTCGTGACGGCCCCTGACTCCGCTCCGGAGATGACGAACTGGAAGGAGATCATCCCCGCCCGCGCCGAGGTCAAACTCGATGGCGTCGATCTCTTCAAGGATTACATGGCCGTCGTGGAGTTGAAGGGCGGCTCGCAGACCATCCGCATCGTCGACTTCAAGACCGGCAAGTCGGCGCCGATCGTTTTCCCGGAGCCTGTCTACTCCGTTTTTCTCGATACGAATCCTGAATTCGAGACGACGGCGCTGCGCTATCGCTATCAATCACTGACCACGCCGAGCTCTGTCTTCGATTACGACATGGCAATGCATGCCAGCACGTTGCAGAAGCGCTTCGAGGTGCCGCATTACGACGCCTCGCAACTGGCCTCGGAGCGAATCTACGCCACGGCGACCGACGGGACGAAGATTCCTATCTCTATCGTCTACAAGAAGCCGCTCGTCCGCGACGGCAAGCGTCCGATGCTGCTCTACGCCTACGGCTCCTACGGCTCACCGACCTGGCCGACGTTCAGCTCCAACCGGCTGACCCTGCTCGATCGCGGGGTGATCTACGCAATCGCCCACATTCGAGGCGGCGGTGAGCTGGGCGAGCCGTGGCGCGAGGCAGGCCGGATGATGGCCAAGCGCAACACGTTCACCGATTTCATCGACGCGGCCGACAGCCTGGTCAAACAGAAGTACACAGCCAGTGACCGGCTGGTGATTCAGGGCGGCAGCGCGGGCGGACTGCTCATGGGCGCCGTGGTCAACATGCGGCCGGACCTCTTCAAAGCCGTCATCGCCCAAGTTCCGTTCGTCGACGTCATCAACACGATGCTCGATGCCAGCCTGCCGCTGACGACGAGCGAATATCTCGAGTGGGGCAATCCGAACATCAAGAAGGAGTACGACTACATCAAGACCTACTCCCCCTACGACAACATCGCCGCGAAGCCATATCCGGCCATGCTGGTAAAGGTGTCGCTCAACGACAGCCAGGTACCGTACTGGGAGGGGACGAAGTTCGTGGCCAAGCTCCGCGAGATGAAGACCGACACGAACCCGCTGCTTCTCAAGGTCAACATGGGCGCCGGCCACGGCGGCTCCTCCGGCCGCTACGACGCCCTGCGCGAGAACGCCGCCGATCAGGCGTTTATCCTGAAGCAGATGGGGATCAGCGAGTAGACCACGCAGAGGCGCGAAGACGCGGAGAGCAAACCCTCCGCGATCTCCGCGCCTCGCGGACAGGCGTTACGGCACGCGAACGTCTGCCACATTCACCGTCGCCTGTGCCGCGACCGAGACGGGGAACTCCCTCGCCGCGCGGGCGGTCTTCACCTTCATCGTGTAGGCGCCCGGTGGGACGTTCCGCAGATTGAAAACGCCGTCCTCCGCTGTGTAGACCGTCGCGGTGGCCCCGATGGCCGTGTTCACGAAGACGACTGCCGCTCCGGAATACGCCCGGCCATCGGGCTGCAGAACTCTTCCCCGAACCGTGACTGCCTCCGCCGCGGTGGCAACAAGAAGAACGAGCAGGACTGCAACTGAGAGAAATCTGTTTCTGATCATGACTGACCTCCTCCTGCGATGTTTGCTTGCAATACATTTTTCGACGCGCCTGCTGCCTTGCGCAGAACGATCGGCTCGTCAAAGACCAACGTCGTCGCGTTTTCCATATGCGATTTGTAGTTGCCCGGCCGGCCCGGGTCCGCCAGATCGACTCGCTCGCCGATGTAGCCCTTGGCCGTGAAGTAGAAGTGCGGGATGGGCGAGCGGTCGGCCATCGGGATGTCGACATCGAAGGTCTTGTCAATCGCCGTGGTGTAGTCTTTCGCCGGCGGCAGCAATTTGAACTTGATGTTCTGGTCGCCCGACCCATCCTCCTGTTCCAGCGTGATCGACCCGCGCACGTGCCAGACCGGATCGGGCGGCTTCGGGGGCTTCAACATGTTGGCGTTCGCCGCCATGGTGGTGACGAACACCGTCAGGGCGACGTAACCGCCGAAGGCTCCGCCAAGGTTCACGTTCAAACCGGCCAGCGGCCCCTTAACCACAGCCCGCGAGGGCAGCAGCTTGAACAGCAGGAACGCCGGCACGAGAGGCAGAAGAACAACGAACGCAAGAATGACGAGTGTGTTGTCGAGCATGTGGACCTCACTATTGCAAGGTAGTGACGCGAGGTCCGAAAACGTTTCAACTTACCCGTTCGCTTCGCTCTTCCTGTTCTTGAACTTCGCGGCGATGTAGTCGCGGTTCATGCGGGCGATGAAGTCGATGGAGATCTCTTTCGGACAGACGGCTTCGCACTCGCCGTACATCGTGCAGCTTCCGAAGTGTTCCTCCATGATCTCCACCATGCGCAGGACGCGCTCGTAGCGCTCGGGTTGTCCCTGCGGCAGAAGACCGAGGTGGGAGACCTTGGCGGAGGTGAAGAGCTGCGCGGCGCCGTTCGGACACTGCGCGACGCAGGCGCCGCATTGAATGCACGCCGCCGCGTCCATCGACCGGTCCTGCACCGTTTTCGGGATCAGCATCGTATTCGCTTCCACGGCGCTGCCTGTATTCACGGAGATGAAGCCGCCGGCCTGGATGATCATGTCGAGCGGGCTGCGGTCGACGATGAGGTCTTTGATGATCGGAAAGGCCCGGGCGCGCCACGGCTCGACGCGAATGTCGTCGCCGTGCTTGAAATGCCGCATGTGCAGCTGGCAGGTGGCCGTGCCGCCTTCGGGACCGTGGGCGATGCCGTTGATCATCATCCCGCACGAGCCGCAGATCCCTTCGCGGCAGTCGTGCTCGAAGTGGATCGGTTGCTCGCCGCGTTCCGTGAGCCGCTCGTTGACGACGTCGAGCATCTCCAGGAACGAGGCATCGGGGCTGATGTCCTTGGCCTCGTAGGTAACGAACTTCCCTTCGGCCGTTCGCGAGGCTGCCGCCAGACTTGTAGTGTGAGGTCCATCTATTTGTAGCTCCTCGTAGCCAGCTTCGCTTCCTCGTAGACCAACGGCTCTTTGTGCAGATTTGGCTCGCTGTTGTCGCCGGTGAACTCCCAGGCGCCGACGTAAAGAAAGTCGTCGTCGTTGCGTTTTGCCTCGCCCTGCTCCTGATATTCGACGCGGAAATGGCCGCCGGCCGATTCCTCGCGGTGCAGCGCGTCGATGCACATCAACTCGCCGAGGTCGAAGAAATCGGCCACGCGTCCGGCACGCTCGAGGGCCTGGTTCGGCTCTTCGCTCGTGCCCAGGACCCGCACATCGCGCCAGTATTGGTCGCGAAGTGTGCGGATGTCGGTGATGCCTTTCTTCAATCCGTCCGCGGTGCGAGCCATGCCGCAGTACTCCCACATGATGCTGCCGAGCTCGCGGTGGAAGGAGTCGACGCTACGCGTTCCCTTCGCCGACACGAGCTTGTTGATGCGCTGCTCGACCTCGGCCTGTGTCTGTTTGAACTCCGGGCGATCGGCCGAGACTTTCTTGCCGAGCTGGCCGGCCAGGTAATCGCCGACCGTCACCGGCAGCACGAAGTAGCCGTCGGCAAGCCCCTGCATCAGCGCGCTGGCACCGAGGCGATTCGCGCCGTGGTCGGAGAAATTCGCTTCGCCGCCGACGTAGAGTCCGGGAATGGTGGACATCAGGTTGTAGTCCACCCACAGTCCGCCCATCGTGTAGTGCGGCGCCGGATAAATCCGCATCGGCACGACGTACGGATCCTCGGCGGTAATGTCCTGGTACATCTCGAAGAGATTGCCGTAACGCTCTGCGATGACCTTGCGCCCGAGGCGCTTGATGGCGTCGGCGAAATCGAGATAGACGCCGCGTCCGCCGGGACCGACACCCTTCCCCTCGTCGCACACTTCCTTCGCTCCGCGCGATGCGATGTCGCGCGGCGCGAGATTGCCGTAGCTCGGATACTTGCGTTCGAGGTAGTAGTCGCGCTCATCTTCCGGAATCTGATCGGCGCGCCGCGAATCGCCCGCCTTTTTCGGCACCCAGATGCGTCCGTCGTTGCGCAGCGACTCCGACATCAGGGTCAGCTTCGATTGGAAGTCGCCGCTCTGTGGAATGCAGGTCGGATGAATCTGCGTGTAGCAGGGATTGGCAAAGTAGGCACCGCGCCGGTAGGCGCGCCAGATGGCCGTGGTGTTCGATGCCTTGGCGTTCGTCGAGAGATAGAAGACGTTCGCGTAGCCGCCGGTGGCCAGCACGACGGCGTCCGCGGCATAGGAGGTGACGGCGCCGGTGACCAGATCGCGGGTGACGATCCCTTTGGCGTGGCCGTCGACGATAACGACGTCGAGCATCTCGTGCCGCGGGAACATCGTCACGCGGCCGAGCCCGATCTGGCGCTCCAGGGCCTGGAACGCGCCGAGGAGGAGCTGTTGTCCTGTCTGGCCGCGGGCGTAAAAGGTTCGCGAGACCTGCACGCCGCCGAATGAGCGGTTCTCGAGCACGCCGCCGTATTCGCGGGCGAAGGGAACGCCCTGGGCAACCGCCTGATCGATGATGTCGACGCTCAGCTCGGCCAGGCGGTAGACGTTGGCCTCGCGCGAGCGATAGTCGCCCCCCTTGACCGTGTCGTAGAAGAGCCGGTAGATGCTGTCGCCGTCGTTCTGGTAGTTCTTCGCGGCGTTGATGCCGCCCTGCGCGGCGATCGAGTGCGCGCGGCGCGGGGAGTCGTGATAGACGAAGCACTGCACGTTGTAGCCGAGCTCCGCCATCGATGCCGCCGCCGCCGCGCCGGCGAGACCGGCACCGACGACGATGACGTCGTACTTCCGTTTGTTGGCCGGATTGACGAGCTTGTAGTGGGCCTTGGCGTACTCCCACTTCCTGTCGATCGGTCCGGGCGGGATTTTGCTGTCGAGAGCCATCGAGTCTTCACCTGCCTGTGTGATGCGGATACGCGTCCAGCCGGAATCAGCGCAGAACGCCCATGAGAACGGCGATCGGAAAGGAGATGTTCACCAGCGTGACCACCACGGCAAAAACCGTCGCGAACACTCGCTTCCACGGATTGAATCGGTCGTGGCTGAGCCCGAGCGAATTGAACATGCTCCAGAGGCCGTGGTAGAGGTGCATCCCGAGCGCGAGGTTGGCGACGATGTAGAACGCGCTCACCCACCAGACCTGAAAGCCGGTCACGAAGTTGTGGTAAACGTCGTGCTCGATGAAGTCCGGGTGCACGGTGCCGAACGTCATGTGCAGCAGGTGGTAGATGACGAAGAGGACGATGATCACCCCGCCCCAGCGCATCGTCCGCGCCGCGTAGCCGGCCGAGACGAATTCGCGCTCCGCATAGCCGACCGGCCGCGCCCTGCGGTTCATGAGCGTGAGCTGCGTGGCCGCCTGAATGTGCAGCCACACCGCGATGAGCAGAAGCGCCCGGACGGCGTAGAGCGCGCTCTTGGCCGGCAGCAGCGGCGCGCCCATGGTGATCAGAAACGCCGCGTAGGCGTTGTAGTGCTCCGGCCCGGTGTAGACCTTCAGGTTGCCAGCCATGTGCAGGAAGATCCAGCCGAACAGGAAAACCCCGGTCACGGCCATGACAGCCTTCTTGCCGATGGCCGAGTGCCAGAAGGCTAAGAGCCAGGAAGCGCGAGCGTTCGTTGTCGCGGGAGCTGCAGCAGTCATGGCTGCATCATATCGATGATGGGTCGCCGGTCAAGGATGGCTGTCACTGTCGGTGCGTGCGATCCACTTCCTCACTTCGTCCCGCACCCGTAAGCCCGGCGTCTCCGCCGTGAGCCCTTCGAAGAAGCCGCGATATCCCGGCGCGGTCCGGGCCAGATAGTCTGTCGTGGCCACGCGATAGGTACCGGCCGGATCGATGACCGCCGGAGAGGCAACGATGGCAAACGAATCGCTCCCCCTCCGCGAGTCTCCATACGCCAGGAGCTTCAGCACCGCCTCACCGCGCAGCGAATAGACGACGATCTCGTTGTCGTATGGCATCGCCGCCCGCAACGACTCGAGCGTCACACGCCCGCGCGGAAGGGCCTGCCGGAAACTGCTGGCCGTCGACAGCGCCACGTCGGCGTGGACCGCATCGCGCATGATCTCGACAGATTTCTTTGCGAATGCCTCGACCGGCAACGGTGCATGCAACGTTCCGATGGTGGCGAACAATGGCGCGTATTGCGGATCGCGCTCCAGGTCGTACTCCATCGTAACCACCCGTCGCGCGATCGTCGCGTCCTTCGGCATGTGGGAGTCGACAGGAACAAGCCTGCCACGGACCCCGACGAGCTTGTGATCTTCGAATGTCAGCACAACGCGGCTGATGTACGTCAGGTACTGAAACGGCGAAATGAACCACGTCGACGTCCCGTCGATGCGCATCAGCTCGCGCTTCAAGTGACTATGCGTACCGAAGATCAGGTCGATCCCCGGGACCGAGCGAGCCAAGGCGAAGTCGTCCTCGAGATGTTCATGTCCGATCATGACCACGACGTCGGCATGCTGTTTCTCGCGCAGGTCCCGTATGGCGTCGCGGGCCGCGGGGACCGGGTCATCGAAGTGCAGCATCGGCTCGTTCACGAGGGTCTTGAAGTCGCTACCGGCGACCGCAAACACGCCGATGCGAATCCCGCTGACGACAAATACGCGTGACGGAAGAAAGCCGTTGGTATTGGCGCTCAGGACGGGATAACGGATCGCGTCGAGGCACGTTTGCATCTCGCGAATGCCGTAGTCGGGATCATGATTGCCGAATGCCATCGCGTCGACGATGCCGTTGAACCACGGCCACTCGGCGCAACGGTACTTATCCGACCACGCCGGAGAGCCTTTGTTGACCATGTCGCCGCCGGAAAACACCAGCGCCCCCCGCCGTTTCTCCCCGCGCAGATACCCAACGGCCCTGGCGATGCCTCCCTGCGCTTCCCGTCCCTCGGAATAGAACGGTAATGCGTGCGAGTGATAGTCGGAGAAGTGGAGGAGTGTTACGCGCGTCGTCCGGGCGTGGGCCGCCACGCAGACGAAAAGCAGCGAAAAAAAGAAAGGGCGCCACCAGGAGCGCCCTTTGTCACAAACAGACGAGGTTTGAATCACCGGCCGACAGCGGACTTCATGGCGTTGATTGCCGCTTCGCGTCCTGAGTCCTTGGCGATCTTCTGATACTGCCCGCGGCGGCTGGCCGGGATCTGCCGGATCAGGCCGAGATAGCGGCCCTGAAGCTGGCGGGAAGCCAACTGCTCCGGCGTAATGCGGGCGCGGCGGCGGCGTTTGACCGGTGCTGCCGCAAGGGCTGGCGCAGCCATTAGCGGTGCAGGCGCTGCCGCTTTCTTACCGCTTCCGGGCGGGCGTCCACGACGCTTGCCGCTTCCGGGCGGTCTTCCCGGCGGACGTCCGCGACGCTTGCCGGTAGTGGTGCCGCTTGTGGCGGCGGCCGGCGCGGCGGCGCCGGCATGGGCACGCAGCGTCTGCAAGCGGGACTCGAGATCGCTGATCTCGCGATGCATGTCGCTGACGTAACGGCTCACTTCACTGGCGGAAATCCTACGATCGGCGATCAGGCAATCCAACACGTAGGATGCCTGTCCTCCGGACAACTGGGGAGCTGGGACATTCAGTCTGGGTCTTGGCACGTTATTCACTCCTTCTTGTGCGTTCTGCACATCGATCTGTGCATGCTACCAGAAATTTACAACGATGGCGCAATAAGACATCGATAACACGACGAATTTACCTGTCCCGGTTCTGCCGCCGGGGGTCTGCACGGCAGAACGATAGAGCGAAGATTGTGGCCGAGCCTTAGGCAACCAGCGCCGCCGGCCGTGCCGGCCTAGTAGCGATAGTGATCGGATTTGTAAGGTCCCTCGACCGGCGTTCCGAGGTACTTGGACTGGTCAGCCGTCAACTTCGTCAGCTCCACGCCGAGGTGCGCGAGGTGCAGGCGGGCCACTTCCTCGTCCAGCCTTTTCGGCAGGACGTAGACCTGTTTCTGATACTCGCCTTTGTTCTGCCAGAGGGCCAGTTGCGCCAGCACCTGATTGGTAAACGAGGCCGACATGACGAACGACGGATGCCCCGTTGCGCACCCGAGATTCATCAGTCTCCCCTCCGCGAGAATCAGCACGCTGTGCCCGTCAGGAAAGACCCATTCGTCGTACTGGGGTTTAATGTTGACCCGCTTCACCCCCGCGTACTTCTTGAGCCCGGCCATGTCGATCTCATTGTCGAAATGGCCGATGTTACTGACGATGGCCTTGTTCTTCATCCGGGCCATGTGATCGGCCGTGATTACGTTCCGGTTGCCGGTGGCGGTGACGAAGATGTCCGCCCGCTCGACGACGGAATCGAGCGTCCGCACCTCGAATCCCTCCATAGCCGCCTGCAGCGCGCAGATGGGGTCGATTTCGGTGACGACGACGCGCGCTCCCTGCCCGCGCAACGCCTGCGCACACCCTTTGCCCACTTCGCCAAAGCCGCAGACGAGCGCGAGCTTACCGGCGATCATGACGTCGGTGGCCCGATTGAGGCCGTCGACGACAGAGTGGCGGCATCCGTAGATGTTGTCGAATTTCGACTTTGTCACCGAGTCATTGACGTTGATGGCCGGGAAGAGCAGCTCCCCCGCTTCCATCATCTGATACAGCCTGTGAACGCCGGTCGTAGTCTCCTCGGAGACTCCTTTGAGGTCGGCGGAGACGCGCGTCCAGCGCTTTGGATCGCGCTTCAATTCGTCTCGGAGAAGATCGAGGATGACTCCCCACTCTTCCGGCTCGGCGTTGTCATCAAAATCCGGGACATGTCCCTTTCCTTCGAACTCGACGCCTTTATGCACGAGCAGCGTGGCATCGCCGCCATCATCAACGATGAGGTTCGGTCCCGCGCCATCCGGCCATTGCAGCGCCTCGGAGGTGCACCACCAATACTCCTCGAGCGTCTCGCCTTTCCACGCGAAAACCGGGATGCCCTTCGGATCGTCCGCGGTGCCGCCCGTCTCCGGACGCCCAACCACGACCGCCGCCGCGGCGGGATCCTGCGTGGAAAATATGTTGCAGCTGACCCAGCGAACATCGGCGCCGAGGATGGCCAGCGTCTCGATGAGAACCCCGGTCTGTACGGTCATGTGCAACGACCCCATGACGCGCGCCCCGGTCAGCGGCTTCGATTTCCCATACTTCTCCCGGACAGCCATCAGCCCCGGCATCTCGTGCTCTGCCAGCCGCATCTCGGCGCGCCCAAGCGTGGCCAGGCTGAGATCTTTGACTTTGAACGGCTCGCGGCCCGCGGCGCGGGCCGCATCAAATGAATGCGTAACTTCGAGTGTAGCGGTCATGCGAGTGTTTGCTCCTTCGAATTAGCGAGGCTCGGCATGAAGGCCGGCCGCGGTGGGAGGAGGATTGTAGCGCATTGGGGGGTGGGCTGGCCCGCGCCACCGTCAGTCTGGCGCGACGATCCTCATTCGGCTTGCAGATTCCAGGAGTAGAGGTACCTGCGCGCCTGTCAACGCCCATGGCAGGTTTCTGCCCCGAGTTGTACAATTGTCAGGATGGATGTCGTGACTGACACGTCGGCGATCATCGCCGTCATTACGAATTCACCTGAAAAAGAACCGCTTGCCGAGATCACTCGGGACTCGGCGCTCGTCGCGCCAGCGTCCGTTCACTGGGAGATCGGGAACGCCTTTTCTTCTTTGCTGAAGCGTCGTCTGATCGGCCTGACTGCGGTCGCGGAGGCACTCCAGGCATACGAGGCCATCCCGATTCGTTTCCTGGATGTCGACCTCGAAAGAGCGATTCAGATCGCGGCAGAGCTGTCGATCTACGCGTATGACGCGTACTTGATCGTCTGTGCCCAGCAAGTTCGCGCTCCACTGCTCACACTGGATCGCGGCCTAGCCAGATTGGCTCGGCGCGTGGGAGTGGCGGTACTGGAGGTTCCATGAAGATCTACACCTATTCGGAAGCACGTCAAAACCTCGCCACTCTTCTCGAAGAGGCCAGACGGAATGGATGCGTCCGCATCCGGCGACGCGACGGAGAAAGTTTTGTCCTTCGTTCGGAACGGCAGGTGCGCTCACCATTCGACGTCCAAGGGGCGGACCTCGGTCTCGGGCGTGAGCAGATCGTCCGCGCAATCCACGAGAGTCGAAAGAAGTGAGCGTGGCGAGGCGAGCGGCGATGGACTGGCCAACTCCACCCGCAGCCAGAAGTTCATCACACTCATTACGATCTTGACCAATATTAAATGACCGAGGAAGGATGCGCAGGGAACGCGAAGAAACGTTCAGCGACCCAGCAAAAATGCCGGAGGAGTTCGCGTATCGCTCCCCTGTGTTCGGCAGCGACTCCGTCGCGTCCCTGTTTACCCGGCGTTGACTCCAGGAAAGGAGGCAGATAGACTCTCTTCGCAACTGAGACTCAGTCTCAGATCTAGGAGACGCCGTGTCACCGCCCATCCGTCCCATCATCGCCCGCCTGTGGCTACCATTCTTACTCACGCTTCCCGTAGCGGCTGCCTCCGCCCAGGAGAACCCCTATTTCATCACCTACACCCACCACATGGAGGAGCCGGGCAATCTGGAGATCGCCCTCAATCCGGTCCTGGGCGTACCGAAGGGAGGGGCGAGACAGTTTGTGGCGTCCTCTCTCGAGCTCGAGTACGGAGTCAATGGATGGTGGACCTCGGAGTTGTATCTCGATAGTCAGAAGACGAGCAGAGAGAGCACGCTGTTCACCGGCTATCGGTTCGAGAACCGTTTCCGGCTGCTGATGAAGGAGCACGCCGTCAATCCCGTCCTCTATGTCGAGTACGAGGACATCACCGGCGCGGACAAGATTCTCAAGGAAGTGGTCGGGTTTGACTCGTTTCGGGATCTACTGGGACCGGCCGAGGATCTCCGGCACCAGAAGAAGCGCGAGGTTGAGGCCAAGCTGATCCTGTCGAGCAACACGCACGGATGGAATCTCGCCGCCAATCTGATCGCCGAAAAGAATCTGAGCGGCGATCCGCTCGAATTCGGCTATGCCGCCGCGGTAAGCCGCCCACTTGCAATGTTCGCGTCTCCCCTCCCCTGCTTCCTATGTCCGGAGAACTTCACGTTGGGCGTGGAGCTTTACGGCGGCCTTGGCGAGCAGCATCAGGTCACCCTTTCCAGGACGTCGCACTACATCGCGCCGTCCGTGGCGTGGAACCTTCCCAATGGCGTGACCTTCCGGCTCAGCCCGTCGTTCGGAATCAACGGGAACAGCAACCGCGCACTCATACGGTTCGGCGTGGCCTACGAGTTTCCCGTGATCGCTTCAAGGATGAAATAGCCATGAATTCCAATAAACAGATGTTGATCGCCCTCGCCTTTCTGATCGGCTCCGCCGGTTGCGCCGCCGGCCCGGGCAACACCGCCGCACCTGTCACACGAGAACACATCACCAATGACGTCCAGGCCGGCCGAAAGCTCTTCTCGCAGCACTGCGCCGCCTGCCACGGAGACGACGCACAGGGGACGACGCGCGCCCCGAGCCTTCACACCCCGTCGGTGCAGACGAGGAGCGACGATGCTCTCGTCCAATTCCTGACCGACGGAAATCTCCGGAAAGGGATGCCCTCCTGGTCACGGCTCCCCGAAGAACGTCGCCTGCAGTTGACGCGCTACCTCAAGTCGCTCCCACGATGAGGAGTTTGTTCCCGAGGCAGATCTACGGTGTGCGCTGGGTAGATCACCGTGTGCGCCTGATGACTCACGGTGTGCGCCCGATGACTTGGCGCGTGCGCCCGATGACTTAGCGCGTGCGCTCGATGACTTAGCGCGTGCGCCCGATGACTTGGCGCGTGCGCCCGATGACTTGGCGCGTGCGCTCGATGACTTAGCGCGTGCGCCCGTGTCAACGGCCATCCAACTTTCCCCCCGGTTGGCCAGCTAATAATCCCCCCTCTGGGCGTTAGTTTGTTGATCGATGGAGACGAAGGTTTTGATTCTTCGTCTCTGCCTCAAGGCTTTTTGTTTCC
>Ga0210402_10000629_pt1 | contig 38859 bp, 34 predicted proteins | sample IncBWC7MmetaG_FD_161055 | JGI IMG/M metagenome (GOLD analysis project Ga0210402, IMG submission 161055) | Forest soil microbial communities from Barre Woods Harvard Forest LTER site, Petersham, Massachusetts, United States - Inc-BW-C-7-M | ecosystem: Environmental > Terrestrial > Soil >...
ATTCGCAAGGCGAACCGGGTCGTGGAGTTTTAGGAAAGAGAAATGGCGAATCTGCTCTATCAACAAATCGAGATGTTGAGCCGGGAGAAGCACATCGAACCGGAAGTGGTGATTTCCGCCATCGAAGACGCCATGGTGGTGGCTGCCCGGAAATTTTACAAAACTGAAGAGGACCTGCGCGGAAAGTTTAATCCCGAAAGCGGGCAGGTGGACGTGCACGCGGTTCATACCGTAGTGGAAGAAGTAACCGATCCGAAGCGCGAAATTAGCCTGGCCGATGCCAGGAAAAAGAATCCCAGCGCGGAAATCGGCACGGAAATCTTGACCGCCAAGCCGACCGACGTGCTGGGCCGCATCGCCGCGCAGACCGCGAAGCAAGTGATCCTCCAGAAGGTGCGCGAGGCGGAGCGGGACACAATTTACAACGAGTATCACACCCGCGCCGGTGAACTGGTCACGGTGATCGTCAAGCGCGCCGAAGGCCCCGACCTGATCGTGGACATGGGCCGAACCGAAGCGCGGCTGCCGAAGCGCGAGCAGTCGAAACTCGAAACCTACAATATCGGCGAGCGGCTACGCGTCGTGATTAAGGCCGTTGACCGCGCCGCCAAAGGCCCCCAGGTAATCGTCTCGCGCGCGGATGCTTCGCTGGTGCAGCGCCTGTTTGAGATGGAAGTGCCGGAAATTTACGACGGCACAGTCCAGATTCGCGCCGCAGCTCGCGAAGCCGGCGAGCGCACCAAAGTGGCGGTCGCAAGCCGCGACAAAGACGTGGATCCTGTGGGCGCCTGCGTCGGCATGAAGGGCATGCGCGTGCAGTCCATTATCCGTGAGCTGCGCGGCGAAAAAATCGACATCATTCCCTACAATGAAGAAACGGTTGCGTTCGCGCAAAAAGCCCTGAGCCCCGCGAAAGTGACCCGTGTCCAGATCACCGATCCGGAAAACAAAAAGTTGGAAGTGATCGTCGAAGATTCGCAGCTCTCGCTCGCGATCGGCAAAAAAGGACAGAACGTCCGCCTGGCCAGCAAGCTCATCGGCTGGGACATCGACATCAAGAGCGAAGAAGAAAAGCGCCGCGAAATCGAAGAACAGATGACCGCGCTGACGGCGCCCACGACTCCGCTGACAGTTCTCGCGGGCGTTGGACCCAAGACTATCGAGAAGATCGAAGCCGCCGGCATTTCGAATCTCGAAAAACTCGCCAGCATGACCCCGGAACAATTGATGGAAATTCCGGGCATCGGCGAAAAAATGGTCGACAAAATTTATCAGGCCGTGAACCGCTTCTATGAAGGTGGAGAAGCCGCGGCGGCGACGGTCGAAGTGACGGACGAAAACGGCGAAGAGGCACCAGCGAGCGAAGCCGCGGCCGAATCGGAGCAGGAACCGGGAGTCGAGACATCAGAGGAAAGCCCGGCCGAAACCGAGGCTGAAACAGAAACTTCGCCAACATCGGAATCCGCTTCAGAGGTTAACTCTGAAGCCGCTGCATCCACGGAAAATGAAACTCCGGCGGAACAGCAGGAAGAGAAAAGTTCCTAAGAAGCATGAGCGACGCAAATCAAGTCCGCATCAATGAGCTCGCGCGCGAACTCGAGGTCAAGGCGAAAGCCATCATTGACCTCTTGCCCGGTTTTGGCGTTACCGAAAAGAAAACGCATTCCAGTTCGATTCCGGCCGATGTAGCGGAAAAGGTTAAGCACCATCTGCAAGGTGTAGCGGATGCGGAAAGCGCCGCAGAAGCGGAGCGTTCGGCCAAGGAAGCTGCGGCCAAGGCGGCTTCACGCAGGCCATCGGCACCAACACCGGCTCCTGTTGCGCCTCCCGTTGCACTAGCGCACCCGCCCGTCGCTGCAAAGCCAGCAGCCCCAGCGCCAGCAGCGGCCCCTGCTCCCACACCGAAACCTGTTGCGCCAGTGGCGTATCCACCAGCACCCACAGCCGTGAAACCTGCGCTTGCAACGCCTCCGGCGGTTCCACCTCACACTCCGGCTGCCAAACCTGCTGCGCCCGCAGCGCCAGTCACCGCAGCTCCAGCGGCGCTTTCTGCCGAACGGCCCACTGCCCCCGCGCCACCCGCAACTTCCGGCGCGCCGCGTCCCACGCCTCAACAGCCTTTGCGTCCCACGCATCCCACCACTCGTCCTCCAGGCCAGCAGCCTGCGACACGTCCTGGTGGAGCGCCTCCTCAGCAGTCGCGTCCGCAGCAGCAGGGTACTCAGCCGCAAGCCGCACGCTCCAGCGCACCGGCAAGCGCGCCCCGCCCGCAACAGCCTCTTCGTCCCATGCCCACGGGAAACCGCGGTCCAGTTCCCGGCACAGCGCCTGGCGACCGTGATCGCCGGCCGAGCGGTCCGCGTCCGGGTCAACCGATGCGCCCGCAACAATCCGGCGGGCAAGGCGGACGTCCGTTCACACCGCGTCCCGGAGGCCCGGGCGGTCCAGGTGGACCCGGTGGAGGTGGACGCACATTTACTCAGCGTCCTGGTTCTGCGCCGACCGGCGCGAGGCCGGGGCAACGGACACCCGGACGGCCGGGTGGCATGTTGCCGCCGCCCTTCTCTGAAAAGATGCCTTCCAAGGCGGAACCAGGCAAGCCGCTCTATGCGCGCAAGCCGCAGCAGCGCCAACGCCCGATGGCGGACAAGCGCGAGATGGAAGGCGAGCGGAAGCTGCACCCGACGCGGCAGCGTCCCGGAGCAGGCGGCCGTGGAGTGGCTGCAGCAGCAATTGCGCCGCCTGAACCGCGCGCTCCCCGCGACATCACCTTGACGGAAGGCATCACCATCCGCGAACTCGCGGAAAAACTCGATGTTCGCGCCAAGGATCTTTTGAAGACGCTGCTGGATCGCGGCGTGTTTGCCAGCATCAATCAGGCGCTCGACGTGCAAACAGCAACGGATCTTGCGCAATCCTTTAACGGCGTCGTAAGCGTCGTGTCTCTCGAAGAAGAAATGGTTCTCGAGGTCGCCAAGGAAGAAACCAAGGAAAATCTCAAGCCGCGGCCGCCAGTGGTTACGGTCATGGGCCACGTCGATCACGGCAAGACCAGCCTTCTCGACGCCATCCGCCAGGAAGACGTGGCGGCCGGCGAAGCCGGAGGCATCACGCAGCATATCGGCGCCTACAAGGTGCAGGTGGGCGAAAAGAGCGTGGTGTTCGTCGATACGCCGGGCCACGAAGCCTTCACTCGCATGCGCGCGCGCGGCGCAAAAGTTACCGACATCGTCGTGCTGGTGGTTGCGGCGGACGACGGCGTAATGCCGCAGACGCGGGAAGCGATCGACCACGCCAAGGCGGCCAATGTCCCGATCATCGTGGCGATCAACAAGATCGACAAACCGGAATCGCAGCCAGAGCGCGTGAAGCGACAACTCTCGGATCTCGGCTTGATGCCCGCGGAGTGGGGCGGCGAGACCGAATTCGTGGAAGTCTCCGCAAAACAGAAAAAGAACCTCGACAAGCTGCTCGAAATTATTCTACTCGTGGCGGATTTGCGGGAACTCAAGGCCAATCCCGATGCTCCGGCAAGCGGAACAGTGCTGGAATCTCGGGTGGACAAGGGCCGCGGCCCGGTCGCCACCGTGCTCGTGCAAAACGGCACGCTCAACAACAGCGACTTTTTCATCGTCGGTTCAGTGTTTGGCAAAGTGCGCGCGATGTTTGACGATCACGGGCGCCCGGTAAAAATCGCCCCGCCGTCCACGCCGGTAGAAGTGCTCGGCTTGCAGGGCGTCCCGGAAGCGGGCGACCATTTCCAGGTTACCGATGAAGCCAAGGCCCGCCACGTCGTGGAATTCCGGCAGTCCAAGCAGCGCGACGCCGCATTGCGTGCCAGCGCGGGCAGCCGCATCACGCTGGACCAGTTGCACGAGCAGTTGAAGGCCGGGGAAGTGAAAGAACTTCCCATCGTCATCAAGGCCGACGTGCAGGGCTCCGCCGAAGTGCTCGAAGAGATGCTGCCCAGGCTCTCGACCGACCAGGTCAAACTGAAGATTATCAGCGCGGGCGTCGGCACCGTCACTGAAAACGACATTCTGCTTGCGTCGGCTTCGGGAGCCATCGTCATCGCGTTCGGCGTGCGCCCGGACCGCAAGGCGCAGGACCTGGCACAACAGGAAAAAGTCGACATCCGCACCCACAACATCATTTACGAGGTTTCCGACGAAATTAAGAGAGCCATGGAAGGCTTGCTCGAACCCGTCTTCCAGGAATCCTACGTTGGCCGCGCGGAAGTCCGCAACACGTTCCGCATCAAGGGCTCCGGCACCGTGGCAGGCTGCTACGTTACGGACGGCGTGATCAAGCGTGATTCGCAGATTCGCGTGGTGCGCGATGGCGCGGTAGTTTACACGTCCAGGCTCAGTTCCCTGAAGCGCTTCAAGGATGACGCAAGCGAAGTCCGCACGGGTTTTGAATGCGGCCTGGGTATCGCGAACTTCAACGACGTCAAGGTTGGGGATATTCTGGAGTGCTTCCAGGTGACCAAGCTGTCCGCCGCCGAAGCCGCTGCCCAGGGTTCCTCCGCCGCGCGCAAATAGCGGTGATGCATCAGGCTCAGGCTTCCCGCGCCTGAGGGTGGCTTGCCATGCCGGTCGGATTACTCACTCTGGAGTTGCATATTGCGGACGCGCAATCGCTGAAGGATAAGCGGCAGGTGCTGCGCAGCCTGAAGGATCGCCTGCGCGCGCATTTTAACGTAGCCGTGGCCGAGTTGGATTTTGCGGATACCTGGCAGCGTTCGGTGGTAGGCGTGGTGACGCTTGCGAACGAAGAGCATCACGTGGAGGAAGCGCTGCAAAAAGTTCTGGCCGAAGCCGACGGGATACTAGGGCCAATGCTCGTCGGGCATTCCGTTGAATTAATTTAGCAGCCGGGGTCCAGGCCCAGAGATCCAAAGTAGGAACTACGTTCTTAGTTGGAACTAATAACTTAGAACCAAGAACTTATAACTCAAAACCGTGAACTATCAAAATGAGCCCTGATCATCATCGTCATTTGCGCGTTGGCGAGGAAATCGCGCATGAACTGAACGCCATGTTGGTGGGCGAGCTGAAAGACCCCCGCCTCGAAGGCAATGTCTGCGTCAGCGAAGTCCGCGTCCAGCCGGACATGAAGCACGCCCGGGTGTACGTGAGCGTACGGACGGAAAACTCGAAAGAACAAACGGATGCGATCAAGGCGCTCGAGCATGCCTCGGGCTACATCAAGCACGAACTGGTGGAGAGGCTGCAGTTGCGCCGCGTTCCGGATTTGCACTTTACGTTGGATCTTTCGCAGGAGCACGTGGAACGCATCGAACAGCTTTTGAAGCAGATGAAATCAGATAAGACGGAAAAGCCCGAACCGAATGCCTGATCAATTGCGACAGCGAAATGAAACTGGGGCAAACTTCCGCTGCTTTTCCGGCCAGCCATATTTGCAATAAGAAAACGAAACCGAAAGAATGAAAAGCTGCTCTTCTTGGACCGAAGAGCTGATCGCTTAAGGGCGCCAAATGACGCGTAAACCACAACCTGTTCCCTTTGACGGCGCCCTGGTCATCAACAAGCCCCAGGGGAAAACATCCCACGACATCGTCGATGCGGTGCGCCACCTTGCGGGATTCCGGCAGATCGGCCATCTCGGTACACTCGATCCGCTGGCGACAGGCGTCTTGGTGCTGTTGCTGGGCAAAGCCACGCGCTTTGTGCGCTTCTATACCGGCCGCCGCAAACGCTACACTGCGGGTTTCCGCTTCGGCTACGCCACAAATACATTTGATTCCGAAGGGCAACCAGCGGGCCCCGATGCGGCCCCGGTGCTGGAAAATGAAGTGCTGGAGCGGTTGGCGGCGGAGTCCACAGGAAAGTTCGACCAGATGCCCCCGATTTTCTCCGCAAAAAAAATCCACGGACGTCCCGCCTATGAATTGGCGCGCAAGAATCAGGTGGTTGAGCTGAAAGCGGTCCCGGTGGAGATTTTCGAATACCGCCTGACCGATATCGAAGGGCCAATCGCGCGATTTTCCATCGAGTGTTCTTCGGGAACTTATATCCGCTCGCTGGTGCACGACATGGGACAAAAGCTCGGCTGCGGCGCGCACCTCGCCGAAATCTGCCGCACGGCGGTGGGAGAGTTTTCACTAGACCAGGCCATCGGCCTCGAAGAATTGTCGCGAGCGAAAAAAGACGGCAGGTTCGAGTCCTGCCTGATCCCGCTGGAACATCTGTTACCGAATTTTCCGCGCACTAACGTCCTTCCGGTGCTGGAAAAAAAGATTCGCCACGGTGGGAAATTCAACGTGATGCCTTCTCAGCTGAAGCCTGGCCGGGTGGAATTGCCGCCAGGAGCGACCACGCATCTCGACACCGAGGAAGCGCAGCCGCCCCGCCTCCGCGTCTTCAGCCAGGAAAATAAGTTGATCGCCATCGCGGAAGCAGTGGTGCCGCGAACCTACCAGCCGGTAGTGGTGTTCGATCCTCTCCCCTGATTTTTCTTTTGGAATCCACGATTTTAGAGCGCAAAGGGATGGCGCCGTGCCATGCATGCAGGCTCGATCACTCCCCAGGTCGGACGAGGAAATTACCCAGGAGGCTGTTGCAGCGGAACCTCGGGCTGAGGCTGTGGCGGTTGATTTTGCGGCGGTTGATTTACCGGTGGTTGTTGAATTGGCGGAGCGCCAGGTTGCGGCTGTGGCTGTGCCGCAGGCGGCGCCGCCGGCGTCTCCACTGGAGATGGAGCAGGAATCGGCTCCTGGTCGGGCCGCGGGCCAGTTGGCGCAGACGCAGCCCCCTGGCGCCCGGTCGGCTCTCCAGTCCCGGCGTAAATCGTTTTTGCATCGTGGAAGGGCGAGCGGACGCGGCGCGGCGTTACCAGAAAAAGCAATTCGTCGTTGGTGAACGAATTGTTCCGCGCGCCGAACGCATACCCGATGCCCGGCAACTGGGCGAGCCCCGGAATGCCGGAAAGCGTTTTGGTTTCATTGTCGCTAAGCAGTCCCGTAATCAACGACGTTTCGTCTTCCTTCAGCCGCACGGTCTGCGTAACGGTCCGGTTCGAGATCACCGGAATCCCGTTGATGCTGCTTCCCGAAAGCGCCTTAATCTCGAATTCCAGCTGCAGCGTCACGTCTTTGGTGTCGTGCAGCTGCGGCGTGGCCTTGATTTTTATGCCCACGTCCTCATATTCAGACCCAGGATACGGTGTCTGCGTGATGGCGGCATTCGAAATCAGGCTGGCTGGGCTTTCGACCAGCGTCACTTGCCCGTCGGCGTCGGAAATATTGTTGGTCACCACGATATCTGGGAATGCGCTGTTGGTGAAAGCGCCGGCCAGAATGGCCACGGGGTTCGTCCCGGCGCCAGGTTCGATCGCGCTGGTAAACAGCCCACTGCCCAGGTCCGCGAACACCGTAACCGTTCCGACAGCCGTGTTGGTCACCGCGATTCCGCCAGTCGAAGCCTGCGCAAAATCGGCAATCACTACGCCGCTGGGAGTAGTGTTAGTCGCTAGGGGAGACTGCGACGCGGCCACGAATGTCCCGTCGCCATTTCCCAGGTAAACGGAGAGCGAATTATCCTGCTGATTCACGATCGCCAGCGCCGGACCGTTGCTGCCGCTCAGCGCGCCGGACGTGATGGCCACAGGCAGATTGCCGACCGCCAGCGGAGAGTTGAGGGATTCCGTGAACGTGCCGTTTCCCTTGCCCTTCAAAATCGTTACATTCTTCGTGGTCTGGTTGACGATCGCCAGATCGGGATTGCCGTCGCCATTGAAGTCGGCAACAGTCATCGCGATTGGCCCGGTCCCGGTGGCAGGCATGGGAAACGGTGAGCCCGTCACCTGCGTGAAGGTCCCATCGCCATTGCCGTTGAACACGGAGTATGTATTGTCGCTGAAATTGGTGACCACGAATCCCGGGTTGGAATCGCCATTATTCAAATTAAAAGTCCCAATCGCAATGGCGCTTGGCTGCGTTCCGACAGCAATCGGCGTGGCAGGTTTTTTGAACGAGCCATCGCCGTTGCCTAGAAGCACGATCACCGCGTTCCCCACTGGATCCGTCACCAGCAAATCCGCAAAGTTGTCGTTATTCACGGCAGTCGACGCTGCGTTCAGGCTTCCCGTGGCCAAAGCCGGCGCGGGTGTGGAACTGGTCCAACTGGTTCCAAGACCCACCGGTGAAAGCAATCCGATTCCGCTGGTGGGCTGGGCGAATTGCGGAATCACTCCCGTTCCTTGATTCAGCAAAACTGTCAGCGTGTTATCCGCCTGGTTGACGACCGCCAGATCCTCCGTGCCCGCGCTGCGAAAATCGGCCGACACCATCGCCACGGGATTTTTCCCCACCGTGAATTGCTGTGTGGGGATGCCGACGCCGGTCCCTCCGGGATTGGGAGTGAACCCGGCCGAGCCGAGGCTCCCCGAAAGCAGCGACAATGTAATAGGCACTCGGTCGCCGACAAAAAACGTGGCTGGCTTGCCGTCCTGCGCGCGCAGCAAAACCTGTCTGCCGCTGTGCACCAGCGAAAGCCCTTCCGAAAATTGCGCCGAAAGTGTGGGCAATGCCAGGAGATATGTGCTCTTGCCGCCGCCAATCGCCGCCACCGCCGGGATCGAAGAAGCCAGGCTAGCAATCCCGCCCGCCGCCAGTGCCCCCGCGGGGCCGCCGAAAACCTGCGCCAGCAGCGTCAGCAGCGAAGTTAAATCCGGAGCCGTACGCAGGGAGCCGGCCAGACTCGGCGGGACCGGAATGATCCGCTGGTTCGTGGGCCACGTGATGCCGAGGTTTCTCGCGTTCGTGCGATCCACTTCCAGCAGATCGATCTCCAGCAGAACTTCGCCCGGTCCGTGCTCCAGGTTGCGGATGATCTCTTCCGCAAGGTGCACGCGTTGCACGGTTCCCCGGACGGTGATCGCATGGTTAAAGTTGGACTGGTGCACCCGCGTTGTTCCGGTCAGTTCGCGAATTGCACGTACCACTTCGCCGACTTCCGTGGAAGTTACCGAGGATGCCAGTGGAATGGTCTGCTCAATTTCGGGATCGAACAACCGGCGCTTCTCGGCAGTGTCCGCCGCCACAAAAAATTCCTTGGAGTCTACCGCGTGCCAGAACGTCCCGGTTTCCATGCCGAGAACTTTCATCGCGGTGTAAAAGTCGACGTCCTGAAGACGCAGCCGAGTGGCGCGCGCCAGCAGATCAGGATCGAACGAAGCCTTCACGCCAAAAGCCTGGGCCACCTGTTCGTAAGCTAATTTCACATCGGTCTGAAGATTGAAGCTCTTGTTGCTTTTCTCCGGCGCAAGTTGTGGCAATCCTTCGGGCGGATCCGGTCGCCGTTCGCCCGTGGGAGATTCTTTCATCGAGCCAATCTGCTGCAGCCGCTCGAGAATCGCCGGGTTGCCGGGATCGATCTCCAGCGCGGCTGCCAGTTGCTGCGTGGCGCCATCCATATTGCCGTCCACCGCCATCCGCTCGGCTCCGTCCAGGTGCTCGCGCAACAGGCGTGAACGCAGCGCGGTGCCCTTGCCGACGATGGTCACGTCAAAAGGGGCATAACGCGCTGCCTCCTCATAATCGCTCAAGGCACTGATGTAATCCCCTGCCGCTTCTTCTTTCATTGCCTGCTCGAAAAGTTTCTTCGCGCGCTTTGGATCGGGTTTCACGAAGGAGCGCTCGGCGTCGCGCTTTGCGTTCGGAGACTGGGGCTCTTGCGCCGGCAAGGTCGGACAGACGAGCGTCCAACAAAGCAGCAGCGCAATGATGGCTTTAAGAGGCGGTCTCATCATTCTAGTCGTTAGACGCAAACCACTATTCTATCGTGTTGAAGGCAAGGTCTGCACTTGACGGAGTGAAGAAGGAGGGGTTAAACTGGAATCGTTGTTGCAAATCACTTTCAACTGGAGTGCTCGTGCTTTCTGCCTTCCTGATTGCCCTTCGTGAGGGTGTCGAAGCCTCCCTCATCGTTGGGATTATCCTTGTTTATCTCTCGCGAACCAATAGGACTTATCTGGTCCGATTTGTCTGGGGCGGCGTCGCAGTCGCCGTAGCTCTCAGCCTTGGCGTGGCGATTGCCCTCGAGCGGTTCAACATCAGCGAGGACGGATTTGAAGGCCTTCTCCTGTTGGTAGCTGCGCTTTTTGTCGTCACCATGATCATCTGGATGAACCGCATCGCGCGGCACCTGAAAAAAGAAATTGAAGACAAGGTGGAATCCTACGCGGCAAAGGCAGGTTCGGCAGCGGGCTGGGGCCTGGGGCTGTTCGTTTTCCTGATGGTGGTGAGAGAAGGCGCCGAACTCGCGCTGATTCTGCGCGCTGTGGAACTTTCGACCGAAGGCTTGCAGACCTGGATTGGTACGATTGCAGGCATCGGAGCAGCAGTGGCTGTGGGACTCTTCTTTTTCAAGGGCACGCTCAAAGTGCCGCTCCACCGTTTCTTCGCGGTCACCAGTTGGATCCTGATGCTGGTCGCGGTACAACTCGGCGTCACCGGCCTCCACGAATTAAGCGAAGCGCGCTGGCTGCCTTCCAGCAAAACGGAAATGGCGGTTCTCGGGCCGATCGTGGCCAACGAACTCTTCTTTTTCGTGTTCGTCTTCGGTGCAGCCGCCCTGATGATTATCCGCGAATGGCAAGCTGCTTCTCACAACAAAGCAACAACAGCTGTGACGAATGACGCTGAACGCCGGCTGATTGAATCGCAAAATCGTCGCCAACGGCGCTGGATGATCGCGGCGGCCAGCATGAGCCTGGCGGTAATCCTGGCCCTGACGGCGGATTTCATTTACGCCAAGGTGAATTCCGCGCCGCCACAGGCGAGGAGCGTGGAATCCGTGGATGGCACAGTGAAGGTTCCTGTTTCCGAAGTGCAGGACGGAAATTTGCATCTCTTCACGCTGAACGCCAACGGCCAGACCATCCGCTTCATGGTCATCAAGAAGCCCAACGGCTACGGCGCAGCGCTCGATGCCTGTCTGATCTGCGGAGCCGACGGCTACCGCCAGGATGGGCAAAACGTCATCTGCCGGCACTGCGCCTCGGCGATTTATATTCCCTCCATCGGCGGGAAGGGCGGATGCAATCCCATCGGGTTTACGTCGCAGGTACAGGGCGACAACGTGGTCATTGATGTTTCGTCGGTGACCAAAGCTGCGGAAGAGATTCCGCGATAGGAGATTTGGCGCGCTCACCAATCCGCACACATAAATGTTCCTTCGACTCGTTGCCGACTCGTTCACGCGCCGGCCAAAACGCAAATTGCTAACCCTGGCCGCGCTGGCCCTCGGGATGGCTGTGGCCACCGCCGCGCTCAGCGTGTCGTTGGACGTTGGCGACAGGCTGGCGCAGGAATTCCGCAGCCTGGGCGCAAATCTGCTGGTGACACCCGAGGCGGACTCGCTGCCTCTCGAAATTGGCGGCGTCGATTACCGCCCGGCAAATGCAGGCGCCTACCTTCCCGAAGCAGACCTCAGCAAACTGAAAACAATCTTCTGGCGTTTCAACATCATGGCCTTCGCGCCGATTCTCGAAGTGCCTGTTCAGGCGTGGTCGCCAGCGTCGAAAAACTGGTCGAGCCCTGGCGTCGTCGATCGCACCACATTGATCGGCACTTGGTCAGATCACACGGTTCCTATTCCCGATGGCACCACCTATCAGACGGGGATTGAGAAAACGAATCCGTGGTGGCACGTCGAGGGGCGCTGGTTCAAAGAGGGCGCGGACGAGTGCCTGGTGGGGACTGCGTTTGCAAAGAAGTTTGGTGTCAAGGCCGGCGATGTCCTGAATGTACACGCGAACGATCGCACCGGCTGGAGAACATTGAAAGTTGTTGGCCTCGTCTCGACGGGCGGGCCGGAAGACAACGCGGTGGTAACACCGCTGGCGGTCGCGCAAACGTTGGCGGGCACGCAGGGAAAATATCGCAGGTTGTATGTCAGCGCGCTAACCAAGCCCGAAGACGCCTTTGCGCGCAAAGACCCGAAGACCATGACGCCGGCGGAATTCGACACCTGGTACTGCACACCATATATCTCGTCGATTGCCCTGCAGATCAGCGAAGAGCTGAAAGGAACCGACGTGCGCGTAATTCGCCGCGTGGCCGAGGGCGAGGGCACGATTCTGACCCGTGTGCGCACGCTGCTGTGGCTGGTAACGTTCGCAGCCCTGTTGGCAGCGGCGCTGGCGGTGGGAGCCTCTGCGGCTGCTTCGGTGATTGAACGTCGCACGGAAATCGGATTGATGAAAGCACTCGGTGCCGGCTCCGGGTTGGTCGGCGTGCTGCTGGCCGCGGAACAACTACTCGTGGCATTTGTCGGCGGCGGAATCGGCTACGCAGTGGGAATCCTCCTGGCGCGACTGCTGGGCGAAAAGATTTTCGGATTCACGCCGGAGCCGAAACTCTTTCTCCTGTTCATCGTACTGGCGCTTGCCTCTCTCATCACGCTGCTCGGAAGCGCTTATCCGCTGCGCCGCGCTTCGCAGTATGACCCGGCGCCCATCCTGAGAGGCGAGTGATGAGCGATTTTCCCATGTTCTGGCGAATCGTTCGCAGGCTGATCACCGCGAATTACGGCCGCCTGTTTGTGATTCTGCTCGCGCTGGGGGCGGGCGCGGCGATCACCTCGTCATTGCTGAATCTGCAGATTGATGCCAAGCGGCGGCTCACCACGGAATTTCGCGCTCTGGGAGCGAATGTGATCGTCGTACCGCGCGATGCGAACGCAAATTCAGCTGGGGGCACGCTGGATCAGACAGTACTCGCGGGTTTGCCAACCGAAAATTCCGGAAAGCCCGTGCCGGCGGTGGCGTTTCTGTACGTAATCGGCGAAGTAGCGAAAGCCGGCGAAATCCATCACCAGGCCGCCGTGATTGCGGGCACTGAAGGACAGGGACTGACCAAAGTCCGGCCGGGACGGAGCATGGAATATTCCGCCGAACTTGAAAAAGATCCGGCGGCCTGCGAAGCCGGAGCAAAAGCCGCGACGCAGTTCAATGTTCATGCTGGAGACTCGCTGCACCTCCGCAATCAAGGTAGAGAAGCAACGTGCAAGGTATTCGCCGTGGTGGCCACAGGCGGCGCCGAAGACTCGCAGATATTCACCAGGTTGGCCACGGCACAAACGCTCGGGGATTTGCCCGGACGCATCAGCCTGCTCCAGCTAAGTGTCACCGGCACGCCGGATTCGATTCAGAGCTTCATTGCCGCTCTTTCGCAGCGTCTTCCAGGTGCGGATGTGCACGGCATCAAGCAACTCGCCGAAGCGGAAGGAAAACTTTACAACCGCATCAGTGGCCTGCTTTCGACCACGGTGGTCATCGTTCTCTTTCTGACTTCGCTTTCGGTGATGGCGGGAATGAGCAACGTTGCGATCGAGCGCAAAAACGATGTCGGCCTGATGAAAGCAATCGGTGGCTCCGTCCGCCGGGTAGTGCGGCTGTTCCTCGCGGAAGCGATCTTGATGGGTATCGTAGGCGGGCTGATCGGCTCGGCCTTCGGCATTTTGGGCTCCATCTGGCTGGGGAAAACGGTCTTTGGCGTCGCAGCGCAGCCGCGCTGGATTGTGTATCCTGTTTCTGTAGGCATCACCATCCTTGTTTCCATCGCCAGCGCATTCCCCCTGCGCCGGCTGGCGAGCGTACGGCCTGCAAACGTATTTCGAGGTGAAGCGTGAACGCGCAAGTGCGCATTGAATCGCTAGTGAAGGAGTACGGCACGCTGCGCGCGTTGAACGGAATCTCCTTCCATATCCAGGCCGGCGAATGGGTAGCGTTGATGGGGCCCTCCGGCTCCGGGAAAACCACGCTGATTAATATTCTCGGCGGGCTGGACACCCTGACGTCCGGCCACGTAATCGTGGACGGTGTGGACCTGGCCAAACTTTCCGAAAACGAACTGGTGCGTTATCGTGCGGAAAAAATTGGCTTCGTCTTTCAGCAGTTCCACCTGGTGCCATACCTCAGTGCGCTCGAAAACGTGATGCTCGCCCAGTATTTTCACAGTGCCACTGACGAGGCCCAGGCTGGGGAAGCGCTCAAGCGTGTCGGCCTTGGCCACCGCCTGACGCATTTGCCTTCGCAGCTTTCCGGCGGCGAGCAGCAGCGCGTAGCGATTGCCCGGGCCCTGATCAACCAACCAAAATTAATTCTGGCCGACGAGCCGACCGGCAATCTCGACGAAGCGAACGAAGAAATTGTAATCGGCCTTTTCCGCGAACTGCACAGCGCGGGCCACACGATTCTGATGGTCACGCACGATCCGGACATCGCGCAGCAAGCCGACCGCAAGATTGAGTTGGTGCACGGCCATCTCGCCGTTGACCAGCGCATCTCCATGGACGACGGCATTCACTTCGACCACCTGCTGGAGCAAATCTGGGTCTGCGGCGAAGAAGGCCGGCCCTCGGACCTCGAGCACATTCGCACCCCGGGCGGCGTAGACCCTGTCCGCACGCTGGCACGTATGGAAGACCTTCGTCTGGTAAAACTGCTCGAAGAGCACCTGATTCAACTCACCGACCGCGGCAAGAGCCGAGCCCGCGACGTGGTACGCCGCCACCGTCTCGCAGAGCGCCTGTTCAAAGACACCTTCCGCATCGACGATCACGAAGCGCACACCCAGGCCTGCAAGTTCGAACACATCATCAGCCCGGAACTGGACCAACGCATCTGCTCGTTCCTGGGACATCCAACCACGTGCCCGCACGGCAATCCGATTCCGCCGGGCGAATGCTGCGACCACAAGAAGGGAACAGGCGGATGATGGACGCTGGATAAGTCGAAACACTATTTCCGATTCAGATTGCAGCCACAAATAACAAATTCTAAATATCTTCGAAAGATCTTCAGACCATGCCGATACCCATCGACCAGCGCAAGAAGCCAACCGCCGTAAAAATCCACGTAAAAACCGGCGCAGGTGTCGACATCACCTGGGCCGACGGCCATTCCAGCCACTACGATTTCACCTACTTGCGCGACCAGTGCCCCTGCGCCACCTGCAACGACGAGCGTGCTAAGAGGGAATCGAGCCCGGCCGTGAATCTGCCTTCGTCGCCGGTGCTGCCAATGTACAAGCCCAAGCCGCGCGCCCAAGCCGCCAGCCAGGTCGGAAACTACGCCGTGCAGATCGGCTTCACCGACGGCCACTCCACGGGTATCTTCAGTTACGACTACCTGCGCACCCTCTGCCAGTGCGAAGAATGTGGCCGCGCTTTTCGCGAAACGCCGGAAAAATCGCAGCAAAAAACCGTTTAGTTGCATGCCGTTTGCTGGACTTGTCTCCGGAAAAATGGGAGCATTGGAATCTGCAGGTCTAACTACCCGTAAATGAGCAGCACTCCCCAAAGCCCGGCTGCCAAGGGCAGCCAGAGCAGCGGTATTCCGCGCGTCTTAGTAGCGACCACGGCGCTGTTAAGCTTCATATCTTTCTGGCGCGCGGCCGCCATCGTACTCAACGACCTTGCTTCCTCGGCGTACTACGCCGGAGGCGAGGCCGAAGGCTACATCGGCAAGGCCGCGCCGTGGTTCATCCTCGCCATCATGCTGTTTTCCTACGCCGTTCGCGCGGTGTACGTGGAAAGTTGCAGCATGTTCGTCCGCGGCGGCGTCTACCGGGCGGTGAAACAGTCCCTCGGCGGCTCGCTTGCAAAGTTCAGCGTCTCGGCGCTGATGTTCGATTACATCCTCACCGGCCCGATCAGCGGCGTGGCCGCAGGCCAGTATCTTGCCGGGTTAATCGGCGATCTGCTGCAGTATTTCCACCTAAGCGGACCGCTTTCTGGCGGAACGGTCGATTTCACCAGCGCCAGCTTTGCCATCGTCGTGACGCTCTATTTCTGGTGGGAAAACACCAAGGGGATCCCGGAGTCAAGCGAAAAAGCGCTGCACATCATGAAGCTGGTGACGGTCATGGTGGTGATTCTCATTGGCTGGTGCACCTACACTGCCTTCATTCGCCACTCAGTGCTGCCGCCCTTTCCGCACCCGCGCAACCTGCGGCTCAGCGAGAGCGCCCTGGGCTGGCTGGCGCACAGCAGCCTGCCGCATATGTTCGGCATCATTGCGATCTTCATCGCCCTGGGGCATTCGGTGCTGGCGATGAGCGGCGAAGAGTCGCTCGCCCAGGTGTACCGCGAAATCGAACATCCTAAACTTCCGAACCTGAAAAAGGCCGGGCTGGTGATCTTCATCTACAGCCTCGTATTTACCTCACTGGTTTCGTTCTTTGCGGTGATGATCATTCCAGACTCGGTCCGGCAAGGTTACCTGGAGAATCTGATCGGCGGACTGGCGATGAGCCTCGCGGGGCCGATCTATGTGCGGCTCATATTCCATGGATTCGTAGTCGTGGTAGGCACGCTCATTCTTGCTGGCGCTGTGAACACCGCGATTGTGGGCTCGAACGGAGTTCTGAACCGCGTTTCCGAAGACGGTGTGCTCAGCTCCTGGTTCAGGCAGCCGCACCGGAAATACGGCACCAGCTATCGCATCATCAACATCGTCGTCGCGTTGCAGGTGATCACCATCATCATCAGCCGCGGCGATGTTACGTTTCTCGCAAACCTCTATGCGTTCGGCGTGATCTGGAGTTTTGCAATGAACGGGCTGGCTGTTCTGGTCCTCCGCTACACCAAGCCGGGGCATCGCGATTTCCAGGTCCCTCTCAACTTTTATGTCCGCGGCGTCCAGGTTCCAGTCGGCCTGATTCTGATTACCCTCACGCTCTTCCTCATCGCCGTCACCAACTTGTTCACCAAACCCATCGCCACCATGGCCGGCGGTGCCTTCTCCATCCTGCTGTACATCGTCTTCACCATCTCCGAGCGGCGGGCCCGGAGGGCCGGCGCCCATGTCGAGATGGATCAGTTCAACCTCGAAATGGAGGGCGAACTTACTCCCGAAGCGGTTGGCGCAAAGCCTGGAAATATCCTGGTCCCCGTCAGCAACCACTACAATCTTTATCATCTCGCGAACGTGCTCGACCGGATAAAGCCCGGCAGGCGTGACGTCATCGTCCTCCACGTGCGGCTGCTGAGGCGCTCCGCATCGGGCGAAAACGAGCTGGAAGCCTACCAGCTTTTCGGCAGCATCGAGCAACACCTCTTTTCCCAGGCCCTCTCGATGGCCGAAAAACGTGGGAAAACCATCCGGCTCGCCGTTGTTGCCTCGAATGATATTTGGGACGCGATTTTGCGGGCGGCTACTTCCCTGCAGTCGAGCACTATCGTTGTCGGCCACTCACCCAAGGAGCCCACGGAAGAGCAGGCACGGCACCTCGGCGACGCGTGGGAAAAACTGGGCGACCCCAAGCCGCAGTTCAACCTGGAAATTCATATGGCCAACGGCGACAAGGTCTACAAAGTCCTTGGCCCACACGCACCAAATTTGACAGCCAATGAAGTGAACCTGCTGCATCGCCTTTGGCTGAAGTTCAGCGAATCCGCTGCGCCGCTGGAATTGCACCACCACGACGTGGTCCATTTTGCGCTGGAAGAAGTGATGAAAGAAGTAGAGGAAGGTCAGGAAGAAGCCGTGATCACCAGGCTGAAAGCCCACCTCGAATCCAATGTAAAGAAAAAACCACCGTCGATTTAAGGTGTCTTTCTCAGAACGAGACGTTCGAAGCGGTCCTCCTACCTACCGTCATTCGGACTCCGGACTCCTAACTTAACTAACTACTTTCCTTTCCGCTACTCGAAATTGCACGCTCCTATATTCCGTTAACCAAACAGAATAAGCTTCAAGTGTTACTTTAAATGTCGGCGCGCCGACATTTTCCCATGCTCCGGACGACTCGTGCCTACCGTTCAAAGAGGAGGTTGGGCTAGACCGCGCTAGTGCAGTGGCCGCATTTCTTCGCGGCTACAGGAATCGCCATCGCGCATTGTGGACAATCTTTTGTCGTCACCGGCGCCGGTGGCTTCGGCATCCACCGATTGACGGAACGTACCAGCAGGAAAATCGAAAACGCTACGATCAGGAAATTAATGAGGGTGTTGATGAAATTGCCGTAACTTAGCGCGGCGCCGTGGGCCTTTGCTTCCGCCAGCGTCTCGTAATGCGTGCCGCTTAGGTTGATGTAAAGGCTGGAAAAATCCACCTCGCCGATCAACTTGCCTAGCGGCGGCATTAGGACGTCGTCCACAAGAGAAGAAACCACTTTTCCGAACGCCGCGCCGATGATGACGCCGACGGCCAGATCGAGAACACTGCCGCGCATTGCGAATTCCTTGAATTCTTTGAACACGATAGTTCTCCTCTTCGAAGATGCGAGCGCTAAACATGCGTTCGCAGGCAGGGCTTCCCCGAGCGAAGCGCAGAATGCCCGGCATTATAGCTGAAGGAAAGTTAGCGTTGCCGCAAAATGAGGAGGGATCCGAGGATACCGCGCAGCACCAGAATCAATCCGCCAACGGCGAGGAGCCTTACAACCCAATCAAACGTGGCATGCGAGATGGAAAGCATCACCAGACCCAGCAGCACCAGCGAGAAACCACGATTCCACTTCTGCCACTTGGCCCAGGATTGTCCGGGCTTCGCCAGCGCCAGCAAGCCCCAGGCGGTCAGCGCCACACTGACGCCAAGCCATAATTTGCTGCCCGGATCGAATCTTGAAAAATCGATTCGGCCGTTAGCCAGCAGCCACAACAGCAGCGCGCCCAGCAACAGAAAGACGAACTCCATCAGCAATTGCGTTAGGCGCGCGGGCGAGAGCATGCAGCCTCAGTCGTCAGGGAAGGCGTTCGATGCGGACCTTCATGGTCACCGGAACGCGCGGGCGGTCCGTACCGTCGCGTGAGGTCTTGGAAATCTTGTCGGCGATGTCCTGGCCTTCCACGACTTCGCCGAAAATAGAATGCCGGTTATCGAGGTGCGGCGTTGGCGCCACGGTGATGAAAAACTGGCTGCCGTTGGTGCCCGGGCCGGCGTTGGCCATCGAAAGTCTTCCGGCCTTCGAGTGGCGCAGGCTGGGGTGGAATTCATCCGCGAATTGATAACCCGGGCCGCCGCGGCCGTCACCCTGCGGGCATCCGCCCTGAATCATGAAATCTGGGATCACGCGGTGAAAGATCAGCCCGTCGTAGTAAGGCCGCTTTTCCTTTTGACCGCTGATGGGGTCCTTGAATTCCTTGGTGCCTTCGGCGAGGCCGATAAAATTCTCCACCGTCTTCGGTGCTTCCTTTTCAAACAGCTTGCAAACGATGTTGCCCATTGAAGTTTCAAGAATTGCGTACGTGCCTGCGGGTCGCGCCATGTGCTCTCCTTTTTTGCTGTGCTTCTTATGTTACTGTTATTTTGGAAAGCAAAGCAAACGCAGTGGCCTGCATGAAATTGCGGAACGATCCCAGCCTGAAACAGGAAATGTTTGAACGCCTTAAGCAGCTGCGGCCGCCTGCGCTGCGCCGGTAGCGAAGTTAATTCCAGCCTTTTTGTTTGCGCAGTTCGGTGATGTGCGCGGTGTGGTGCGGGCCGTGCCAGGCGTAGAGGAAAAGCAGCCAGTCGACATTCTTCAGGCCGGCCTCAGAATGACGGACCTGACGAGCGTATTGCTCCGGCGTGACGGTTCGCAACAGGCGGACCCAACGCTCGTGGAGCGGTTCCAGAAGCTTGAGCGATATTTCAACCGGCGCGTGTTGCGCATCTTCCAACCGGGCCCAGTCGGCCTCCTGGTATGCCTTGATGGGCGGCTCTGTTTCGGTGAGAGCAAGCCGCAGCCGCACGTACGCGTTCATATGGCTGTCCGCCACATGGTGCACCACCTGGCGCACCGTCCAACCGCCTTCGCGGTAAGGAGTGTCAAGCTGTGAATCGGACAGTCCCGCGGTGGCCGCACGGATTTTGGCCGGGGTGACGGCGATCTCTTCAATCGCGGTCTGACGCAGGGCCGGAGTAATTGTGGTTGGCATCGAAAATGTTCCAACGGGATAGCGTGGGTCCATGGCAGCTCCTTGGCAGCGTAACTTTCGGGCGCGTTTTCACTCTAAAAGAGGCGGGATGCCGCGTCCAGCCTCGGCCAGGTTGGACGGCTCGCCAAATTGGCCGTTTGCTTCGTTTTTGCCGCCGATCTGTGCGGTGTGATTCGCCAGTTCGGACTCCAATTGGCTTGGAAGGCTGCGGCAGCGGGGCGGCACACCGACTTCCCGCAGCGTCAATGCTACAATCTTCGCCTGCCTGATGCGGGCTTTGCGCGTTCCGGGCCTTGTATCTTCAAGGCGCTTTTCCGAATCTAAGGTATGGAGCTTTTTTTAATGCACAATGTGGTAATCATCGGGAGTGGATGTGCCGGCCTCACCGCCGCGATCTACACGGCGCGCGCCAATCTGACGCCACTCGTTCTGGAGGGCCATGAACCCGGCGGGCAGCTTTCGCTGACCACGCACGTGGAAAACTATCCCGGTTTCCCCGACGGAATCCTGGGGCCAGAGCTGATCGAGAACATGCGCAAGCAGGCCAAGCGTTTTGGCGCCGAGTTTAAAGCCGGCGCGGTGACGGAAGTCGACCTGACCAATCGTCCGTTCAAAATCACGGCTGGCAAAGACAAGTACGAAACGCGCTCCGTCATCGTGGCGGCTGGCGCCTCGGCGCGGCTGCTCGGCCTGGAAGGCGAAAAAGAGCTGATTGGGCGCGGCTTGTCCACCTGCGCCACCTGCGACGGGTATTTTTTCCGCGGCAAACCGCTGGCGGTTGTCGGCGGAGGAGACTCAGCCATGGAAGAGGCCAACTTCCTTTCCCGCTATGCCAGCCGGGTATATCTGATTCACCGGCGGGATGAGTTCCGCGCCTCCAAAATCATGATCGACCGCGCGCGCGCCAATGAGAAAGTGGAGTTCGTCACGCCTTACGTCGTCGACGAAATCTTGTCGCCCGAAAAAGTGGTCACCGGTGTCCGCCTGAAGCACGCCAAAACCGGCGAAAAGCGCGAAATCGAACTGCACGGAATTTTCGTGGCCATCGGTCACACGCCCAACTCCGTCGCGTTCCGGGGCAAGCTGGAAACCGACGAAAACGGCTACCTCATCCCGCGCCACGGCAGCCTCACGAACGTTCCCGGCGTCTTTGTAGCAGGCGACGTTCAGGATCATCGCTACCGGCAGGCAGTCACCGCCGCCGGCTCCGGATGCATGGCCGCGCTCGACGCCGAAAAGTTCCTGGAACAGCACAAAGACTAGCGCGCGACTGGCCTCCCGGCGTAACTCCGGGCATAATCGAATGGTCCATGTTGCGTTCGATCCTGCTGAAGTTTTCCGAAAGCAAAAGCTTCGCCCACTGGGTCACCACCAACGCCACCACGCGCCGGATGTCGCACCGTTTTGTCGCCGGTGAAACCTTGGACGAGGCGCTGCAAGTGGCACGCGCCTGCAACGATGCGGGAATGCACGCCACCCTCGATTACCTCGGAGAAAATGTCGGCACCACCGACGACGCTCACAAAGCGCGCAACACTTATCTCGAAATTTTTGACCGCATCGCCCAGGAACGCTTGCACGCCAACGTCTCCTGCAAACTGACCCAACTGGGCCTGGATATTTCCCCGGAATTTTGCGAAGGCCTGGTGCTCTCAATCGCCGAGCGCGCCGCGGCCTGCGAGAGCTTTTTGCGCATCGACATGGAAGGCTCCGCGTACACGCAGCGCACCGTGGATCTGGTGAAGCGTGTTCGCGCGCAAACGCCCACCGTCGGCACGGTGATTCAGTCCTATCTCTATCGCAGCGAAAGCGACGTCAACGACCTGCTCTCCGTCGGCTGCCGCATCCGTCTGTGCAAGGGCGCCTACAAAGAGGACGTGGAAGTAGCTTATCCGCGCAAGGCCGACGTGGACGGCAACTACATTCGCCTGATGCGCATGCTGCTGTCGAGCGGGTTTTATCACGGGGTTGCGACGCACGACCCGAAAATGATCGCGGCGACAATCCGCTGGGCCGCCGAAAAACAGATCTCGAAAGATGATTTTGAGTTCCAGATGCTCTATGGAATTCGCACCGACCTGCAGCGCCAACTGGTGCGCGACGGCTATCGCCTGCGCATTTATATTCCGTATGGCCGCGACTGGTTCCCCTACGTGATGCGGCGCCTCGCGGAGCGCCCCGCGAACCTGATGTTCTTCGTCCGCAACTTCCTGCGCTCGTAAGCAGCAAGAAACCCGATGCTTCTCTTCCTTTAACTCTTTAACCTCTGACTCTTCAACTCCTTCATCCCAACGATTCCCCCGGATTCATCGCATGAACCGTCAGCCCGGCAATGTCTTTCGCCTCGGCGCGCAAAGCTTCGGGCGTGCCGGTCAGCATCGGAAAAGTGGCGTAGTGCATGGGAATCACGTGCTTGACGCGGAGGAGTCGAGTGGCAACGGCAGCCTCACCCGGCCCCATCGTGAAGACATCGCCAATCGGCAGCATCGCGATTTCGGGTTTGTAAATTTCCGCAATGAGCTTCATGTCGCCGAAGACCGCAGTATCTCCCGCGTGGTACAGCGTCACTCCGCCGGGCAGCCTGACGATGTACCCGCCGGGTTCGCCACCATAAATTCGTTCTCCATTATCCTCGATCGAATTCGAGTGAAACGCGTTGGTCATGGTGATATCAAACTCGCACACCTTCTGCGAGCCGCCTTTATTGCCGGGAAGACACTGTGCGCCGGTTTTCTTGGACTCCAGCCAAAGATAAGTTTCAAATGTGGCGACAACCTTGGGCTTGAACTGCTTCGCGAAAGCAAGCAGGTCGCCGATATGATCCGTGTGGCCGTGGGTGATGAAAATCGCATCCAGCCGGGTCAGCTTTTTCAGTTTTTCCGGGCAGCGCGGATTCGACATCACAAAGGGGTCGATAATCGCAAATTGGCCGCTGGGGGTAGTCAGCCCAAAGGTGCTGTGCCCAAAATAAGTAATTTTGTTGCCCTTCAAATCAAGCATCAGGTCTCCCTCACAAATAATTTTATTTAGAGAGCAGCGTCTTGATGGCTGCCTCGTAGTAGTCGTGGTCGCCGGCGCCAACACGGTGGCCAATCTGCTGGCCATCCTTCGCATAAAAAACGGAAGCCGGGATCGAGCCGTTCCACCCAGGCAGGACAGCTTGCACGAAAGCGTCCTCCTCACCCTTTTTCTTGCGATAGTTGGGGAAGATCGGCTTGTACCGCGCAAGGAACCGGCGCATCAGAATCAAATCTCCGTCCTGGTCAAGGCTGACGCCCACAACTTTCAGGCCCTGCGGCGCATACTGCTTGGCCAGATCGTTCAGCATGGGATATTCGTCTCGGCAAGGCTCGCACCAGGTGGCCCAGAAGGTGACCAGCAAGGGCTTCCCTTTATACTGCTGCAAAAGTTTCTGGTAGCCCTGAATGTCAATCAACTCCGGGTCCTTCGGTGCCGGCGTCTGCGCCGCCAATCCCAATCCAGCGATCACCAGCAGCCCCGCCAGTGCAATTCTGAGTTTCATGTCGTGCCCTCTGAGCTCCATTCTAGCCTTTCCTGGCCGGTTGAGAATCCAGGGACGACCGCGTAGAATGGATTTGATGCTGCTTTTTATCCGGCAGCCATTATTTTATTGGACTATCGCCGGTTGCGTTACGTAAGCTAACCCCGGCCTGCTTCCCGAAGCAAAGGAGAGTTTGCATGGCTTATGTGATTGCCGAACCTTGCATCAACACCAAAGACACGGCGTGTGTTGATGTCTGTCCGGTGGACTGCATCCACCCGCGCAAGGACGAGCCCACCCACCAGAACGAAACGATGCTCTATATCAATCCCGTCGAATGCATCGATTGCGGCGCTTGCGTCCCGGTCTGCCCCGTGACCGCGATTTTCGCCCTGGAAGATCTTCCAGAGAAGTGGCAGCAGTTTACGGCGATGAACGCCGACTGGTACGCCAAAAAGTAAGCGAAGCCAGTTGAAGCAGGTCAATTTTTTGGATTAAAGAGCCCCGGATTTCCGGGGTTCTTTTTTTCACGCAGCCACAGGCCGTGCCGGAAACAGATTCGCGAGGCCGCCTTTTGCCGCAAGTTCACATCCAATCCGATACCATTTCTAGGCTTGCTCGAGGGGAATCCTTGCGCCGACTTTTCACCAACGTTGCCTGGCTCTTGATATTGCTGCCGCTCTCCGGTGTGCGCGGTGCCGCTGCGCAAATGCTCGGCGCTCCGCAAGGCACCTATTCCGGCACGCTGCAGGCGGGCGAGGCGCAGCTTCATCTGCTGCTGCATCTTTCGAAGGGCCCAAACGGCTCACTGCGCGCCACCCTGGACAGCCTGGAACAAGGCGTGTTCGCTATCGAAGCAAACTCCGTTTCCTTTTCCAATTTCAACTTGAAATTGGACCTCACTTCCGTGGGCGCGCGCTTCGAAGGCAAAGTTTCCCCCGACCAGGAAATTATCGACGGGAACTGGTCCCAGGGCAGCGCTTCAATCCCGCTGAAATTCCGCCGCGAAACAGGCGCTGTGGCGCGGAAGCCCGGCGATGCGGTTTTCCCCGTTGAGGGCCTCTGGCAGGGCGCCGTGGAAACGCACGGGATGCGGCTCAGATTCCAACTGCACATTTCACACGACACGGAAGGATCGCTGATCGCCGCGCTCGACAGCTTGGACCAGGGTGTGACCGGGCTGCCCGCCAACCATGTCACTTTGAAAGAGCCAATTTTTCATTTCGAGATTCCGTCCGTGGCCGGTGTTTACGAGGGCACCTTAAGCACAAACAAGAATGCAATCACCGGCAAATGGTCACAAACCAGCGCGGACAATCTGCGGCTGAATTTCATACGCTCCGATCAAGCTCTGGAATTGCGCCGCCCGCAAACGCCTGTTCGGCCATTTCCCTATGCCGAGGAGGAAGTGACGTTTGGCGGCGGGGCCGAGGGAATTGTGCTGGCGGGAACTCTGACCCTGCCGAAGGGAGAAGGGCCGTTCCCCGCGGCGCTGCTGGTCGCGGGCTCGGGTCCGCAGGATCGCGACGAGTCTCTGGCCAACCACCGGCCATTTCTGCTGATTGCGGATGCACTTACGCGGAAGGACATTGCAGTCCTGCGCTATGACAAACGCGGGGTCGGCAAATCCACGGGCAATCCGGACACGGCAACGACGATGGATCTGGCCGCCGACGCACAGGCGGGGCTTGCATTTCTGAAATCACGCAAAGAAATAGATCGCGCGAAGATTGGGCTGATCGGCCATAGCGAAGGCGCGATGATCGCTCCGTACCTCGCAGCGCGTTCGAAGGACGTAAAGTGGCTGGTGCTGCTGGCTGCGCCGGCAACCACGGGCGAGAAAACGCTTCTCAACCAATCCGAACTGATCGGCCGGGCTGGAGGACTTAGCGACGAACAACTCGAGCCGAGCCTCGGGTTTGACCGAGCCGCCTATGCCCTGGTGCGCAAAGAAAAAGACCCCAACGCTCTCGCCGAAAAACTGGTGGCGCTGGTAAAGGAATCCGGCCTGGACGCGGCGCTGCCTCCCGCAGCGTTGGAGACCCAGCTACGAATGCTGGCGTCCCCGTGGTTCCGATTCTTCCTGGACTACGATCCCCTGCCGAACCTGAAAGCCGTGAATTGTCCCGTGCTGGCTTTGTACGGTCAAAAAGACTTACAGGTTGCGCCAAAGGCAAATCTACCTCTGCTGCAAAAAGCGTTGCAGGATTCGATGAACACCCAGGCGGAGACCCGGCAACTGCCGGAGCTGAATCACTTGTTTCAGCACGCCTACACAGGCACCCCCGCCGAATACGCCGCCATTGAAGAAACCCTCTCGCCCGAAGTCCTCGCCCTGATCGTGGACTGGGTTAGAGTTCACAGCTCCCCAAAGTAAGAAAAGTTTAACCAGTCACCCTCGCGCTTCGATTCAATGATTGCGGTATCTCGCGGTATCATGGAATGTGAATCTGATGCCTCACCCTCGGCCTCCATTCCATCTTCTGTTGATTGTTCATGCCCACCAGCCCGCTGGAAATTTCGAGCATGTCTTTGAAGAGTGCTACCGCACCTCCTACGATCCCTTTTTGGCCATGATCGAAAAGCATCCGGCGGTGCGGCTGGCGCTGCACTATTCTGGCCCGTTGCTGTTGTGGATTGAAAAAAACCATCCTGAGTATTTCGATCGGTTGCGAAAACTGGTGGCGGCCGGCCGCGTGGAGCTGATCGGCGGCGGTTTCTATGAGCCGATTCTGATTTCGATTCCCACCACGGATCAGGTGGAGCAGCTCAATCGCCTGGCAAGCTACCTCGAGCAACAATTTGGCAAACGCCCCACGGGTGCGTGGCTGGCCGAGCGCGTGTGGGAACCGCAGCTTCCGGGTTCACTCGCTGCGGCAAACGTTGCCTATACGCTGGTGGACGACTTGCCGTTCATCGCCGCCGGATTCGAAGCAGAGGAACTGTTTGGAGCGTACATCGCCGAGGATCGTGGCAAATCGGTCTGGCTGTTTCCCGGGCTGAAGGATTTGCGCTACCTGATTCCGTTCCGCAAGCCCGAGGAAACGATCGCGTACCTCGAGAAGGCCGGGCAAGTGCATCCCGGCGGCGTGGCAGCCTTTGGCGACGACATGGAAAAATTTGGCTGCTGGCCCGGCACGTTTAAGCATTGCTACACGGACGGCTGGCTGGAGCAGTTTCTCACCTCGCTCGAAGAAAATTCTTCGTGGTTGAAGACCGTGACGCCCGGGGAATTCATGGCCAACAATGTGCCGCTGGGCCGCGCCGATCTGCCGGCGGCTTCTTACGCGGAGATGATGGAGTGGGTCCTGCCGACAAACACGCGGCAAAAATTCTTTGCGTTGGAGAAGGAATTCGCCTCGCGGCCGGAGGTTTTGGCATTTTTGCGGGGAGGTTCATGGCGCGGCTTCTTCCGCAAATATCCAGAGGCCAACCTGTTGCACAAGAAAATGCTGCGGGCATCCGCAGCCGTGGCTTCGATTCCCCCCCGGCGAACCAGCGCCGAGTACGCCGCGCAAAATCTGGAGGCCCGCGACCGTGCGTTGCGGGGGCAGGGGAACGACGCTTACTGGCACGGCGTGTTTGGTGGAATTTATGCCCCGCACCTGCGCACGGAAATCTGGCGCAATTTGATCCGGGCAGAGGCGCTGGCAGACCAGCTCACGCCGGGCGGACTGATGCCGCGCGTCGAACTGGTCGACTACGATGCCGATGGCACTCCGGAAATCCTTTTCAGCGCACCCGAATTTCAAGCCCTGTTGAAGCCGTCGGACGGCGCTACAATTTCTTTTTTTGATTTTCGTCCCGCAAGCTCCACCCTGATCAATTCGGTCATCCGGCGCCCAGAGGCTTACCATTCAAGGCTCCGCGAAGCCGCGAACGCAAAACCAGCCGATGGCGGCGCGGTTTCCATTCACGAGCAAGTGCTGGTGAAAGAACCGAACCTCGAAAGGTTTTTGCGCTACGATCGTTACCCGCGGCATGCGTTTCGTTTGTTTCTCTTCGATCCGTCGCAGACTCATGCCGACTTTGAGGAATTGAGATTGGCGGACGTGGGACCGGCAGCTTCCGGCGCCTACCTCTTGCACGCTTCTTCCGCAAATTACGCGGACTTGCAGTTTTCCTGCGAACTTCCGGAACACGCGGCGGAAGGTGGCCAGGTTCCGCGCCTGTCGGTCACGAAACTTTTTCTCTTTGGCCCGACGCCGCAGGGCTGCGAAGTCAGCTGCGATCTTTCGATATCGTTCTCCGCTCCGTTGTTGCGCCCTCTCGCCGTGGGGCTGGAATCGGTGATCAATTTTCTGGCACCCGCGGATGCCGACCGCTTCTTCAAGACGCCGTCCGGCCCGCAAGGCCTGCGCTTCTCCGGCGTACTGCCGGCACCGCTCCTGCGCGTCGAAGACGGCTGGCAGAAAATTCGCGTCACGCTGCATGCTCCGGGTTCGCAGGAATTCTGGATCGCTCCGATTGAGACAGTGTCGGAATCGGAGGGCGGATTTGAGCGTGTCTATCAGGGTTCACAAATTCTGGCCTTGTGGCGTCCGGATTTCGTGCAGCACACCTCTTTTTCGGCGCGGCTGCTCTGGCGCGTGGAATCTCTTTAGTCTTTCGCTTGGGCAGTGTGGCTCCCGGGAGTTATTCTCTTTTCGGTGAAATTCCGATTCCAACCGCTGATTTCCTCGTCCTGGTTGATCTTTTCTGTCGCCCTCCTTCTGCGGCTGAGTTTCTTGTTTTACGAAGCCCATCAAATTCCGCCTCAAGCGTTGGCAACCGTTCCATTTCAAAATGAAGTCGGCAGCGTAGCCGCGGCAGTGGCGCAGGGGCAGGGATTCTGCTGCGTATTTCACCAGCCGACGGGTCCCACGGCCTGGCTCGCGCCGGTTTATCCTGTGTTCCTCGCCAGTATATTCAAGCTGTTCGGTAGTTTTACAGTTGCTTCCTTTTATGCAGCCGCGGTCTCCAACTGCATTTTCTCGGCACTTGTCTGCTGGCCACTTTTTTATGTTGCGCTGCGAGTTGGAAATCCAGCCACGGCTGCTGCGGCGGGCTGGGTCTGGGCCGTGGTTCCCAGCGGGATTCTCATACCCTTCGAATGGATCTGGGATACTTCCCTCTCCGCTTTGTTGGCAATCAGTCTTCTTTGGGCTACTTTCCGCGTGGCTGACGATTCCCGCCGGAGAAACTTCATCTTGTATGGCTTGTTCTGGGGATTCTGCCTTCTCGTGAATCCAGCGCTTGGAGCTGTACTTCCTTTTCTACTGATCTGGATTTATTTCCGGCGGCGTTCCGCGCACCCGCGGCGGCTTACCGATATTACGCTGGTTGTTTGCCTGGCAATCCTCGTTTGCCTTCCCTGGACCGTTCGCAACGCTCTCCAGTTCCATCGGTTTATTCCGGTCCGCTCGGATTTCCCATTCGAATTGTGGATGGGAAACAATCCGATTTACGACGAAAACTCCCGGCAACTGAACCGCATCACGCGTTATGAAGAGGTGCACCGGTATTCCGAGCTGGGTGAGACGGCCTATCTCGAAGAAAAAGGGCGCGCCGCGAAGAAATTTATCCGCACACATCCTGCGCTTGCCCTACAAGTTGCGGCAAGGCGCGCGGTGGCGCTTTGGATGGGAACTGCCGCGCCGTGGCGGGACTTTCAGCGAGCCGATTCCAATCTCGCGCGGTTCATCTTTCTCTGGAACGCACTATCCATACTTGGCACCTTCGCTGGACTCGCCTGTCTTCTCTTTGCCCGCCGGTGGCTCCTGCTGCCCGTTGCCGCCTTTCCATTGGCGTTTCCGCTGGTCTACTACGCCACACAAGCTTCGCTGAGGCTGCGGCACCCATGCGATCCGGCCCTGGCACTGCTGATGGCGTTGGCCTTGACGTGGCCCTGGCTGCGAACCGCATCGCATGCAAATGCCGCTTGATTGAGGTACACTTCCGCAAGTTCCAAATTCCAAGAAATCGCAGAACTTATTGCAGTTATTTCATTCGCTAGAGCTCTCATCGATGAACAGTAGCCCGCATCCTTCTTTCCAATCGGTTCACGTTCAACTGCTGATCACCATATTCCTCGCCGTGTTGCTCTGGGCCCTTTACCTGCGCCTCAGAAAAATGGAATTTTTCCGCTGGTGGGCCTGGGCGTGGACGTCTTCCGCTCTTTTTCTGGCCGCGGCCATCGAATCCGTGAAGGTCGGCCCGGACTGGACGCCCCTGAAAATCACCCTGGTGGTGACCGTCCTCGTTTCCGGAATACTGCAGTCGCTGCTGCTGGCGCTGGGCGGCCTTAGTTGGCACTTTCCCGGCCGCTCGCCGCAAAAAATGTTCAGGACTGGACTGTGGATCACGCTGGGGCTGTCCGCCGCGGCTTTCTGGGTTGGCTACACGCTTCGAATACACCGGGACGTGAGTTTCGCCGCGCGCAACCTGCCGCGAACGCTGACCATGATGGCGGCCCTCACCTATTGTTGTTTTGTATTTTTCGGGCAGTGGCGCAGAAAAGGATCCTGGGCGGCGCTGATGTCCGGGGCATTCTGCATGTTTTATGCGATCGACCAGGTTTCCTATACCCTCGATTTTGTCGGCATCCTGCGCAAATATTACGGCAACGGCACGGAGATTACGCCGAACCCGATCGATTACGTGCAGGTTCTCCTCGGGTCACAACTATTCTTTCTGGACCTAGTGCACATTTGCGGCATCTGCCTCGGAATGATTCTGCTGCTGGTGGAACAATTGGAGTCGACCGAGCGCAACCTGGAAGTAAGCGAACGGCGCGGGCTGGGATTGGCGGTCAACAACGTCGAACTCCAGGCGGAAATTGATGAACGGCAGCGCGCGGAACTTGCCTTGCGGGCCAGCGAGGAGCGCGTCCTGCAAATTCTTCAGGGTTCACCGGTGGCGATTCTGGTTTCGAGCGTTTCGGACCAGCGAATCGAGCTGGCCAACCGGAAATATCTCGAACTTTTCGGCTACACTCCCGACGAAGTCCCGGGCATCGCGCACTGGTGGCCGCTGGCTTATCCGGATGCGGAGTACCGGAAAACGGTTCAAGAACAATGGCGGGCGCTGGTGTATCGCGTGAATCAGGCGCAGGGGGAATCGCAATCCATGAGCGCGCGGGTGCACTGCAAAGACGGCAGCACGCGCGAAATTGATTTTTACCTGTCGCGCGTGGGGGATTCCTATCTGGTCAGCTTCGTGGATCTGACCTCGCACAAGTCGGCGGACGACGCATTGCGGGAAAGCGAAGCGAAATTCCGGCTGGTGGCCGAGACGGCGCCCTGCGCCATCTGGATTCTGCAAGGCGAACGCTTGGTCTACGTGAATCGCCACGCGGAAAACCTCAGCGGCTATTCACGGGCGGAGCTGCTTTCCATGAACCCGTGGGATCTTGTCGATCCCGAATTTCGCAGCATGGGGGAGCAACGCTCCAGCGCACGTCTCCGTGGGGAAACTCCTGAACCTCGCTATCAATTCAGGATCCGGACGAAGAGTGGAGAACTCCGCTGGCTTGATTTTGCAGGCGCGCGCACAAATTTCGAGGGGAAGCCCGCCATCCTGGCCACTGCTTTTGATATCACCGCGATCAAGCGCGCGGAGCAGCAATTGCTGGAACGCACGATGTATCTGGACGCGTTGATTGCCAACAGCCCGCTGGGCATCGTGACCAAGGACGAGCAGAATCGCGTGGTGTTCTGCAATCCGGCGTTCGAGCGGATGTTCCACTATTCGCAGAACGAACTGCACGGCAGGGATATCGACGACATCATCGCGTCGCACGACCTGGAAGACGCCAACCGCATGACGTTCGCCGTCCGCGGTGGCGGAGTTGTTCATGCGACCACTCAGCGCCGCAGAAAAGACGGCACGCTGATTGACGTGGAGCTCCACGGCATCCGCGTTTTCTCCGGCGACACTTTTGTGGGCGCGTTTGCGATTTATCAGGACATCACCGAACGCCGTCGCTCCGAGGAAAAACTTCAGGCCCTGCGCAATCGGCTTACGCGAACGCAAGAGGAAGAACGCTCGCGAATTGCCAGGGACCTCCACGACGATATCGGCCAGAGGCTGGCGCTGCTGACCATTGATTTGGAACAGCTGAAGCTTGCTTCCGAGCAGGCCGGATCGGCCCTTGCCAGGGAACTTGAAGCCCTGGTGCGAACCGCGGGCGAAATCACTTCGGATGTGCACAACGTGTCCCGCCGCCTGCATCCCTCGCAGGTGGAATTGCTGGGTCTGGCACCCGCGTTGAATAATTTTTGCAAGGAATTTGCCAACCGCAATTCCATGCGCATCCAGTTCACCAGCGCATGCCTGACGTGCAAAGTTCCTGAGGAGGCCTCTCTCTGCCTCTTCCGCGTGGCGCAGGAAGCGATCCGGAACGTTCACAAGCACAGCGGGTGCCCGGAGGCGCTTGTGGAACTCGACGAAGTTTCGGGCTCCCTGCGGTTGCGCATCTCGGACCGGGGAAACGGATTCGATTCGACATCGGCGGAAGCCTCGCAGGGGTTGGGACTCCTAAGCATGGAAGAGCGCCTGCGCAGCATGGGCGGGGAGCTTTTCGTCCATTCACGGCCGGGCGGCGGCACCTGCATTGAGGCATCCATCCCCGCGACACAGATCGTTCCCGCATAGCGCCCGATCCCGTCCTGCCCCCTCGGACGATTTTCCATTGCTGACGGCTCCATTCATCCTCTGCTACAGTCTTCATTCAACGTTTGGAGGCCTTAATGCCGATTCCCAAAGAAATCTTGGACATACTCGCCTGTCCGGTGTGCAAGAACCCCGTGCGTCCGCTTCCTGACGACTCCGGCTACAGATGCGAAGCGTGCAAACGTTTATATCCCGTGCGCGACGGCATTCCCGTGATGCTGGTGGAAGAAGCAATCCTTCCTCCCGAATGAACTGCCAAACTCCTCAACGATGAAATCTGAACTCGCGAACGCCGTGCCTCGACTCAAGCGCCTGCTACCGCGCTTCCGCAAGCTGCGCATCGGCGTGCTTGGCGACCTGATGCTGGATCGTTACGTCTGGGGAAACGCTAATCGCCTTTCGCCCGAAGCCGCGGTTCCCGTTGTTGATTACGTTTCGGAGCAGGATTGTCCCGGCGGGGCGGGCAATGTGGCGGCCAATGTCGCCGTGCTTGGCGCACAGGTGGAAGTGTTTGGTGTAATCGGAGCGCAAAGAATTCTTGGCGGCCGTGCGAAAAAAATCGCCGCGGACGAAGCAGGCGCCGCTCTACACACCAGCCTTCGCAAGTTGGGCATCGGTGACCGCGGCATCGTTGCCGATGCGGATCGCATCACGACGCTGAAGACACGAATCATTGCGAAGCACCAGCACATCGTCCGCATCGACCGAGAGCGTCGCGATCCAGTATCCCCACAAACGGCAGAGGGGCTGTTCCGTGTCCTTGTTGGTTCGCTGGAAACATTTGATGGACTCGTGCTATCCGATTACGACAAAGGGCTGCTCGGGGATGGGTTTGCCGATCGCGTACTCAGTGCCGCGCACCAGCTAAAAGTTCCCGTGTTCGTGAAGCCTAAGACTTCCAGGCTTTATGCTTATCGCGGCGCCCGCGCCATCGTCTGCAACACCAAGGAAGCGGGTCATTATGTTGGCCACATCCTTTCGGACGATAAATCCGTGGAAGAAGCCGGACGGAAACTCCTTCCACACTTTGGCTGCGCTGCAGTGGTGATTACGCGCAGTGAAAAAGGAATGAGTATCTTTGAGGAAGACTCCCCGCGTCCCCTTTACATCCCGGCGAGGAGCTTTGAGGTAACCTACGCACGTGTTGGAAGGCCAGGAATTGATCGGAGCGCGATGGGCCGCCAGGTATTTGATCTCACCGGCGCGGGTGACACGGTGTTAAGCGTCTTGTCTCTGGCCATCGCGGCAGGCGCGCCGCTGCCCGATGCGGCATTACTCGCCAACACTGCTGCTGGCGTCGTCGTCGGAAAACTGGGAACTGCCAGCGTTTCGCCAGATGAGCTAGCTGGGGCACTGGACGAAATCCATTCCTAGCCTGCCTTCAAGCACACCTTTGCCGGTCCGTTCGTTCTATGCGAGAAAACTTGGGTGGTGCTGATGTGCTCCGGAAAATCTATGGCGGGAAGCTGAGTGACTTGTCCGAGGGTAAAACCCAGAGTGTGACGACCCGTGTCTTGCTGCTCTTTTCCGCATCCGACTGCTCCGGTAAAGGCGAAAACGGGCTGATCGCGACATTCACTTCGATCGAAGTGCTTTGCTTGGGCGCTTTCGCGCTCATGATCTTGTAACTCTTTACCGGGCCGTAATAACCGCCTGATCCCCAATCGGCCGTAAAATCGCTCATGTGGTAACTCGCCGTAGGCTTCCACAATTGATAGGCCTTGTTGGTATCGCCCGCGACCAGAGCGTCGAAGAAGTTCGCGGTGGCTTTTTTCTCAGGATAATAGCGGAAGGTGAACCAAAGCACGACCGCAAGCGTGAGAACCAGCGCGACAACCGTGATGGCCATCGCACGCGACTTCTGTGGCTTTTCGACTGGTGGTTCGAGAAGCGACATTCGGTTGTCTCCGCCATGCATGGCTAAAATCCGGGGCAAATTGCAGCCCGCCCTAGAATGTTACAAGAGCACGCGAACGCCCGCAAAGTCCCTATTTAGTTGGACGCCATTTTTTCTGAATTGGTTCCCTCGCCAGCGGGGCATGAGTGAGCAAAACGCGCGGCGCTATCCCGCAAGTGCGCCGCCGGATCCTTCGGGTAGCTCAATCGCATATTTGGTGCGCGCTTTTTCGCGGTGCATTTCCAGCGCCAGGTCGATCAGCTTGTCGATCAGTTCGCGGAACGAAATGCCGGAGGCTTCCCACAATTTGGGGTACATGCTGATGGAAGTAAAGCCGGGGATCGTATTCACTTCGTTCAGAAAAAGTTTTCCGCCTTTTTTCTCGAGAAAGAAATCGACGCGGGCCATACCGGAAAGTTCCAGCGTTCGGAAGGTTTCAACGGCCAGCGCCTGAATCTTTTTCGCCTGAGGGGGCTTCAGGTCCGCAGGGATCAGCAACTGCGTGCCGTCTTCCAGATATTTCGCGGTGTAATCGTAGAATTCGCGATGCGGAATGATTTCGCCGGGCACCGAGGCTTGTGGGTCGTGGTTGCCGAGAACGGAGACTTCGATCTCCCGGGCGACGACTGCCTTTTCCACCAGGACTTTCATGCCGAACTCGCAGGCAAGGTTTAGAGCGGGCGCAAGCTCTTGTGAATTGTGGACCTTCGACATTCCGACGGAAGAGCCGAGCGTGGCCGGTTTCACGAACACGGGATAGGGAAACTTTGCTTCAATTTCGGCCCGAACCGCGGCAGGCTGTTTTTCCCAGTGCCAGCGAAACACGGTTACCCACGGCACAACAGGAATCCCCGCACACTCGCAAAGCCGCTTCGAAACATCCTTATCCATGGCAATCGCCGAGCCGAGAACGCCCGCGCCGACGAAGGGAATATCCGCCAGCTCCAGCATTCCCTGTATGGTGCCGTCTTCGCCAAATGTGCCGTGCATGACGGGGAATATGACGTCGAAACGTTGCGCGCCCGCGCCCCGATCGAGGGGCATCAGGGCGGCTTCCGTCGGATCGGCCGTGAGCATCACGCGCCGGCCGCTCTTCAGGATGTCCGGCAGCAGCTTTACGGCTCCTTCGCCGACCAGCCAGTGGCCGTCCTTGGTGATGCCGACGGGCACGGGTTCATATTTGTCCAGGTCCAGGCCGCGAATAACGGATGCGGCGGAGACGAGCGAAACTTCATGCTCTCCGGAGCGGCCGCCGAACAGCACGCCAACGCGGAGTCTTTTCTTTTTGTCTAGGGTCACGAATCGTTCCTGTCTTGCTGGGCCGAGGGAGCAATCATTTTAGCTAAGAATTCAGTTATAAGTGGAAACGCCGAAAAAGGAAAAGGGGAGTAGCGCGAACGTTGCGGAAGCGGCAACGGCGGAGCGCACGAGCCGTCTACCACACGCCTTTGATTGAGGTTACGTGGAAGGCTGGAAAATCCATCAAGACCCTGCCCAGACTCAAAAGGCGCGAGCCAGTTCATGCCTGATGCTCTGCTCTCCCTGATTTGAGCGGTTTTTTCTGCAGATTTTACAGGATTTTCTTGCCGAGGGCGGAGAGGACGAGTTCCACGCCCAGCAACGCCGTGCGATTGTGCTCGTCGATGACCGGATTGATTTCCACGACTTCCATCGAGACCATGGCTTCGCTGTCGGCAATCATTTCCATGGCAAGATGCGCTTCGCGGTAGGTGACGCCGCCGCGCACCGGCGTACCGACGCCGGGAGCGTCGCTCGGATCCACAAAATCCATATCCAGGCTGACGGCGATGCCGTCCGTGTCGTCCATCGCAAATTTCAGGGCGTCGGCCATAACTTCCCGCATTCCACGCTCGTCAATTTCGCGCATGGTGAAGGCTTTCACGCCAAGCTTCTTGATGAATTTTTTTTCGTGGGAATCCAGGTCGCGTACGCCGACTAGGACCACATTCTGCGGTTCGATTTTGGGCTTGTAGCCGAAGAGATCGTAAAGCTCGGGGACGCCGTAGCCCAGGATTCCGGCCAGCGGCATGCCGTGCACATTTCCCGACGGCGAAGTCTCGGGCGAGTTCATGTCACTGTGGGCATCCAGCCAGATGCAGCCAATCTGCTTTTTTTCCTTCTTGAAGTGCGCCGCGACCCCGCCGACTGAACCCGCCGCGATGGAATGGTCCCCACCCAGCACCAGCGGCAGCCAGCCTTCCTCGATCGCCTTCTGGACCGCTGTGCCCAGGTCTTTGCACGCATCCGTGATTTCCTCGACGTACTTGGCGCGCTTTTCCCCTACGGGCATCTCTTCCGGCTGTTTTACGGAGATGTTGCCGATGTCTTCCACCTGCACACCCAGTTGCTTGATACGGGCCTGAAGGCCGGCCACCCGAAGCGCGGAAGGGCCCATGTCCACACCGCGGCGGCTGGCACCGAGGTCCATGGGTACACCGATGATGCGAACTTTTTGAGACATAAAGGCTCCGTGATTGGTGACTGGTGAATCCCCACGCCGCGCGCGCGTCAGTCACTAGTTACCAGTCACTAGTCACTTTTCTTTGGTCTAGAAACAGCTGATTGGAACAGAGGCGATGGTACCGCAACTACCCCCGGATTAAGGATATACCCGGTAAATCATCCGTGGGAAGGGAATGACCTCGCGGATGTGCTCTGTGCCGCAGATCCAGGCCACGGTGCGTTCCAGGCCAAGACCGAAGCCGGCATGCGGAACGCTGCCATAACGGCGAAGATCCAGATACCACTGAAAGGATTCCACTGGCAAGTTGTTCTCTTTCAAGCGCTTAACCAGCAGGTCGTACTCGTGGATACGCTGGCTGCCACCGATGATTTCGCCATAGCCTTCGGGAGCCAGCATATCAAAGGAAAGTGCCAAATCGGGACGCTGGGGGTCCGGCTGCATGTAGAACGCTTTGATCGCCGTGGGGTAGTGGTGAACCATCACCGGGCGGTCAAAGCTGCTGGAAATGATGGTTTCCTCGTCGCCCCCAAAGTCGTCGCCAAACTTGGCGGGGTTGCCGTTTTTCTGGAGCACGCTGACTGCTTCCTCGTAGGTGATGCGCGGGAAGGGCGGCTTGATGTTTTCGAGCTTCTTGATGTCGCGCTTCAGGACTTCCAGTTCGCGGGGCTTGTTTTTCACCACGCCTTGGACGATCGCGCTGACGAGCCCTTCGCCGAGGTCCATCATGTCGGGGAGTTCGGCGTAGGCGGCTTCCGGCTCCAGCATCCAGAACTCGGTCAGATGCCGGCGGGTCTTGGATTTTTCCGCTCGGAAGGTTGGGCCGAAGGTGTAGACCTTGCCGAGAGCCATTGCGGTAGCTTCGATGTAGAGCTGGCCGCTCTGCGTGAGATATGCCTTCTGGTCGTCGATGTAGTTCACTTCAAAGAGCGTGCTGGTGCCTTCGCAGGCCGCGGGGGTGAACATCGGCGCGTCGGTGAGCGTGTAACCCTGGGAGTCCATGAATTCGCGGGCGGAACGAATGGCTTCGGCGCGGATGCGAAGAATCGAGGCCTGGCGCGGGGTGCGAATCCAGAGATGCCGCTGATCGAGCAGGAAATCGACGCCATGTTCCTTGAGCTGGATGGGGAAAGGCGTGGCTTCCGAGACTCTCTGGATAATCTGAATTTTGGTGACGCCAATTTCGTAGCCGCCGGGAGCGCGCTGCTCTGCGCGGATCTTGCCGGTGATGATGACGCTGGACTCCTGCGTAAGCCCCTTCAGCGCTTCGAACGCCTCCGGATTTTCCTTCAGCGAGCAGACACCTTGAATAATGCCGGTGCCGTCGCGAAAAATGGGAAACACCAGCTTGCCGGATTCACGAATGTTGTATAGCCAGCCGCGTATGGTGACTTCCTGGCCGTCGTATTTGCCTGCGTTTTCAATCGTGATCGTCGTCATGGTGGGCTTCTCTAGGAAAACTCCAAACAATTAGTTTAGCAGAGAAGCGCAGACGGTTGACGGTAGGAGTGGCAATGGAAAAGCGCTTCGAACCATCAGCCACGCACTGAGGCAACAAATGTGCGAATTGTCCACCTATCCGAAGTATTTCCTCGCCCGCATCGATATCGTCGAAAAAATCCCGAGAAATGCTTGTCGCACCAACCACTGTGCCCGCAATCTGCCCTGTAATGGATGCGATCGTGTCAGTATCGCCGCCTGCGGTGATAGCGCGTGCCAGAACAGCGGAAAGCGGTTCCTCGGTAATGTACTGCGCAAAATTCAGGGCAAGAGGCACGGTGTCTACGACATAGCCGCTTGCCCCAAACCTCGATGCAGCCTCTTCAGGGATCACGTTTGATCGAACAAATTCCTCCATGCGGTCTCGAACAGCGGAATCGGGCAGAGAGTCGACCACCAGAGTCAGAAACCTTTTCTGGCCTGACCACAGCCCGCATGAACGAAGTGAATTGCCAAGACCACCGCCAGCGTACCCACATAGGACTCCTCGTTGTGATGGGTGATTCTGCAAACATCCCGGATGATGGTGCGGTCACGAGCCTTGAGAGGATCTAATACAAAAGCAAGCGGAGCGATCCGCATAGCGGCGCCATTACCTGCTGCGAATTCTCCCCGGTTTCCCGCGAGTGCCCAGTGCACCCCTGCAGATAGATCTCGCATAGCCTTCAGGGTGCTGGCTCCTATCCCCGTTATCCGTCCACGTACGAACCAGTCAAGAAAATGAGCAGCTAGATTTTCAGGATCGACGGCACCCTTCTCTACGCAGGACTCGCAAGTTGCGAGGGTCAACTGTGTATCATCAGAGATCCGATTGCAGTGGAATTTTAAATGGCAGCGGGCCGAGGCGGCCCTCCCATGGTCCACCCCAGGCATCCCCTAGCGCGCCACCAAGGAGGCAGCCCAATACTTGCTCCTCTCTTTTCACCCCATTTCC
>Ga0210402_10000631_pt1 | contig 38783 bp, 37 predicted proteins | sample IncBWC7MmetaG_FD_161055 | JGI IMG/M metagenome (GOLD analysis project Ga0210402, IMG submission 161055) | Forest soil microbial communities from Barre Woods Harvard Forest LTER site, Petersham, Massachusetts, United States - Inc-BW-C-7-M | ecosystem: Environmental > Terrestrial > Soil >...
CAGTGGTTGCGTATCTAGCTGTAAACCCCAATGCCCAGTACATCACCGCGGGTGCAGGTGCATTCGCCAACAGCAGCCGCAATATTCTTGCCACACGTCCCACGAATAACTTCGACCTGGGCATCAACAAGGATCTGAACATCACGGAAGGGATCAAGTTCCGTTTCGGAGCGCAGTTCTCCAATCTGTTGAATCATCCCCAACTCATTCCCAGCAGCTTTCCTGGCGCGGGGCTGGGGGTTAACGACGTGACGGGATTCGGTTCCTCCGGTGCCGGCTTCCAGTCCTATACCAGACCCAGCAACGCTCAGTTCAACAACCCATTTTCGGTATTTGGAAGCAACGCTCGCTCGATTGCGCTGGTTGCCAAGGTTACGTTCTAAGTTTGCGATATGCGTTGGACTTTCAGGAGGCTCGAAAGAGCCTCCTATTTTTTTGCGAGCGCAGAAAGGGTCTGTGTCAACTTTCAGGAGTGGTCGAACGAAAGCAAAGTACGTCCGGTAGAAAGGTTGATGGGCGACAGCAGTGCCGGGCATGGACTCGGTCGTGTAGCGCGGACACTCTTGCCGGCAAGGATAACTTCCACGATATGACGGCTATTGACTCTAAAAATGCTGGAGCCGACGACCAGAGTTGAACTGGTGACCTGCCGATTACGAAGCGAACTGCCTTCACCCGGATACGATTGAATTCAACACGATGGCCCGTCTGACACGGGGTGAAACGGGGCCATTTGGCATCATTCGCCGGTCAAAAGTGGGCCACTTTGTGGGCCACAAATTCGTCGGCGGCGCTTACGGCGCTACTCAGAGGAAGTGGCACCCTGAACCGATTCCCCTGTGAGGCGAGGAAGGTCACGTGGAACCTTGACCCACAATGCGTCATTGTTGCACAGCGGGCAAGGTGGAAAGTTTGCGCCCATCTCAATCTCGCGGGCTACGCAGTCTGGAACACCTTCGAAGAAGCAATTCGCGCAGCGGTATAACGCCCTCTGAGGAACAGCATCATCCGTATTGAACCCGAACGGCTTGGCGTAGTACTCCGCAACAACGTCCTGCAATGCTGTCCGTGCGCGTCCGGTCAAACGCCGTACCAAGTGATCGGTTCGTCTCAGGTACGATACGTGGACGGTGGACACCTGGCTCAAGTCCGCGTAACCCTCGGGCATATCGTCCCCGTCAGGAGGTAGATAGAAGGAAAACGCGTTGTTATTGTCGCGCAAGCACCTAAGACTGATGTCGTCCACGCCCTCGACGGGGTAGACCGGCGCAACTTGAATATGCTTCTTCCAATCGAGATTGCAACTACGACTCAAAATGACCACGCGATAGACACTCGCGGAACCCATGACGAGTTCGCCGTCTTGACGATTCCAAGCCGTGGGGAGACCACCGTCGACGTTCGCGTGAAAGGTGCGCGGAAGTCCACCCCGAGCGTTTTCAAGCGGGCCTTTAGGAAGGGGTCGCAGCAATACCCATCGAACATTTTGCGCTGGAGTGTAAACGATGGGAATGCCGTCGAGAACGTCACCCTGCTCTAGGTTTCTTAAATCAGGGTCACGGTCGTACCATTCGGCGGCAGTGATCGGCATCTATCTACTCAGGAATCAAATATCTCCTGTGCCGGGTGCGTGAATCCTCCGCCCTGGGAAGCTCACGCTCAGGCCGATACGAATACACAGCCATGACGGCGGAATCAAAGTCGGAGTCGCGCAGGACGGACACCGCCTCGATGTAAAACTGGCGTTCAAATTTCCGATCCAACACGGCGGTCTGCTCGGCTGGTTGTGCGCTTGACGGATTGAACGGGAAACTAACTGATCGCGCGGCGCTCATTGGGTTCAACCTTTTCGAATGCGAATTCCTGTTTTACAGCAGAAAAAATCGTTTGCAAATGCTGTTCCAGTTGCATGAAGGCGTGCAGCGGCAACACGATTTTTGCCATTGTCTTGCCGGTCACTTCAACCGGTCCGGGCGCTTCGGCTGCCTGGGCCTGCATTTTCGCGGCAAGCACATTGATGTCAAGGGCGACAAATTCGAATTGCACCTCGGTGCCCGCCCTGGAGATCGCAACGTAATTGCTGAAGAGTGTTGGAACCGACGATTTCGTCGGGTCTTCCGTAAACACCCTCAACTCAATCCGTGGTCGCGAAGTGTCCGACACTAATTCCCTCTCACGCTGAGATGCTTGAAGTGGCTCATGTGAAGGTTATCGGCATTGGCGAATCTGGGAAACGGTACGCCAGTCCAGGGGACCATTACCGAAGTACTCTCCCCTATGGCCCGAAAGGGTACACCCATAACCGGGGCCGGTCAACTGGGGTCGCCTACCTTGCCTACAGGTATGATTCTTTCATGCCGGGGCCGGTTACGTCTCGCGGTAAAAAATTATTGTTGTGTGCCCGACGCCGTCTGCGTTTGCTTCCACAGTCGGTTCAACTTGTGAATGGTGCGCCGAACCAAGGGTGGTTTGCATCCCAATTCGGCAGCGATTTCAACGCTTGATAGTCCCCGCCGGAAATAAGCGTAGACCATCGCGGCCACAAATGCGGGTCCGTTCTTCGCGAACACCATTGACGTATCAATCCCCTCGATTCGATTTTCCAGAATCCTCTGGCGGTCCGGATCATTGCCGGTCTGTTTCAGCGCCGTGTATTCCCGACAGAGTTTGTCCATCGCGCGGTTCCACATGGGCAAATCCGCGACGAGTTTGGCTTGCGCTGTGGTAAGAATCTGCGCTGGTTTTGAACCCTTTCGATAGGTAGGCCGACCGTGGTGCTTGTGTTGGAAGCGATGCCGCGAAAAATCGTAATATTCATCGCCCTGCGTGATCGGTTCGTCGCAGAGTTCGCATTGAATCTCCGCTGCACTCGTTCGCTTCCTCGACCTCACGCACATTGCGTTCCCGTGTATCAGTGTCCGTCGCCAGAAGAACTCCGCCAGCAACCGCTGCAATTGCGCGTCGTTCACCGCCCAGGAAGGTACGGGTAGCGAGCGACCGTTAAATAATCTTCGTTTCCGCACACCCATCCGCGTGTAGTCGTCAAAGCTGATTCGCGTATCGGCGCTGACGGCTGATGGTCTACTTTGAAATTGGTGGTCATCGAAGTGAGGGGTTTGCACAAGATAAGCGGACGGTGTGACGAGCAAGAAAAAATGGGACCGGGTAGGAGCCAGTCCCATTCTTTTTTGCGGGTAGGGTTGGATGGGCCATGAAACCCTCGCGGCCCCTGGGGACCCCGCGTGCCACGATTTCGTTTAAGCCTTCAGTCGCGCGCTGACGATTGGCGCTAGTGCGCCGTCGGTCGGATCGTGCAGGACGGCGTCGACCAATTGCAGGGCGTGATAACGGCACTTGCCGTATTCGATCAAACCCGGCACCTGCAGGAGTCGCCGCATCAAGATGCTTGACGCGTGAACGTAATAGTGGCTGAGGTCGCCGAATACGCAAAAGGAACCCGCTGCCTGGGTACCCAGGGACGCGTTGTACTGCGGCAATGACGGGCACGTATAAACCGGCTTGCCGAGAATTCGCGTCACGCCATCCACGACCGGAAAGAGTGGTCGGTGTTGGTCGTCGACCGCGTTTGCAATCTGTTTTGCGACCGCATCGTTGACCAGCCAACCGCATTTCGCGGATTCACGGTAGATCTTGTTGACGCTGAAGAAAACGTTCGTGAAATCGCCGAGAACAACCTTCCCGGTGTTCGCGGTGGTCACTCCGCTGTCAGCCGCGCCCGTCACGATGCCCTGTGGTGCGCTGCTGCCGTCACCGTTCACAAGATCTTGGCCGGTGCCGCGCGCCAACGCGATGCCGGTGGCACGTCCCATCGCAGCCAACGGATCGCCGTACGCTTCCTCGTCCTCGTCCCATTCCAATGACGCGTCGAACGCAATGCGGTATCCGAATTTGTTCAGCAGTTTCGTGCTCAACGTCGGGATGTTGGCCGCACCTTCCTGAACGTTTTCACCGACCTTCACGGCGGCGACTTCGCTCAGGTCCCATCCAGGCAAACTCAGCGGACGTAACTGGTAGTCCGGTTCCTGAATGACGGTCACGACGCTTGGATCGAGCAGCGGGTCCGTGGCGGCCATGCCTTCGGCGGCCTGCTCGTAGAAACTGGTGGGGACCAGGAAACCACCCTGCGGTCCCTCGGTGTACGTGATGGATTGCGTCCCACCCACGAACGTCGTGGCTCGGGCTTCGCGCTCGACGTTTTCGCCCTGCAAGAATTTCTTGAAGAGGCTCTCGTGCGCGCGTTGCTCGTTGCTGGAGGTGGAAAACTTCGTCGGACGTACGCCGATTTCGCGCGCCATTTCATTCGCAACTTGCTGGCGGACTTCATCACCGCTGAGGCCGGTCTGCCGGATGCTGGAAATTTTGGCCATGATCAGGTCGGCGCGCTTGCGCTGTTCGCCCGTCAGATTACGGAGTGCCAAAAGGTCGCTGGCTTCACACTGCAAATGGAATACTTCGCGGAGGGCTGCTGGGGACATGGACATGTGAAACTCTTTCTGCCGGACGCACCGGCGGGTTTTCTCGGTCGAATCGTCGACCAACGGTTAGAACAAACTCACTTGAGCGAGGCGCATTCGAAGATCTGTGTTCTCCGGTGCAGCGTGCACGACGGCGGGTTTCAAGCCGATCTTGGCGGCGCGGAACTCGCAAATCTTTTCCAGGATGTATGGCGGGCAATGCTCCGGAATCGGAGCCCACTGGCGGGCGCTGTCGCCTTGCGACAACATTCGAACTTCTTCCGTGGAGAATGACATCAGTTTCCTCGATTCAACTCGGCATTGAGGACGGCGGTTTGGGCGCGATCCTCGCGGCGCTGGCGTTTGGCATCAGCCGCGATACGTTGGTTCAGCGCGTCGCGGTCGGCGGCGGCCTGCTTCAGGCCACGTTCCGTCATTTGCTTAATCGCATCGCCAACGACGTTGGCTTCCTGGGGAACTTTGAGTCCTGAAAAATCTGGCCATTTCATACGGTTCTCTCTTTCAGCGATATGTGACGCCAAGCTGCGGCGTGGATTCTGCTTCTTCACGTTCGGTGGTGCCCCAATCGCCCACGAGGAAAACGTTGCGGGGAAGTTGCGCGCCCAATGACCGGGTCGGCAGTTTTTCCGTCGCGGTCGGGGCGCATTCAACGCTCCCACAATGCTCGATGCGATCCGGGGCGCTGTGCGGGAAACGAAGGCCGCATGTTGGACAAAGGAATCCCAACCCGGCAGGTTTGCCGGAGATGGTCGTTGCGTTCCACCAACGTTGGTCGGCGTCACCGGCGAACAATCCAAAGAGACCGCTCACCTGGTTTCACCCTTGCTGGTGCGTGGACGCTGGTCCGCGAACGCGGCAAGGCGAACACTGCGCCTGATAATTTCCGACACCGGAACGCCGGTCTCAATCGAACGCTGCTTGAGGTCGTCGGCGAGTGCCTGGTCGGCGTGGAACGCAATACGAATTTCTTTTTTCATGGCATCAGGTCCGACGGGTGTGACGGGTATGCATGTCAGCGCAACGTTGCACACGAAAAACCCCTTCGTCGAAACTTTCCCATCTGCGTGTGTGTGCGTGTGCACATCGCGCGCTCGTCACCACGATGTCAAATCCAAAAAGAGGGGGGCATATCCCCCATTGAATCAATGACATACAGGCGGCCATTGCATTGGGCTGCATCTCATTGAGAACAATGAACAAGTTGCAGATGATGCGACCGCTGGCGTGCTGATGCGCCCTGGGACGTGTGTGGACATCACCAAAAAGGGGCCAAGAACACATCGAATCGATGCCTGATTGATTCGATTACGTGGGCTTCAGCGGTGCTGGTTTGTGGTGAGTGGGGTTCCGGGCGTCCATGTGTTGCGAGGATTGCTGGTACGTGAACGGGTGTTGGTTGTGTGGGTGTGTGTGCTGGTGGTGCTTCGTTCTCTAGCGCAATTTGGTTAATTGAACGCCTGCACGTCGGTGCCATCCACGTAGACGAGCTTCTTGTCGCCGGGGTTCAACACCACCCCTGTTTGCCCAGCAACCTTCACCGTGATGGTGTAGTCGCCGATGGATGGGTTAATCGAGGCATGTTCCAACCGGTAAAGATGTTTGTTGTCCGGCACCACGACCGTTGCGTCACCAATCATCGTTCCGATGAATTTCAGGCTGAACGCGTGGATGACATCGCCGGGCGTCGGGGTGATCGTACCGCCAGCGGAAACGTCAATCGAAATCTGGTCCGTCATCGCGGTATCGAGGTCGTCGAACGCTGTGTTGGCAGTCGCTTCCTTTTGATTCTGATTCGTCGCGATGTGTGCGATGTCGAGATTGGGTGTGCTGTTGGCCATTGGATTCGTGCTCCACTTTCTGAATTTTTGGGGGAGTGAAGCCAGGGAACGACCGGTGGTCCTCGGCTGGCTTCACCGTGGCTAGTGCCACAATCCCCGGATGCTGTTATGCCTGCGGAAAGTGAATGGCCGAGGTCATCGCCGGACTGAGGGGAAGATTTCCCAGCCTGATCGGCTCGCTCGGCCAAACTTTTTGGTTGGTTCTTGGAATTCCAAGGGCACCCCAACCGGGTGGTGCTGATTCCACTCCAACGCCGCACACGCGCCGACACGTCACTTGGGTTTCCCCGCCCCACGTGCCAGGGCTCCCGTAATCACATTCTCAGACGAATGTGACGGGGCTGCACCAGATGACTAGAACGAACCGCCGTCGATGACGACCGTTTCACCTGGCGACAATAGCGCCGCGATATTGCTGGGCGCGACCGTCGGGTTGTATTGGAGCGAATCGTTGGTTTCGCTGCACATCAGGATTAACTTTTTCGTGCGCTCGTCCGGATTCTGAACATACTCGACTTGGAACAACCGGCCATTGAACACAACCTGCATCGAGGAATTGATGCCGGTCCGATTCGGTGCTGCACCCAGGTTCTTCCACGTGATCCCGGTGCTCGGGTCGCCGTCAGATGTGAACCCACCGACCGTCGCATTCCATGTGGGCGCAACCGCACCGGACGTTCCACCACCGGACTGCGCCTGCTGTAAATTTCCGTTCGAATCTTTTACCAACGCGCCGCCAAGAAAAATCCACAACGATTGCCAACTTGGTGCCGCGCCGATGTATCGGATGACGACCCGGTGCGTGACTTTAGAACTGGTTTGTTGCCCGGAAATAGCCTCATTGCCGGACACCGCGTCGATGCTTGCCCATCGTTGGGCGTAGAGCACAACCGCCGTGTTGTCGACGCCGCCGGTGGAGTCCTGTGTGCGGTCCGTCAACACAATGGCGATGCGGTTCCGCAATTTCCCGGCTTCAATTCGATTAGAAAGTGGTCGCATGTTCAGTTCCTCGTAGCGAAGTGTCGGTCCGCCAGGGCGGAAGCGGCGCGCAATGAATCCAGCATGTCAGCCTTCATGTCTAAGGCAATGGCGGTCGCCAACGCGTTTTCCGCCAGCCAACGGATGTCGGCGGCGAAGGTGGGCTCAAGACGCTTCAATTCCTGCCGTAGTGCTTTTAGCTCGTCGTTCGCAATCTGGCGTCCAAGGTCCTTGACGCGGTTCTTCAGATGACGGAATTCGGCCTTCGTAATCATCGGCTCCGCTTTCGGCGCGCGTGTCTGCGGCCTTGGCCGTTTCGCGTTGAGTTGTACTTGTTTTGACAAATGGAAGTGGTCCCCGCATTCGTAGACGAACAGGTCGACGTTGGTTTTTCCATCGCGTCGCTGCCCCTGGATCGCGGCGCGGGCTTCCCCTGCCGTCGGGTATACGGTTTTTCCGGTTGTGTTGCAGAACATTTTTCCTCCCCTTTCGACCAATCAATTCCAGCCGACAAATCCTCGGTCAGCGTCACGCACGGTGGTAGCCTCATTCGTCAATCCCTTCACCGGGTATGCGATCCAGGCGACCAACGATTCGTTCCCTAGCCGCGTGCTTGACCGCCAGCGAATAGATCTTGTGACCGACCACGTTGGCGGCGATCCCGTGGGAACAATACGCACCACATTTTTCAGACACGATCATTTGGGCCATCATGGCCATGTCGCACAACACAACGTCGTTGCATCGACGGACCGCGATGGGTCCGTTGCCGGTGATCGGAGTGTGCCTTCCGAATCTCTCCGTCGCGATTTTTAGCCAATCGGCCATACTGTTCCCGCCCGGTGTTAGGGTTCGCTTTCCGCATTTGGTTTTGCCTTTGAACGAGAAACCCGCCACACCCACCCGCATTCCTTGGTTGCTTACTTTGGCTTCTACTCCTTGGACCCTTCCAAGATCTAAAAACTCCTTGGACCCTTCAGTGGGTGAATTTTTAACCCATGGAACCCATGGGCGACTTTTTAACCCATGGGTCCATCGGTGCTTTTTTAACCCATGGCTTTCGCTAACCACGCTGCACCCGCGACTCGATGCGCGCCCACAACGTTCCCGGTACGGGTGGTGCCCATTTGCAAAACGTGGTTGCGGTCATCCGCTGGTGGGTCGTTGCATGTCGAACCTGGAATCGCTTGATCCAACCCTTTCTCTTCAATCCCGCTATCGCCAGCTTTATTCCGCATTGGCTCAGTCCGGTTTCACGCAACACGGCACCAAGTCCCACCCATGCTCTTTTCGTCTTGTTGTTCGCGTGGGACAAAAGGCAAATGAACACCTTCAATTCCGCTCCCGTGAACTCCGACAACCTATACCGAACGGCGTATTTAAGCGTGTTCAGCGTGATGCTGCATGCCCGCTCCGCCGCATAGACATCCTGTGTTTCATCCCGCGCCGTCGTGTCGTCCACAATCACTCCTGGGACCGTAAAAAGCCAAAACGCCCCGGTCGTGAAACCGGGGCGTCGTGGTGTCGATTGTCCCTGTCTGGCGAGGCAAGGAAGTTCGTTGAAAATTGGGTGCTACGTCTCGCCAGAGACTTTAACAATCGACACTGTGCGCTTTCGCGCAACCGGTCATTGTGGGCAAGCGGTGTGACGGGTCAGGCTGCTTTTACGACGTTCGAAAAATAATCAAGCAAACGCCGCCCCAGCGTCGAACGGCACAATCGTGCCTCCAAGAATTCCGTCTATCTGATCAAGCACTTCGTGGAGATACGCGGCGGTCAGGTGGTCGTCGGGCTTACACCCGCGAATGGCCGTGACCAAACCTTCCCGAATTAATTTCAGTTCCTCTTCCGTCAGTGTCAAATCGAACGTGGTTGTCGTCGTTTTACTTGCTATTTGCATTTTTTTTTCCCCTGGGCCACGCCATCATCGGCGGGCGCGTTTCTTCTCCGCCGTCCGGGCGAACCATTCCAACACTTCGGAACGACTGAATCTTAGGTACCGACCAATGCGGTGGGCGGGCAACGGATCGCGTGAACGATTGCGACACTTCTCATGGACCCACGACGGGCTGACGCGCAACAACGCCGCGACATCTTCGGGTGTCAGAATTTCGGGTGTGGTGTTGGGGACGACGGGCTTGTTCGCCATTGGGACTCCGATTGGGATTCGGAACCTTTTGGCAACATCCTGATGGATGCGGGGGTCGGTGCCCCTTGCCCGGAATTGTTCGCCCACCGCCGACTGTGAAGATATTAACACGGTAACCCTAGTAACTCAAGCACTTTGTCGCCGCTTCGCTTAGTGACATAGGCGAGTTACACTCTGCCCCATGCAACGGGGATCAATTAGAAAGCGTCGTGGGTCGTGGACGGTCCGATATTGGGTCGAGGAAGTTGGCACCAACGGAACTCGAAAACGGCGTCAGGTATCGACGAAGCTTGTCAGGGTGTCGTCAGAATTCCCCACGGCGGCATCGGTGCAGACGAAGGCTGACGAAATCCTTGCGCCGTACAATCGCGACGAGGTCGCGGCGGAAGGTGCAAGCACGGTACAGGAATTCGGTGAACGGTTCTTCCTGCCATGGGTGGCAACGCGACGCCGCGCCAGCACACACAAGTTCTACCGGGACCTGATGACCAACCACATCACGCCTGGCGTCGGGGACATCCGACTTCGTGATTTCAAAACCCTGCACGCCCAACGTTTGCTCGATTCAACGGACCTTTCTCACCAATCTCTCTGTCGCATTAAGACCGGCATGTCGGCGTTGTTCGGCTACGCGATCCGCCTGGGCTTCATCGACAAGAAGGCAAATCCAATTCGCGAAACGATAGTCGAGGGAACTCGATCCTCATTCAATGGCCACGCGTACACGTTGGCGGAAGTGAAATGGATGCTGGAGCGACTGCCTGAACCGGCGCGCACGGTGGTTGGCGTCGCGGCGTATTCCGGTTTACGGTTGGCGGAGATTCGCGGCCTGCGTTGGGAGGATTACGACGGGAAGTTCATCCATGTGCACCGGTCGCTCTGGCGTCGGCACGTATCCGACACCAAGACTTCACATTCCGAAGCCAGCGTCCCGGTCGCGCCCGCGTTGAAGAAGATGCTCGATGATCACAAGCGGCGCAGCGTCGGTGAGTGGATATTCACGGGGCCGAAGAAGAAGTTCTCGCTCAACCTCGACAATCTTGCGCGCCGCGACATCCTCCCGGTGGTCGCCGACCGTTGGCACGGGTGGCACGCGTTCCGCCGTGGATTGGGAACCATCCTGTTCGACCTCGGCGTCCCTGCCGAATCCGCAAAAATAATCCTGCGGCACAGCGCCGTCGCCGTCACGCAGAAGCATTACATCAAGCTTCAGGCCGCGAAAGAGGGTGTGGCGGCCATGGACAAACTCCAAAAAGCCATCCAGAAAAGTGGGCCAAAGGTGGGCCACCGCAAGTCCTCAAAATCCCGATGATGTGCGTTGGAGCCGCATGGACAGCGGAGAAGAAATGGAGCCGACGACCAGAGTTGAACTGGTGACCTGCCGATTACGAATCGGCTGCTCTACCAACTGAGCTACGTCGGCCTTTAGTTAGTTTATCAAATCAGATGCCAGATGCCGGACTGGCTAATTGTCAAAGATTTCGACCCAGAGTGACTGATCGGCTTTGAGGCAACCGAATTCCAGCCAGCGTGGGACGTTTGAGCCGTCGGCGTAGATCGGGCGTGAGAAGCAGAGTGTGCCGGGTTGCTCGTAGCAGTAGTTCTCCATTTGACGATAAATCTTCCCCTGGGCTGACCATCCTCGATTCAGCCGGCGCTCCTGCGAGAAGACGTTGACGTCGAGTCCGCCGCCGATGCAGTGCGCCATGAAATGTCCTTTGTCTCGCTCGCCTCCGAGGAACTCTTCAGTTGGTTCGGCCCAACCCCGCATGCGGCTCGGGTCACGGGCTGCGTCCGCGCGCGAAGATGTCCCGATGACCGCTACCACCCGGTCGGCAATGGTCTGGTTATAGGGAATCTCGCCGGAGGCTTCCAACTGCGAGTAGAGATCGCAGATGTATTCGAACGTACGGAACCGGAAACGCACAAGATTGGCGTCATGCGCAACGGTTCTCAGGTAGGCATCTCGCCAAATCAACGGAAGTTGTTCGTGCAGAAATGCGGCCGGGCTGGCTGCGCTTTGCGCTATCGCGGAAGGCAGCAGGGCCTCGTAATCGACTGCGCATTGCGACGGGGGCATGCAGGGTGATGTCACAGGAGATCGCAACCCGCTAAAATCTTCGTTCAACGGCCCATTCTTTCACCTCTTCGGACACAGCGAAGTGAAGTGTAGGATCCTGCTCAAAGCGATCACCGAGTGTATAGGCATTGATTTCGAGGGGAATGGCCTCGTAGCAGCCGCCTTTCAGGAATCCCTGCACGTAGAGTTCGGAGAAGCGGTCAACGCCGAGTTGCCGGTATTGCTCGACGTGGACGAGTTCGTGAAACAACAATCCACTGGTGAACGGGACGTGGGAGACAACCACATCCGAGAACGTAATGGCCTCCATCGTGGATTGGTCGGGCAAATTCTTGATCCCCAAGCCCTTCAGAGCCGGATAGAAATCGGGGTTGCCGATGCGCTCCCTGTGCAGGACCAGCAGGCGTGTGCTCTCCAGCAGTTGCGGCGAGAAAAATCCGTTCATCGCAGCTCGTTGTGCTACAGATAACGAGATCGCGCGGAGCCCGTATTTCTCGCGCTGGGTTGTGATGTATTGGGCTACGAGGCCCGAAACTTGGGCGATCTGGTCCGAAGTGAGCGGTGGGCCTGGCATTCTGCTTGGCTGTTTCATATCGGCAGATGAACGAAATCAACCGCGGGGTGCACACAGAAACCCCGCAAGACCGGAACCTCATGATTTGTGACTCCGTCTACGCCACCTTGGCCAACTCCTGGTATTCGTCGTCGGACTGCGTGGGCAGCAGCACCCAGAGTGTGTAGACGCCGAGGGCTGTGCCGAGCGGAACATGGAAGAGCGCAAAAAAGCCGACGACAAGGATCACTACGCGTGCCCACGGCTCTCGCCGCAACAGTCCCCATCCCGCGCTGAGACCCGCGCCAGCCACCAGGGCAACCAGTCCGCCGCCAAACGTCAACAAGGGGCGCAGCCAGGGAGGCCCCTGGGGGGCGGTGAACACGCCGCCGAACACGGTTTGTGCAACGATCACGGCCGCCACGCCGGCGAACATCAGCAGTGAGGAATACGCCATCCACAGAATGGCCACCAGTCGGACGTGATCCTGCACCCGATTCCGACGGTACGACGCGGGGCCTAACACCGGTTTGCCGCAACGCGCGCAGTTTGACTGCGCCGGCTGCAATTGCATCCCACACTGATCGCAGAACATAAGTTAATTCCTCACGTGATGATACGCGGTGAACTGTTTTGTAGTTCCCAGTTCCCAGTTCGCAGCTCTCAGCTCCAAGCTCTCAGTACAACACGTCTCTCGGTACATCGGTCTACGCCGTGCTTGCGGTTTTGCTGAGAGCTGAGAGCTTGCCAATCTTGCCCGAGCTCTCGATCCCAAAACGAAAAGGCCACCCGGCAACGTGGGCGGCCTCTTCTTCAAGGGAGAATAGTTCCAACGGAGGTTTAAGCCATCAGAACTTTCTGCCGAAATCTTATGAGCCTTAAAAGGGGGGTGTCAAGCAAAATTTATGATTTAAATATCTTTCTTTTCAATCACTTACGCAATATGTCCACAAGTCGCCAAACGGGATCAAAATGTGAGGAAAGCGGCGTTTTCTGTCGTTAAGAACATTCGATTGAGCGACTTACCGTCTGCGGGAGGCCTGCTCCAGGGTGTCACCAAGGTGCAGCGAGATCAATTCCCGGTCTTCGGGGCGGTCGAAGACGCGGTCGGGGAAAAGACGCTTCATGACGATGCGGAAGCCTCCAAAAGCGAGTCCCGCGACCAGCGACACGCCCACCACAATGCCGCATAGCACGATGATGTTGAAGAGCAGATTGGCCAGGTTGTCTTTTTTCGAAACGTACGTGTTTTCATTCCACGTAACGTCGGCTTCGTAGCTCACCGAGCCGAGGAGAGACTTTGCTTCACTGATTGCGAGCGGGCCAGCAGCGATCACAATGATCGGTCCCGTGCGCTTATCAAAAAATGGGGCCACGTCGAGAATCGAAGGCTTGCCTGCTTCGGGCTGCGCGGTGGGCTGGTGGACGGCATCGATCTCCCGCAATTTTTCAGCGGCGATTTGGGGGTTCGGATACTCAATCAGCATCAACGTGGCGTCGCCCAATTTCGCTGGATGCGTAGCGATCACGACTTCGGCGCTTTTCGTGAAATCCACCAGCGATGCGGGCAATGGCGAACGGGCGTGATCGAGCGCGACCGGGCCCAGGATGTACTTCGCATTTTTAGCGTCCGCCTGTTTGGGAATGTAGTTGGGCAGAGGTGGCAGATTGCGCGCATTCCCAACAGGCGCGGGCAAATCGCCCGCGAGTTCGCGAAGTTCGGCGGCTGACATGATGGTGAGCCGGTCGAAAACGGCGTCGATCAAAATGTTGCCCTGGTAGAAAAGAACTCGATTGCCCATCGACGATGCCTGTCCGCCAATGGTTTCGTCCCGCATGACGGGGGTTTTGTAGTACGTGAATGCCCCGTACGCGCCGGTGGCGTCGGCGAAGACAGCGGCTTTGATGGCGAGCTTGCGGCCGTCATCTCGCGTGTAAGTAGCTTTCTCCAGACGCTGGAAACCATACTCGCGAAGGACCGGCGCGTTGGTTTCGTCGGCGAAGGAGGGATCTGCGCTCTTCTCCGCAGGTGCGCGAAGTTGCCATCCCGCGAATTGAGGAGGCAGAACAGGAGATGCCGCAGGCACGTCGGCAGCCAGGGTGCCGGCGCCGACGAAAAGCACCAGTAAAAAGGCGAGTGGACGAATGTTCATCATTCCGCGAGAAAGCGCAAAGTTCCTGTCTGCTTAGACTACCGGGACGCGCGGAAAGTTTCCACCGGGTCGGCCCCGGTGGGATGTTCACTGCGAGGTTTCGGTGAAAGTCGCTATCGGATGCCCGAGCCCAAACGGGCCTTCGGCAATCACATGCACTGTTGCTGCGGTGCCGGGTAACGTCAGCGTGACTGCGGCTTTGCCCGAGAAATCGGTAGTGACCAGGCGGTTCGACAGAGTTCCCGCATCGGTTGTGAAGAACACCGTCGCACCGGACGCAGTTCCGCCAGACTGGCCCGGTTGCAACGTCACCGAGAGGTTAAGCGTTGTGCCATGCGTGCCGCTCTGATTGTCGCCCGTCTTACTGAAGGTTGCGGCCGGGTTGCCGACGAGGATCCATCCGCTCTGCTGTTGGGCCACGCCAGAATTGTCTGTCCCCGGGACGGTGAAGTGGTAGAAGCCGGCCTTGCTCCCTCCCGTCACGGTGATGGCTCCGTTCTGGGTGGAGGTCACTGCTCCCTGCGTCACGGCCAGCGCGATTCCCGCGTCAGCCTGAGGAGCGCCCAGCGTGACTGTTCCAGATCCCGAAACAATTTTTGGCGCGAGGGCTACTCTTCCGTTGGCGGGAACCATGATCGTGTCCGGATTCAGATCCCATTCCGCGGCTGGGATTTGCGGCATCGATCCGGCGATCACGAAGAGAGTGGCAGAGTAGGGCGGAAGGGACAGGCTCAAAGTCCAGGCCTGCGGGCCCGAGGCTACGATGATTGCCGGATTCTTTTTCGACAGTGTGTAACTCGTGACCTGCGAGGGATTGAATCCGTTGAGCGCAACCTGAACGGTCACCGCGCCCCCGGGCTTCTTGTTGATCATCATCAAGGTCAGTGTCTTGCCTGTGGGATCGACGGCGGCATAGCTGCTGAACAGATTCGGCGCCGCGTCATTGCTTGCGGATACGGACGTGGTCGCGAAGCCGTGGTGCTGGCCGTCATAGTTTCGATAGAGCTTGATGGCCTGATAGTTCGGATTGGCAGGATCGGGCGCGACCCAGCGCGATGCCAGGTAAACCCGCTCGCGTCCCAGAATGCCGTAAGCGTCGGCATCCCCAAGGGCGGTGGAGAAGTCCGATCCGCCGGCGATCTCGGCGCTCCACTCGGTCATGGCGAGAGGCGTGCCGGGATAGATCGTGTTGGCCAGCGCCCGCATGCGCGGAATGCGGAAGGGGATCGTTTTATTGGGCTGAATCTGCGTGGCCCACGGTTGATTGATGGACCCTGACTCGCTTACGTATTTCGGATCCCAATAGTCGCGATAGATGCGGGTTGCCAGCGCACGTTTTCTTGCGAGAGTGAATCCCGACGTGTCGGGCGTGTCCGGATATGCGTGGATGTCAAAAAGATCGACGGACCGAGCGCCGGCAATCTTGTCCTGCCAGTAGACTTCGTTCAGCCACCAGGGCAACAGATCGTTACCGGCGTGGGCGGCCTTGTCGTCGTTGTTGGCGCCATTCCAGTAAAACCACCAGCAACAACTCACCGGGCCGAGACGGATGGCGGCCGGATCCCACGTCTTGAGCGCGCGCGATTCTGCAATGAACTTGTCGCGCATCTCGTTGTACGCAGCGGGCTGGGGATGAACGTCGCGGTGCGTGCCGCTCCAGATGTCGATCTCGTTGTCCATGTCATAGAAATGCGGGGCGCTTCCAAAAGCCGCTGCCAGAGCAGCCGTCCACTGATTGCGATAGAGAGTGCTGACGGGGTCGCCATTCTGCGGTGCATCTTTAAGTGGAAAGTTGGCGTCGTTGGGATCGTTGCCCGTGATGGGAGTGGTGCAGTCTGGTTTAAGTCCGTTGCCATCGTCGGAGTTGTAGGGGTTGATCCCGCACTGGGCTCCATACTTAGCGATTCCGAAACTGTATGCGCTGCCGTCGCTTACGTTTTTCGCAACCCAGTCGAGCATCACCATGGTCATCAGGGGATTGCTGCCAGCAGCTTTCACGTCCTGAATGAATTTGGCGGAATCGGCGTCTCCGATTTCTGTGTAACCGAAGTCGGCGTAATACCAGTCATTGGCGGCGTTGTAGGTACCCGCCTTCCAGTTGTACCGAGAAGTCGCATTGCCGCCCCAGCGGACGACCGTAATTCCGCTGTCGCTGACAGTGCCTGCGTCCTTGGGGTAGGCGCCGCCATAAACGTACGGACTGATCGGATGCCGGTTGCTGAGGGCGTCGACGGTAACGTGAACCACTGTCGCAGCCGGCTCTGGCGCCGAGGCGGCGACCATTTGTTGCGAGGTTGCTTGGGCCGCCTGCGATTGAGCGGCAGAGGGTTTTTCCGCTGAAACGGCCGACGTTGATCCGGAGCCCAACAGGTTGCCCGTCAGCGCGAGTGCAAGAATTGTGGCCGGGATTCCGTAACGACAGGGAGTGCTCATGGGGAGGGACCTCAGTTGCGAGCTATCTTATGCGAATCATCTTAAACTGCTGGCGGGGTGCGGAGAAGGACGCAGAGGTACATCCGCGCACGGAGGCAGGCTCGAGTTCTGGATTGTCCATGAGGACAGTGGAAGAGCGAGAATTTACTTCTTCACGAGGCTGCTATGGCTGGCTACACAGAGCCATTTTCCGCCCTGCGAGACCCAGGTGTCGGTAAAGCGACCGAAGTGCTCGTAGGGTTTGCTGCCATACATTCCCTTGGTGTGGTAGTTGCCGGTCACCACCGCCGTGCTCGCGTACATCTCAACCTCGACGTTCTGAATGTTCATCAGGCTGGGCTTGAACTGGGGGTCGGCGAAATCGGCGAGAAATTTTCCCCGGTCGCTGACCTCACCGTCATATTCAGTGTTCACGAAGCGGTCGCCGATCATGCTCGCGACGGCAGTCGCATCACGGCTGACCTGTGCCTCGTTCCACATTCGTTCGAGCGCGATCAGGTTGGTGGCTTCGGCGGTGTAGGACGCTGGCTTTGGAGTCTGCGCGTATCCACAGACTACGGCGAACACAAAAAGGCAGAAAAATGTTTGCTTGATCATGGTGCTCCGGCCTCGGCGTGCGCCGTCGGCTAATCTGTCAGGCGAACGTGTTCAAGAGTCATTCTGGGGTACCGTGGAGTTGGCCGCAAATTACCAATGTCACGGCCCATAAGGCCTACGGAAAAACCTAACGCTGACGAGACGGCTCACCTCGGCGCTGAAGCGATAACTCATAGAAACGATTTAGCGGCACGCATGAATTCGTGCCCTCCCAGAAACCAGAACGGAGAACCGAGAACTGAGAACGCCTTTACGGCCCTTCGTTTTTCAGCCCTTTGCTGGCAACCTTCACGCCGCTGAGGCCGCCGGCGTATTTGGAAACGCCCTGATAGAGCGACTCGGCGATGCGCTGGCGATGTTCGGCGGTTTGCAGTTTGCGCTCGTCGGCGGGGTTGGAGACGAACGAAATCTCAGCCAGGATGGAAGGCATGTTGGCGCCGATCAGGACGATAAAGGGCGCTTTCTTGATGCCGCGATTGCGGACGCCGGCGGTGCGCAGCGAGAGTCCTCCGTAGAGCGACTCCTGCACGTTGCTGGCAAACTCGCGGGACTCTTCGATCTTCTCTTTCAATGCGATCTTCTTCACCAGGTCCTGCAACTCGTAGATGGATTTCTCCGAGACGGCGTTTTCGCGGGCGGCTACTTCGAGCGCTTCCGGAGACGACGTGAAATTCAGGTAGTAGGTTTCCACACCGCGCGCATCGGAATCGTGACTGGAGTTGGCATGGACAGAAATAAACAGGTCGGCGCGCTCGCGATTGGCGATGGCCGTGCGAGTTTCGAGCGGGATGAAAGTATCGTCCTGGCGGGTGTAGACAACTTCCGCGCCCAAGCGAGTCTCGAGCAGACGACCGAGGCGCTTGGCGACGTCGAGCACCAGGTCTTTCTCGAGCAGCCCGTTAGGACCGATGGTGCCGGTGTCGTGGCCGCCATGGCCCGGGTCGATCACGATCTTGCCAATCTTCAGGCCTAGTGCCCGGATCAGCGAACGGTCTCCCGAGGCCGTCGGGCGGGCTTCGCGAATCTGGAGATCAGCCGTGTCGGCGGCAGCGGTGGAATGAGATTTTTTCTTGCGGGCGGTCCGCGCATCCGGCTTCGGAGAACCTGCCGCGTCCTGGGCGGCGATAGCGGCGCGTTGGGCGGGGGGCACTTCGGGACGTAGCTTATCCGGTTGCAGCGTGGCCACGGTTGTCGGCGCCTGATCCTCGGCTTCTACGATTGTCTTCGGAATCTTGCGGTTCGAACCGGGTACGGGAACAGTGGTCTTTACGACTCCAATGCCGGACGCGGGTTCGCCATTGCTCGAAGCCGTAGGCGGCGCATCCGGATGCTGGACTGCTGCCACGTCCTTGACAGATTCGGCTTTCGAAAATTGCACCTTCGCACGCGCCGGCTTTTGCGATGGGGCGTCGGCATGCTTGGTCTCGGCAGGGCGCTCAGTCTTGCGATCGACATTTTCATCGTCGTCATTGGCACTATCATTGCCATCATTGGCCGAACTATCGGCATTTGCCTGCGTCGTCGCGCCGGTAGAGGGATTCGTATCTGCTGGAGGGTTCGCCTTCGCCAGCAGCGTCGCCCGGCTTTGCTTGCCGTGAACGTCAATGATCAGGCGGTAGGGATTTGGAAGCAGGAAAGCGTTGTAGCTGGCTAGTTCGTCGACTTCGAGTACGACCCGAGTGCGGCCGGGCTGAAATTCCGCGACGCGAATCTTCTTCAGAAAACCGTCGTCGACGTCGAATGTCTTACCGACCAAAGTGGACGCGAGCTTGGTATCACGCAGGTCGAAAAAGATGCGGTCGGGATGAGAAATGCGCTGGGAATCGAACTTGACGTCCTGTTCGACATCGATGGCGACGCGTGTGTAGTCGGGCGCAGACCAATGACGCACTCCGGTCACACGCGGCAGCGCGCTACGGCGGGAAGCAACATTCGCGCCAGCGTTCCCGGAAGATTCGGCGCTGGCATCCTTGCCGCTAAGCCGCGATTTTGCAGTTGGCTTGCGGGCTGCCTGATCGGCGGCTTCGGCCGCCTCGGCGTCGGCGTCGAGTTCCTTTAACGCGGAGCGGGCGTCATCGGCGAGATGGTTGCGCGGATAACGGTGGAGAAAGTCTTCGAATGTGGCACGTGCTTCTTCCGGATCGTTCAGGTCGTCCTTGTAGACCTCGCCAATTGTGAAGAGGGCATCAAAGCGATACTTGCTGCCGGGGTATTCCTTGCGCAGGAATCGATACTGCTCGACCGCGGCGCGCAGAGTCTTATTGTCGTCGAACTGGCGGCCCATCTCGACCATCAATTCCGCGGTCGCGACTACGCTGGGATCGGCCTTGGAGGAAGAAGGCGCTCCAAAATACACGCTGCGGTAAGCGTTAATCGCATGCTGATATTCGCGGCGGGAACGTTCGTCGACGGGACGGCCATTGAGGGCTTCGCGCATGCGCTCGGCGGAGGCAAAGTGCTGGCGGGCCCAGGCGTCATTGTGGCGGATTCGGGCAGAAGCGGTCGCGGCCGGCATCAGCACCAGCAGGACGGCGGCAGTCAGCTGCAAAGCGCGGTGCCTTCTGACTTGGCCTCGGACTAGGGTCGTAGAAGCCTGGGTATTCAAATTACTGACTCAATCTGATTGCGGTGCGACGTCCCGCGTACGGGAAGCCGCGAGTTTATTCCGTGTTGCTGATGTACAGCACACCGCGTGCGTCGCGCTGTACCCGTACCGGGTCATGTACGGGATTTCCGATAATGAATGAGCCGTCAGCGCCGCCGTAGTACAGATTCGTGATCCGGCGCACATAGTTTCGCGTCTCGGCAAAGCGCGGAACTCCGGCGCTCCTGGCCACGGCTGCCGAACCGGCGTTATACGCCGCCAGGCTCAACTGCACGTTTCCGCCGTAACTCTCCAACAGTCTCTTTAGATGCCGAACACCGGCATCGACGTTCTGGTTAGGATCGAACGGATTCGTGACGTTGAGCGACCGGGCCGTTCCGGGCATAAGCTGCATCAGGCCCATGGCGCCCTTGCGGGAAACGGCGTTCGGGTTGTAGTTCGACTCCACCTTCACAACCGAGCGGACAAGATTGGCATCTACATTGTGCCGCGAAGCTGCTTGGACGATGGCGGCGTCAATCTCCTGCTCCGTAAAAACCCGAGTGTTCCGGAGAAGACGCGTGCTCCCATCCAGATAATGGTTCACTTCAGTTGCCGCGGAACGGGCAGCTCGAATTGCGGCGCCGCTGGTTGGTACCGGCTTCCAGCGATGCTCGGTCGAACTCCAGTAGGAAAGTCCAGCCGGCTGAGACATATCCGCGGCCGGGGCGGACTTGGACGAGCCCTCGTCATTCACGTAAATCTTGCGGCCGAACTCGTCGGTGGTGGTGGCGATGGGAACACTTCTGCCAGCCGATTCGGCCCATGCCGAGGTGGCGGAGAAAAGGGCGGCCGCGGCTACCGTGGTGGCTATCAGGGCGATTTGTATGCGACTTCGCATATAGGTATATGGCTCGGCCAAAAGACACACTCGCGCCTTCGGCCCTTCCCCTACCTTCAACCTGACGGAGAACCCAGAACCAGAGTGAAACGATTATAGGGCGCGGGATGGGGATCGGCAAACTGTCTGAAGGGCGTAGAACCACTGGAGTAATCTAGGTAAGTTACTGAAAGTATTTGATTTGTTTCAATGAGTTACCAATGGAAATCGGAGGACCGGCGACCGCAGCGAGGCCCTGGATGCCGGCGCCTTCACCAACCAGAATCTGGTTCGGGGGCACGTCTCTCTTCGACCCGGATTTGTGATCCCAGATGTAAGGTGCCAAGATGTGATTCCGAGGTCCGCTTGAATTCCAAAGCTCTGCGCGAGCTGTTTGAACAGGTTCGAAATGGCAAGTTGTCCGCCGACGAGGCGGTCGAACGCCTTCGCCACTTTCCTTTTGAAGACTTGGGATTCGCCAAGGTCGACCATCACCGGGCGCTCCGCCAGGGGATGCCCGAGGTCATCTTCAGTCAGGGGAAGACTCCGCGGCAGGTCGCTCAGATATTCGAACGACTGGCCGGGCATGGCGGCAATGTGCTGGCCACACGGGCGAACGAAGAGCAATTTGCAGCGGTCGCAGCGGTCGTGAAGAAGGCGGAGTATCGATCCCTGGCACGGGCGATCGTCCTGCAACGGGATCCCAAGCGGTACGGCAAGGGCGTGATTGCGGTGGTATCGGCGGGGACGAGCGATATCCCGGTGGCGGAAGAAGCTGTCGTCACGGCGGAGATGATGGGGAATACAGTCCAGCATATTTATGACGTCGGAGTGGCGGGCATTCACCGACTGCTGGCGCACCGGTCGGAGCTGTCGAAGGCGCGGGTGATCGTTGTATGCGCGGGGATGGAAGGCGCATTGCCCAGCGTGGTCGGGGGTCTGGTTGGCGTTCCGGTGGTCGCAGTTCCCACCAGCGTGGGTTACGGCGCCGCTTTTAAGGGACTGGCCGCGCTGCTTGGCATGATGAACTCGTGCGCCTCGAATGTCAGCGTGGTGAATATCGACAACGGGTTTGGCGCTGGATATGTAGCGTCGCTCATTAACCGGAAGTGATACGCATTACTTCGGCAGGCGCAACTTCTTCCAGCGGGCTTTCTGGGCTTCGGCGATGCGCTTGCGTCCGGCGGCGGAAATGTTGTCGGCGCGCCGACGCTCACGGCGGCTCAGCCGTTCCAGTGCCTGGACGGCATGGTGCAATCGTTCCACCGAGTCGCGGGCCTCCTTGAGTTGAGTTCGCAGGATCCCAAGTACGTCAAGTTTCGGCATGAGTTTCCGTACCGGTCTTCGACCTGGGCTCAGTTTAATGCAATCGGCGAAGGGCTGTCCCAACCTTGTGGTGTGCGGCAAAGAAGTCAAAGGCTTTCACCACGGAGGACACGGGGGAACACGGAGGAAACCCTTAGTCTGTTTGACGCACCTTGGATTTGTTTCGATCGGTGCTTGAAATTCGTCAGCGAATCTTTCCTTGAGATAATCAAATCTCCCAATGCTCACTTCCAGCGACCCACGCCTTGCGGGACGGCTCGCGTTCCGCCATCGCGATTTCGTCTGGTATATGGCGGCGCGATTTTTTCTGGTCGTATCGCTCGAAATGCAATCGGTCGCGGTGGCCTGGCAGGTTTATGAAATCACGCATCGCGCCCTGGACCTGGGATATGTCGGGCTCGCGCAATTTCTTCCGGGGATTGTGCTCTTTCTGTTCGGCGGACATGCCGCTGACCTGTACGACCGCCGCAAGTTGCTGATGTGGTGCTATGGCGGATTCGGCCTGTGTTCCGCCTTGTTGTTGCTGATCAGCTGGAGAGCACCCCATTCTGTTCATCTGATTTACGCGGTGCTGGTGCTATCGGGATCGGTTCGTTCGTTCAACTGGCCGGCGAGCCGCGCGATTCTTCCCCTGCTTGTGCCGGAAGAAGACTTCGCGAACGCCGTCGCGTGGAATTCGAGCGTGTTTCAGATCGCCACCATTGCCGGCCCCGCCATCGGCGGCATTGCCTACGCCGTTTTCCGGGGACCCCTCGCGGTGTACGCCATGGGAGTTGCGGTCTCGGCTCTGGCCTGGTCGATGACGTTGCGAATCAGGATTCGCCTGGCGGCGCGTCCGAAAGAGCCTGTGAGCCTGCGAACCGTGCTGGCGGGATTTCATTTTATTTGGAAAAAGAAAGTTATTCTCGGTTCCATTTCTCTCGACATGTTTGCGGTGCTGCTCGGGGGCGCGGTCGCGCTCTTGCCGGTGTACGCGCGGGAAATCCTGCACACTGGGCCGTGGGGACTGGGGCTGTTGCGGAGCGCTCCGGGCATTGGCGCAGCGGTGATGGCAATTGCAGTCGCGCACCGGCCGATTCAAAGGCGGGCGGGCCTTTCCATGCTTTTGTGCGTGGCTGGGTTCGGCGTTTTCACCATCGCGTTTGGACTGTCGCGCAGCCTGATCCTGTCACTGGTCGCGCTTTTCCTTTGCGGGGCAAGCGACATGGTGAGCGTGATCATCCGCGGCACACTGGTACAGATTGCCACTCCTGACGAAATGCGGGGCCGTGTGAACGCCGTGGATATGCTTTTCATCGGTGTGTCAAACGAGCTGGGCGAGTTTGAATCGGGATTCACCGCGCACTTGTTTGGTACGGTGCCGGCGGTAGTGATCGGGGGGATCGGGACGCTGGTCGTGATCGGAATCTGGGCCTGGCTGTTTCCAGAGTTACGGAACGCGGATCAGTTGACGGTGGCGGAGTTGACGGCCGAAGTAAGGTAGTGCCATCCACATTCATGCTTCTGTTCATACTGCTACAATTTTTGGTTACTCATACTTCTGAGCCGTGGTCCGCCGCGTCTCTACCAGAAGGTTCTTCATGCCGGAAACATTGCAGCTCGCGACGCCAGCCCCGCTCACCACTCTCAGCGACGATGAAATTTTGTTTCGCGACAATGTGCGCCAGTTTTCCGAGGACAAGATTCGTCCCCTGGCCAAAGAAATGGACGAGAAGACTGTGTTCGACCACGCGCTTCTCGATCAGTTTTTCCAGCTTGGCCTGATGGGGATCGAAATCCCGGAGCAGTACGGCGGCGCTGGTGGAACCTTCTTCGAAGCCATCCTTGCAGTTGAAGAATTTTCGCGCGTGGATGCTTCCGCCGGAGTGATTGTCGATGTACAGAACACGCTGGTCGCCAACGCCATCCTGCGGTGGGCCAATGACGAGCAGAAGAAACGCTATCTGCCAAAGATGGCGGCCGACACGCTCGGGGCTTACGCGTTGAGCGAGGCGGGGTCGGGATCGGACGCATTCGCGCTGCAAACCAGGGCGGAACTGAGGGGTAACGACTTCGTCCTGAACGGACGCAAGCTCTGGATCACGAACGGCAAAGAGGCCGGACTGTTCATCCTGTTTGCCACGGTCGATCCGTCGAAGGGCTACAAGGGGATCACGGCGTTTCTGATCGAAAAGAGTTTCCCGGGATTCACGGTCGGCAAGAAAGAAGACAAGCTGGGGATTCGCGCGTCGTCGACATGCGAGTTGATTCTGGAAGATTGCCGTGTGCCGAAGGAAAACGTGCTCGGCGAAGTGGGCAAGGGATACAAAATCGCGATTGAAACGCTGAATGAGGGGCGTATCGGCATCGGCGCGCAGATGCTGGGCGTAGCGCGAGGAGCGTGGGAGTCTGCCTCGAAGTACGCGCAGGAACGCAAGCAGTTCGGGAAAGCTATCTCGGAATTCCAAGGCATCCAGTTTCAGATTGCGCAGATGGCCACCGAAATCGAAGCGGCGCGATTGATGGTCTATAACGCCGCGCGTTTGAAAGACGCGGGCTTCGACTTCGTAAAAGAAGCCGCGATGGCAAAGCTGTTCGCATCGCAGGTCGCGGAGCACGTGACGTCGCTGGCGGTCGAAATCTATGGCGGATATGGATTCACCAAGGATTATCCGGTGGAGAAATACTGGCGCGATGCCAAGATCGGAAAGATCTACGAAGGCACTTCCAATATGCAACTGGCGACGATCGCCAAGATGGTGATGGGCAAATAGGTCTCACTGGTCGCGCGATTGGCAGGCGAAGATTGGCCCCGAACATTGGGGGAGTTCATCCAGGAAGGTTTTGCTCGTGGCAAAAGAACCAGCCGTCGAGTTGCTTTTGATCGAGGGACGTGAGGTTCGGGTCACGAACCCGGACAAACCTTATTTTTCCAAGCAGACCAAACTTTCCAAGCTCGACATCGTGCGCTACTACCTGTCCGTGGCGCCGGGCGCTCTGGGTGGAATCCGGGATCGTCCGATCGTTCTCAAGCGCTTCGTTGACGGCGCGGAAGGCGAGGCGTTTTATCAGAAGCGCGCACCGACCGAGCGGCCCGCGTGGCTGCGAACTACGACTTTATCGTTTCCTTCCGGCCGCACTGCCGAGGAACTTGTGATCGATGACGCGTCCGGACTCGCCTGGATTGTCAACCTGGGCTGCATCGAACTGCACCCGCATCCCGTGCGTTCCAGTGATCTCGACCATCCGGACGAGTTGAGGATCGATCTTGACCCAGTTCCCGGCGTGAGTTGGGCGGATGTCCGCAGCGTCGCACTGGAAGTACAGGCGTTCCTGGACGAGATGGGACTCATCGGCTGGCCCAAGACCAGCGGATCACGCGGTATGCATGTGAATGTGCGAACTCAGCCGCGTTGGACTTTTACCGAGGTCCGCCGTGCCGCGATCGCACTCTCGCGCGCTATCGAACGTCGCGCTCCGGCGCTGGCCAGTTCGAAATGGTGGAAGGAAGAGCGTCACGGCGTATTCCTCGACTACAACCAGAATGCGAAGGATCGAACGACGTGCTCCGCATATTCCGTCCGTCCGCTGCCGGATGCGCGAGTGTCGGCGCCGCTCCACTGGCACGAGGTCTCCGATTGCGAACCCACCGACTTTACCGTACTGACGATTCCAAAACGTTTCGCGGAGCTTGGCGATCCGCACGCCGGAATCGACTCCACACCCGGTTCACTTGAAAAATTGCTTGAATTGGCGGCCCGTGACGAGGCCGCTGGTTTGGGCGACGCCCCCTGGCCTCCGCACTTTCGCAAGGTGGAGGGCGAAGCGCCGCGCGTTGCCCCTTCGCGTGCCCGTTCCGCAACGAAAAGATCAGCAACTGCGCCACGGACGAAGATGCCATTGTTGGTGATTGCCAACTCGCCCGACAAGAATGCCGCGCTGGCAGGACTGGAACGGTGGAAGGCCAGATACACCGATGTAGCTAAATTGATCGCCGTGGATGACGTGTTGGTCGACTCCATGCGAGGCAGGTCCTCCACCTGGACACGTATTCGAGTCAACCTGCGCCATGTGCCAGAGGAGCTAAGACCGCAGCAGGAGACTCCCGATCCTGACGACGATCCGACACGCGAATGGCGTACGCTGCGTGCCTCGGCTAAGCGCGCTTCAAGGAAGAAAACCTGAGCGCATTCTTGCGCAACTCAGCGACCACTGGCAAAAATCGCCATCAACTCTTGTGGCGGGACCACTTCGAGCTGAGCATAGGTGCAGTCGGTGGGCTTTTTGTCGCTGCGCCAACTGCGAAAGTGCGCCATGTGACGGAAGCGGGTGCCCTGCATATGCTCATACGCGACTTCGACTACAAGTTCAGGACGCAACGGCTCCCATGACAGATCCTTGCCCTGACTCCAGCGGCTCTGACCTCCCGGCATCCGCTGTCCGGCTTCAGCGGCCGCGGCTCCATGCTCGGCCCAACCCTTCCAAGGGTGGTTGGAGAGAGCGTTTTCGCGGTAGGGCGCGAGGTATTCCACAAGCTGTGCACGCTTCTCTTTCGTAAAGCTGGCGCATACGCCAACGTGTTGCAGCGCGCCGGAATCGTTGAAAAGCCCGAGCAACAACGAGCCAATCAGTGTGCCCTCGCCTTTCTTGTGCCAACGAAAACCTGCGACGACGCAATCGCAATCACGCTCGTGCTTGATCTTCAGCATGCGGCGCTCGTCAGATTCGTAGGTGCGTGCGACCGGCTTGGCCATCACGCCATCGAGACCGGCACCCTCGAAACGCCGGAACCAGTCCGACGCCACGGACGTTTCGGGAGTCGCTGGTGTCAGATGGACGGGCGGCGTCGCGGATGCAAGCAAAGCTTCCAATTTCTGCCGCCGCCTTTGGAACGGTTCGCCTCGTAAATCCTGGTCACCCTCGCAAAGCAAGTCGAAGAATACGACTGATGCCGGGGTTTGTTCCGCCAGAAGCTTGACTCGCGAAACAGCCGGATGAATCCGGAGCTGTAGGGCCTCGAAGTCCAGCCCGCCGTTCGTTGCGATCACGATTTCGCCGTCCAGCACGCAGCGGGCGGGCAACTGCTTTTGGAGTGGATCTAGCAGTTCGGGAAAATAGCGATTCAGAGATTTTCCATCACGGCTCTGGATGAGGATCTCGTCTCCGTCCCGGAAGATCAACGCGCGAAACCCATCCCACTTTGGTTCGAAGATCCAGTCTCCGCCCTCCGGCAGTTCGTCGATGCGTTTGGAGAGCATCGGTAAAATCGGAGGGTTGACGGGGAGGTTCATGGTCTCATGCTATAACGCACCACGTGGCGTCTGCGAGCATCAGGGGCAAGTGTTCAAATCAGGTGGGTACGTGTAATGCGATCGTGCCAGCACAGTCCGTCTTCGTCGAGCACACTCCATAGATAACCGAGACCCAGGGCAAACGCCGAGAGATATGAAGCCAGTACGCGCCAGCGGCGCAAGCGCCGGGACGGCTCCGATCCGTCGAACTTCACGAGTTTGAGGCGTGCCAGACGTAATCCGGGAGTGGAACCTGTGTAGACCGTGAACAAGAATTCGTAAGCGGCCCACAAGATCACGGAGATGCTCGCTATCGCCATGCCCACGACGGCCAGCGGCGGGCGCTGTGCGTTCATCCAGACAAAAATCCCGCCGAATCCAGCCAGTGCAGCCAACAGAATCCCTGTGTCGAACAATCCTGCGAGCATCCGCCGCGGGAGCGATGCGGGATTCAGGGTCAGGTCGGCAGCCGTTCGGCGCTCGGGTTCCCGATTGCGGGCCGGCTCCATGAGCATGCCGCCCAGAGCCGGGGGCGGAGGCAGAACCTCGGGCGCTTCCACGATGCGCGGCCGCTCGAAGATCGGTTCCGCCAGCTCGTTCGCATGGTGAACCGGAACCGCTGCGTAGCGTGGAAACTCGATAACGTTTGTAAAGAGTTCGGCCTCATCGGCGACTACGGGCCGAGGTTCTACCAGATGGGAAGCGTTCTGCTCGGTACGGGGCGCGGGGGCGCGGTCGGGAGCCGAGGCAGAAACCGCCAGTGCCGAAGCACTGACAGGCGCCCAGCTATCCGCGGAATCAAAGGGCAGCCTCAACGAGGGGTAGCGAGGCGCACGCGGTTTGCGGCGCGCCCGGTACCGCTCTAGCCGGGATGCAACTTCGTGACGCCAATAGTCCGCGTCTACGCCGGAGCTCTGCGGCTGCGCATCTACTTCCGTAGCAGCATCTTCAACGCCGGGAGCGCTTGCCAGCAAGTCGGCAGGCGCGTCCGGATGTACGGCGGTATCGCCGCCTACAGGGCAGTCCATATTGCGCGGTCATCGGAGAATGCCAGTAGCCAGAGCCAGGCCAGGCACAGTGAGCGGGGATATCGCGGCACAGCTTTGCGTCCCATACCAGCCGCATGCTAAGGTCAACCGAGGTTCCCGTTGGCGACGGCCGGCGGAGCGAACGTGCTCCTGCAATGATCTTCCGCTACCGAATCATTATCACGGCCCTTTCGCTTTGTCATCTCCTTCTCGCTCCGGCGATAGTAACCAGCCAGACCCCGCCCCGTTTGGCGTCAGTTTCCGCGCCTGTCGCAGCCTCTCCCTCCAGTTTGACGGAGGAAGAAGTCACCATTCGAGCCGTGCAGCAGGAGAAAGACGGCGCGACCTATAAGCTCCGCGGGCAGGCCGAGGTTCACTACCGTACCTATGTTCTGTACGCCGACGAAATCACCTACAAGTCCGACACTGGCGATACCCAGGTCGAAGGACATGTGGTGCTGGACGGCGGTCCCTATGACGAACACGTCGAAGCCAGCCACGGCACCTATAACGTGCGCACGCAGGTGGGAACGTTCTATGACGTGATCGGGACGGCCGGATTCAGGCTGCGGCGCTCGGGTTATATCCTGACAACTTCGAACCCGTTCGCGTTCACCGGCAAGGAGGTCGAGAAGCAGGGCCCCGATCACTACCTGGTGCGGCAGGGCACGGTGACGACTTGTGAGCTACCGAATCCGAAGTGGCGGTTCGAGGCCAGTCGCATCACCGTGGACGTGGACGGCAGCGCGAAGATCTACAACAGCCAATTCCTTCTGGGCCGCGTGCCGGTGTTCTATTTTCCGTTTGTCACGCACCCGGTTCAGAAACTGCAACGGCAGTCGGGATTTCTGATTCCGAGTATCGGCAACTCGTCGCGGAAGGGGAAAATTATCGGGGAGTCGGTCTACTGGGCGATCAATCGAAGCATGGACCTTACGATCGGCGCGGAATACTACTCGAAACGGGGATGGTCGCAGCGCGGCGAATTTCGTACCCGCCCGAGCGACACGTCCTACGTCGATCTGAGTTATTTCGGAGTGCTCGATCGTGGCATCGGCACACCCCACCAGGATCAGGGTGGCGAGGATGTCCACCTGACAGCAGAGGGTCTTTTTGGAGGCAACTTCCGCGGCGTGGCTAATGTGGACTATCTGAGTTCGTTCGTGTTCCGCATTGCTTTTACGGAGATCTACAGCCAGGCCGTTAACTCGGAAGTTAAGTCTCAAATCTTTCTGTCGAACGCCACTAACGGATTTCGGTTCAACGTGCTGGCGGAGCGTTATCAGAACTTTGAAATCTGTAATCCTGACAACGCGCAGCAGCAGGGGCAGTGTAGCGATATCACGCAGACCGAACTGATCCGTATACTGCACGCGCCGAGCGTCTTCTACTCGGGCGCAGAGCGGAAGTTAGGGAACACGCCGCTGTTGTGGTCGTTTCAGAGCGGGGCTGAAGGATTGCAGCGCGGCGATCTGAGGATTGATGCGCTTGGGCCTCCGGTGCAGCAGACTTTCCACAACGGCGGACTGGTGGGCCGCTTCGACCTCGCTCCGTCGCTGGCGATGCCTTTTCAATGGAGAGGCTGGTCGGCCCGGCCGGAGCTGACTTTACGGGATACTTTCTACACCCAGCGCTGCGAGCGGCAGCCTTTTGACAACACCTGCCAGACGCAGCAGGATGCCTTGAACCGCAAAGACCTGGAGATGGCTTTTGAGCTGCGTCCTCCGGTGCTCTCGCGGATATTTGACCGTCCTTTCCTCGGGCGCAAGTGGAAGCACGTCATCGAGCCGCGGATGCGGTATGACTATGTTACCGGCGTGAACAATTTTGCCAGCACGCTGCGTCTGGATTCGGTCGACATTCTGAGCGACACTAATAACATTGAATACGCCGTCGTGAACCGGCTGTATGCCAAGCGCGTGAATCCTGATGACGGGAACAAAGACTGCGCGCAGCAGGGGATGAGTTCCCTGACCATCGGGGGCGCTGCGCCAGTGAGTTCGGTGCCTTGGGAAGCCCCTGAGAGTGCCGCGTCTCGGCCTTGTCCTACGGGTCCGCGAGAAGTAGTGACGTGGGAAGTCGGCCAGAAATATTATTTCGATCCCACGTTCGGGCACGCGCTTGGAATCGGGCAGCGCAACGTCTTTACCTCCACCGCAGATTTCACCGGCATCGCGTTCCTGAACGATGTGCGGCGATTCTCGCCCATCATTTCCAGGTTGCGTATCGAGACCAGCCCACGCACCAATAGCGAATGGGATCTTGACTACGATTTAAAAACCGGTCGCATCAATGCCAGCACGGCGCTGGTGAACTATCACTACGGGCTTTTTACCATCGGCGGGGGCGACGCATTCCTGCGCGTCAACGACATGAGCCAGGGCGACTCCACACCCAGCCAGAGGGACTTTCACCAGTTCCGTATCCTGTTTGGCTATGGACAGCCGCAGAAGCGCGGCTTCAGCGGCGCAAGCAGTTTTGGGTTCGACCACAACCAGGGATTCCTCCAGTACTCCACCGCCCAGGCCACCTACAACTGGGATTGCTGCGGTATCAGCGTCGAATACCGCCGCTTTGCCCTCGGACTGGTGAGGAACGAGAACCAGTTCCGGGTTGCGTTCTCGCTGGCGAATGTTGGAGCGTTCGGGAATCTGAAAAGGCAGGAACGGCTGTATTGAGAGAATGTGTCACGCATCATGCGGAGTCGTGATCGTTTCACTACAATGATGTGGTGGAACTTTCGGCTCCAATCGATCTGAAGTTTGCACGGCTCAGGCAGGCCCTTGGAACTACTGGCAGGCTGCTCGTGGCCTATTCTGGCGGTGTCGACTCGGCTTTTCTGGCCTGGGCGGCGCATGAGGTGTTAGGCGACCGCATGCTTGCGGTTATCGCGGACTCTCCCAGCCTGGCGCGAACTCACCTGGAAGACGCTCTCGATTTTGCCCGTGAAAATGGAATTCCAATTGAGGCGATCGTAACCCACGAACTGGAAAATCCCGACTACGCCCGCAACGACGCGCAGCGCTGCTTCCATTGCAAGGACGAACTGTTCAACGTGATGGAGCAGTATCGGGCCGCGCAGGCCTTCGACGCCATTGCGTATGGCGTGAACCTCGACGATCAGGGTGACTTCCGGCCGGGACAGCAGGCAGCGCGACAGCATCATGTCATGGCTCCCCTGTGCGACGTGGCCCTGAACAAAAAAGAAATCCGGGAACTTGCTCAGCACTTCGGCTTGCGCGTCTGGGACAAGCCTGCGTCGGCGTGTCTATCGTCGAGAATTGAATATGGGCGTCCAGTGACGTCCGAAGCGCTGGACGTTGTGGAGCGTGGAGAAGACGCTTTGCGCGGCCTCGGGTTCCGCCAGTTCCGCGTGCGCCACCATGGCGACATCGTGCGCATTGAAATCGCACGCGAGGAACTGCCTCGCGCCCTGACTGCCGAAATGGCTCGCGAATTCGCCGGCATCTTCAAGAAGCTTGGATTCAAGTTTGTAACGCTGGACCTGGAAGGATTTCGATCGGGGTCGATGAACTCGCTCCTGTCGGCGGAAGATCTGATCCGTAAGCTCGCGTAGGCTGGACGGCGCGGATTCACGCTTGTTGCGGTGGCGACGCGGCAAGCCGAGTCTCTACAACGAAGCCTGAACCGGCCCTCTCCCCGTGAGATAATGCAACAATTCCATATGTTTAGGCGGTTTCTAGTGAATCTTGTCCGGCGTGCTTTTTTCGTTCTGCTGTTAGTCTGTCTGGGCTGCTCGGCTCAGCCTGCGCCGTCCGCGCCTCCGGATGTCGTGAAGTTGCTGGAACGGCAGGTCCGTGCCACGTATTCCGTTCCACCTGAAATCAAGGTTGGGATCGGCCCGCTACGGACGAGCGAGTTCCCGAACTATGAAGCGTTGACCGTCACCTTCGATGATTCCGGCAAGAAGAAAGACTATGAGTTTCTACTCTCGAAGGACCGGAAGACCCTGCTGCGCATGACCAAGATCGATCTCACGGCCGATCCTTATGCCGAGGTGATGAAGAAAATCGACGTCACCGGGCGTCCGACGCGCGGCGCTAAGAATGCAAAAGTGGTCGCCGTGAATTTCGACGACTTTGAATGCCCGTTCTGTTCGCGCATGCACTCGAACCTGTTTCCGACCTTGCTGAAGGAATATGGCGACCGTGTGCTGTTTATTTACAAGGACTATCCGCTGGATGAGATCCATCCCTGGGCGATCCATGCCGCCGTGAATGCGAACTGCCTGGCCGCCCAGAATGCTGACGCGTATTGGGATTTTGCCGATTACGTGCACGGCAATCGCGAAGAGGTGGAGCGGGAGTACAAGGAAAAAGGTCGAGCGGCGTCGAACGCAGCCCTAGCCGCGCATCGCGCCAAGGGCGAGGCCGATAAAGCATTCAACGAAAAAGGACTCGAAGCCGCTGACGCCGATCTCGACAAGCTCGCGATCACGCAAGGCCAGAAGCACAACCTGGACGCGGCCAAACTCCAGTCCTGCGTGAAGGCGCAGGATGACAAAGCGGTGCGGGCCTCGCAACGCGAGGGCGACGCTTTGGGAGTCAGCGCAACGCCGGCCATGTTTGTGAATGGGCAAAAGATCGACGGCGCAGTACCCATCGAGGAAATGCGAGCCGCGCTCGACAACGCGCTTCGGGACGCAGGCGCAACGGTTCCCGAACGCAAGCCCGATTCGGCAGCAAAATGAACAATTAGCAGTTAGCACTCAGCATTTAGCCAAGGCACAACCTATCTGATGCGGCTCGCAGCGACCGTCGGCACCGGGTTTTGGCTAAGTGCTAATTGCTAAGTGCCAACTGCTATTCCGGAGGCAACATTGAAATTACACGTTCGCTGGAAACAGACCATTTTCGTCGCGTTGAGCGCGTTCTTCGTGCTGCAGCTTGCAGCCTGCAATAGCGACGGGAGTGGCGGCGATGTGATGGCTTCGGTCAATGGCCGCAAGATCTACCGCAGCGAGGTGGACAAGTACTTCGCGAACCAAACCGCCGGTTCCGATCAGCAGCCAACCGGCGAGCAGGCGGTCAGCCTTCGCCTGAGTATTCTGGACACATTGATTGAAACCGAGATCCTGATGCGCCGCGCCGAGAAACTCGGCCTGCTCGCCACCGACGAAGAAGTGGATCGGAAACTGAACGAGATGAAATCTCCGTTCACGGCTGAGCAATTCCAAAAACGCCTGGACGAAAAGAAAATCACGGTCGACGATTTCAAGCGCGATTTGCGACGCTCGCTGACCCGCGACAAGGTTTTGAACAAGGAAATCACGTCGCGCATCAACATCACGGATCAGGACGTCGCCGACTATTACAACGCCCACAAATCGGAATTCAATTTCATCGAGCCGCAATACCATCTGGCGAAGATCATGGTGACCGGGTCTCCTAACCCCCAGGTCCACAATCTGCAGAACAGCAAAGCGCAAAACGATGCTGACGCGCGCAAGAAAATACAGATGATCGGCAACCGTCTGGACAGCGGCGACGACTTTGCGACGCTAGCGATGAATTACTCGGAAGATCCGGAGACGAGTAACAACGGCGGCGACCTGGGGCTTGCCCCAGAATCCGCGCTGAAGAATGCGGATCCTGTGACTCGCGACTCCGTACTGAAGCTCAAGCCAGGTCAATACACACCGGTGCTGCCGCTGCTGAATCCGGCCAACCATCAGCCCTATGGATACATGATCGTGAAGCTGGTTTCGAAAGAAGCAGCCGGCCAGCGTGACCTAAATAATCCCAGCGTGCAGCAGGCATTCCGTCAGCAACTGCGCGACCGCCGTGAGCAACTCTTAAAAGCTGCATATTACGAAACTCTGCGCGACGATGCCAAGATCACGAACTACTACGCAGAAGAAGTGCTGAAGAACGCGGGAACGGCGAAGTAGAGCAGAGTGACGGATCCAATACCAAAGATCGAATCAGAATATCGGAAAAGCAGACGTTGGTTGCTGATCTTACTAGGACTGCTCTTTCCTTCAATGTTGCTCGCAGCTAAGCTCAGTGACATTGTTGGGTCTGATCTGGTGCTCGGTGTGTCTGGGACTGTCTTTACGGTAGCCATTATCTGTGTCTGCGTATGGAGTTATGTCGCGTACTGTCGATGGAAGGGCAAATACCCCTTTTATTGGTTGCGACGTAAATGATTGCCGCCGGGCGTCGGGAAAAGCTCCGTCTCTCCCAATCGATCACCAGCTATCCATCAAGTTTTTTCGTTACCACTTCATTCACCAACTGCGGATTGGCCTGGCCCTTCGAAGCCTTCATCACTTGTCCGACAAAAAATCCGAGCATGGTTTTCTTGCCGGCGCGATATTGTTCAACCTGCTTGGGATTGGCGGCGATTACTTCGTCCGCGAACTTTTCCAGTGCTGACGTATCGCGCGATTGCTGCGGCCGGCCTTCCTCGTCGTACACAACAGGAAAATCCTTGTTGCGCTCGAAGCTCAGGTCATAGAGATCTTTGAGCATCTTCCCGGAGATTGCGCCCGATTCGACCAGATCGGCCGATGCCGCAACACCTGCCATTGAGATCGGCGACTGCTCGAGTTCCAGGCCGCGAGCTTTCAGTCGACCTAGCAATTCGCTCTGCACGAGGTTGGCGACGCGTTTGGGATTTTTCGCCGCCTGCGCCGCTGATTCAAACTGATCGGCCATCGCTCGCGTGCGCGTGAGAGACGCGGCGTCGTCTGGGGTGATTCCGTATTCTTTCGTCATCCGCATGCGGCGGGCTTCGGGCAGTTCGGGCAAAGCGCTCCGAATGCGCGACTGCCAGGCCTCGTCGACTACCAGCGGGCGTAGATCGGGCTCCGGAAAATATCGGTAATCGTGTGCCTGCTCCTTCGACCGCATGCCGTAAGTACGGCCCTCGTTCGCGTTGAAGAGGCGCGTTTCCTGCGTGATCGTCCCGCCGGACTCGAGTACGCCGATGTGCCTCTCGATCTCGTATTCCAGAGCCTGCTTGATGAAGCGGAAGGAATTGACGTTCTTCACTTCGCTCTTGGTGCCGAACTCTTTTTGTCCGCGAGGCCGCACGCTGATGTTGGCGTCGCAACGTAAGGAGCCCTCTTCCATGTTGCAGTCGCTCACGCCGGTGTACAGGACGATCTCTTTCAGGCGTGTCAGATACTCGTAGGCTTCGTCGGGTGACCGCATGTCGGGCTCGCTCACGATCTCGGCCAGCGCCACGCCGGTGCGGTTGAGATCGATGCCCGTTTTTTCGGCGGCGTCGGGAAAACCGTCATGCAGGCTTTTGCCCGCATCTTCTTCGAGGTGCAGGCGGGTGATGCCGATCTTCTTTGTGCTTGTGCCGCTGCTGGTGGGAATTTCAATGGCGCCAAACTCCGCCAGCGGCTTGTCGTATTGCGAGATCTGATATCCCTTGGGCAGGTCGGGGTAGAAGTAATTCTTGCGGGAAAAAACCGATGTCTCGTTGATGCGGCATCCCAGCGCCATCGCGGCCAGTGTGGCGAACTCCACGGCTTTCCGGTTCAAGACCGGCAACGCGCCCGGCATCCCGAGACACACGGGACAGACATTGGTATTGGGCGGATCGCCGAACCGTGTAGAGCAGGAACAGAAAATCTTCGAGGCGGTCAGCAACTGGACGTGAACCTCCAGCCCGATTACCGGTTCATACTTCGCGCGGACCTCCTCGGAAATCGACGTGCTGGTCGCCATAGAAAAAGATTATAGACGCGCCGTGGATAGGTCACTCATGCGGCCGGAGACGTCGGTGCCGAAGGAGGAGATTCGAATCAGGGCGTCGCCTCAGCGATGCCGCAAGACGCCAAATTTTGATGCCCCTTCAGGAACCGGGGCGCCCATAAACGCTAACCTTTAGTGTTGCATTTGGAAGTGCAGATCGTCAGCATGGCTTCAGCTTAGGCCACGGAAGAAGGCGGTCAGGTCGGCTGCGACTGCCGCTGGTTTCTCAGCCGGAGCGAAATGCCCGCCGCTCGGAAACACTGTCCAGCGCTGGATGTTGTATAGGCGCTCCAAATACGAGCGCGGCAGTTCGCCCTCGGGGACGGTCTGGTGCGCGAAAACACCAAACGCCGTGGGTGTGCTGACGTAGGCGGGATCGACCGGGTGCCAGCGATTGTCCCAGTAGTCGCGCATCGACGAAGTGATGCTCTGCGTGATCCAGTACAACGTGAGCGTGGCGCAGAGGAAGTCGTCGGTCGGCGTAACGTCGCTCCACGAATGCCACTTCTCACCCACGTACGCCGCGAGCCCTGCCGGGGAGTCGTTGAGTCCATAGCCCACAGTCTGCGGCTTGGTGGACTGGATCGCGCTGTAGCCCCGCTCCGTCGTATCCCAGCCCCGGCTCACCGCAAGGTACGAACGCTCGACATCGGACAGCTCCGTATCCTCCACCACGGGGGCGAGATCCGACTCCAGTGTGGTGAGATGGATCCCGATCACCGACTCGGGATGGTCTAGCGCTAGGATCGTCGTCACCCCGGCCCCAAAATCATAACCGCTCGCGCCATAGCGGGAATACCCAAGCTCAGACATGAGACGGTGCCAGCGCTCCGAGACGTAGCGATAGTTGATGCCGACCTTGGCTGGACGCGGCGAGAAACCATACCCCGGCAGGGAGGGTACGACCACGTCGAAGTGCTCGAGCATCGGCAGCATGTCCATGTAATCGAGGAAGCTGCTGGGCCAGCCGTGCGTGAGAATGAGCGGCACACCCCTACCTGATGCCGCACGCTGGTACACAAAGTGGATGTCCTCCCAGGTGAAGTGGTTGAACGCGTTGAGCTTTCGCTCCCAGCCACGCCAGTCGAACTCGTGGGCCCAATAGGACACGAGGCGTCGTAACCAGTTCAACTCGGTGCCTTGTTCCCAACCTATACCGGGTATCTGGTCGGGCCATCTTGTATGGCGCAACCGTGCCCGCAAATCAATGAGCACCTCATCCGCGACGTGAATCCGAAATGGTTCCAACTACAATTACCCCCTCTTGGCCCTAGCCAGTGGCAAGCTGAACGCGCAGGCAATGTCGCACGGGGTCTCGCAGATGAGTGTCCACAGATAGACATTGGGCGCCTGCGGCCCGGATCAATCCCGTTACGACGTAGTTTAGATCATGCCCCTCTCTCACGGATGATGATGATAATGTCCTCTACCGTGGCGGAATGAATCTAAGAAACTGCCGACAGGGATTTTTATGGACAACTCTTCGGTCTGTAGATGATCCGTCTGGATCCAAGCAATCTGGAAGCAATTTGTTAGTTAGCGCTCATGGGGCGCCCCCAGCGCCTCAAGGCGCCTCTTGAGCGGATCTTGTTTTATGCCTGGAGGCATAACCTGATACGAATCTCGTTTCATCAGAGACCCGGCTACCAACTGCTAGGATTCTGGTTTAACCGTCGCCTGATATCCGCGGCAAGTTAACACGGGCAGGCGCGGGTACTTCGGGAAGCTGGAATCCTTCAGCGCGAGCTCGCAGCGAAAGAAAACGGAGCCGCGATCCGATTCAATGCGGCGGGAATGCTGGCAGTCGCGGCAGAGGCCAGGATTGGGTTCACGGGAAAATGCAGGCTCTGTGGTCACACCTTTAATCGCTCATTGGCGTCCGGACTCCAAAGTGGCGCTCCGCCCAGGGAGTGGTAAAAGCCCCACGCCGCCAAAGCGACCACGGTGAGCAAGACAAAGATTGGGCTGCTTGCGTACCAGGCGGAGAAATCAGCGGTGAAGGGCACGTTGACGAGCAGATCAACGGTGAAGATCGCGCAAGCCAGGGGAATCAGTCCGAAGCGAACTACAATCAGCACGGCGATCGCGTAAACGAGGACCTCTGCCGGCAACTCGATCGCGAGATAGGAACTTCCCGAGGTTTTCAACGCGGCAAAAATCGCCACAAAAACGACTGCGGCCAACCAGTCCCGACGGAGGCCAATCTTCAAGCCCAATACTACAAAGAAAAACTCCAAGGTCGCGAGGATCGAAGTGGGAATCTGGAAAACCCATGCGCTAAGGGTCCAACGAACGCCTAGCAGGTAGTCGGTCTGCAAGAGAGGCGGGGAAGCTCCCTGGCGCAACAACAGGATGTTAGTGATCTTGAAGATCAGCAACCAAGTGGTACCCAGCATTACGCCGAACAAAATGTCGCGACCTACGACCGGATCGCGCAACTGGCCGGATACCAAACGACTCCACGAAATGATCGATTGGGGCCAATAGCGACGCACGTAAGGCTCGAGGGCAAGATAGAGAATCCATGTCAGACCGGAGATGAACAGTGCAGTGCTGAAGGCGATCACGAACAGTCCAAACGTGTCGACGCCCGGCACGAGGTGACTGCGGCAGAGCCAGAGCACCATCTCAACCACGAACATCAGACACGCGAGCCGAAACGCACCGACCCGGTCGCCACGACCGCGG
>Ga0210402_10000632_pt1 | contig 38772 bp, 33 predicted proteins | sample IncBWC7MmetaG_FD_161055 | JGI IMG/M metagenome (GOLD analysis project Ga0210402, IMG submission 161055) | Forest soil microbial communities from Barre Woods Harvard Forest LTER site, Petersham, Massachusetts, United States - Inc-BW-C-7-M | ecosystem: Environmental > Terrestrial > Soil >...
GCTGTCGTGGGGTTGGTCGTGTTTCTTGGTGTCGAGCGATCGCCATTCCCACGTCGAACTGGCCTTAAAGACTTCGGTCTGATTGACCTCCCTTTCCCGCTACGCAAGCTCTTCGTGACGCCTTTGGGTACTTTGAAGACCAGGCAGTCGCCAGGGCAGGTGCAACACGGGTATTTCCTCGAACGTGGAGTCGTGACATTCCCGTCTGTCGGAGATCCGGTCTTGCTACCTACGGCCGAGCAACTGCGTTCGATCGTCGAGGCGGAGGGAAGTGACCGCCGTCTCCAGATCGGAACCTCGCCGCTCGCCGCGAATGCGCGCGTGTTCGTCGATCCAGACAAGTTGTTCGGGCGTCACTTGGCGGTTCTTGGCAATACCGGGAGCGGTAAGTCGTGCTCAGTGGCCGGGCTGGTGCGTTGGTCGCTGGACGCTGCGAAGCAACCGCCGGGCGGCAAGGCGGCGAGCGCGCGGTTCATCATTTTGGACCCCAACGGCGAGTACCTTCGTACCTTCGAGGATCTCGATCCAAAGCCTGTGATTTTTCAGGTCTCGCCAGACGCGGATTCAGTTGGGTTGAGGGTACCTGCTTGGATGTGGAACAGCCTCGAGTGGACCGCCTTCGCTCAGGCGTCCCCGCGCGTTCAACGACCAGTGCTGATGGAAGGCCTCCGAGGCATGCGGAGCGGTTCGCCAGCTGAACGATCCGTTGAGCGCAGGCTCACAACTCTATTCGGCGGGCGCCGCGCACATTTCGCGAGCTTGGTTGCGCAGGGTCCTCAAAGCTACGCGATGTTCCCAAAGAACAAAGCCGTGCTCGACGCGCTAAAAAACGTTGTTGACGAAGTAGACGTCTACAACGACACGGCCCGACAGTTCGAGGAGGAGCTGGCGGTGGTCAAGTCGACAGCGCAGGCAGTTCGCGCTCGACGCATCGATCAGCGCGGCTACGAGCGCGAACTCAGTGAGATCGACCTCACAGAGATGCTCGATGCCTTCGATCACCTTCTCACATCGCTTGGCCCGCAGACCGTTCAGTTCAAGCACGGGGAGGACGATCCCGTGTCCTTTGATCTGTCTGTCTTCCCCGACTTCTTAGAGGCCGTCGCGTCTATTCAAGCAGGTGGTTCTGAACAGTACATAGCTACGCTGACCTGGCGCATACGCGGCTTATTGAATGACGGCAGATTGAAGCCAATCATCGGAAGCGATCCAACCGTCGACCTGCAGGAATGGGTGGAATCGTTTCTCGGAACAGAGGAACGACCATCGGCACTCTCGATTATAGACATGTCTCTAGTCCCCGCCGAAATCATTCACATCGTCATCTCCGTCGTCGCGCGAATGGTCTTCGAGGCAATTCAACGGTACAGACGCGTATACGGAGATGAGCTTCCCACGGTTCTGGTTCTCGAAGAAGCCCACACGTTCATCCATCGCGGACGCTCCGACGAGGAGCACGAAAACTTCACGCCTGCTCAGATGTGCAGGATGACATTTGAAAAGATCGCAAGAGAAGGGCGCAAGTTTGGACTTGGCTTGCTTCTTTCGTCTCAGCGACCGTACGAACTCTCGCCGACAGTTCTTGCGCAGTGCAACACCTTCCTCCTTCATCGGCTCGTCAATGATCAAGATCAGGAATTGGTGGCGCGCCTCGTGCCTGACAACGTCCGCGGAATCCTGCGAGAGCTTCCTAGCCTAGCAGCTGGCCACGCGATTCTACTCGGGTGGGCGTCGGCCGTTCCGATCCTTGTCGAAATGACGTACCTTTCGAAGGAACATCAACCGCATTCGAACGACCCAGAATTCTGGAGGGTCTGGACGCGCGAATCAGAACGGAAGCTCGACTGGACGCCTGTCATTGAAGACTGGACGCGTGATGTGCCCGACAGTTCGGACTGAGTGTGGGTAGCCCGGGGCTTTGTCGAGGGCTTTGTCGAAGGCTCCGTTCCTTCCTGCGATGAGATCGCACCTTTCGTTTCGTACGCGGAATGAAGTCGGCTGGTGATCTGCTCCCGCTGATGGGTGATCGGAGGCCAAAGCGGCGTGAAAATCCGCCGTCACCGAATCCGACTGAGTATCGCTTCATCGATCACCCTCGATCGACTCAGCGCGTAGTCGATATCGCCAATATCGTCCGTATTCAGATCGCCTGATATTTCCAGGTTCGCGGCTTCCGCAAGACTTTGCATGTCGATGGTTGATATCTCCATCAACTTCACGATCGTATCGAGCGGCAGGAACGGGTAGCGCTGACCAGGTATGCGGATGATGGAGTCCCGCATGAACCCCGATTCGAAGTGCTTTGTCTTCGAGGTTGCTAGGGCGAAGAAGACCACGCCGTCGTCTGGTGGCCACTCACGGTTCAGGATTACAGCGAACTTGTGACGACCGCGCCCCTTGTCCATCTCCGGGTGCCACCATCGGCAGACTGACCCTCGCCGCAGCTCTTTGAGCCGGTCAAGGACGAGACTCTTCGGGAACTGGATCACGCGCGCTGTAGCGCCAGCAGGAAGTCGCGATCCTCCTGCTCGGCCTCGACGAACTTGAGCAGGTCTTCGTCGGCATCCTTGAAGAAGAGCTGATAGGGGATCTCCTCGGTTCCGCCAGCCTGTCGGACACGGTCGGGAACCTGCCACGTGGCATCAGCATGGGTGAGGTCCACTAGCTCACTCGCTGAGTAGTTTCCATACTCTTCGATGACGTGATCGAGCGCCTCGATATCGGAGGTGGAGAACACGGACGTATCCGGTTCGGACGCGGCGGCCAGTACCGGGTTCTTCCCGGGCTCGATCTTCAACGTCCGCTCGAACAGCTCGCGGACGGGCTCGAACTTGGGTCCGTACTCGACTTCGCGGCCCAGGGCATTGTTGAGGAAGTTGAGGGTGTCGGACGGAACGGGTCCGAAGTCCATGCAGACGTAGTGATCGCCGATCACCGGCCGTCCGTACTTCAGCAGGTGATACTTGTCCACGTAGTAAAGCAACTTCGCGGCCTTCAGCTTCGTGAGATCACGTATGCCATGGGAGGCGAAGTACGCCAACGCGTTGAGGACCTTGGGAAGTTGGAAGCGGAAGCGAATCTCAGTCATGTTCGTTCATTCCCGCGAGGAAGTGGAAGAAAGGCGCCAAACGGATGGAGTTTAGTCAGAATTTCGCGGGGAAGCGAGTTCGGCGTTCGACTAAGATGCCCCCGGAGGTTCCAAAATTCATGCGTCTTCGTCTGGCTCTGATTTGCCTGCTTGCCTTTCCCATCGTCGCTTCCGCCGACAGCTACTACCTGACCATCGCCGGGAGTGTCGGGAGCTTTCGGACTGATGTTCGGATCTTCAATCCGTCGTCGTCTGACTCAAACGTCTCGCTCGTGTTCGTTCCGGTCGGTAATCAGAACAACGGCGCGGCCTTCGCGAACCCTGTCCACAAGGTCATTCCGAAGGGGCAGGGGGTGGCCTACAACGATGCGGTGGCCTCGATCTTCGGGACAACCGGACTCGGGGCCATCTCCATCAACGCCGATACGCCGCTGATCGTCACCAGCAGGATCTACTCGCAGGGCGCAAACGGAACGTTCGGGCAGGGGTTTCACGCGGAGCGGCAGGGTAATCTGCTGCTGAACGGAATCCTGATTCAGTTGCGCGCGGACGCCTCGTTCCGCACGAACATCGGCGCCGTGAACCTGCAGAACGCGGAGGCACACGTCACGTGGAGCCTGTATGACAAGAACGGCAACCACGTCAGCGACGGGACGATGACCATCCAGCCCTACGGGGTCATCGGCCCGACGAGCATCACCTCGGGGCTCTTCTTCGATGCCAGCAACGCCGATCTGAGCGATGCCCGAGTCATCTTCCAGAGCGACGTAGCCTTCGGCGTTTATGCGTCGGTCATCGACAACATCACCACCGATCCGACGTACTTCCCGGCGATGTCGCCCAGCGGCTTTTGAGCGTAGCGTTCCGTCGCCATTTGTCGCCCCGCCCGGATTTTGCAAAGATGTCCGTTCCGAGGTGACGGATGTCTGACGATTTTGGAACCGTGAGTGTCAAACGGGGGGATCGGGCGCGGGAGATCGAGGTGGTCCGGCAGCGTTACGGAACGCATCGCGACGCTCTCACGCGGATGATTCCGGATGCGCCGACCGAGCAGTTGGCGGTGGAGTATCAGCGGCTGGTGGCGTCGATCGATGCCTCGCTGCGGAAGCTCGATGAGCTGGAGGGGCGAGGGACCGGCGGGACGTCGCCTGGGTTTGCCGAGACGCAGCGGATGGGGACGACGCCGGGGAACCGGCCGCTGGTTCCGTCGGAGCCGGTGACGGATCACGGCATCGCGAACTATGACGTGCCTGTCGACCGTCCGTCGGGCAACGGGTCGCGCGTGCTGCTGATGCTGGTGATCGGCGTGGTGGTCCTCGGCATCATCGGGTGGCTGATCTGGCGGGCCAGCTCCGACCACAAGCCGGCTTCGGCGCAGGTCATCGAGCAGCCGGCGTCGACGACGAGCTCCGACACGGCGGCGGCTCCGGCGGGGATACCGGTTCCGGTTCCTGTCGCGGCGTCGATCAGGATCGCCCCCGAGGTTGCGGACTACGGGACCATTCGAAAGGGGACGCGGGCGGTGCGGCAGTTCGAGATCACGAACCTGACGTCGACGCCCCTCTCGATCACGGTGGCGCGCTCGGCGTGCCGCTGCCTCTACTACGAGTACGACGCGAAGAGGAAGCTGCCGGCAAAGGGAAAAGAGGCGCTGACGGTGACCATCGACGGAGCACGGGCGAAGGCCGGCGCGCTGGACGAGAAGATCGCGGTTTCCTCCAAGGACGATCCGAATGCGACGGGGACGATCGGGGTGCGTGCGGTGGTGAAGTAGGGATCAAGTGCGAATCATCGGGTTCGTCTGGATCGAGGAGATTCTCGACAAGCTCCTTCGAAAACACAGGATTCGCGAGAATGAAGTGGTCGAGGTCTTTGAGAACAGCCCGGACTTTCGGTTTGTCCAGCGAGGGCATCGGGAAGGCGAAGACGTCTACTCAGCGATGGGTCAAACTGACGCAGGAAGGTATGTCATCGTATTCTTTACAAATCGAACGGTCGGGCCTTGCCGGTGTCGGCTCGGGACATGACCATCGCTGAGCGGAAACGATATGACCGAAAGTAAGACGCCAATTTCTGGGGCCTCGTCGTACATCGCGATCGGTGAGTACTGGGACGATCACGATCTGAGCGACCACTGGGATCAGACCAGCCCAGCCGAGTTTGAGGTCGACCTTCAGAGCTCGTCGATCTACTTTCCACTTCAGCGAGACTTGGCTGAGCAACTTCGGACTGTAGCGGATGCTCAGGGTGTCTCGCCGGAGACGCTTTTGAATCTCTGGGTTCAGGAGCGAATGGCAGAGAAGCCTGTTTCGAAGTAGGCGGCAGCGGTTGCGGAGTTGGAGGCTGCCAAGCTCCGGCACAGACAAGAGTGTCTGTGCCAACTCCACCATGCTGCCACTACCGACGGCCAATGTGGCACAGACACTCTTGTCTGTGCCGGAGCTTGGCAGACCCTTCGGCTCCGCTCAGGGCAGGCTCTGCTGGGCGAGCCGGCGAGACGCCAGCGCTCCGGTTCGACGGCGACTTCGGCGCGTCGCGGGTTATCCTTCCGCGTTTGTCACGCGTCCGAACCATCGTCATCGCCGTGCTAGGCTTTCTGGGCTCGATGTGTGCGTCGGTTCCGCAGCATCACATTCCGAAAGTTGAAGAGCTCTCGCTCGATGAAAAGATCGGGCAGATGTTTGTCGTGCAGGGGCACGGCATCTTCATGGCGGAGTCGTCGTGGGGGTATCAGGAGTTGATGCACCAGGTTCGGGAGAACCACATCGGCGGCGTGATCTGGTCGATGTCGAACGTCTATGAGACGGCGGTGCTGAGCGGGCGGCTGCAGGCGGCGTCGCGGGTGCCGCTGCTGATCAGCGCGGATCTGGAGTCGGGGATGGGGATGCGATTCCTCGATACCACCTACTGGCCGTGGGCGATGGCGGTGGCGGCGACGGGCGATCCGGCCCTTGCCGAGGCCGAGGGGCGGGTGGTGGCGCGGGAGGCGCGGCTGGTGGGGGTGAACCACATCTACGCGCCGATCGCGGACGTGAATGTCGATGCCGACAATCCGGTGATCAATACGCGCAGCTTCGGCGAGGATCCGGCCGAGGTCAGCCGGTTCGTGGTGAGTTTTGTCAAGGGCATCCAGGCGGAGCATGTGCTGGCCACGGCGAAGCATTTTCCGGGGCATGGCGATACCCACGTCGATTCGCATCGTTCGCTTCCAATCCTCGGCGTCGACCGGGCCCGGCTCGATCAGGTCGAGTTGGTGCCGTTCCGCGCGGCCATCGACGCCGGAGTCCGGTCGATCATGATCGGCCATCTTGCCGTGCCGTCGCTGGACGATGAGCTCGTGCCGGTGCGTGAGCATGGGGCGGGGGAGAACCCGTACGGGACGGCGGCCTCCGAGGTGCCGCAGAACGGGACCATGCCGGCGACGATCTCGAAGAAGATCGTCGGACAACTGCTGCGGCGCGACATGAAGTTCGACGGCCTCGTCGTCAGCGACGCCATGGACATGGGCGGCATCACCGAGCACTTCGACGCCGGCGAGGCGGCCATCCGCGCCATCGAGGCGGGGCAGGATCAGATCCTGATGTCGCCGAATGTCGATGCGGCGGTGGCGGCGGTCAAGGCGGCGGTAAAAAGCGGGCGGTTGAGCGAGGCGCGGATCGATGAGTCGGTGCGGCGTATCCTCGACGCGAAGGCTTGGTCCGGTGCGCCGATGGGGACGAACGAGGAGATCTTCGGAGGCATCGACACGAAGGAGCATCGCGATCTGGCGGCGAACATCGCCCGCCGCGCGATCACCCTCGTGCGCGAGCAGAGCGGGGCGCTGCCGGTGAAGAAAAGTGCACGCGTGGTCATCGTCACCGTCAGCGATTTTCCGGAAACCGTATCGCCGCTACCGGAGTTCGAGCATGAGGTGCGAAAACGCCTCACGGCTCCGCCGCAAACGTACCTGGTCGACTCGCGGACGGCGGATGTGGGTCTGATCGCCGCCGCTGCGAAGAACGCGGACGTCGTCGTATTCGCGCTTGCCGTGCGTGCCCGTTCCGGGTCGGGCTCGATCGCCGTGCCTGAGGTTGCATCGAAGCTGCTCGCCGAGCTGGCGCCGCGCGTTCCGACGATCGCCATCTCTTTCGGGACCCCCTACCTTCTTCGCGAGATCCCGACCGCCGGTACGTACGTTTGCGCGTACGGCATTCAGCCGGTCATGCAACTCGCGGCGGTGCAGGCGCTGTTCGGCGAAGCGCCGGTGACCGGCAAGCTGCCGGTCACCATTCCGGGGCTCGCTCCACGCGGCACGGGGATTACACGCTGATGCACCTCGGGACGATCGACTACGCCATCGTCGCCGCCTACTTCGCGCTCATCATCGGGATGGGCCTCTATTTCGGGCGCAAGGCCAAGCGCTCGATGCTCGACTACTTCCTCTCCCACCGTTCGATGCCGTGGTGGCTGGCCGGCACGGCCATGGTGGCAACGACGTTCTCCGCCGATACGCCGCTGGCGGTGACGGAGATGGTGGTGAAGAACGGTGTGGCGGGGAACTGGCTGTGGTGGTCGATGCTCGGCTCGGGCATGCTCACCGTCTTTTTCTTCGCCCGTCTCTGGCGACGCGCCGAGGTGGTGACCGATGTGGAGCTGACGGAGCTGCGCTACGCCGGCCGCCCCGCCGGCTTCCTCCGCGGTTTCCGCGCCGCCTACCTCGGCCTGATCGCGAACATCATCGTCATGGGGTGGGTGAACCTCGGCATGGCCAAGGTGCTGGCGGGGACGCTCGGTTTTTCCAACCGGAGCGCGCTCTTCGCCTGCCTGATCATCGTCTTCGCCTACACCGTCTACTCCGGTTACTGGGGCGTGGCTACGACCCACGGCGTGCAGTACTTGTTTGAAATGGGCGGGGCGATCATCCTGGCGGTCGTCGCGTTGAGCGCGGTCGGCGGTGTGATCGTGTTGAAGGCCAAGCTGGCTTTCGCCCATCCGGCCGGGTCGCCGCCGGGGACGACGTTCGGGACGTCGGCGGCGGCGATGTCGTTCTGGCCCTCAGGCGATGGCGTCTGGATCGTGCCGGCGATCACCATGGCCGCGCTGCTTACCCTCAACTGGTGGGCGTCGTGGTATCCCGGCTCGGAGCCGGGCGGCGGCGGTTACGTCGTGCAGAACATGCTGGCCTGCCGCACGGAAAAGCAGGCCCGCAGCGCGGCGCTCTTCTTCAACATCGCCCACTACGCGCTCCGGAGCTGGCCGTGGGTGATCACGGCGCTGTGCACGCTGGTGATGTACGGCGGGGCGGTGCGTGAGGGCGATCCCGGGATCAACTACGTGCGGGCCATGGTCGACCTTTTGCCGGGCGGCCTTCGAGGATTGATGCTGGCGTCGTTCGTTGCCGCGTTCAGCTCGACGCAAGCGACGCAGATGAACTGGGGGTCGAGCTACCTGGTCAACGACCTCTACCGGCGCTTCATCAAACGCGACGCCACCGAGCGGCACTACGTCCTGGCCGCGCGCCTGGCGACGGCGCTGACGCTGGTCCTTTCACTGATCGCCACGCAGTTCATGGATCAGATCAGCCATGCCTGGCAGTTCCTGCTCATGCTCGGCGCGGGGACGGGGCTTGTCTACATCCTGCGCTGGTACTGGTGGCGCGTGAACGCCTGGTCGGAGGTGAGCGCGATGGCGGCGGCGTTGGTGGTCTCGCTGACGCTGCGTAACTTCATCGACGGGTCGTCGCCGAAGGGCTTCGCCATCAGTCTGATCATCACCACGCTTGCGACGACGGTGGTCTGGTTGATCGTGACACTGCTGACGCCCCCCGAACCGCGCGCGACGCTCGATGCCTTCTACAAGAAGGTGCGGCCCGCAGGTCCGGGATGGGGCGTGATCGCGCGCGAGAGCGGGATTTCACCCATTCGCGGCGAATTGTCTCGCAATGCGCTGGCATGGGCGGCGGGGGTGGTGATGGTCTACTCGATCATGTTCACCACCGGCGCGGTGATCTTCCACAACCCGCGTCAGATCGTGATCTTCGGCGGAGCGTTGGCGGTTTCGGCGATGGTGCTGGTCGTGGTGATGCGGCGGGAGAGGGAGGAGGCGGATCATCCGCAGATGACGCAGATGGAACGCAGATAAACCCTCTTTTCTCTGGGCGCACCAACGTGAAGTGAGAAGCGCGAAAATCTTTACCCTGACACGCTCGCTTCCATCTGCGTTCATCTGCGTCATCTGCGGATAAGCCTTCTGCCGAATGACTTGGAATTCTACCCAACTGACCGCGCGTTCAGCGCGGTGACCTATGGCTAAATCGAAGGAAGACGTCGTTCAGGAGTTTCGCATTCAGTCCATTCAGGAGGCGGCCATCCGGGTCATCTCACGGAAGGGGATGGCCTCGGCGACGATGCAGGAGATCGCGGAGGAGGCGGGGGTCGCCAAGGGGACCATCTACCTCTACTTCCGCGACCGCGAGGAGTTGGTCGAGAAGACCTTCGAGACTGCCATCGGCGAGCTGCACAAGCAGGTCGACGCTGCGCTCGACAGCGAAGGAACGTTCGAGCAGAGGCTGCGTGCCATGACCACGGCCAAGTTGGCCTTCTTCAGCCAAAATCGCGAGTTCTTCCGCCTCTACCACGCGCTGAAGATGCCGGAAGGAAGCGCCTCGCAGCAGCGCCGGCAGAAGAGGACATGCCAGCCGCAGTTCCGTGCGCGTGTGGAACGGGTGGCCACTGCTCTGAAAGAAGCGATGGATGCCGGCGAGATACGGCCGCTCGATCCCAACCGCCTTGCGCTGATCCTCATCGAGACCAGTACCGCCATCGTCCTGGAACGGCTCAGCGAAGACGCGCCGCCGCCGGAGAGTGAGGACGTCGAATTGATCGTCTCCACGCTTCTGAGCGGCATCGCCATCCCGAAGTGAAAACGGAGCTCACATTGAAACGTGCAGTCCTTACTTTGATGATGCTGCTGCCGGCGGCAATGGCCGGGGCGCAGACGACATTGACCCTGCAGGAAGCGCTCGCGCGCGCGCTGCAGGTCAACAACACCATCGATCGCTCGCGCGTCGACGTCAACGTCGCCGAGGAGAATCGGAAGCAGTTGCTGTCATCGATCCTGCCGCAGGTGAACCTTACCGGCTCGACGATCCGGAACACGACCCAAGTGTCTTTCGGGAGCGGCGCAGATTCGCGCGTCATCCTTCCTGAGAACGACTGGAACTACCGGGTCGTGCTCTCGCAGCCGGTCTATGCCGGTCTGCGTGAGAAGCGCGCTTACGATCAGGCCAAGCTCGGGGTCGTCATCGCGCGGCAGGGCGTGCGCGAAACCGAGGACGCCATCCTGCTTCGCGTGGCCTCGAACTACCTCGACGTGGCAAACGCCGACGCCAACATCATCATCGAGAAGAAGAACATCGACATCGCCGAGAAGCGGCGCACGCAGTCGACAGCGTTCTATCAGGCCGGCGAAGTGACGAAGGTCGATGTTCTTCGCGCCGAGACGGCCATCAAGGCGTCGCAACGCCTGCTCGCCACCGCGCAGCAGCAGCGCGAGGCGGCGGAGAGCGCGCTACGCGCCGACCTCGATCTGACCGGCGATATCGCCGTGACCTCGTCCGTCCCAACCCTCGATGCCCTGCCGGATGAGCAGACGCTGGTGGCCCGGGCGCAGGCCAGCCGTCCGGACATCGCCATCGCCCAGAACAACATCCGCGTGGCCGAGCTGGAAGTGCAGAAGCAGAGCGGCGCCTACTATCCGGTGGTCACGTTCGACGCCGGTTACATCGATCAGAAGTCGGCCTTCCCGGCCAGCCGCTACGGATACGGCGCGTTCCGCTTCTCGGTGCCGATCTGGCAATCGGGACAGGTCTCGTCGCACATCGCCTCGGCCAAGGACCGCGAGCTGCAGGCGCGATCGCTGCTCGAGGACGCCAAGGTTGCCTCGCGCGAAGACGTGCACAAAGCGATCACCGATCTGCACGCGGCCGACACGACGCTGCAACTGGCGAAGGAACAGCTTGCCGCCGCGGACGCCGAGTACGCGCAGGTCTTCGAACTCTATCGGGCGCAGGAATCGACGTCGCTCGATCTGGCCACCTCCGAGGTCTCGCTTGCCGATGCGCGGCGCGCGGTGGCCTCGGAGACCTTGAATCACAACCTGGCACAACTCCGCGTCTGGTATGCCGCCGGCGCGATCAAAGAGGCCGTCGGCGTGGGAGCGACACATTGATGAAGCGTTCATCCATCATCACGATTTCGATATTGATTCTGGCGCTGCCGTTTGGCTGCGCGAAGAAGGACACCACCGCGTCCGCGACGACGACGCAGGCCGCGCCGGCGCTGCCGGGCGACGTGCAGGGGGTCGCGGCGGCTGCTTCGACAGCCGCGCCAACCGGTGCCACGCAGACCGCGGGGGTTTCTTCCTCGGAATCCGGCGGGACGATCGTGGCCACGGGCGAGCTCATCTCGCCGGTTCGTTCGGAGCTGGCGGTCAAGTTTCCGGGGCGGGTGGCGAAGATGTACGTCGATGAAGGATCGCGAATCAGCCGCGGTCAGCCGCTGCTCGACCTCGAGACTGACTATCCGCGTCTCAATCTCGAGAAGGCGCAAGCGGATATCGTTCGCGCAGAATCGGTGGAGCAGGACGCGCAGCGCGACCTCAACCGCAAGAAAGAGCTGATCGGCAAGGAGTCGATCCCGCAGTCGACGTTCGACCGTTCGCAGGCGGCATTCGACCAGGCCCGCGCCAACAAGCAGTCGATGCAGGCCCAGGCGGCCATCTTCCGCCAGCAGATCGCTGACTCCACACTCCGTTCTCCGATCGACGGAGTCGTCGCCGAGAAGCGCACCGACGTCGGCCAACGCCTCGGCGATGCCACCGTGGCGCTGGTGGTCGTGCAGACCTCGCCGCTCAAGCTCCGGTTCCGCGTCCCCGAAAAAGAGCTCCCGCGTGTCCGCAACGGCCAGAACGTCAAGGCAACGGTTGACGCCTATCCCGGCGATGTTTTCCAGGGCAAAGTCGCCGTGGTCGGCGGTGTCGTCGATCCCGTAACCCGTTCGTTCACGGTCGAAACGGACTTCCCGAACCGCGACGGAAAGTTGCGGCCGGGGATGTTTGCGAGAGTGGAGATGGGGCAGTAATGCGGCTTGGCCGCGTTGTCGGTTATCGGTTGTCGGTTATCGGTTTGGTGCTGAGCCGGGAATCGCAGCCGCCGACCGACAACTGATAACCGACAACCGATAACGCTCCGAAGGAGCCTTTCTATGCATAAACTCGCCGCACTCTGCGTTCGCCGTCCGATCTTCGCGACGGTCATCGTTCTCTCGCTCGTGGTCGTCGGCTGGTTCGCGTATCAGCAGCTCGGCGTCGACCGCTTCCCGAAGGTCGACATCCCGACGATCACCATCACCACGCGTCTCGTCGGCGCGGCGCCGGAAGAGATCGAGACCGACATCACCGACAAGGTCGAAGAGGCCGTCAACACCATCAGCGGCATCGATCAGTTGCAATCGATCTCTTCCGAGGGGACCTCGCAGGTCATCGTTAGTTTCGTGCTGGAGAAAGACATCGACGTCGCCGCGCAGGAAGTGCGCGACAAGGTCAACACCATCCTGCGCGACCTCCCCAAGGACGCCGATCCTCCCATCATTCTGAAGATCGATCCGGACGCCATTCCGGTCCTCGGCATCGCCCTTTCCGGCCCGGCGCCGATTCGCGACATCACCGAATTCGCCGACAAGAAGCTGCGCCGCCGGATCGAGTCGATCGACGGTGTCGGCCAGGCGCTCATCGTCGGCGGCCGTCCGCGCCAGATCAACGTCGTGGTCGACTCCGCCAAACTCTCCGCGGTCGGCATGACCACGGCGCAGCTCGTGGCAGCCCTGCAAGCGCAGAACGTGCAGATTCCCGGCGGCAAGGTCGAGCAGGGTTTGCGCGACCTCACGTTGCGCACATACGGCCGCGTGCAGTCGCCCGCTGATTTCGCCAACATCCCGCTCACGACCTCGAACGGCTACGTGGTGAAGGTGGGCGACGTCGCCCACATCGAAGACAGCGTGGCCGAGCCGGAATCGATCGCCACTGTCGACGGCAAGCCGGCCGTGGTCATGAATATCCGCAAGCAGTCGGGAACCAACACCGTCGAGGTCATCGAGCGGCTCAAGGAGCAGCTCGGCCTCGTCAAAGCGGACCTGCCCAAAGGGTGGACGATGCAGATCGTCCGCGACCAGTCGGACTACATCGTGGCCGCGGTCGATGCCGTGAAGGAGCATCTGATCCTCGGCTCGCTCTTCGCCGCGCTGATCGTCTGGTTCTTCCTCTCCTCGCCGAAACTGCGCGAGGCGGTGATCATGCTGGCGGCGACGCTGACGACATATACCCTGCTCTTCGGCGTTAACGACATCGCCGCGCGCGCACCTCTGCTTCACGTCTCGATCGGGGCCTTCGTCATCCTGTTCGGCCTGGTCAGTTGGTGGGCGTCGAGGAAACAGCTTCCGTTCGCCTACCGCGTCGGCGGCGCCGTCATCGCCTTCGCCATCGCCGCATTCGTGCCGAAGGGGGGCGTCGTTCCCATCAATCCGATCCGGCTGGCCGGCGCGCTGGTGGCCTTCGGCATGCTGCTCTACTTCTTCCGTCGCTCGCGTCCGACGGTCATCGCCGCCGTGGCCATCCCCAGCTCGATCATCGCCACCTTCGCGGCGATGCGTTATGAGAGCTTCACACTCAACGTCATCACGCTGCTGGCGCTGACGCTGGCGGTCGGCATCGTCATCGATGACGCCGTGGTCGTCTTGGAGAACATCTTCCGCTTCATGGAAGAGAAGAAGATGCCGCCTGCCGAGGCAGCGGTCGAAGGGACGAAGGAAGTGGGCATGGCCGTTCTGGCCACGTCGCTTTCGCTCATCGCCGTCTTCCTTCCGGTGGCGTTCATGGCCGGCATCGTCGGCCGGTTCATGCACTCGTTCGGCGTGACCATGGCCATCGCCATCGCCGTCTCGCTGCTGGTCTCATTCACGCTCACGCCGATGATGTCGGCGCGCTGGCTGCGGCGCGAGGATCTCTCGCAAGAGGCGTCGACGCGCGAGCACGGGGTCTACGCCAGGATCGAAGCCGTCTACCTGGGCATGCTGGACTGGTCGATGGCACACCGCTGGGTGATCGTGCTGTCGATGGGCATCGCGCTCTTCTCGATCGTGCCGCTGGGCAAGGCCGTGAACAAGAACTTCCTGCCGGCAGACGACGAGTCGCAGTTTCAGGTTCAGGCGCGCGCCCCCGAGGGAGCCAGCCTGCAGACGACGCAGACGATCATGGAGTCGATCGCCGCTCGCGTCCGCAGGATGCCCGAGGTGGAGACGACGGTTGTCACCATCGGCGACGACCCCCAGGTCACGCAAAACCTCGGCACGGTCTACGTCAAGCTGGTGCCGGTCGACAAGCGGAAGCGCGATCAGTTCGCGGTCATGGCCGACGTTCGCAACAACCTCATGCCGCAGTACGCGCGTTTGAATCTCCGCACGTCGGTTGGGCCGGTCAACGCCTTCGGCGGCGGTGTCAACGCCGACATCATGTATTGGGTCGGCGGGCCCGATCTGAACCAACTCTCGAAGTATTCCGATGCGCTGCTGACCGATCTGCGCAACATGCGGCCGATCGGTGCCATCGATCCCGATACGAACCTGATCACCGGCAAGCCGGAGCTCGGCGTCCGCATCGACCGCGACAAGGCCTCGGATATGGGTGTCCGCGTGCAGGACATCGCCTCCACCCTCAACGTTCTCGTCGGCGGCCTGAAGGTGACCGACTACTACGAAGGGGGCGAGCAGTACGAGGTGCACGTCCGCGCCGAGCACGAGTACCGCAAAGATCCGCAGGGGATCACGCAGGCGCAGGTGCCGTCGGTCGGCGCGCGGGTCGTGCAACTGCGCGACGTCGTGACGATGTCTCCCGGCGCCGGTCCGGCCTCGATCAACCGCATTCAGCGGCAGCGGCAGGTCATGCTCACCGCGAACATGGCGCCGGGAACGTCCGCGCAGACGGTGATGGACAACCTGGTCACGGAGACGAAGAAGCTGAACATGCCGCCGGAGTACTCGTCAGGCTTCACCGGCCGCTCCCGCGAGCAGGGGCGCGCGTTCACGAACTTCATGTTCGCCTTCCTGCTCTCGATCATCTTCATGTACCTGATCCTGGCGGCGCAGTTCGAGAGCTGGATTCACCCGGTGACGATCCTGCTGGCCCTTCCGCTGACGGTTCCCTTCGCCCTCTTCTCGATCCTGGTGCTGAACCAGTCGCTCAACATCTTCTCGATGCTGGGGATCCTGGTGCTGTTCGGCATCGTGAAGAAGAACGGCATCCTCCAGGTCGATCACACGAACGGACTTCGCGCCCACGGTTTGCCGCGCGCGCAGGCGATCCGCGAAGCCAACCGCGACCGTCTCCGTCCGATCTTGATGACGACGCTGGCCTTCGTGGCCGGCATGCTGCCGCTCGTGGCATCGAGCGGAACCGGCGCGGCCACGAACCGCGCCATCGGCTCGGTCATCATCGGCGGCCAGAGTCTGGCGCTGCTGCTGACGCTGCTGGCGACGCCGGTGGCGTATTCACTCTTCGACGATCTGCAGGAGAGGATGAGGGCGAAGAAGGAAGTGATCGTGACCGGCGAGGAGCCGGTGACGGCAGCGTAGGTCTTTGGTTGCTGGGTTGCTAGGTTGCTGAGTGGGGTATGAGCTCCACCGAGCAACTCAGCAACTATGCAACCCAGCAACTCCGCCTACAGCCTCTTCAACGCAATCTGTACTTCCGACGCTCCGACGCCGCGAAGGACGTTGCGGGCCAAATCGGCCTGAAGGTCGCTCGTGGCGGTGCCTTCGACGCGAAGGACGCCTTTTGTGACGCTCACGCGAAGGTCGCATCCGTCGAGGCCGCGGGTCGAGGCGAGGTTCCGTTCGGCCACGCGGCGGATTCCTTCGTCGTCCGCGGCGGTCTGCGCCACGATCAGATTGGCCACGCGCGCGAAGCCGAGTTGCTTCACGACCGTCGCTGCCTGAAGTGCCGCGGCCGGGTCGGCATTGCCCTTGAGCACCACGATCCCGCCGACATTCGTCGCGCTGAGTCCGTCAACCCGGACGTTGGCGTTCTGAATGGCTTTGACGATCTGCGCATCCGGCACCTGCGGCGTCATGACCTGGGCGCGATTGGTTCCCGGCGTCGACGCGCTCCCGCCGTGCCGCACGAGGATGGAGGTCACACCAGCGACGGCGATGACCGTCGCGATTCCGATAGCGATTTTCGAGTTCTTTCTCATGCCTTGGTAGCAACTCAAGCGCCGTGCCATCTGGAGCCTTCGGAGGAGATTTTTCTCCTGCGTGCCCTTGCCTTTGCGGAGAGGGCGGTGGTTCTTGACGGATAACGTTCGCGCGCGGAGGCGCGCACGCACAAGCCAGCGGGGCTGCCAGCTTCGCTGAGCGGCGCATTTGCGTTCGCCGCGTTAGCTGTATTCGCCGCTTCGCCGGCAAAACGTCCAAACTCCAGCGCCGCGTTAGCGGCAACAAGACGGTAGCCAGGGGTGCGAGCATTTTTTTGCGAGCACCCCTGGTAAAGAGACGTCATGGTTTGGTGCCGCGTTAGCGGCACTGGAGCAATCGTGACTCCATCCAGTGCCGCTGACGCGGCACGCGCTCAAGCGACAACGCAGCCAGGGGTGCTCGCAAAAAACGCTCGCACCCCTGGCTACCGTCCCGTTGCCGCTAGCGCGGCGAAAAACCGCGGGCGAGACACCTGGCGAGACGCCCACGGTCCCAGGGGAGCCAACGCGATCTTTAGATCGGGCGCTTGACAATCGTTCCTCTCCGACTTAGTGTATTAGGTATCTAATACACAGGTACGGAGGATCATTATGAAGAAGACATTGCTTGCCGTGCTGGTTGCCGCGATCGTTTCGCCCCTCTTCGCAGCCGGTCCCTATGCACCGACCGAGGCGGAGCGGGCGCGCTGGACGATGTTCGACATGGCCAGTTGGCGCACCTGTTTCGATGCGTACAAATCGGACCACGGCAAATATCCCGAGGTGAAGTCGGTGGAGGAGGCGAAGGCCGCGTTTGAGCCGATCTACGTCGCCCACCTGCCGATGACCGACGCATGGGGTCATGCGTACACCGTCGAATCGAGCGCGAGCACGTACATGGTTGTCAGCGCCGGTGCTGACGGCAAGTTCGACAAACAGAGCTGGTCGACGGGTGGCGCTCTGCAGTCGTTCGACGAGGATGCCATGGCAACGAATGCGGGCCGCTGGCTCTTTCGTCACTGGAACATGAAATAGCCATGTTCGCCATCAACCCGGCCGATCCCGCGCCGATCTGGCGGCAGATCGAGGAGGGTGTCCGGCGGCTGATCGCCCTCGGCGCGCTGCAGCCCGGCGCCTCGGTGCCGTCCGTCCGCGACCTTGCCAAAGATCTCCGCGTCAACCCGAACACCGTCGCCCGCGCCTACCAGCGTCTTGCCGAGGGGGGCGTGCTGTCGGTGAAGAGGGGGGAGGGGACGTACGTCGCAGACGAGCAGCCGCAGCCGAAGAAGGCGCAACGGAACGGAGCGCTGCGCGACGCGGCTATCCGCTACGCATCGACCGCCATCGCCGCCGGCTCCGCGCTCGAGGATGCCGTCGATGAGGTCGAGACCGCGTACGAGCGGGTGGTGAAAGAGCACAGGAGGAAAGCATGACTGACAGCGCCATCAACATCACCGATCTCACCGTGCGCTACGGCCGCACGCTCGCCGTCGACAACGTTGCGCTGAACGTCGCCAAAGGGAGTGTCTACGCGCTCGTCGGCCGCAACGGCGCCGGCAAGTCCTCTCTTGTCCGCTGCCTCCTCGGCGAGCAGAAACCGGAGCAGGGAACGTCGATGCTGTTCGGCGAAGATGCCTGGTCGCGCCGCGCCGCCCTCATGCAGCGCATCGGCATCGTCACCGAAGAGGCAGACGCGCCGCCGGAGATGAAGGTGTCCTCCATCGCCCGCTTCTGCTCCCGGCTCTATGACCGATGGGACCAGGGAAGCGTGGAGACGCGGCTGCGGACGTTCGGCGTGCCGCTGTCGAGCCGTTTCGGGAGTCTGTCGAAGGGGCAGAAAAAACAGGTGTCGCTGGCACTGGCGCTGGCGAATTCGCCGGAGTTGCTGGTGCTCGACGATCCGACGCTCGGCCTCGACGTCGTGGCCCGCCGGTCGCTGTTCGAGGAAGTGATCGGCGACCTGGCCGACCGCGGCACGACCATCTTCATCACCACCCACGACCTCGCCGGCGTCGAAACGTTTGCCGACCGGGTGGGGATGATGGAGAGCGGCCGGCTGGTCCTCGACGAAGAGGTCGACGCGCTCAAGTCGCGATTCCGCCGCATCCGCTTCGCCGCGCAGCCGGCGGCGATCGATGCCACCGTGCTGCGGACGACGGTGATGCGGAGCTGGGGTGCCGGCGCGGAGGCGATCGTCAGCAACTACGACGATCTGGCCTTCGAGCGGATGCGCAGCGCCAGCAACATCGGCACGGCGGAAGTCGAAGCGATGTCACTCGAAGAGATCTTCATCGCCATATCGGGAGGGAAGTCATGAGAAACGCGCTGGCCATTGCAGCAAGAGAATTCGAGGAGAAGCGCTTCGTCGCCTACGCGGCGGTGGCCTTCGCCATCCTTCCCTTCGTCCTCAGCGTGATTCCGGGGCTCAACGGCAAGTCGCCGCAGGAGACAATCGCCCTGTCGTCGCTGATCTTCGCTACCGGCTTCGGCGTGGCCCTGGCGGTGATGATCGGCGCCAACTTCGTCGGCCGCGATCTCTCCGACAATCGAATGTCGTTCTATTTCTCGCGGCCGGTGTCGTCCGCATCGATCTGGTTCGGCAAGCTGACGGCGGGGCTTCTGATGGTCGTCGGCTGCTTCGCCGTCATCATCGCGCCGGCCTGGCTGGTGGCGGGCAGGAACTGGAGGAGCATCTCGTCGTTGTCGCTGGAGAACTTGAGCATCTGGCTTCTGACAGTGGCGCTGTCACTCTTTCTGGTCGCCCATCTCATCAGTACCTTCGCCCGTTCCCAATCGCCGTGGATCGTCGTCGACTTTGCCGCGGCGGTCGTCTGTGGCCTGGCCATACGATTTCTCGTAATCCCTCTGGCAGCAGGTCAGGCGTCTGTCCTCATTTCCAGGCTGTCCGTCTACCTGGCGGGCGTGTTCGTCGTGGCGTTCGTGGGAGGGGGGCTGTGGCAACTCGATCGCGGCCGTACCGACCGGCGGCGCAATCATCTCGCGCTGTCGCAGTTCTTCTGGGGGACGATGGCAATCGCTCTGCTCCTCGCGGCGTCATTCGTGGCCTGGGTGGTATCGGTGAAGGTGGGCGATCTGACCGGCAGTATCCGCGCGACGCGTTCCACGAACGGACCGTTTGCCGTGATCACGGGAACGGCGAGAGGGCGTTCCGACTATCACGCCGCGTTTCTGATGAATGCCGAGGATGGCTCCACGATTCGCATCGACCCGCGGGCGGAATGGGGTGTGCGCTACACCCGCGACGGCCGTAGCGCCGTCGTGCCGCGAAGCACCGGCAATTTCGCTGACATGCTCATCTACACGCGCGGCAAAGCGGAGCCGGCCGATACCGGCCTGAACATCGACGCCGGCGACTACTTCGTCTCCGACGATGGCGAGCGGATCGCCACCATTTCGCATCCCAGCATCCTCTCCGTATATGACGTCGTGCAGAAGCGCTCGCTGGCCTCGGCGCGGCTTCCGGCGTCGAAGTATGTGCGGGCCTTCTTCGTCACGCCGGATGTCGTGCGGATCTATCTCAATGCAACGGAAGGGATGAAAATCATGGAACTGGACGTGCGGTCGCGCGGCCTTCATGACACTGGATTCGTCCAATCGCCTGGCTTTGTTTATTTCTATTCGGATCCCGCCGGCGCGCACATGCTCGTGAGAAAGTCTCACGAAGACCTGCTGACGTTGAGCGACGCGCGTACGGGTGCGCCGATCACTACACTCGCCAGCGGTACGCAGGTGAAGACGGCACGGTTTCTTCGCGACGGACGGATCGCCATCGTCGACGGACCGGAGTCCGCGACCGTCCTGCACATCCTCTCAGCCGCCGGCGCTCCGCAACATGACATTCCGCTTGGCCCGGTCAAGTCGTCGATCGTCGTCGGGGATGACGGCACGCGTTGCGTCCTGGCGGCCGAAGCCGCAGCAGGGGTCCGCCGGCTGATCGCCGTCGACCTCACTCGTGGCGTGATTGCGCAGCGGGTGGACAAGGTGGTCTGGGTACCACCCGGGACCCTCGATCTGCGTCCCCCGATCGAGCCGCTGCGCGACGTTTTCTACGGCGAATTCAGCGATCAGAAGAACCACATCGTCTCCTGGAACCCTGCCACCGGAGGCAAGCGGAGGATCGTGTAGTCGCAACGATCGCCCTGGGTTGCCTCTGCTGCAATGCAGATGATCGGGCGTCCATCGCGAATAGGATCTGCTGCTCCTCACTCCGACGCTGCTGCGCCGAGGGAGGGTGGTGCATCCCCTGGCTGGTGCAGTCCCGTGAGAAATGCCAGGAAAATGGAGCGGATCTCGGCGAGCGAAAAGGGATCGGCTTTGCCTGCACGCTGGGCCATGACGCGGTCGCGGATCATTCCTTCGGTGGCGCCGAGGATGGCTGAGGCCATCGCTTCGTCGCTCAACTCCACGCGGAACGTGCCGTCTTTCTTGCCCCTCTGAATCAGCAGGCGGATCAGGTTCGCGAATTCGATGAACCCCTGCGACAGGACGATCTCCGAGGACTCGCCTCGCACGCGTCGTCCTTCGAAGAGAAGAAGGAAGGCCAGATCGGGATCGCGGCCGAAGCCGTCCGTGACCGTTTCCAGCACGCCCGCCAGAGCCTCGCGTGCATCCGTGGCCCCCATGACCACCTGCTGGATCTCGGGCGTGAGCGTCTGCCAGCAGGCGTTGAAAATCGCCTCCAGCAGGCCCGTCTTGGTGTGGTAGTAGCGCACCAGTTGCGACTCGGAAGTCCCCGCTTCGCGAGCGATCGAGGCGGTGGAAGTCCGCTCGAAACCGTGCTGCGCAAAGAGCGTTTTGGCGGCTGCCATCAGCCTCTGCCGTGATGTCTGGGTACTGTCGTGATCAAGAGCAGTCACTTCTGTATCGTAGGGTCTGTACCGTTACTTCGTCAAGGCATCATGCCGGCATCAGGAAGCATCACGACCAGATATGGCCTAGCGGCACTGGCATTGTGTTTGCTTTTCGGCTACGTCACTGCCGTTAATGGGTAGTACCACTACCAACAGGGGTCATTTTAAGGCTGACGAAGGAGAAGGTTATGAGGTCGTGGCAGAAACTGGTTCCGCTGTCGTTGGTCATCGCGTCGTGGTTGCTTCTGCCGGCCATCGCCGCCGGTCAGACCCTCGGATCGCCTCCCTACGGAACGAGCGTCGGCAGCGGGACCCTCTCGGTTGCCAATCCGAAAGTGACCTTCTCCGATGGCCCATTCATCGTCCCCAACCCCTCAGCCCAGACCAGCATTCTGAACCTGGCCGTCTCCGTGCCTACCACGCCCACCTGCACGAGCACGCCAACTGTGCCGGGGGCTCCGCTCAGCACCCATCAGTGTGACTTCTTTACGCTGGTGACGGCCGCTTCGACGCTGGCGGCCACGAACAACATCCAGTTCACGATGACCTGGCCGGATGCGAACAATCCGATCGATCAATCGGAATTCGATCTCTACGTCTACGACTCCGGCGGCAACGTCATCGCTTCCGCGTTCTCCGGGAATGCCTCGCCACGCATGACGACGTTGGCCATTCCTCCCGACGGGACGCAGTACACAGTCCAGGTGGTCCCGTTCAACCCTCAGGGATTCAGCTATACGGCCACGGTACAACTGGTACCCAAGCCGGCGTTCAACCCTCCGCCACCGAACCCAGGCGCGGCACGCTTCCAGACGTACATGTCGCCTTCCGGTCTGGGTGAGAACGCCGGCGAGCCCTCCATCGGCATCGACTGGATGGCCAAGGATCCGACGCTGAAACACGATAGCGTGAATCAGGGAGGGGTCAGCTTCTTCCAGTCGGGTCCCAACACCTTGCGGGTCAGCTTCGACGATTGCTCGTCCCCGGCCGGGCAGAAGTGGGACGACGTTTCGACCCCCCTGGTGCAGCAGTTCGTCCTCTCCGATCCGATCGGCTTCGTCGATTCGACGACGGGGCGTGTCTTCTCCGTCGACCTGATCGGCGGCGAGGGCAACAGCTTCATGGCCTATTCGGATAATGACGGCGGCTCCTGGACTCCGGCTCAGGGTGGAGGCATCCCGGGAGGGCCGGATCACGAGACGCTCGGCGGCGGCGCATACGCATCCTCGCCAGCGAATCCGGGAGTGGCCTACTCGAACGCGATCTATTACTGCGGTCAGGACATCGCGCCCGAGGCGCAGTGTTCGGTCAGCCTGGATGGCGGCCAGACCTTCGGACCGGGCGTGCCGATCTACCAGACCCCCGAGTGTGCCGCGAACGGCAGCATTCACGGTCATGTGAAGGTCGGACCGGATGGTACCGCCTACGTTCCCTCGGGGTCCTGCTCAGCCGGTCCCGGCGTAGCCTTCACCCAGGACAACGGCGTGACCTGGAGCTTCTCGGCGGTTCCCAACGCGACCGACTCGCAGAACCTCGATCCTTCCGTGGCCATCGACGCCGCGAACAACGTCTACCTGATCTGGCTGGACGGAAAAACCAACCATCCCTATGTCTCCGTCTCGACCAATCACGGCACCACATGGAGCACGCCGTTTGACGTCGGCGCGACGTTCAACATCCAGAATGCCGACTTCGTGATCTCTACGGCAGGCGATGCCGGCCGCGCCGCGGTCGGTTTCGTCGGCACCACGGTGGCCGGCAATCCCCAGAGCGCCAGCTTCCCGGGCGTGTGGCATCTCTACATCGCCAGTTCCTTCGACATGGGCAAGACATGGACGACCCTCGATGTGACCCCGAACGATCCGGTGCAGCTCGGCTGCATCTGGACTTCAGGAGGCAGCAATCCCTGCCGCAATCTCCTCGACTTCAACGACATGAGGATCGACAGTCAGGGCCGCCTGGAAGTGGCATTCGCCAAAGGATGTCTGACCTCGGCGAACTGCACCGCGGCGACAGCCACGCTGCACGGACCTCCGTACGCCGAATCGGAGGCCTCGAAGGCCGTCATCGCACGGCAGTCCGGCGGACTGCGCATGTTCGCCGCCTACGACCCGCCGCTCGTCGGTCCGCCAGCCACTCCGAAAGTCGATGGAGCCAACGCCGACGCAGTCACCGGCCACATCACCTTGAGTTGGGAGGCACCGGACAATGGCGGCGCGGCCATCACGCGGTACAACATCTATCGCGGCACGTCATCAGGCAATGAAGTGCTCTACGCGGCCGTCGATGAATCCCGAACGGCCTTTGTCGACACCGCGGTCACGGCAAAAACGACCTATTACTACTACGTCACCGCGACCAACAGCGCCGGAACGAGTGGTCACTGCTCCGAAGCAGCGTCGACCCTGACGGTCACGTCGAATCAGAGTCCCTGCAATCTCCCCGGCGTCACCATCGGCACCAGCCCCGCCGGCAACCAGGCCGACGCGCCGGCAAACGCCGCTCTGGATATCACGGAAGTGGATGTGGCCGAACCGTATCCGTCGCCGGTGAGCACGTCATCGGTAGTCTTCACCATTCAAGTCGCGAATCTCTCGCAGCTTCCGCAACTGCAGCCGAACTCGGAATGGGCGGTGCACTTCAACGTCCAGGACACCACGGGCGTTCTTCACACCATGTTCGTTGAGGCCGATACGAATGACCCCACGGCGCCGAACGGGAAGTTCGGTTATGGCTACCTGAGCGGGACGACGGAGGCGGGCGAAGGCTCGGTCGGAGTGACCGGCACGTTCAACTTCAATACGAGCTCGATCATCATCATTCTCGATACATCGAAGCCGATTCAGTTCGCGCCGGCCATCGGCTCCAGCGATCTTCCGTTCACGGTCAACCTGGGCGCCGGCAGCCCGTTGAACGCCATGTTTGCGAAGACCACGTTGCTCATCGGCACGCAGCCGGCTGGAATCGGAGGAGGGCTGCTCGAGAACGTCGATAGCACGAACGCGGGCACCTATACACTCCACGGCAACGGTTTCTGCCGTCCCGACGGACCTGTGTTCGCGGTCATCCAAGCGCAGCCGAATGTCGGCTGCCAGCCGCTGACAGTCAACTTCGACGGCTCGCAATCGTTCGATGCGGCGGGCGATCCGCTTACGTCCTACACGTTCAACTTCGGCGACGGATCGGCTCCGGTGAGCCAGTCCGGGCCAACGGCCACGCATACCTACACGAGCAACGGAAACTATGTGGCTTCGCTGACCGCGACGTGCTCCCGAGGAGCCACGAGCAAGAACGTGGCACAGGCGCAGGTCTCGGTCGGTGCCAACCCGGCCAAGCCGACGATCACCGCGCCGACAACGGCGAAGCAGCTCCAGAGCGGCTTGACGGCATCAGTGACCTCTCAGGCGGGTATCCGCTATTCATGGGCGATCACCAACGGCACGATCACCGCGGGCGCCGGTACAAACAAGATCACCTTCACCTCGGGGACGAAGGGTCAGACAGGCCTTTCGGTCACCGAGATCACGACGCAAGGCTGCGCTTCGCCGGCTGGTACGGCGACCGTGACGGTCAAGTAGTGGGCACGTAGCACCGCGGGCTCTCCACGTCGACGTGGGGAGCCCGCATCCTCTTGAGCACGACATCATGAAAAACCAACTCTTACTCGGCGCTGCCCTACTCAGCCTTGCCGCGCCGGCATTCGCGGCGCCGCCCCCGACCGCCTGCAACGTCCTGACGAAGACGGACATCGCCGCGGCGCAGGGCCAGGAGTTTGCCGAAGCAAAGCTGTCGGCGAAGACGCAAGGCTCACTCTCGGTCTCGCAATGTTTCTACCGGCTGCCGTCATTCGAAAAGTCAGTGAGCGTCACTCTCACGCGCCCCAGCACTGCCACCGGCCGATCGGCCGTTCTCGAATACTGGAATGCGCATCGCGCGGCCTCTTTGAAGGATGATGATGACGAGCAACACGCCAGGAAAGAGGGCGACGAGGAGGACCACCACGGCAATGCCGTGCGGGTGGCCGGCTTGGGCGACGATGCGGTGTGGTCGGGCACGCCAATGACCAGTGCGCTCTACGTCCTGCACCATGGGACGATCGTGCGCATCAGCGTTGGCGGTTCCGCGCCTCTTGATCAGAAGCTGGAGGCGTCACGACGCCTGGCGGCTGCCGTATTGAAGCGGCTGGCCAGTTCCAGTCTGTAGCGCCGGCTCAGTGGTCCGATGCGCCGAAGGGGGCACGTGGAAAGTTCTTGCGAAGCGTTTCCATGACCGCCTTCACGGTGGCGTTCGAGCCGGTGGCGCGGCTCACGTCCGCGAACGAGTAGCGCGGCCCCTTTACGATCTGGAAGTTGATCTGGTAGCAGACCTCTCCGGCCGTCTGGGACTGACATGTGTACCAGACCTTTTCGAGACCCTGGGTCTGGAACTCGAAGTTCTCCTTCGGATCCGTTCCGTCGATCCAGGAAAACGTCTCACCTTTCAGGAGGAGGCGGCCGGGCCGTTCCCGCCGCAGCGGCCCCCAGCCGTGAACCAGGAGCAGTTCGTTGAATGCGGTCTCCTCGGGACCCGCGGCAGCCTTCTTCGCTGCCTGCTCCTTCGTGGCCAAGAGAGCGGAGATGACCGAGTCCTGCACGCTATTCTGCTTGAGGTAGAGGAGATCGTTCATCGAGAGCTTATAGGAGACGCCGGACTGCTTGATCTGCTCCGCGATGAGCGACTCGGAGATCCCCGACTTGGCGATCCTTACGACGTCCATGAGACGCGCATCGTCTGGAGCAACCTGAGCGGTTGCGGGCGCTGGCGCTGCAGCGGACTGGTTTGCGATCCTCTGCTGGATCGCGGCGATCACCGTCTCCGGGACTCCGCCGCTCCTCAGCAAGGTGACGTCGTCGGCTTTGATTGCGAGCGTGTTCGCGGGGTCGTTGACGGCCGCAAGGAGCGCATCGGCCGAGGCTCCTGCTTTCTGTCTCGCGAGAATCGTGTTCACGTCCAACTGCTCCGCGAACGCGGAAGCAGCGAGCAGTAGTAGTGCGGCAGTGAAAAGAAGGCGGTGAATCCGAGTCATGACTTATCTCCTCGTCCTTCAGCGTATGGCTCCGGCGTTGGCGAAGGCGTGTTTTTCTCCCTGACACCGGCCGGACAACTGATCCGTTCGCTCCAATATATTATGGATACCGCGAGTGCGGGGGCTCCACCATGCCAGTGGTGCGACCGGGAGATTCTGGAGGAAGATCATGAAGCTCGCAGTCCGTTCGACCGGTGCTCATCCTTGGCGGCGCGCGCGCAACCTGCTGGCCCTGGCGTCGACCGTCTTCAGCATGTCGGCCCTGCCCGCGCCAGCGGTGTTTCATGTGAGCTTGGGCCAAGCCTCAGCGACGCCGGTCGCTGGCCGGCTGCTGGTCTTCGCCAAGCTGCTCGGACCCACCGACAAGAGGCCCGTCGCGACGGTCAACATGGACCAGATCGATACCCACGCGACTGCCATCGCCGCTCAGGAGGTGGCGCGCCTCGAGCCCGGCGCCACGGTCGAGCTCGACGCCGACGTCACGGCCTTCCCCACACCCTTCTCGCAGATCAAGCCCGGCCACTACGCCGTGCAGGCGGTGCTCGATCGCGATCACAGCTACAACTACACGGGACGCGGCCCTGGCGATCTCGTGAGCGGGGTGGTGGAGATGGACCTGCCCGGCGACGCAGCCCAGCTCCTGACGCTTGCGACCGTCGTCCCTGAATCCGATCCCCTCCAGCCCCTGTCCAACGTGCCGGCGGCGATGAGGGAGGCCTATGCGGCGGCCAAGGCCGACATCCACCCAATCGACTTCACCAGCCCGGCGCTCAGCCGCTTCTGGGGCCGGCCGGCCGCCCTGCGCGGCTGGGTGGTGACCCCGCCGGACTATGCGGCCCATCCTGGCCAGCGCTATCCGACGGTCTACTACACCCAGGGCTTCGGCGGCTCGTTGCGCTCCCTCCACGACATCGCCGTGGCCCGGTGGGATGAGATGAAGACGGGCAAGGCGCCGCCGATGATCTGGGTGGGGCTCGATCAGTCAAGCCCCACCGGCACGAGCGAGTTTGTCGACAGCGTCAATGACGGGCCGTGGGGCCAGGCGCTGACGGCCGAGCTGATCCCCGACCTGGAACGCCGATACCGCATGGACGCCAAGCCTTCGGGTCGCCTGCTGACCGGACACTCCTCCGGCGGCTGGGCGGTGCTGTGGCTGCAGGTGAACTATCCCAAGCTGTTCGGCGGCGCCTGGCCGACCTCGCCGGACCCCAGCGACTTCCACGACTTTTTGGGCATCGACCTCTACGCCTCCGGCGCCAACGCCTACCGCAAGCCTGATGGGACGCCTTGCCCGCTGGCGCGCGACAAGGGCGAAATGCTGGTCTCTGTTGAGGACTACACGCGCCGGGAAGTCGTTCTCGGGCCGTATGGCGGCCAGTGGGCCTCGTTCGAGTGGGTCTTCTCCCCACGCGGCGAAGACGGGCTCCCGGTCCATATGTTCGACCGCACGACCGGCACGGTAGACCCGGTCGTGATCGCCTATTGGAAGGAGCACTACGACGTGGCCGAGCGCCTCCGCCGCCACTGGCCGGAGCTCAGGCGTGATCTCGACGGCAAGATCCACCTGACCGTGGGCACGGCCGACAACTTCCATCTCGACGGTGCGGCGCACCGGCTGGAAGCGACGATGAAGGAGCTCGGGGCCAGGACCGACTTCCGCTACCTCGAAGGGCGCGGCCATTTCGACCTCTACCCCGTGGGCGACGACCGCTGGGGCCTGTACAAGGCCATCGCCTGGGAGATGTACGCGCTCGCCCGGCCGGGATCGAAGCCTCCTCCGCGCGTCAGCGCCGCACCGCCGCCAGCGCCGGCCCGCTGAGGCCGGCCGGTTCGGTCAACTCGGCCGCGGCGGCGGACTTTGCGATCGTTTTGATCGATTGAGCTTTTGAGACGGAGCGGCGAGTCCCCAGAGCAGCCGGAGATCGATTTCGATCGCATCAAACGGCTCGGCGCGGATTAGGGAGACATCATCGTCGCCATGAGTCGCAATCAGAGACCACCGCCGCTGTTCGAGACGGTAAACCTCCAGCGTTCGAACGCCGGGATCGACGAGCCAGAGATGCGAAACGCCTTGTCCGGCGTACTTCGGCATCTTTCGCACGCGATCGAGACGCCGCGTGGAGGGAGAGACGACCTCGCACACCCAGTCGGGAGCGATGTCACACCACGCTTCGTCAGGGACCTCGGGCATTATGTCGCCGCGCGTTTCGCTGCACGAGCCATGGTGGAATCATAGTCCTCACAAGGGGCAGCTTCAGCTAAGCCGAGGTAATCGACGAGGAGATTGCAGCCGCCCACCCCGTAGCGAACGGCGGTGTCCGTGGCCAGCAGCTTTTGACTGTCGATGACCTCCGCGGTTTCGCGATCACCCATTCATGGCCTCGTGAAGCCCATTCATGGCCTCGCGGAGTCCCATTCATGGCCTCGTGGAGTCCATTCATGGCCTCGTAAAGCCCATTCATGGCCTCGCGTGGTCCCATTCATGGCCTCGTGGAGTCCATTCATGGCCACGCGGAGTCCATTCATGGCCTCGTGGAGTCCATTCATGGCCTCGCAGAGTCCATTCATGGCCTCGTGGAGCCCATTCATGGCCACGCGGAGTCCATTGATGGCCTCGTGGAGTCCAGTAATGGACTCGCGAAGTCCACCGACTTACAAGTCTTGGCCGTCGCCGTTCCTTCCGTGGCCGGCGTTGGTGTCACGCCTGCGGCATATCAGCCGCAACGCTAGCGACGCCGCCAGGGGAACTTACAACTGCGGCAACGTCGGCTCCACCCTGCTATCGATGATCACGGCGAGAGCCGCCGGCCTCCCGATCGATGAGCTAATGCGGCGTGAAGCGATGGTGGGCGGTGGGCGGATGATCAAGTTCCACACCTGGCAGTGGCGTAGGGTTCCGGCCGTTCAACTACCGCCTGCCGAATGATCGGCTGACGATCGTGACCCAGTCCGGTTGACGATCCGGAAGTTGATTTTCCAGACGTGACCCAAACGAACGACGAGCCAGTCCCAACTCTTCGCCGCACCGGACTTAGAGCCGTGCGACGCTGCTTCGCGAGTGCGTTATCATTTTTCGCGCGCGGCTCCAATCCGTGGAGCTTGGGCCCGTTAGCCGGACGAAGTCGGAGAGTTGCTCGTGGGCAAGGCCTCTCGCAAGAAACACCACCGGTCAGGCACGATCAATTTTGAGCCCGATGCCAGGAAGGCTTCAACGCGCCTGGCTCAGCTCATCGCACCACACGCGGTAGACGGCGAAACAAGGAGTAGCTACGAAGCGTTGGTGGCATTGGGTGCGATCGCGTGGAATCTGTCCCTCGTCCCCGCGCAGGATCGTGACGACTTGATCCGAGAGGCTGTTCGGGCCGCGGTCATCCGCGGGATTCCGCTTACCGATTGCTGGCTCACCGATCTCGTTGAGAGAAAGGTGAGCCTCTTTCCGTCCGAGGAGCGCTGGATTGAGAGCTACGAGGTCATCGTACAACCGGACGGCAGGCTTGCCATTGTCGTAACGACCATAAGCGACGGCTAAGGTTCGATGGTTCGACGCTGTCGTTGCGATATCTCAGACTGCTGCAGCACCCCCAGATCATTCTCAAACAACGTCCGGATATTCGCGATGTCGAAATTGATCATGGCGCAGCGGTCCAGACCCAGGCCGAGGGCGAAGCCGCTCCACTCCTCGGGGTCGCGGCAGTAGACGCGGCCGCGGGAGAGCAACTTCACCGGCGGCTTATACTTCTCCATCGAACGGATCTGCACGTTCGAAGTGTGGGTGAGAGTAGATACGGCTCGACATCCAGAAAGAAGGTGTCCTGCATATTCGGGCCGGATGGTCGGGGGTGAAGTTGAGCGCTTCGAAGTTGTACCAGTTGGTCTCGACCTCGGGGCCGGGATTTCAGGTCCCAGTTCAGGACGATACCTTTGAGCGCCTAGGCCGCCTGGACGCTGCTTTTCGTCTTGGAGGAACTACTGTTGGCTCCATCGTCCGAGCAACCCCGAGCTTTAAAAGGATGTCGTCGAGCTCTTCATAGCCGCGATGATCTTCGGTGGTCGCGTCGTGCCACATCGACAGGAGTACTGATAGCTGAGCACGCATGAATGCACTGCGGTCTCCTTGCAGCAGTTGCTCGCGAGACCCAAGCAGAAGGCGAGACCAGTCAAACGCTTCGCGATGGCGTGTGAGAACCTCCCCAGCACTCAACCACTCAGCAAACGGTCGTCCTAGCCAAAGATCGTAATCTGCATCTGTCTCGACGTGACGTGCTGCGTCAATTTTGTCGAGTAGCATGCCGAACTGCCGCGGCCCGATGTGCTCTGGATCAGTCTTCTGAAAAAGCTTCCCGCGCAGCGTTAGCACCATGATCACGGAGTGTAGCGCCTCGCGTACTGCGTGCTTGAACGTATCCGAATGGAGGATGTGCATCGTCGCCGCGAGGTTCGGCTTGAGCCTGGCGGAGCGGCGCGAATCGCTCTCGCGGCGCAACTGGCGTCGGGTATCGAGAACGCGACTTTCCCTATCGATGCGCAGGAGCGTGTCGTGAATCGATGCTGCAGCGTCGTCGACACGTGCGACCGCGGCTTTCTCCGATTCGTTCATCAGATCCTTCCAGATCCGCCACCAGGTCGCGGCACGTTCTGCGGCTGCGTTTTCCGCGGCAGCATTTTCGGCGGCTTCGCGTTTTACAGGGTCACTCTCCAGAGCAGCGGCCGCTAGGTCAGCGGCGCGGCGCGCGGTTCGAGCCTGAGTATTCTTGTCGAGGGCGTCTTGCATGATCTCGAGAAGGCAGTGCGTCACCACGCGTAGAAGCAAATCCCGGCTTAGCGAAGACGAATGACTGGCCATGACCATCGGCCGCAGTGCGAACTCATCGTACTCTTCGATGTTTCCCGCGCAGGGTAGCGCGAACATCAGATAGCTCGGGAAGAGTTCCCGGACTAGCTCGCGCACCCGAAGAAACTCCACCTGAACCTGCTCCTTCGGGTTTTTGCGAAGCGCGTCACGTAATTTCGTACCCTTCCGAATCTGCCGCCTGATCTCGATCGGGATCTCTTTCTCCATAGCGCTATAAATAGCCAGACTCTCCATCATCCAGCCGAACGCGTGAATCCAAGCCAGGTGGCCGATCTCGTGGAGAATGATCTGCCACCGGCTCGGCACGAACAGTACGTTGAAAGGGATATCGATCTGATAGCGGCCAGTGCTACCGGCATTTCCTGTTCGCAGTCCGAACGTGATGAGCGGCAATTCGGTGTACATGCCTAGACCGATAAGCGCCGATCTGATGTACCAATCCACCGCCACGATGAGGCGGCTATATCCGCCGCGGCCTGAAAGCCCAAGGGCGTTTGCGTCATGTTGGAATTGCCCGATGCCATCGATGGCTTGGCCGATCGCGTACTCGAGCACATGACAAAGATCATCGATCCCATCGAGGTTGAGCTCCCGAATGCGGTTCGGAATCGTCGCGGCGAAGCGACTGAGATGGCGAACGACAGAGCTGCGCACTGGATCGAACAGATGGTCGAGCAACGTCGTCAAAGCGGAAATAAAACGATGGCTGGTCATCGATGACGCGCCGCGCTCCCGCATGAGATGGGGTACCGTTTGCAACAGCTTCTCGACGCTCTTGATATCCTTCTTCACGTCCGGCGCTGCCGGATGAAAGGTTGTGCGCGTGTCCAGACCCTTCTCAACGAAGCGAAAGATTGACGTCGTCTCAGCGTAGCTGTCAGGGCGGTGATCGCCGAGGCCTCCGATGTACTCGCGCGTCGCGGCGATGAATCGGATCACCTCTTCGCCACCCCTTGCCGCGACGATATCAGACATATCTATGGAGAGACTGTAGTGACCCATTTCGCTGTCAACGACGTCGGCGCCGATCTGCTTCGTCTGCTCTTGCATGAAAGCTCGCACGTCCTGCTCATGAGGTGGAGCGACGCGAATCAGCAAACGTGCCGAGTCAATCTTCCTGGACAGCGATCCGAATGATAGGCGGTTCTCAACATAGCCTTCGAGGCCACCCAAGAGATGACTATAACTTGCGGCGAAGATCTGCGTGTTGAGGGTCTGTGAAAAACGAAGATCCTCCCGCCCGCCTATACAGTCGGCCAAGGTCATGAGGCGAATGTCTTTGAGCAGGCCAATGAGCTGCGCAGTGTCTTTCCTGGCGTGGACGAGAAGCATCACATCATTCCAGCCGAGGCTATGAGCGACGATGGCCCGGACATCAGGAGCCTTCCCGAGGATTTCAGTGATTCGATTGCAAAAGAGAATCTCGCCGCCCAAACCGACATCTTGGCGGAACCAGTCAGCGAACCGCAGCGACATCAGGATCGTCGGACCTGATTTCGCAAGAACGGCGAGCGTCTCCTGCCAGTGTTTGTTGACATCATGGTTCCACAAGTACGCGAAGTAGCCGGATGTGCCCGAAACGCTTGCAGCGACATCGGGGTTTGAATAGACATCCGTGAGCGTGGGTGGGTACAGCTGGGAGCAGGGCACCACAATGAGCGCGTCCCACTCGGAGAAGGCGATGAAGGGATGGATCGGATCGGACGTCTCTGCTTCGCGAACGGCCCGGATGCCCCGTAGAAACGTTTTCTCCGAACCACAACGGAGACGGAGAAAATCGATGTGCACGGCTTGACTGGAAAGCTGGTGCTGGAGCGCTCTCAGGCTATTCGTCGTCATTCATCGCCTCGGATGTCCTTCAGGAGATCGGGGATCTCATCCCAATCGGTAACGTGATACGGGATCAGCGACAATTGCATAAGCACCTCGTCGAAGAGGTGCAGAATATCGCGGGAAACCTTGGCCAGCTTCAGCCGATCGTCAAGTTTCAGCGTCACTGGCGGCGGTGGCGGTGGCGCTCCGACGTACACACCGGAGAGCGGAAGTCCCTTTTCGGCCCACTGTGTGAGAAGAAGACGCAGGCTCGGATCCACGAGTGAAAGACCGATGAACATCGCACCCGTTCCGCGTTGAAAGAGCGTGGCAGTGAGGCAGTCCCAACTCCAGTGGCGTCCTGGCGAACCGAGCACGCGGAGGTACGAAGCTGCGTCAAGAATGGGACTCGTCTTGGAAGTCGCGTCGCCATGGAGGTGATACACGAACATCCCGGGCCGGTAGATCGACGCGGCGTATTCGCGCTCGTCCGAGATCGAGTGGATCGCGGCGATATCTCTGACGCTTCTGGTCCGAGATTGGATCGCGCGCTCCATGAGTCGGTCGTAGTTGAACGTCAACACTGGGATATGGCGATGGCGGTCCTTCTCGTATTGGCGTACGACTAGGTCGGCGATGTCGTAGAGCGGCTTGCCCGAATCCTCGGGGGCGCCCCTCGTTGCGACGAGACTTCTGGAGATTGCTTCTATCCAGAGTTCGGGATTCGAGTACCCCTGCCGACCAACCGCAGCCTGCAGGAGGGGCTCGGCGACGATGGCCTGCATTTGCGTGCCGATGTGCGACGCGACAGTCGTGGCCTCGCGGACGCGACTGCATTCGAGCATGAGCTGCTCCAGGAGCCCGCGCCAATCCGGCAGTCCGTAGCTCTGGTTGATGCCGGAGCCAAGGACGAAAACGAGCCTGCCGTCATCGCACGCTTTGCGCAGCCTCTTGAGATGCCAGATGAGGTCTTCATATTCCGAAGTCAGGAGTCCCTCCGCGGGCGCAGAAGGATATTAGGCCGGGGGCGGCGCCGGTTTTGGTCAACTCTTGCCGCGGAAGGTTCTGAAATCAAATGCCGAGCGCGACTGCGGATTCCCGTCTTGTCCCAAAACATGGTTGCGTTCGGCGAGATCGTTGTCAGGCCACGAGCTCTTGCGACTCGAGAGGCTCACGGCCTTCTTGTACGCGTCGCGGTCTTTGCGTGACTGTTCGTAGTACCTTTCGGCTGGGTCGACGACGCGATGGCTGCTTCCCGGTTGGGGCACGGTCGTGTTCGTCTTGCCCGAGTTCTTCTTCTTCATAGGTGCCTCAAACCCTATCCATACTCATGCCAGCTGTGATTGATTCCCTTGCGCCCGCTCTCTTTTTTGAACTTACCCACTAGTTAGGAGTGACACAGGGATCAAATTCCCTACCCAGAAATCGGAGACGAGGCCGGCAGGCAGGAATGAATGGCTTGGAATACAGCAGGAGCGACCAGCTACGGTGCCCAACGGAATGTAGCTTGCCGCCACATCACTTCTGGCTTGATCCTGCTTCAAATGTCGTGGTTCCCGCTTGCTGACTGGGGAGTCATTCGAAGCAGAATACCCCTTTTTCTCGAGATTTTGGTGGTTTTGGCTCGGGCACCAAGGGCAGTGTCGGACGTCACGACAGAGAAAGTGACGGACGACGCCAGTGCCTTCTTAGCTACGAATCTGACTAGCCGCGCCCTCGCGTGAACCGCGCTTGTCTCGATTTGACTTCACAAAACCACTCGCCCGAACATTGGTTGTGAGGGGCTGGATTTGAACCCGCGACCTTGGGTCATGAGAGGCACTTTCTGGCGACGAGCGAACACGCGCGATTTCGCCTAACCCGAATATTTGCAAGATCTTACCCTAACTTAACTAATTGGCTTCGGCCTCGTTTAGCCTAGTTGGGCTGCGTTCACGTACTCGCGCCCACGCGTCACCCACACGTCCGCTCGAATATCTCCTCTCCGCTCAAAACTGCCCCAGCACCCTCAGATCGTTCTCGAACAGCGTCCTGATATTCGGGATGTCGAACTTGATCATGGCGCAGCGGTCGAGGCCGAGGCCGAAGGCGAAGCCGCTCCATTCCTCGGGGTCGATGCCGACGTTGCGGAGGACTTGGGGGTGGATCATGCCGCAGCCTAGGATCTCCATCCAGCCGGTTTGAGAACAGGTCCCGCAGCCGGCGCCTTTGCAGAATACGCAGGACATGTCGACCTCGGCGGACGGTTCGGTGAAGGGGAAGAAGCTCGGGCGCATGCGCATCTTCGAGTCGGCGCCGAAGAGGCGCTTGATGAAGTGTTCGAGCGTGGCCCGGAGGTGGCCGATGTGGATCCCTTTGTCGACGAGGAAGCCCTCGGCCTGATGGAACATCGGCGAGCGGCGCATGGTGATCTCGTCGCGGCGGTAGACGCGGCCGCAGGAGAGCACCTTCACCGGCGGTTTGTACTTCTCCATCGAGCGGATCTGCACGTTCGAGGTGTGGGTTCGCAGTAAGTACGGCTCAACGTCGAGGAAGAACGTGTCCTGCGTATCGCGCGCGGGGTGGTCGGGGGTGAAGTTGAGCGCTTCGAAGTTGTACCAGTCGGTCTCGACCTCGGGGCCGGGATCGAGGGAGTAGCCCATCTCGGCGAAGATGGTCTCCATCTCGCGGCGGACGATGGTCACGGGGTGGAGGTGGCCGAGGTCGGGGAGGCGGGCGGGGAGGGTAACATCGATGATGTTGTCGCGTTCGCGGGCGCGGGCTGCCCAGCCGGTCGCGAAATCTCTTCTCTCGGCAAGGTCGCTCTCGATCTTTGTTTTGTAGGCGTTGGCGAGCTTGCCAACCTCGCTTTTCAGAAAAAGCGTCGGCAGAGTCGGGACTTCCTTCAAGACTTCGGTTAGGCGGCCCTTTCGCCCAACATACGCCAGACGAACCTCCTCTATTCGACGGAGGTCGAGACCAGCCGCTTTCAAGTCGCGTTCGAAGTCGCGACCGAGTTCATGAAGTCTATCTACGAGTTCGTGTTCAGCCATAAAGAAAAACGCGGGCATTGTAGCCCGCGTTTGGTGTGCATCGATTCGATTCGCGGCTACGCGGTGGCCTGTTTCACTGCGGGACGCTTCGTGGCCGTCTCTTTGTCGAGCGCGGTGCGAAGCTGCTGCTTGTTCAGGGCAGCTTTCGCGGCGTCGACGAAGGCGGTGAAGGCGGCGGCATCGCGGACGGCGATGTCGGCCAGGATCTTCCGGTCGACCAGCGAACCAGCGGCCTTCAGACCGGCGACGAGCTGCGAGTAGGAGATCCCGTTCAGGCGGGCGGCGGCGTTGATGCGGGCGATCCAGAGCGTCCGGAAATCACCCTTGCGATCCTTGCGGCCGGCGAAGGCGGAGTTCAGCCCCTTCTCGACCTGCTGTTTCGCGATGCGGTGACCGCGCGACTTCATCCCGAAGTAGCCCTTGGCCAGCTTCAGGATCTTGCTGCGGCGGTCCTTTCTCTTGGTACCTCGTTTGACTCTCGGCATCTTGTCTCCTCGTTTGGTTCGTTTTGAGCGGGCGGGTCAGGAGTGGTGATTACCGCGCCTCGCTCTGGGTTGGTGGCTCTCGGCTGCCGGGTGTCCGGCGGCAGACAGCCGGCTACAGGTACGGAATCATCCGCCTCACGGTCTTCTCGTTCGCCTTCGACACCTGAGTCTCTCGTCCCAGCTCCGCTTTGCGGCCGGGCGATTTCTTGGTGAGGATGTGCGAGTGGAAGGCGTGATTGCGCTGAATCTTGCCCGTCCCCGACTTCTTGAACCGCTTGGCGGCTCCACGATGCGTTTTCATCTTCGGCATAGCCTGGCTCCTAACTTACCGCGGAAGCGGTGAATTCCTGGGGCTTCGTGGGTAGTTGTCGGTTGTCAGTTATCGGTTGTCCGTGGTGTCGGTGTGTGACAACCGACAACCGACAACCGAGAACCCTTCTCCGACTCCCTACTTCACCGGCGATATCACCATCGTCATGCGGTTCCCCTGAACGTCGGGGTTGGCATTCTCGGGAGCGCCGAACTCCTTGATCTCGCTGAGCAGGCGATCGAGCACGGCCCGGCCGAGCTCCATGTGGGTCATCTCGCGTCCGCGGAAGCGGATCGAGGCTTTGACCTTATCGCCGTGCTGCAGGAAGCGGACGATGTTGTTCTTCTTGAAATCGAAATCGTGGTCGTCGATGCGGGGGCGGAACTGCACCTCCTTGACCACGATCACTTTCTGCTTCTTCTTGGCCTCGCTCTGCTTCTTCTTCTGCTGGAAAACGTACTTGCCGTAGTCCATGACCTTGCAGACGGGAGGGTTCGCCGTCGGCGAGATCTCCACGAGGTCGAGGTCTTTCTCCCGGGCCATGTCCTGCGCCTGCTGCAGGGGGACGACACCGATCTGGGAGCCGTCAGCACCGATGAGGCGGACCTCAGGGATGCCGCGGATCATTTCATTGATTCTGGACTCAGGTTCTGCGGGTCTCCGGTCGAAACGCGATCCTCGTCGTGGTGGGAAAATGCGGAAATCCTCCTGTTATCTGTTGCGCGGAAGCGCGAAATCTACGAATAAACCATCACAAAGTCAACGAGCGGGCCTCGATGCCCCGCTTCGCTTCGGCGACAAATTCGTCGACGGTCATCGATAGCTGCTCGCCGCCGGTCCGTTTCCGGACAGACACCGTTCCTGCCGAAACTTCCTTCTCGCCGACCACCAGCATGTACGGGATCTTCTTCAACTGCGCGTCGCGGATCTTCGCGCCGAGCTTCTCGTTCGACTCGTCGGTCTCGACCCGCAAGCCGGCCTTGCGAAGCTTCGCCGCCGTCTCGCGCCCGTAGTCGAGGAACTTCTCCGACAACGGCAGCACCGAGGCCTGCACCGGAGCCAGCCATAACGGAAACGCTCCGGCAAAGTGTTCGATGATGATGCCGATGAACCGCTCCAGGGAGCCGAGTATTGCGCGGTGGATCATCACCGGCTGGTGCTCGCCGTTGTCGGTGCCGATGTAGTGGAGCTGGAAGCGTTCCGGCAGCGCGTAGTCGAGCTGGATGGTCCCGAGCTGCCAGGGTCGGCCGATGGCGTCGGTGACCTGAAACTCCAGCTTCGGGCCGTAGAAGGCCCCTTCGCCGGGGTTGATGTGGTAGTCGACGCCGTTCTTCTTCAGGGCGCTCTCCAGCGCGGTCTCGGCGTTGTCCCACAGCGCGTCCGATCCGAGGCGCTTCTCGGGGCGGGTGGAGAGGGCGATGCGCACTTCCTTGAAATCGAAAATGTCGTAGATCTCCTTGATCAGACGCAGCTCGCGGTCGATCTCGGGCTCGATCTGATCGGGAGTGACGAAGAGATGGGCGTCGTCCTGCGCGAACGACCGGACGCGCACCAACCCGTGGGTGACGCCCGAGCGCTCGTAGCGGTGCAGCCGGGTGAACTCGGCGTAGCGGATCGGCAGATCGCGATACGAGCGCCGCTCCATGGCGAAGATCTGGATGTGGCCGGGGCAGTTCATCGGCTTCACGCCGTACTCCCGCTCCTCGATCTCCGAGAAGAACATGTTGTCCTTGTAGTTGTCGTAGTGCCCGGAGATCTTGAACAGCTCGGTATCGAAGATGATCGGCGCGATCACCTCGCTGTAGCCGTCGCGGGAGTAGAAGTCGCGGATGAAGTCGATCAGGGCGTTGTAGATCGTCGCTCCCTTCGGCAGGAAGAAGGGCATCGACGGCGCGAACTGCGAGAACATGAAGAGATCGAGCTCCCTGCCGAGCTTGCGGTGGTCGCGGGCCTTGGCCTCTTCCACGCGCTTGACGTAGGCGTTGAGCTCGTCTTT
>Ga0210402_10000633_pt1 | contig 38771 bp, 37 predicted proteins | sample IncBWC7MmetaG_FD_161055 | JGI IMG/M metagenome (GOLD analysis project Ga0210402, IMG submission 161055) | Forest soil microbial communities from Barre Woods Harvard Forest LTER site, Petersham, Massachusetts, United States - Inc-BW-C-7-M | ecosystem: Environmental > Terrestrial > Soil >...
GGCGGTGACGTCAGTGGCGGTTCTGCTGCCCCAGCTCCCGACCCGATCAACGTCACGATCCATGCCTCCACCACCGTTTACGCCGAGTCGCCGACCAGCGTTTCATCCACCGCATCGACGGCGTCCACGCCGATCAGCCTGCACACGATCGAATATATCAATTGCGACGGTTCAGACGGTGGAATCTGGCAACAGCAATACAATGCCGCCGGCTCAGGCATTTCTGACCAGTGTTCCACGGGCGTTACCTTTCCATCGCCCGGAACTTATTTTGTCCGCAGCGGTGCCAGCACCGACGGTGGCAACACCTGGACCTATAGCGATCAATTGACCGTGTACGTGGATGATTGCAGGACTCATCCCACGGTATACATCCAGGCCAAACCCAAGCCAGGGATGGAAAAGTGGTTCACTGAATCGAATGAAGTATCAAAGCAGTTTAAGGTTAAGTACACCAATCCGTATCCGTAAACGCTTTGTCATTCCGAGGGAATCGAGGAATCTCGTTTTAATATAATTCGTTACAAACTGAAATCGAGATTCTTCGCTTCGCTCTGAATGACAATCCAGGGATTCCTCGCTTTGCTGCCAATGAACTCATGCCAATTACGGTTCAAATTCGGATTTCCGAGGTAGGGCGAACCGTCCCCGGTGAGCCGCATTCCCCTCGGCTCGTCAAGGATGCCTCGCCCTACCCGTGTTGTCGCGCGAAACGGTTCATCGCCGCGTTCCACCCTAAGGCTTGGCTGCTTTAGTCCGTCTGCCCTCCGTCTTGCCCTTCGTTACCCTGCCGCCAGATGAAATTTCTCCATTTTGCGATGGGCGCTGTTCTGTGGCTCATGGGTTCATTGGTGGCCTCGGCCGCCGATGGCCTTTCTTCACCGCAGGTCTACGGCGTTCCCCTCAGGAATCTCGTCATGGCGAAACAACGGGTCGCCCGTAATGATCCGTCGGTACAGATCCCTTTCGCGAAGTTGATCGAAAACGCGGACGCTGCGCTTTTGTCCAGGCCCGGATCGGTCATGGATAAAACCCAGGTGGCAGCGAGCGGCAATAAACACGATTTTTTCACCTTCGGGCCCTACTGGTGGCCGGATCCCCGCAAGCCAGACGGATTGCCCTACATCCGGCACGACGGTTACACGTACCCGAATAGCAAAATCGGCACGGACTCCATCGCTTTCACCAGCTTGCTCAACCATGTCGAAGCGCTGGCCTACGCCTATTATTTTACCGGCCGCGACGCCTATGCCGAAAAAGCCGCCGAGCTGATTCGGGTGTGGTTTTTAAACCCGGCGACGGCGATGAATCCCAGCGCCAACTATGCGCAGGCCATCCCGGGCGTCACCAACGGACGCTTCGAAGGGGAGATCGAATTGCGGGGCCTTACCAGGATCACTGACGCAATCGCCCTGATCGAATCCTCCAAGGCCTGGACCAACCCTGATCGAAGCGCTTTCCGGCATTGGCTGGAATTGTATTTTGAATGGCTGACGCACCCCAAGCTACCCATCGACGAAACCTCCACGGAAAATAACCATGAATCGTGGCATGACGTCGAGAGGATCCAATTTTCCCTTGTGCTGGGCAGGGCGGACTACGCCCGCAGGTTGTTGCAGCAGGAGTTTCCTCGCCTGTTGGAGATGCAGATCGCGGCCACGGGGAAGCAGGCGCACGAGCTCGTGCGGACCAATTCGCTGGGATACAGCTTGTTCAACCTGGAAGCACTGTTTCGCCTTGCGACGCTGGGCGAATACGTGGGCGTGGATGGCTGGAAATATAAGACAAAAAATAACGGCAGCCTGGATTCGGCCCTGGATTATTTGGCTCCGTACATCGATCCTACCAACCCATGGCTTGACGACGAAGTGGTGCCGACCCCGCGAAGGCGACTATTGCCTTTCTTGGTCCAGGCCTATGACCAGAATAAAAACGCAAAATACAAGGGCCTGTTGGACAAATTTTATGGCAGCGGCCCTGATTTTTGGCGGCTCCTCTGGCCTTATGATCGGCCAATCGGGATTTCAAACCGCTGATTCGGCCCAGATTTTTAACCGCAGATGACCCCGCCTTCGCCCTGAGCTTGCTGGCGGTGAGCTGGTCGAGCCAGTCGAACGGGCTACGGCGTGGCATGCGCGGATGAACGCGGATTCGGATCGGAGTTTTTAGCCACAAAGGGTCACATGGATCATAAAGAAATCCACTCTGAGTTCTTTGGGTTCTTTCGTGGCCAAAGTATCGGCCGGTAAGGTTTTTCCCGCGGATTTCGCGGATGAGCACGGATACGGATCGGATTTTTAACCACTAATTTTCACTAATCGGCGCTAATTTTGTTTTGAACACGGAGGTCACGGAGGGCACAGAGAGACGGAAAAGGGATTTGAGGGCTTCGAAAAAACTTTGTTGGCCGTCATTGCGATCAGGAAGCACTGCGGCAGCGCTTCCTGGCGCAATCCGACGGCCAACACGGCCTTGGCCGTGTGCTGCCTGGCAGCACAGTTTTTACGCAGCCGGTTAATATCCGCGTCAATCCGCGGTTAAGAAAACGCCCGGCTCTGGACTCTCGACTCCAAGCTCCAGACTTTGCGTTCGTCTGGCCCCTCGCTGACCCTCAGCGGTCGCCGACCGTGGCCGGCACCCGGCTGAGAAAAATCTCCAGATGGTCGAGGCAGACCGTCCAGCCTTCGCGGTGTGGCGTGACCTGGGCCTCCGGCAGTTCATGCGTGAGGACGAGCTTCGTGCCCGCCCCCTGCTCGAACAACTCGATGGTCACCTTTGACTCGCTGCCGTCGAGGCAAGACAACCAGGTGAAGACCAATCGTTCGGGTGGGACGATTTCAAGGTACGTGCCCTTGGGCGTGGCGGTCTTTTGGTCACTCGACATTTCGATGACATAGGTGCCGCCCGGCCGGAGATCGTTGGCGACCTTGGCCCGGCCGCCTTTCATGCCGAAAAACCATTGGGCCATCTTGGCCGGATCGGTCAGCGCGGAGAACACGCGCGTGCGATCGTGCTTAAGTTGACGGGTGATTTGCAGGGAGTGGGATGGCTTGTTCATAGGAGGAGTGGGATTAGTAGTTGGTCATTGGGAATGGGTTTTTCGTAGTTGGTAGTTGGAAATTTGTAGTTAGCTGCCCGATCTTTTTTAGCCACGAGAGATCACATCGATCGCATAGAAATTTTCTTTGAGTTCTTTTGTGGCTATTTCATCTGTTTGGTTGAGGATTTTTCTTTTTCTTGATCGAGGAAAGCTTCCAGCCCATCCAGCCGCTGCAGCCAGAAAGCCGTGAGTTGCTCGAGGGTGGTCCGGACATCGGCGAGAGGGCGGGGGTTCATGTTAAATCGGTGATGCTTGCCTGACCGCACCCGTTGGAGGATGCCGGCGTCTTCGAGGATTTTGAGGTGCCGGGAAACGGCGGGCGGGGAAATGGCAAATGGTTCGGACAGCTCCGCCACGGTGCAATCCGCGCGGGCGACGCGGAAGAGGATTTCCCGCCGCGTCGGGTCGGCCAGCGCGCGGAAGACCTGATCCAGTTGAAGTGAACAACGTTTAACCATATTGTTAAGTGTTAAGAGCAGAAGCCGGTCTGTCAACACTCAATTAACAAAAAAGTGAAGTGTCCGGTCGGCCGCGTTGGCGTCCGACATTTCAAATCTCAGATCTCAGATTCGCGAAACGGCCTCCGCCGTTCGCCCTCTCAAATCTGAAATGCGCGCACGCGCGTCGCGCCTCCGGCTCTGGACTCTCAGCGCTCAATTTCGCTCGTCGTCCCGTTTGCCTATCTGAACGTTGAATGTTCGAGGCCGCCGCCTCGCTGCGGCGGCACGCGCCTTGCGCTATTTCTTCTTAAAGTATTTCTCCAGCGCGGTGATCAACGGTTCGATTTCCTTCCGGGTGACCGCCCAGACGATTTTAAAATCCACTGCTCCGTAATCGTGGGCAATGCGGTTGCGCATCCCGCGGATGCTTTTAAAGGGAATGCCCGGCAGGGCTGCCTCGGTCGCCTTGTCGATCTTGTGCGCCGATTCGCCGAGCACGGAAATCCGCAGTGCCACCGCATCGCGTTTCTCGCTGTTGGGCCAGAAATCTTCAAATGCGACCCTGTCCGTGTAGGCGTGGATGAGTCGCGCCGCCTCCAGCATGTCGTGCAGGTACGCGTCCTGAGCCTTGGACGCGGGCTTAGGCATGATAAATCACCTTTGCATCGGCGAGGATCGACTTCCGGCGATAGGGATTGGTCATCTCCTCCACCGAATCGCGACTTAGCAGATGCACGGGCACGCCGAGGATTGTGGCCATGTCGTCTTCCATCGTGAAAAAACGCAGGCCGGGATTGTCGGCAAAGCTTGCGAGCAAATCGACATCACTGCCGCGTCGGGCTTCGCCGCGCGCCAACGAGCCAAATATTTCCAAGCGGGTGATGCCGGCCTGGCGGCAATACGCCGCCAGCAAATCGGCAATGGCTTTTGGTGACGGCGGCACGCGCAAACGGTGCGGTGCCGGCCGCCGGCCGGCGCGCACGGCGTTCCAAAAAGCGGCGGCCTTGGCCCGATTGGCGATGGTTTTTGCCAGTGACCGGGCCCTGCCACCCTTTCGACTGAAGGCGATGTGATTTATGCCAGATAAGCTAAGCGCTTAGGATAACTTTGTCGAGGATGTTCGGCCTTGAATGTTGAGTGTTCGGGGCGAATGGCCCGCGTCTATTCTAGCAGCAAAGTCCGGCCGGTTAGGGCTACGCCATTTCAAATCTTAAATCTGAGATCTCAAATGCGGGGAAACCGCCGCTGCCGGGCGCATCTCAAATTTGAAATCTGAAATGCGCGGCACGCGCTGCTGCCCTACCGCGCTATCCGCGGGAAAATGCTTACCGCCGGTTTTTGAGGAAGGCCCGCACTTCGTCATGGGTTCCGCAGAGGTGAAAGACCAAGGCATCGCCCTCGCGTTGGAAAACCAGGCGCAGGTCCAGGCCGCATCGGCACTCCATGAAGGGGATGATGCGCCGCAACCCGACACCGGCATGCAAATGAGGAACGCCATAGGCCAGGGCGGAGGCTTTCATGGCTGCAAAAACTTCCGCCCGACGTCCGCCCGGGACGCTTTTTAAAAAGCGTGGCGTGGCCAGGATTTTCATGGGCTAGACCAAGTCGGAGGGGCTTTTGATTTCCTTCAGCTTTCCGGTCCGGCGCGCCCGGGCGGACTCCCGGCGCATTTTCATCCCGGCCCGTACTTTTTCGGCCGGGGTCAGGCCATACTCGTTGGCAAAGTAATTCTCATCGGATTCAGCGACGGCAAAAGGAACCCCGCGATGGTTTACCAGTTGGGTGAGGGCCATCGAGACGTAGGCGCCGGCATCGAGGCCCAGCTGGGCCAGAAGCGCGTCGCTCTTGCGCTTCAGGTCACGATCGATCCGGGTTCGAAGTTGAATGGTTGCCATGCCTCAAAAGTGTTCAAAATGCTTCAGGAGTCAAGTCTGGCGTTCACCATTTCAAATCGCAGATTTCAAATTTCAGACTTGGATGTTGGGCGTTGAACCTGTCCGCCGAAGCCCTGAGCTTGTCGAATGGGGCGAAGGAGGATGTTGAACGTTGAATGTTCGCCGCCAGGCGCCGGCTCTCAACTACGAGCTCCGATCACTGGCCTGATCGCCTATTTGCGGCGCATGAGTTCGATGGGATCACGCGCGGCATGAAAGACCGCGAGCACCACGATCCGTGCATTCTCCTCAAGAAAATGAATCGTGTACGGAAAGCGTCTCAAGATCGCTCGGCGCACTGGCCCGCGGACGTGACGAAAAAGCTCCGGCTGTCGAGCCACCAGCACCAGTATTTCATCGACGACGGCTTTGAACTCCAGTCCGAGGCCGGAACACTCGCTTTCATACCAAGACACGGCCTCGTCGTATTCACTTCGGGTGACAGGCCGGAAGACGACCTCCCGATTCACGATTTCCGGCCGTATTTTGCTTCTGTCGCGGCCTTGATCTCATTCCACGACACCACGTCGTCCGGGTGGGCCTGATGCTCGGCCAAACGGCGGTCGAGTTCAGCGGCCTGCGCGGGCGTGAGCCCTAAATCCTGGTCTGCAAATTCGGCCCAAATTTTCCCGACGACCTCCCGGCGTTCTGCGGCCGGCATCACCCGAAGCTGGTCCATAATTTCCGCGGTGCTCATGCTGTGTAGGCTAGCAGGAACCCTGTCTGGCGCAAGCCACTTTGGCGAAGGATGGGGCGAAGTAGGGATGTTCAATGGCACCTCGCATTCTAGCAGGAAACTCCGACCGGTTTTGGCTTCGTTATCAAAAACTTCGGCGTTCAGCGTTGGCATCCGCCGCCCGGCTGTTGACTCTCAGCTCTGGACTTTGGCTCCGTCTGGCCTCCGCCATTTGAAATCTGAGATTTTAAATTTGAAATGCGCGGAACGCGCCTGTTCGCCATCCGGCGCAGGGCCAAAAACCGGAAATTCAAAAAGTAGAGGCCCGACCCCCCTCGGACTGCCTTGAACATCCAACATCGAACATCCAACGCCCAACATCCAATTCCAACCACCGGACACATGTCATTCTCGCAGCACTTTTAGAAGTTTGGCCGGATCGTTGGTTAAAATCGCATCCACGGCGTAGCGGCGGAGACGGCGCATGCTGCGAACGTCGTTGACAGTCCAGCACCAGAGTTGCGTTCCGTGGCGGTGGACTGTTTCAACAAAGGAGGAAGTTGTTATCGCTTCGTGGGAGACGCTGAGGCCACTCGCGCCAACGGCCGACATGGCGCGGAGGAGGCGGCAGGCGTCAGGCGACAGGTGGGAGGGGGATGGCAAATGACGAATTCCGAATGGCCCTACTTCGCCCGAGGGCTTCGAAGGGCACAGCGAATGGCGAATGGCGGATGTCTTACTTGGTTCGTCCTTGGCGTTCTTGGTGTAAAACTGGCTTGGTTTATCCACGATGAGCATCCGGGGCAGTTTCGGCGCGAGGGTTGCCGCTTCGTGGAGGATGTGGGGTTCGAACGAGGCCAGGATGACATTTTTGGTCGAGGCCGTCTTCCGAATGGCCGCCAGTATGGGCGCCACAGGCGCGCCTTTTTTAATTTCAATTTGCAGGATGCACCGTTTGCGCGTGAGCAAGAGCACGTCGGCTAGGGTGGGAATGGGTTCGCCCCCAACGCGGAGTTTCTGCAGTTTGGACCAGGTATGGTCGGTGAGCCGGCCACGGGTGCCAGTGAGGCGGGTCAAAGTGAAATCGTGGAAAACGACGGGGATGCCGTCGCAGGTGACCTGGACGTCGAGTTCGATGCCGTCGACGCCGAGTTCGAGCGCGCGTTGAAACGCGCGCAATGTATTCTCCGGAGCTTCAATTGATGCTCCTCTATGAGCGATAACGAGAGGGATCATTTTTTTAACGGCAGCTATTTTCAGGCCTTAACCACGAAGACACGAAGCACACGAAGAAAGCATTTTTAACCACTTATGGGCACTTATCTTCACTTATAATACGGATCGGAGTTTTTTTAACCGCAGATGAACGCAGATGAACGCGGATACGGATCGGAGTTTTTACACGAAGATCGCAAAGGACGCAGAGTCGGATCGGAGTTTTAACCACTTATGGGCACTGATAATCACTTATCATTCGGGCCGGATTTTTTAGCCACGAGAGAGCACAAGGATCATAAAGAAATTTTCTCCATGATCATAGGCTGCGGAAAAACTTTGCCGGCCGTCGTTGCGATCAGAAAGCGCTGCTGCAGCGTTTTCCTGCTCGCAACCCGACGGCCTACACGGCCTTGGCCGTGTGCTGCGCAGCAGCACAGTTTTTCGTAGCAGCCCATTAGCGCCTGCCCTTCGTAGCCCATTCGGCTGGCTCAGGGCGAAGTAGGGTGAATTAGCGTCCATTAGCGGTTAAAAACGGTTTGTCTCTGCGCTCTTTGCGCCCTTCGTGTAAAAAAGGTTCGGTGGTTGGTCAGGATTCGCGTCCATTCGCGTTCATCCGCGGTTAAAAATGCATTGGTAGTTCGTATTTAGGAGTTCGTAGTTTGTTTTCGGTCACCAAATACCAACTGCTAATTACCAACTACACATGCGTCCGCATGTCACACAATCCCGTCGCGTAGGTACGCGTGCTTCCCTTCAAGCAGCGATTGCGTGAGGGCATAATTCCTCGAATCATTGTTGTGCCCGAGGGTCGCGAAGCTCGCCGCGATGCGTCCGCGGGCATCGGCCACGAAACATAGCGCGAGTTTTTCCAGCTCTTCGCGGGGTCGCTCCCGGCGTTTAATGAGCGCATCGGCATACAATACCGTGGACACAATCGCGAAGAGTTCCGTGCCGATGTCCACGATGCGTCCGAGGAGGAGTTGCTTCCGCTCGAGCTTGGGTCCGTGCTTCACCATCGCATGAAAGAGCGTGCGCGCCAGACGGCGGCTCGTCTTGGTCACATAGGCGAGCGCGGGTTTGAGCGCCGGGGCGAGGTGATCCGGCCCACCACCCCTCGGCAGCAGCAATCCCGGGTACCAATGTGCGTAGAACATTCCGGCTTTCATCGCTGCGGCGAGGCGTTTGCCGGCTGGCAGACGTGAATCGAGCGCCGCGCCCGCGACTTTCAAATGCGGATCGAGCGCCTCGCGCGCGAGGAAGAGGCGCATGATTTCCGACGAGCCTTCGAAGATGAGATTGATCCGCGCGTCGCGCATCATCCGCTCGATCGGCACGGGCGGCTCGCCGCGGTTTTTCAGCGACGCCGCCGTCTCGTAGCCGCGCCCGCCGCGAATTTGCATCGTTTCGTCCACCGCGCGCCAGGCCGCCTCGGAGCCGAACATCTTGCACATCGCGGCCTCGATCCGGATGTCGGCGTGGTCGCGGTCAACGAGCTGGGCGGTGAGCATCACCATCGCCTCGGTCGCAAAGGTGTTCGCCGCGATCCGCGCGATTTTATCCGCGATCGCCGCATGCTTGCCGATTTGTGCGCCCCATTGCACCCGGTCTTTCGCCCAGTCGCACGCGTAGCCGAGACAGCGTTTCATCAGGCCGGCGCACGCCGCGGGAATCGTCAGCCGCCCCGCGTTGAGCGTGGTGAGAGCGACCTTGAGTCCACGGCCTTCGCCGCCGACGATGTTCTCGGTCGGCACTTTCACGTTGGTGAAGCGAATCACGCCGTTGTAGAGCGCGCGCAGGCCCATGAAGTGACAGCGTGTCACGACTTCGACGCCAGGGGTGTTCATCTCGACGATGAAGGCGGTGATCTGGTTCTTCGGCCGGCCTTTGGCGTCCATTTTATCCGGCGTCCGCGCCATGACGATGATCACGCCGGCCTTTACGCCGTTCGTGCACCAGAGTTTTTCGCCGTTGACGATAAAATGCTTCCCGTCGGGGGTCGGCTCGGCGCGCGTGGTCATTTTTGCCGGGTCGGAGCCGACGCTGGTCTCGGTCAGCGCAAAGGCGGAGATTTCCCCCCGCGCGACGCGCGGCAAATAGGTTTTCTTTTGTGCCTCAGTGCCGAAAAGTTTCACCGGCTGTGGCACGCCGATTGACTGGTGTGCCGAAAGGAGCGCGGTGAGATTCGCATCGACGCTGCCGAGCAGCATCGCGGCCCGGCAGTAGTTGAGCTGCGAGAGGCCGAGTCCGCCGTATTCCTTCGGCACCTTGATGCCAAACGCGCCCATCCGCGCCAGCCGTTTGATCAGGGCGTCGGGAATTTCCCCGTCGGCGTCGATCTGGTCGGGGTCGACCTCGTTCTTCAGGACGTTCGCGAGTTCGGCGAGAAAGGGCTGGCCGGCTTCGACGTCGGCGGGAGGCTGGAGCGGGAACGGATAAACCTGATCGAAGGAAAGCCGGCCCATGAACAAGGCGCCCGCGAAACTCCGCCAGCTGCCGGCGCTGCGCGCGGCCTCGGTGAGCTCGAGGGCGTCGCGCTGGGCGCGATTCATCTTCGAGGTGTCGATCACCGACTCGGGTTCGGGGGATGGTCCTTGGTCATTAGTCATGGGTTATTCGGATTTTTTAACCACTTATGAACACTCATGCTCACTTATTTTTACCACGGATTACACGGATGAGCACGGATATGGATTGGAGTTTTAACCACTAATTTTCACTAATTGGCTGCTTAAAAACTTTGCGGCCGTCGTTGCGATCAGGAAGCACTGCCGCAGCGCTTCCTGGCGCAACCCGACGGCCTACACGCCGTGCGGCGTGTGCTGCGTTCGCAGCACAGTTTTTCGTCAGCCTATTAGTGCTCATTAGTGTCTATTCGCGGTTAAAATCGGTTCGGCTCTGTGTCCTCTGTGTTAAACAGGTTCGGTGTTTGGTCAGGATTCGCGTGAATTAGCGTTTATCTGCGGTTAAAACGGCTTGGTAATTTGGATTTGGTCGTTGGGCCTGACACCTGACTCCTGATGCCTATTACCTCGGATAGAATTTTTGTTTCTCGCGGGCCAGTCCGCGGATGAGTTCGCAGGGGGAAAAATAGGTCGCGACGTCATGCGAGAGGGTTTCCAGGCGGGTCAGGACCAGGTCGAGTCCGAGCGCGTCGGCATGATGGAGCGGTCCGCCGCGGAACGGCGCCCAGCCCGTGCCCATGATCATGGCAAAATCGATATCCTCGGGCGCCTCGACCACGCGTTCGTGGAGCACGCGTGCGGCTTCGTTGATCATGACCAGCACCATCCGGTCGAGCTTGGTTTCCGCGTCGACCGGCTCCAGGCCCCGGGCGTGCCGGGGGGCGCCCATTGGCGTGGAGAGCGCGCCGGCGTGCTGCAGGGATTTCGCCTGCGGATTCGGCGTTTCGCCCTTTGGATCGTGGCGATAGAAGCCGCAGCCGGATTTTTTTCCGAGCCAGCCGCGGGCGATCATTTTTTCCAGCGTGTCATAGACCGGCACGGAAACGGGGAGGCGGCGCTCGAGGTCTTTTGCGACATGCTGTGCGACGTCGAGGCCGACTTCATCACAGAGCCGCAACGGCCCCATGGGCATGCCGAAATCGAGCATCAACTTGTCGATGGTCTCAATGGCCATGCCTTCGCCGAAGAGATTCACCGCCTCGACCAGGTATGGCAGCAGGATGCGGTTCACGATGAAGCCGGGGCTGTCCTTCGCGATCACCGGCAGCTTGCCGATGGCCTTGGCGAATTGCAGCGCGGTGGCGAGCGCCTGCGGCGAGGTGCGCGGGCCGTGGACGATTTCGATGAGCTGCATCCGGTGCACTGGGTTGAAGAAATGCATGCCGACGACGCGCTCGGGCCGGGTGAGCACCGATGCGATCGCGTCGATCGAAAGCGCGGAGGTGTTGGTCGCGAGCACGGTGTCAGGCCCGACGCGGGTCTCGAGATCGCGGAACACCTGCTGCTTCAAATCCAGTTGCTCGACGGCGGCCTCGATCACGAGGTCGACGCCTTTGAGCGGCACGTCGGTGTGAACCGGCACGATCCGGTCGAGGCCGGCGGTGGCCTCGGGCTGAGTGAACGCGTGGCGCTTCACGGCGGACGCGAAGAGGCCTTCAATTTGGTTCAGGCCGCGCGCCAGCGCGTCGGGAGTCACGTCTTTCAGCAACACGGGATAGCCGCGCGCGCTGATCCACTGCGCGATGCCGGCGCCCATCGTGCCGGCGCCGATGACGGCGGTTCGACGGACGGCGGGTTCTCCTTCGCCCTTTTCGGCTTGCCCAGGGCCTTGAAGGGCAGGCGCGGTTCCGCCTTCGCCCTGTTCGACATGCTGACCGCGAGCCCCTTCGACGAGCTCAGGGCTACGGCGGACAGGGAGTTTTTTCGCGCGCTCCTGCAGGAAGAAAACGCCCATCAGGTTGCGGCACCCGGGCGTGTGGATGAGTTGGAGAAAGGCGGACTTTTCCCGCGCGAAGCCTTTGGCGGGCGACTTGCCCACGGCGTGCGTGCACACGTCGATCGCGACGAGCAGCGCGGGATAGTGGCCGCGGGTTTTCGCGAGCACATCGCGTCGGGCGCGATGGGCGACGAGCGAGGAGAGGGGGGCGCGGCTGAGCAACGAGCGCCGCAGGGGACGGCGTTTCCCGCGGGTGACGAGGTTTCGCGCGACGTTGGACAAATATTCCACGTGGGTGACGTCGTCGACCAGGCCGAGCTTCAACGCCTGCGCGCCGACGATCTGTTTGCCGGTCAGGATCAAGCCGAGCGCCGCGGACAGGCCGATGAGCTTCGGCAGCCGCGTCGAGCCGCCCCACGCGGGCAGGATGCCGAGCTGCGTTTCGGGCAGGCCGAGTTTTGTCGCCTTGTCGGTCGAGGCCACGCGCCAGTCGCACGCGAGCGCGACTTCGAGCCCGCCGCCGAGGCACACGCCGTGAATTGCGGCGACGGAGGGAATCGCAAGCTGGCCCAGGCGGGTGAACACGCGGTGCCCGAGGTCGATGATGTCGGCGAGCGCGGCTTCGTCGGTATTCTGCGCGAGCGCATGGAGATCGGCGCCGGCGATGAAGATTTTCGGCTTCGCGCTCATGAGGATGACGCCCTTGAGGCCGGCTTCGTTTTCGAGGGCCGCGACGTGCGCGTCCAGCTCGTTGAGCGTGGCGAAATCGAAAATATTGGCCGACGACTCGGGGCGGTCGAACGTGAGGAGGCAGATGCCGTCGGAAGTGGTGCGGGTGATGGTCATTAGCTGTTATTGGTCATTTGTCCTTGGTCATCCGTGGTTGGTAATTGGTCGTTAGTAGTTGGGGCAGGACTTCTGGTGCTTGTTACTTGGTTCTTCGTTTGAAACCGCTAATTTTTGCTAATCGGCGCTAATTTTTCGCATCGGATTTTTTAGCCACGAGAGGGCACAAGGATCATAAAGAATACCTCTCTGAGTGCTTTGTGTTCTTTTGTGGCCAATGCATCTGCCGGTAAGGTTTTTCCCCGCGGATAACGTGGATGATCGCGGATTCGGATCGAATTTTGAACACGGAGGTCGCGGAGGAATGCATTTTCATTCCTAAGCTACTCCGGTCATTTTTATTAGGAAACCAGGAAGCCAAGAATAGGCTGCTGGAAAACCGTGTTGCGTTCGCAGCACACGGCCGCAGGCCGTGTTGGCCGTCGATCCGCGTGATCCGCGGGAAAAACATCTCGGCCCGTTGAGGGCAACGGGCCCTACCAAAACCATATTTCGTCAGCCTATTTGCGTTCATTAGCGTCTATTCGTGTTCATTCGCGGTTAAAAACGGATCGCATCCGTGATCATCTGTGGAATCCGTGGTGGAAGCTGATTCGCGTCTATTCGTGTTCATTCGCGGTTAAAAATGCTTTGGTAATTGGTCGTTTGGATGTGGTAGTTGGTTCGGATCCGTGTGAATCGGCGTTCATCTGCGGTTAAGAAAAGGGAATGGGTAATTCATATTTGGTGTTGGTCCTGGCACCTGATGCCTGGCGCCTGTTACTGGTCATTGGTCATCGGGGATTGGTCATTTTTAGGTTGCTTCGAGCCAGAGCGCGCCGCCCTGGCCGCCGCCGACGCAGAGCGAGACGAGGGCGCGGCGCGCGTGCCGCCGTTGCAGCTCCTTCAGGGCGGTCAGCACCAGCCGCACGCCCGTGGCGCCGACGGGATGACCGAGCGCGATGGCGCCGCCGTTGACGTTGAGGATTTCCTGGGGAATTTCGCCGAGCACGATTTTGCGGCCGAGGTGCTGGCGATTGAACTCCGGCGAAACCGAGGCCGCGCAACACGCGAGCAACTGCGCCGCGAACGCCTCGTTGATTTCGATCAGGTTGGCATCCTTCAACCCGAGCCCGCTGCGTTTCTGCGCCTGGGCGATCGCATAAAGGGGACCGAGGCCCATCCGCGCGGGCTCGCAGCCGGCATACGCATAATGGATGAGCTGGCCGAGGGGGGTGAAGCGGGTGCGCTTCAGAGCCGCCTCGCTCATCACCAGCATCGCGACCGCGCCATCGGTGACCTGGGAGGCGTTGCCGGCGGTGACGGTGCCGCCGTGCTTTTCGAAAATGGGGTTCAGCTTCGCGAGAGCGTCCATGGTCTGGTTGGGGCGGACGCCGTTGTCCCCGGTGACGTTGACGGGCGCGTGGGCGCCGCGCGGATAAACGGGCCACGTTTCCTCGGCGAACTTCGCCTTCGCCGCCGCGGCGCGCTGGTGCGATTGCAGCGCAAACCGGTCCTGCGCCTCGCGCGTGATGCGCCAGTCGCGGGCGAGCGTCTCGGCGGTCTGGCCCATGTTGCAGCCGCACACCGGGTCGGTGAGGCCGAGCTGCAGGCCGATGCGCGGCACGAAATCGCCGGGACGAAACTGCAGGAGCGCGGCGGCTTTCTGCTTCAGGCTCTTCGCCTTCGCCAGCCCGCCGAATTTTTTCGCGGCGCTGTCGTTGTAGAGCAGCGGATAACGCGACATGCTCTCGGTGCCGCCGACGAGAAAGATATCGCCGCGGCCCGCCGCGATTTTTTCCGCCGCCTGCGTGATCGCCTCGAAGCCCGACGCGCAATTGCGGTGCACGGTGATGGCGGGGACGCTGTCCGGCACGCCGGCGCGGAGGGCGATGACGCGGCTCACGTTGGCCGCATCGGCCGGCTGGCCGACGCAGCCGAAAATCACCTCGTCGATCTGCGCCGGGTCGAGGCCGGTCTGCGCGAGGACCGCGGCGGCGGCGGTGCGGCCGAGATCGGCCGCGTCGACGCCGGCCAGGGCGGTGCCCATCTTGCAAAACGGCGTGCGCACACCGGCGACGATGTAGAGCGGTGCCTTCATGCGGGCGTTTCCTCCGGCTGCGGGTTGACCGGGGTGGCCGCGGTTTTCGGCCGGTGGTCCACGACCTTCTCTTCCTTGAGCGCGAGGCCGACTTTATGGAGCGTTTTCATTTCATCGTCCGTGTGAAAAACAATTTTGTTCGGCCGCAGCTCGAACTGCGCGTGCAGCACCTCGCGCACGGCGTTTTCGATGGTCGCCTCCGGCGTGTACGCTATCCGCGTGACATGCAGGACGATCTCGTCGAGTTCAAGCGGATCGTCATGGGCCTTGCGGAGCTCGATCTGCCACGAGCCGAGCCCGGGGACGTCGTCGAGCGCATGCTCGAGCTCGTTGAAGTCGACGATCGTGCCTTTGACTTTTTGGAAACGCAGCGCGCGAAAATCGGAGACCCGTGAAATGCGGCCCATCAACCGCGGCAGCGTGCGGCCGCAGCACGGGCATTTTCCCCAGGCGATCCCGTTTTCGATCAGGTCGCCGGTGCGGTAGCGCAGCACGACGGTTCCGCGCTGGTCGAGCGGGGTCCAGACGATCTCGCCGCGGGTGCCGTCGGGGACGGGCTGGCCGGTCTCGGGGTCGACGACCTCGACGATGCCCATGTCGGGATAAAGGTGATAGCCGGTGGGGGTGCCGGTGGGCGCGACGGGGCACTCGGTCCAGGCGAGTTTCGCCTCGGTGAAGCCATACGTCGCCATCACCTGCACGTCCGGCGAGCCGAGCTGCCCGCACAGCGCGGCGAGCTTGCGGCGCGTGCCGTCGGCGACTTTTTCGCCGCCGAGGCAGATGATGCGCACGCCCTCGATGCGCCGCTTTTCGTCGAGCGCCTGCTGCAGCACGTGGTAGATAAAGGTCGGCATCGCGACGAGGATCTGCGGCTTCAGTTTCAGGATCGCGCGAAGGTTGCCCTCGGTGCCCATGCATTTGCCGCCGCCGGTCGAGAGCGTGAAGGTGTTGTGTTCCAGGCCGGCGAAGTGCATGCCCCAGAACGCGAGGTGCGGCGCGAAGGGAAACATGTTCAGCATTCTCTCCTCGCGCGTGACCCGCCCGATCCCGGTGATCCGGTCGCAGCAGACGGCGAGGTTGCGGAGGTCGTGTTGCGTGTAGAGGAACGGGACCGATTCTGTCGAGCGGCCGGTCGTCGCGGTCATGAAGGTCGGCCGCCACTCCCGGTCGAGCGCGTCCTTCACGCGGGCGCGTCCGCGCACCAGCGCGCGGGCGATGACGCGGGGGCGGCGGGCGAGCTGGTGCGGATCGGGGATGAGGACGAAGCGGAGCGCGCGCTGCGGGTCCCCGGGCGCCGGCAACAAATCTTCCTTCGCCGTGAACGGAAGTTTTTGCAGGTCGTCGACCGAATGGAAATCACCGGCTGACAAGCCGAGCTTCCCGAACAGGGTTCGATAATGTTCCGAAAAGGGCAGGACGCAGTCGCGCAGGTAACGGTGAAGCTTGCGGCCCTGCAACTTGAGCACGGTGGCGCGGTCGAGACTATGCCAGTGGGAGGTGAGCGAGGTGATCGGCATCGGAATCAGATGACGAAAGGCGAGGCGGTTTCAACGGTCACCGGCTTGGCGGGGCCTCCGGCCGGCGGCCCCGCGGTCGGTGGCGCCGGCAGGCCGAGGAAGGCGGCGATTTCGGCGAGCCGGCGATTTCCATCCTGTTCACCGATGGACATGACCTTTCTTATATAGAGCGGCTGAAACAGCAGGGTGGCGATAAAGTCGGACCGATTGGTCTCGTGCGTGCCGAGGCCGCGCACGATGTGGCGAAAGGTGCCGCGCAGCTCGGATTGGAATTCGCTGGCCAGCGCGCTGAGATCCTGGGACGGGCGAACCAGCAGCACCTCCATGGGCTGGAGCCCGAGCCGGCGGCTATCCGGATGGCCGGCCAGCAGCTTGTTCGCCAGCCGGAGTTCCATCGCGTCGCGATCGAGCGTATCGAGAAAAATCGAATTGAGCAGCAGGCCGATGATGGTGGCGGGCGGCGGATATTTTTCCAGCGGCAACTGGGCCTCGCAATGGCCCGGCTCAAGGAGCGTGGAAATGGCCAGGAGGCGGTCCGCGCCGAGGTGAATCGCCGGTGCCAGCGGGGAAACCAGCCGCACCCCGCCGTCGCCGTGCCATCCGCCCGCGAGGCGCACCGCCGGGAAAACCAGCGGCAGGGCGCACGAGGCCATGATGTGATCGATGGTGATCTGCGCCGGCACCCCGCGCTGGGACGGGCCTTCCCACCCAACGGCGTCTTTTCCCTGGACCCAAGTCACGGATTCCCCGGTCGGGTAACTCGTCGTGATGATGCCCAGGGCCGAAAGGCTGCCGCGGCGGATATTTTCCTCGATCCCGCGCAACACGCCATCCTCCGTCTTGAGCGCGCGGTGCAGGAAGGCTTTCAACGGGGAGGTGTTCACCAGGGCATGCGTGGAAGGCCCGACGCGCACGCCACCCGACACCAGCCGGAGCCCCCAGGACAGCACCTTCAAACTGAGATGGTGAAACTCCGTGTGGAACACATCGTCGATCGTGAGGCTCTCCCAATCCTTCACCAGTTCCTCCACGGCTTCCGGAAATTTTGAGGGAGTGCTGGCCAGCAGCGCGGCATTGATCACGCCTGCCGACACGCCGGTCAGGATGGGGAACGTCAGGTCAGGGTAGGCCCGGGCCAGGCTGCGCAAAACCCCAACCTGATACGCGGCACGAGCGCCGCCACCGGTGAGCAGCAAAGCCGTTTTCATTGGCAGGCCCATGGCAATTTTTGGGTTGGGGGATAACTTGTAACTTATTCTCTCTACGCAGTCTAAGATAACACCCAAGCCGCCGTTTGCAAGCCCAGGCTGCGCGATCCCCGGATCCGCCCGAACCAACAGAACTGATTTGCAGTAAATATATATCAACCGTTTTTATTGCCTGAATTCCGACCAGACCCGCAGATGAAAACCGATTGAATATACTCCGATATAAATAGCCGAATAAAGGGCTTATAGCTTTGAAAATGCGCGAAAAAACGACATGTTTATATCATTAAAATACCCCTTAAGCAGATCCTCTGGATTTTGGCATTGCCGTGCTTTTTTTCTGTAGAAGCGCGGAGCGAGACGACGACCCCGACCCCGGCCGCGCCGCCGTCGCAGGGATTGCTTGGCTTCATGGACCGGCTGCCGGAATTCGTTGACACCAACCTGCCGTTTTTCGCCCCGCGCGGCGCGTATTGGTTCTACGCGCGGCCGAGTATAGGCAATCCTTTCCAGGGAAAATATTTTCGCCTGGACGCGGGGATGTGGGTCAAGGTGACGAAGTCCATCGACTTCAATATCGGCGCGCAAAGCTACGTCTGGCGCGACTCGAATGAGGGCGATGCGACACGCTACGGATTCTATGGCGCGACCACCGGCATAAAATACAACCGCAGCCTGGCCGGGCCCATTGGCACCGCGATGAGCGTCGGCCTGAATTTCTCCACCCCGATCGGCCGGCCGCCCCTTTCGCTGAGTGATGGATTTCGCCATACCGATCCCTTTTTCACCTACACGCGGCCGCTCTCCGCGCGCCTGCACTTGGTCGGCTTCGCCAGCGTCGGCGCCGATATGCTCGCGCATACGTCCCTGCCAGATGGCTATGGAAAGAACGCGCTCCATTCGAATTCCCTGAACGGCGCGGTGGGCGCGACGCGCGAATTCAAGTACTTCGCGGTCTCCGCCTCCCTGAACGGCGCCACCACCGCCTTGATGAGCAAGCACGCGCTCCAAGTTTTCAGCATCAATCCGAAGATCGTCGTGCCGGCGGAAAACATTTTTCCCGCTTTGTGCGCGAAGCTGCCGCACTGGCATATCAACCTGAGCCTGTCCGCGCACGCCACCACGGGGCCCGATGGCCAGCAGTACGGCGTGAGCTCTTCCGTGAGCGTGAACTTCACGTCGCGGAAATAGCGCGAACGCTGAATGACCAACGCCTGCTTTTTTAACCGCGAATGGACGCGAATTAACACGAATATTCCGGATTTTGATTCTTCACGGCGGGCCATGCCAATTTGAAGACACACCCTAGCGGTTAAAAAAATCTTTCGTCAGCCATCCGCGTCTATTCGCGTTCATCCGCGGTTAAAAACGGTTTGGGCGTTCGTCTTTGGCAATGGGTACGGACGCTGGACGGCCAATGACAAAGAACCAATGACCAATCACGAATTACCAACTACTCCTACCAAAACCATCCCTGATCCGACGCCTTGAAGATCGCGCCGACGAACCGCTCCAGCTCCAGGTTAAATTTCACGATGAGGTGATCCGAGCCGGGCGTGAGCCCGCAGCCCACGCCGAAATTATATTCAAGGCCGTGCGGCAGTTCGCCCCAAATGACGGGAAAGAGGTAGTGTTGTTGGGTGCTGAGGGGATCGGCCTGGTCGATGAGCCCCGTCCCGCCGTAGAATTCCAGGCCCGGCGACAGGCGCCGGGTCCAGCGGTAGTGCAGGCTGGCGACATAACCGAACTCAAACCCGTTGTGGTGTCCGGCTCCGGCCAGGACTTTTTCGAACTTCGGATTTGCCATGATCGAAAGCCGCCCGAAGTCCTTCTCGAAAATTGGCCGCAACTCCAGTTCGCGAACGGCGTCGTCGAACTGCGGGGTTTGGTGGGACTCCAGCTCGATGTACCAGCCGATGTCCACGGGCAAAACATCCTGGTCGAATAATCTTCCGCGCAATCTGAACTTGTCGCCGGCCCACTGGAGCCCGTGGCCGTTGGGCTGGGCCAGGGTGACATAAAGCGCAGCTTCGATCCGGTCGGTGAGGCCGTACGTGAGTTCATAGGCGTTGTACCACAACTTGTCGCTGGGAAAAACGCCCTTGGCCGTGCCTTCGCCGCCGCCGTCATGGCCGCGGGCGACCACGGCATTGCTGGTTTCAAGCTCGGCGATTCCTCGCGGCGTGGTGGAGTAGGGATAGACCTCGAATTCCCACGGATCGACCTGGGCGGAGCACGTGGCGCAAGCCACGAACATCCAACATCCAACACTCAACATCCAACATTCAACATCCAAGGCTGAGCAGAAATTGGCGAATGCGGTTCTCATGGTTTGTTGCCAGGAGTTGGGCGTTGGATGTTGGCGGAGTCTGCAGACTCCGCGACGATCACGCCCTCCGGCACGTTGTCGTGGAAATCGTCGAAGAAGTCGTAGCTGCCGGCGCGAAGCGCGGGCAGGCGCACGGTGATTGACTTGCCGGGTTCGATGACCTTTTCGCGGTTGAGGCTGAAGCTCTCGAACTCGATCTTTTCCCGGCTCGAGTTCACCACCTTGATTTGCAGCGGTTGGCCGGCTTGAACCAGCAGTGTCTGCGGCGAGAAACGATGGTTGGCGAAACGGATTTCAGGGATTGTTTCGGGAGGATTCGAAGGGGATGCGCCTGCAACGAAAGTAGTTAAACAGGTGAATACAAGTGCTTTGATCGGCATTTGAGCGGCAGTTATTTGATGCGACTGAGTGTCACTCGCATTTACATTCCTGTCAAGCTTCCTGCTTTAGTTTAACCGCGAATGCACGCGAATATTGGAGACAGAACATTCGATCTTTTTGGAACCACTTATTTACACTGATATTGGAGGGGTGAAAAACTTTGCTGGCCGTCGTTGCGAGCAGGAAGCGCTGCGGTCGCCAGGCCGAAGCAAGTAACATCAGCCAATTCATATCCGCGTTCATTCGCGTCCATCTGCGGTTGAAAATCTAAACCTTGAACCGTGAACGGCGAATCGCCCTCCTTGGCCAAGGCTACGAAGGGCGCGGTGGACGTTGAGTCTTGAACCGTGAAGGTGGAAGATGTCTTTCTGTTGTGATGACCGAAGTCTCCGCTCCTGCGTGCCGATCCATCGCCCGTGAAGTTTTACAGCCTGCCGTAGTCGTCGGCGCGCTGGGTTACTTCGTCGATATCTACGATCTCATCCTGTTCAACATCGTCCGCAGCGCGAGCCTGACCGAACTGGGTTTCGCGGGCGACCAGCTCCTCAGCCGCGGCATCTTCCTTTTTAATTTTCAAATGACGGGAATGCTGATTGGCGGAATAATCTTTGGGATTCTCGGCGACCGCCTGGGGCGCGTCATGCTGCTGTTCAGCTCGATCCTGCTTTATTCGGCGGCCAACATTGCCAACGGTTTTGTCCACTCGATCGGGGCTTACGCGGCGTTGAGGTTTATCGCGGGCGTCGGGCTGGCGGGCGAACTCGGCGGCAGCATCACGCTGGTCTCCGAGGTGTTGTCGAAGGAAGCGCGCGGCTACGGCACGATGATCGTCGCGACGGTGGGGGTGCTGGGGGCGGTCGCGGGCGGGCTGGTGGCCGATCTCGTCAACTGGCGCACGGCGTATTTCATCGGCGGCGGACTCGGGCTGGTGTTGCTGGCGCTGCGGGTCAGCGTGGCCGAGTCCGGCCTGTTCAAGCAGATGCATGTCCGCGAAGGGCAAGTCTCCCGCGGTAATTTCTTTTCCTTGTTTGCCAGTTGGGCGCGCCTTGGAAAATACCTTTGTTGCATTGGCATTGGCATGCCGAGCTGGTTTGTCATCGGCATCCTGGTCGCCTTCTCCCCGGAATTTGCGAAGGCGCTGCACATCCAGGGCGAAATCAAGGCGGGCCATGCGGTGATGTTTGCCTATCTCGGGCTGGCGTTCGGAGATTTTGCCAGCGGGTTTCTGAGCCAGATCCTGGCTTCGCGCAAAAAGGTCCTGTTCAGTTTCCTCCTGCTCACGCTGGCTGCGATCGCGGTGTACTTCCTGGCGGCGGGACGGAGCGCCGCGGTGTTTTATGCAGCCATCCTGCTGCTGGGTATCGGCGTCGGCTATTGGGCGGTGTTCGTCACCATCGCGGCGGAGCAGTTTGGCACCAACATTCGCGCGACGGTGGCGACGACGGTGCCGAATTTTGCCCGGGGCGCCGTCGTGCCCATCACGCTTGGGTTCAAGTACTGCAAAGGACGGCTCGGCATCGTTCCCGGCGCCCTCGTCATCGGGCTCGCCTGCATCGTCATTGCGCTGTGGGCGCTGCGTGGGCTCGAGGAAACGCACGGCAAGGATCTGGATTACATGGAGATCATTTGAGAGGATAGTTGGTCGTTTGGGTCGAGCACGTAACGCCTCTTCTTTGCCCAGGCCCCGAAGGGCACGGTGTACGTCGAACGCTGAATGACCAATCCCTGTTTTTTAACCGCGGATGGACGCAGATTAACGCGGATACGGATCGATACATTCGAACCACTGATATTTTTAACCGCGAATGGACGCGAATTAACACGAATATTCCGGATTTTGATTCTTCACGGCGGGCCATGCCAATTTGAAGACACACCCTAATTCTTGACCGGATGTTTGCAGGCTGTGGCAAACTTTGCCGGCCGTCGTTGCGAGCAGAAAGTGCAGCAGCACAGTTTTTCATAGCAGCCTATTAGTGCCTGCCCTTCGCAGCTTTAGCGAAGTAGGTGAATTAGCGTCCATTAGCGGTTAAAATCCGGTTTGGATCCGTGATATCCGCGGTCAAAGACTCTTCCCGCTGGCGCAGGCGAAATTTTTTCTTAACGTTCGGGAGTCATGGTTCCCTTGATGGCATTTGGCTTCTTTACGTTGGTGATGGTGGCGGTTGTTGGTTTGGCGATTTGGGCCGGGAGGGTTCAGAAGCAGCGCGCGACGGACAACCTAAAAAAACTGGCGGCGCAGCTCGGGTTGGAGTTCGTGGCGGCAACCGGCTGGACGGGCCGGCCTTGTGTGACCGGCACGTTGCGCGGAAAAAAGACCGATTTCTTCAGCTACGTCACCAGCACCGGCAAATCGAGCACGGCCTGGGCGGCGGTGACGATCCAGGCGGCGATGGCCGGTGCGCTGACCTTTTCGTTGGAAAAGCGGGGCTTCGTCGCCAAGATCGAGAAATTATTCGGCGCGCATGAAGCCGTGGTGGATGATGCGGAGTTCGCCCAGGCGTGGTTTGTGCAGACCAACCAGCCGGATTTTATGAGTGCCGCGCTCATCCCTGAGTTGCGCGCGAAACTGATGGCGGCCTGTCAGGCGGGCGCCAAAGGAAACATTGAGCTGAAAGGCGGTGTAGTAAAATACGCCGAGGTGGGCGGGTTTGCCGACGCGAAGTTGAGCGATCGTTTCGCGGCGCTGGCCGATCTGATGTGCGACCTGGCCGATGTGGCCGAGGTTGCGGCGGAAGGGCAGGGCAAATGACGAATGACCAATGACAAGGCCGCGTTGCTGGTTTGCCTTTGGGTGGACGCAGAATAACTTGCCTCACCATGAGCGAGAAATCTTCGAACGACCGACCCGGCCCGGTGCTGCTGTACGACGGTGAGTGCGGGTTGTGCAACCGGGTGGTGCGGATGCTGCTGCGACTCGACCGCCGCGGGGTGCTGCGCTTTGCGGCGCTGCAGAGCGAGCCGGCGCAGGAGTTTCTGCGCTCGCACGGGTTGCCGACGGAGGATTTCAGCACGCTCGTGCTCGTGCCGGATTGGGCCAAACGATCGGAGCCTCGCTTCGCGCTGCGGACCGACGGGGTTGCCGGTGCGTTGTGGATGTGCGGTGGCGGGAGCCGCGTGCTCGCGGCGTTATTGTATATGTTTCCGCGGTTCGTGCGCGACGCGGGCTACAAGCTTGTGTCGCGCACGCGGTACAAGATTTTCGGTCCGTGGAGAACGTGTCCGCTGCCGCGGCCGGAGTGGACTAAACGATTCATAGAATGAATTTTTCCCGCGGATAGCACGGATCCCGCGGATCGGCGCGGATTTGATTCAGATTATTTAACCGCAAATTCACGCGAATAAACGCGAATTTTTACCTCGGTTGGGTTTAACCACGGATGAACACTTATGTGCACTGATCACAGATCGATGCCGATAGCAGCCTATTAGCGTGAATTAGCGTCCATTAGCGGTTAAGTTCGATCCGTGGTTAAAATCCGGCTCAACTTTTCTTCAGCGGTTCGCGGATGAGTAGCGATAGCAGGACGGACACGGCCAGCACGGCGACGATGACGCCGAGCGAGCGGGCGGTGGAAATCTCGAGCCAGCGCGAGGCCAGCATTTTCACGCCGATGAAAACAAGGATGACGGCGAGGCCGGGCTGGAGGAAGCGGAAGAGTTGCATGACGCCGCTCAGCGCAAAATAAAGCGAACGCAGGCCGAGGATGGCGAAGATGTTCGAGGTGAGCGCAACAAAGGCGCGGCCGGTGATGGCGAGCACGGCGGGTAGCGAATCGAGCGCGAAAATGAGGTCGGCCGTTTCGACGACGAGCAGCACGAGGAGCAGGGGTGTGGCCACGCGGCGACCGGACTCGCGCGTGAAGAATTTTGCACCGGAAAAATTGGCGGCGACGGGGAAGCAGCGGCGGAACAGCCGCACGGCGGGATTTTTTTCGGGATGGATTTCGTCCGCGGCTTTTTTCACCCAGGCCATCTTGACGCCGGTATAGACGAGAAACGCGCCGAAGAGGTAAATCACCCAGTGGAAGCGGTGCAGCGCGCCCAGGCCGACGAGGATGAAGGCGCTGCGCATGAGCACGGCGCCGATGATGCCCCAGAACAGCACGCGGTGCCGCCAGGCCGGCGCGGTTTGAAAATAGGCAAAGACGAGGATGAACAAAAAAATGTTGTCCACGCTCATGCAGAGCTCGACGAGGTAGGCGGCGAGAAACTGCTGCGCGGGCTCGGGGCCGAGCCAGGACCAGAGCAGGGCGTTGAAGGCGAGGGCGAGGCCGACCCACACGCCGCACCAGGCGAGGGCTTCGCGCATGCGCACGTCATGCTCGCCGCGGCGAAAAAGTCCGAGGTCGAGGGCGAGCATGGCGGCGATGAAAACGAAAAAAGCCGTCCAAGCCCACCCCGGCAGCGGCGTCACGGCATTGATGGCGGCGCAAAACACTCCCCAGCATGGTGCGGGCTGGTGCGTGGGTGCAAGTGCAAGGAAACGGGTAAGCCGAGGTGCAGGTATCAAGTGACAAGTAACAAGGGAGCCCTGCGTCGCGCGAAGTGAAAAGAGGGAGGCCTTCCGCTATTGGCTGGTCGGGCGCGTTGCCTCAACGCGCCGCGGCCCGCTCGGGGAGCGAGCCCGACCAAATGAATAAAATCGCAAGGAACTCTTTGACACCCGGGCGGTCGCTTCTTCACTGCGCGGAGATGAAGCGATGGATTTTACTTTTATTATTCGCCCTGTCGGCCGCGTGGCCGGTGGCACGTGCCGCGGACAATGCGGCGCCCGCCCCGGCCGCGAGCCCGCCGGCCAGCACGGCGCCTGCGACGGAACCGCCGTCCACGACTGCGCCGCCGGAAAAAAGCCACGCCACGCCCGACGACGAATTGAAGCGGCAGGCCGCGGCGGCAACCGTGCTCGCGCGCGAGCAGGAGAAACCCGCGGTCGTGGCGGCCACCGGCTTGATCGAGCGCATCGTGGATTCGGTGCTCGGGTTTTTCAACGTCGACGAGAATGCCAATGCCCTGACCCACTACGGCGTGGCGGCGTTTTTTCTCCTGATGACGCTGCTGTTTCGCCGCGTGATCCCGGCGCTCATCATCAAGCGGCTGCACAAAACGGGGGGCGGATCGAGGACCGGGCTGCGCCTTCGGTTGTTTCCAGTGCTGGAAAACCCGGCCGGCGTATTCGTGGGTTTGCTCGGCATCTTTTGCGCGCTCAACGCGCTCAAGCTTTCGGAGCTGACCCGCTATTACGTCGACCTCGCGGCGACCGTTTCCTTTTCGCTGGTCATTTTCTGGGGCGTGCTCCGTGCGGCCAACGCGCTGCTCGATCACCTGCATCAGGTCGCGATCGACCGGCGCCTCGACATCGCCCCGTTCATGCCCTGGATCAAGAAAGCGCTGATCACGGCCGGCATCATCTTTGGCGCCTTGCTGATCGCCCAGAGCCTGGGGGCCGACGTCAAAGCGTTTCTCGCCGGCCTCGGCATCGGCGGCCTGGCCTTTGCGCTCGCGGCGCAGGACACCATCGCCAACTTCTTCGGCTCGGTGGTCGTGGCCCTCGACCAGCCGTTCAAAATCGGCGAGACGGTGACGATCGGCACGACCACCGGCACGGTCGAGGACATCGGGCTGCGCTCGACCAAGATTCGCACGGTGGACAAGTCGCTGGTCGTGGTGCCGAACAAGACCGTGGCCACCGAGATGATCAACAATCTCTCGCGCTTCACCCAGCGCCGCGTGGAGCAGGTCATCAACCTGACGTACGACGCGACCCCGGAGAAAATGACGGCCGTCGTCGATGACCTGCGCCAGATCATCCTGCGCGAAGAGGACGTGGAGCCCGGTTCGGTCATGGTTTATTTTCGCGACTACAACGCGGCGGCGCTCGGCATCTGGGTGGTTTACATGACCAAGGGGCCGGATTTTCAGAAGCACATGGCGCTGCGCGAGCGGATCAATCTGGCCATCATGCGCGCGGTGGCGGGGCGCGGCCTGGCGTTTGTGCCCACGTCGCAGACGATCGTGTTCGACGGACCGCTGGCAAAACAGATGGCGGAAAAAAAAGGGTAGGGGATTTCAAAAACATTTCAACACGAAGGTCGCCGAGGGACGCGAAGCGACCGGTGTTGGCTCGAATCAAATTTCCAAACGAGCCCTGTTTTTGCCTTTGATGGCGAAATTCCAACGGCTCTTCGCGCTACTTTGCGACCTTGGTGTAGGCAATATGCCGGGCGCTCTATCCAATGTCTGGCGCGGGTGCGCCGCTTCAGAGCGGCAGCAGCAGGCGCAGGGACCGTTGCACTCCTGCGCGGTCGGGTTCGGCCAGCGACCCGGCTTTGCGCAGCACGAATCGCTCGTCGAGGGTGAAAATTTTCATGCGCACGATCGATGCGTGGCCCAAGCCGGCCGCCGACAAATCCCGGATTTCCACGTCGAGCGGCCAGCCGCGATTTTCGCGGCTGGTGATCATGGCCAGCACCAGATGGGCCGCGCGATCGTTGAAAGCCTGGGCGGAAAGCACCAGCGCGGGGCGCCGCTTCACCGCCGCACTATCCGTGAACGGGAATGGCACGACGATGACATCAAAGGGTTTCACCGGTGGTCAAAGGTCGCGGTAGGCCCGCTCGTCGTGCGGCGATTGCCATTCGTCTTGCAGCGTTTCCTCGACGGCATTGGCGAAGATGCGATCGATGGAACGGGCCTTCTGCAAATAGACCTGCCCGCTTTTGTATTTGAATGCCACCGAGTCACCGGGCTTCACCCCGAGCTTCCGACGCACGCGTTCCGGGATGGTCGCCTGGCTTTTGCTGGTGAGCTTGCTGATCGAGAGCGTCTGCATGACAAGTAATAAAGGTATTACCAGCATTACTAGAGGTCAAGCTCGGGCCTCAGTCGGCAGTGTAATTGTTTTTCTGAAGAATGTGGGAGCGGGTTTACCCCGCGACAGGTCGGGGCATCAAGCCCCTCCCACAAGCAAACTGATCCACCGCTTCTCAGTCCAGCGTCTGGCGGTAGCGTTTCACGCCGATCGTCATGGCGACGGCGACGAAGACCAGCAGCGGCCAGATCTCGGGCGCGATCTCGGCGAGGCCGTTGCCCTTGAGGAGAATGCCGCGCACGATGCGCAGGAAATGGGTGTTGGGCAGGCAGGTGCCGACCCACTGCGCCCATTCCGGCATGCCGCGGAACGGGAACATGAAACCCGAGAGCAGGATGGACGGCAGGAAAAAGAAGAACGACATCTGCACGGCCTGGAGCTGGTTTTGCGCGAGGGTCGAGAAGGTGATGCCGACCGCAAGATTCGCGGTGATGAAGACCAGCGCCACGGCGTAGAGCAGCGGCAGGCTGCCGACCATCGGCACATTGAAGATGAACCGCGCGGCGATGAGGATGAGCGTGACCTGGATGTAGCCGACGACGATGTAGGGCAGGATTTTTCCGACCATCACCTCGAACGGGCGCACGGGAGTGGCGAGGAGGTTTTCCATCGTGCCGCGCTCGCGTTCGCGCGTGATCGCGAGGCCGGTGATCATGACCATCGTCATCGTGAGCACGATGCCCATGAGGCCGGGCACGATGTTGTATTGCGTGATGTTTTCGGGGTTGTAGTGCGCGTGGATCTCGAAATCGACGGGCCCCGGCCTGGCCCGGAGGCGGGTGAGCGGCCCCGGCAGATCGCGGTCAAACACCGTGTCCGCGACGGCGCGCACGGCGTTCAGCGCGGGGCCGGTCGCGGCGGGATCGGTGGCGTCGGCCTCAATCAGCACGGTGGGCCGCTCGCCGCGGAGCAGCTTGCGCGTGAAATCCACGGGAATGTTGATCACGAACTGGACTTCGCCAAGTTGCAGGAGCTGTTGCGCCCCGGCCTCGGTGGTCGCCTCCCGGGTGAGCGCAAAGTAATCGCTGTTCCCCAGCGCGGCGACGAGCGTGCGCGCGAACGGGCCGTGGTCGGCATCGCGGAGGGCGGTCGGCAGATGTTTCGGGTCGGAGTTGATGGCAAAACCGAAAAGCGTGAGCTGGATGAGCGGGACGCCGATCATCATCGCGAACGTCACGCGGTCGCGCCGCATCTGGATGAATTCCTTGAGCACCATGGCCCAGAGGCGGTGAAAAGAGAAGCGGTGCATGGTCACGAAAAGTTGTCCCGCGCGGTTTCCATCAGGCTGATGAACACGTCCTCGAGGCCGGAGCGGACGCACGTCCACTGGTGCCGCGGGTCGCGCACGGCGGCGATGGCGGCCTCCAGTTTTCCTGTGTTGCGTCCGCTGATGTGGAGGGTGTTGCCAAAGGCGACCACTTGCTCGACGCCATCGCGGCCGCGCAGCGAGCCGGCCAGCTCGCGCAGCCCGGGCCCGGTGACCGTCCAGGTGGTGAGTTTTGCGGCGGCCAGCACTTCGTCGAGCGTGCCGCGGGTGAGCAGGTTGCCGTAGGCGAGGTAGGCGAGGCGGTGGCAGCGCTCGGCCTCGTCCATGTAGTGCGTGGTGATGAGCACGGTGATGCCGCCGGCGGCGAGCTGGTGGATTTCGTCCCAAAAATCGCGGCGCGCCTTCGGGTCCACGCCGGCGGTGGGCTCGTCGAGGAGGAGCAGCTGCGGCTGGTGGATGAGGCAGGCGGCGAGCGCAAGCCGCTGTTTCCAGCCGCCGGAAAGCTGGCCCGCGAGCTGGCGGCTGCGGTTTTGCAGGCCGAGGCGCTCGAGGCTGCGCTGCACGGCGGCGGCGCGGTCGGGCACGGCGTAGATGCGCGCGATGAAATCGAGGTTTTCGCGGATGCTCAGGTCTTCGTAATAGCTGAAGCGCTGGGTCATGTAGCCGACATGGCGCTTGATCTCGGCCTGTTGGGTGCGGATGTCGTAGCCGAGGCAGGTGCCGGTGCCGGCGTCGGGCGTGAGCAGGCCGCAAAGCATGCGGATGAAGGTGGTCTTGCCGCTGCCGTTGGGACCGAGGAAGCCGTAGATCTCGCCGCGGCGCACCGAGAGGTCGATGGCGTTGACGACGGTCTTGTCGCCGAATTTTTTTGTCACGCCCGTGACGTCGATGGCGAAGTTTTCAGGGTCGGCCTTCATGGGATTCCTCGCTGAGCTCGGAATGACAAAATCAAGGCGCCACGTCGACGGGCTGGCCGGGATGGAGGTTGCGCGCGTCGGCGGCGGAAAACACGGCCTCGACCATGAAGACGAGTTTTTCCCGGTTGTCGCGGTTGTAGAGGACGGGCGGCGTGTATTCGGGTTGGGGTGACAGGTAGCTGATGCGGGCGTCGAGCGGGCTGCCTCCGGCCACCGTCACGTGCACGGTGGCGCCGGCCCGCAGCGCCGCGAAGGCGGCCTCGGGCACAAAAAAGCGCACCTTGATGTTTTCCGGCGGCAGCAGCGCCACGACCGGGTTGCCGGCGGCCACGAATTCACCCGTGCGGTAGAGCGTGTCGAACACCAGGCCGGCGCAGGGTGAAAACTGGGATTTTTGCGCGACGCTCCAGTCGGCCTGGGCGAGGGCGGCCTGGGCGGCCTCGATGACGTCGGGCCGGCTGCCGAGCCGCGCGGTTTCAAGCTCGGCCGCAAGCTGGTCGGCCGCGCGGAGGTTGGCCTCATGGGTGAGGCGCGCGCGATCGAGTTCGTTGGCGGTGAAAGTGTTGTCGGCAAAAAGTTTTTCCTCTCGCGCGAGCTCGCGGCTGGAAAGCTCGGCGGTGGCGCGCGCTTGATCGAGGTGGGCCTGGAGCGCGGCCAGCTCGGTGGGCCGCTGGCCCTTGCCCAGGTCGGCGAGGCGGGCGGCGGCCTGGTGCTGGGCGGCGAGTTCGGCCGAGCGTTCGAGCGTGAAGAGCGGGGCGCCCGCGGCGACCTGCGCGCCTTTTTGCACGGACAGGGTTTCCAATTGTCCGCCGAGTGGCGCGGCGACGTAAACGAATTCGCCCTCGAGGTAACCCTGCCAGGCCGGCGGCCCGTGCCGGGCGCAGCCGGCGAAGGCGAGGAGGAGTGCAGCAACGATGAAGTTAGCGTGGGAAAAGGTTTTCATGTTCCTTGGGCCGGCGGGGGTGAGGAGCCCGCTGAAGAAGAGCAGCCTTGGCGAAGGATGGCAACCAGGCGGAGGCTTTAGTAAATTTATAAATGGAGCCGTAACCCTATGGCCCGGACTAGGGCAGGATGTCTTTCCCTCTGCTTGGACAACTTGGTAAGCGCTCAAAGAGGGATTGTGCGCTCGGTTCTTTGTGACCCTTTGTGGCGACACTAATTTTAAAACCGCTTTAGCGGCGGGTTAGGGATAACCCGCCCTAACTCCGGAAAAGCAAAAAGGCCGGGCGGTGGCCCGGCCGAGCAAGTTTTATGCAGTGAAAATCGCGGGAATTATCCGCGGCGTTCCCAGTTGCCGCCGCGTTCGCCGCGCTCGCTCCGGTGGCCGTGATGGCCGCCGCCGCGTCCACCGCCGCCGAAGCCGCGGCGTTCGCCGCCCTCGAACGAACGGGCCGGGCGGTCTTCCTTTGGGCGCGCCTCGTTGACGGTGATGGCGCGGCCGTCCATGGAGTGGCCGTGGAGTTTCTCGATGGCGTGTTGGGCTTCCTCGCCGGTGGTCATGGCGACAAAGGCGAAACCGCGCGAGCGGCCCGTGAGTTTGTCGAAGATGAGGTCAACGGAGGCGACGGCTCCGGCTTGGGCAAACAGGTCCTGAAGATCCTGCGCGGTGGTGGAGAACGGGATGTTTCCCACGTATAACTTGGTGTTCATCTGCTTGATGTGGCCTGTGCGGATCCCACCCGTTCCCGACTGTCGAGTTTCAAATCATCAGCGAACCGGGGCTCACCTGACAATTCACCAAGCAGGAAAGTCAAATAGCAGGCGGGGCGCAAAGTGTCCGGGGCGCGGGGGTGAGGCAAGCGAATTTCGGCTGGGCGGTTCGCGCAACTTGACCCGTAGCCTGATATAGTCTTCACTATGGATTCCCCGAATGCCAATGAATCCCTCGCATGCTTTCCACCGTGGTTCCACGTTGCTCGTTTTGGCCGTTGCGAGCATCGCTGGAATAGGTGTGCGCGCGGTGGAGCTGACACCCACCTCACCGTTTGCGCCGCTGAACAGCAATTCTGACCTGAGTGCGGCAGCGGCCAATTCGCCTTTGGAGCTGCATGGCATCCTGTCCGGGCCGGATGGCTATAAATTCAATCTTTGCGACCAGTCCGGCCACATCAATGTATGGATCGGCCTCAATGCGGCCGGCCAGCCGTTCGTGGTGCGCGCGCATGATGCGGCCCACAATCGCGTGACCGTCGAATACCAAGGTCGCGAACTCACGCTGTCCTTGGCGCAGCCGAGAGTCGGGGCCATGTCGATGCAGCAGCAAGCCATGAGAATGCCCATGCCCATGCCGATGCAGCAGATGCCGATGATGGGGCCGCCCCAGATGATGCAGCCAGGCATGGGAGGCGCCAGCCCGGCAGACGAACGCATGCGCCTTGAACGCATCGCCGAGGAAATCAGGCGGCGCCGTGCCATGCGTGCGCAAGCGCAGCAACAATATCCAGCGGGAGTAAACCAGCCATACCCGCAGGCACAACCGTATCCGCAGGCGCAGCCATACCCGCAGGCGCAGCCGTATCCGCAGCCGTTGCCCCCGGGAGATTCACCGTAGCGGGCGGGATTGCGCCGGCGCGGCCGCATCGGAAATAGTTCGTGAAATCCTCGGCGGGGCGCGTAGCGTGCGCGATCCTCGCGGCGGACGCATGCTCGCGCGGATTTGACCATGCTTACGAACACCCAGGCCGATGCGATTTACACCAACGGCAAGCTCATCCGGCGGCTCTTTGCCCTCGCGTGGCGTTATCGGTTGCGCTGCTTCCAGGTGCTCGGCCTGCAGCTCGTGCTGCTGACGATGGGCCTTTTTGGGCTCAGCCTCACGGGCATCGGCATCGATTTCATCCGCCACAAGGTCGAGCATGTGCCGCTGTCGCCCAACCAGCTCCATCTGGCGCTGCCGGACAACTGGCCCGCGCTTGATGTTCTCGCGCTGATCGGCGCCATCATCCTCGGACTGGCCGCGGGCCGGGCCGCGCTCAATTATTGCTACAGCCTTCTGCTCAACCGCCTCACCCAGCAGGAGCTCGTGGTCCACCTGCGCGATGAGGTTTACCGCCAGCTGCAGCGGCTGAGCTTCCGTTTTTTTGACGCCAACACGACCGGCTCGATCATCACGCGCGTCACGGGCGACGTGCAGTCGGTGCGCATGTTTATCGAGCAGGTGCTCGTGCAGAGCGTGATCATGATCATCTCGCTGACCGTTTACATCATCTACATGGCGAGCCTTTCGCCGGGCCTCACGGCGGCGTGCCTGGCGACGACCCCGTTGCTGTGGGCGATGGCGGTGTGGTTCTCGCGCCGCATCCAGCCGAAGTACGCGCGCAACCGCGAGCTGGTGGAAGTCATGGTGCAGAACCTGGCCGAGAGCATCCAGGGCATCGCCGTGACCAAGGCCTTTGGCCGCGAGGCCGAGGACCGCCAGAAGTTCGACCGCAGCAACCAGGCGGTCTTCGACCAGCAGCGCGGCATCTTCTGGCGCGTGAGCTTGTTTACGCCCGCGATTGGTTTTCTCACGCGGATCAACGTCATGGTCCTGCTTGGCTACGGCGGCTGGCTCGTGGCCCACGACCGGCTGCCGCTCGGCGCCGGTCTGGTTGTCTTCGCCGGCCTGCTCGACCAGTTTTCCGGCCAGGTCAACAACGTCGCGCAGATCGTGAACAGCGTGCAGCAATCGCTGATCGGCGCGCGGCGCGTGTTTGAAATCCTCGATGCCCCGGTCGAAGTGCAGAGCGCGCCCGACGCCCTGGGCCGCCCGAAACTCGAGGGCGTGGTGCGCTTCGAGAACGTGACCTTTTCCTACCTCGGCATCGATCCCGTGCTGCGCGACATCAACCTCGAGGTGAAACCCGGCCAGTGCATCGCCATCCTCGGCACGACCGGCGCGGGCAAGAGCGTTTTGATGAGCCTCATCCCGCGCTTCTTCGATCCCACGGCCGGCCGCGTGCTGGTCGACGGGCTGGATGTGCGCCGCCTCCGGCTCGACGACCTGCGCCGCAACATCGGCCTCGTTTTCCAGGAAAGTTTCCTCTTCAGCAACACGATCGCGGCCAACATCGCCTTTGGCCATCCCGAGGCGACGCCGGCGCAGATCGAAAAGGCCGCGCGCATCGCCGCCGCGCACGATTTCATCATGAGGCTGCCGCAGGGCTACGACACGGTGATCAGCGAAAGCGGGCAGAGCCTTTCCGGCGGGCAGCGCCAGCGCCTGGCCATCGCGCGCGCTGTGCTGCTCGAGCCGGCCATCCTGCTGCTCGACGACCCGACGGCGGCCATCGACTCGGAGACCGAGCACGAAATTTTCGAGGCGCTCGACCGCGCCATCGCCGGGCGCACGACGTTCATCGTCGCGCACCGCCTCAGCACGCTGCGCCGCGCCGACTTCGTCATCGTGATGGAACACGGCCGCATCGTGCAGCAGGGCACGCACGAGCAGCTGATGAAAACTCCCGGCCCGTATCTCAGCGTGGCCAACCTGCAGCTGGTGGACAACCGCGAGTTGCAGGCCGAGGCGGAAACGAAAGGCGCGGCATGAACCCCGCGCTGACCAATCCGAGTCCCGCCCCGCCGCCCCGCCGCGTGCCGATGCTCATTCATCGCGTGGACGATGACGAATATGGGGAACTGCAGAAACCGCTCGATTGGGGCCTCATCCGCCGGCTCATGGGCTACACTCGGCCCATCGCCGCCAAGCGCAACTGGCTGATTCTCCTGACGGCTTTGCGCTCGGTGCAATTGCCCGCCCTGGTGTGGGTCTCGAGCCTCGTCATCGGCAACCTCATCGCGGGCTTCACGCGCGAGCCGTTCGCACAGCGCGACCTTTCGCTGCTGTGGAAGGCGCTGGCCGGCTACGGCGTGCTCGCGGTGCTGACCGACGGGCTGTTTCATTTCCGCCAGCGGCTGGCGCTCGAGGTGGGCGAGACCGTCGTCAATGCCCTGCGCCGCGATATTTTTTCCACCATGCAGCGCATGCCGATGGCGTTTTTCCACCGCATGAAAGTCGGCGGCATCATCAGCCGAGTGACGTCCGATGTGGAGGCGTTGCGCGTGGGCATCCAGGATGTGTTTTTTATCAGCATCGTGCAGGCGGGGCAGATGCTTTTTGCCGCCGGGGTCATGGCTTATCGCGATTGGGCGATGTTCCTCGTCGTCCTCGGGATGGCGCCGATCTTGTGGACGATCAACCGCCATTTCCGCGTGAAGCTCAGCCGCTACTCGCGCGCGGCGCAGGAAAGCTTCAGCCGGGTGACGGCCACGCTGGCCGAGTCGATCAACGGCATCCGCGTGACGCAGGGCTTCGTCCGGCAGGAGACCAACGCCGGGCTGTTTCGCGGCCTGCTCGCCGATCACTCGCGCTACAGCGTCGATCTCGCGCGCACCTCGGGCCTCCTTGTGCCGCTGCTGGAGTTGAACAGCCAGTTCTTCATCGCCATCCTGCTGATGCTCGGCGGCTGGCGGACGTTTCACGGCTACATGCAGGTGGCGGACCTGATTTTGTTTTTCCTGATGGCGAACCAATTCTTTGCGCCCATCCAGAACCTTGGCATCCAATACAACCAGGCGTTGATCGCCATGGCCGGCGCCGAGCGCGTCTTCCGCCTGCTCGATCTCAAGCCGGATTGGGAGGATGATCCGGCCGCCACGGATCTGGAGGATCCGCGGCAGCCAGTTCCCAGTTCCCAGTTCAAAGTCCACGGCTCTGCTGACCCAACCTTGAACCTTGAACAGGGAACCTTGAACGCGCCCCTCGGGGCGCATGTCGAATTTCGTGGGGTCGGCTTTGGCTACCATCCGGAGCGACTCGTGCTTCACGACATCAATTTCACGGCCGAGCCCGGCCAGACGGTCGCGCTGGTCGGCCACACGGGCAGCGGCAAAAGCTCCATCATCAACCTCGTCGCAAAGTTTTACCTGGCCGGGCAGGGCGGGGTGTTCATCGATGGGCGCGAGATCCGGACCGTCACCAGCCATTCGCTGCACCGGCAGATGGGCATGGTGCAGCAGCAGAATTTTCTCTTCAGCGGCACGGTGCTCGACAACATCCGCCTGAGCAAACCGGAGGCGTCCGAGGCCGAGGTGCGCGCGGCCGCGCGGCGGCTGGATTGCATCGACATTCTGGAGGCGCTGCCGCGTGGCCTGCAGACGGAACTCGGCGAAAAAGGCGCGGGTCTCTCGGTCGGCCAGCGCCAGCTCATCTGCTTCACCCGTGCGTTGTTGGCCGATCCGCGCATCGTCATCCTCGACGAGGCCACGAGCTCCATCGATGCGCTGACGGAGGCGCGCTTGCAGCATGCGTTGCTCACGTTGTTGCACGGCCGCACGAGCTTTGTCGTGGCTCACCGCCTCTCGACCATCCGCCATGCCGACCTCGTGCTGGTGCTCGACCAGGGGCGCATGGTTGAGCGCGGCACGCATGTGCAGTTGCTCGCGCAGGGCGGCCATTATGCGGCGCTTTACCGGCAATTTGTCCAAATGGACGACCAAAACTGACCGGTCTCCGAAATGTGCTCAGAGCAGAAAAGATGATTTTTTCAAAGATTTTCCTCGGAAAACACCCTCTTTTCGCTCTAGAAAGGCGTTGCGTTCAGAGTAAAGCACCCTAAACCCAGATTCACTATGGCTAAAAAATCAGCTCGTAAACCTAATGCAAAATTCATGGCCCCGGTCACGCCGGACGCCTTGCTCGCCGCCGTTGTCGGCGCCGCGCCTCTCCCACGCACAGAGCTTACCAAGAAGCTCTGGGTCTACATCAAGAAAAACAGTCTTCAGGATAAAACCAAGAGGACCCAGATCAATGCCGACGACAAACTCAAGGCGGTCTTTGGCGGCAAGTCCAAGGTCAGCATGTTTGAGATGACCAAGCTCGTTTCCGGTCACGTCAAGAGCTAAGGCAAACCCTTTCAACCAAAGCGCCGCCCCGGGGAAACCTGGCGCGGCGTTTTTGTTTTCAGGCGCGGATTTGTTTCACACGAAGGTCGCAAAGAGCCGCGAAGAAAAGCAGATGGTTTCTCGCGAAGGGGACGAAGGAGGCGAAGGGTAAGAGGGAAACCCTGAAGCCAGGAATCGTGCATGAACACTCGTCATTCGCCATTCTGCATTCGTCATTTTCCTTCGAGCGCCGTCTCGATCTGTTTGCAGGCGGTCTTTAAAATCTGCAGGCGCGCATGGCGTTTGTTGTTGGCCGGGATGAGGTGCCACGGCGCGAAGGTGGTGTCGGTCAGGGCGAGCATGTCGCCCACCGCCACCTCGTAGGCGTGCCATTTGCGGCGGTTGCGCCAGTCCTCGTGGTCGATCTTGTGGCGCTTGTAGGCGGTGTCCTCGCGTTCGCGGAAGCGGCGCAGTTGTTCGTCCTTGCTGATGTGCATCCAGAATTTCACGACGATGATGCCGCGCTCGGTGAGCTGCGCCTCGAAGTCGTTGATCTCGGTGAACGCCCGCTTCCATTCGGCCTCGCTGCAAAAACCTTCGAGCCGTTCCACGAGCACGCGGCCATACCACGAGCGGTCGTAAATGGTCACCATGCCTGCACGCGGCACGTGCCGCCAGAAGCGCCAGAGATAATGGTGGGCTTTTTCCTCGTCGTTCGGCTTGGCGATGGGGATGACGCGGTAGTCGCGGGCGTCGATCGCGCTGGAGAGACGGCGGATGGCGCCGCCCTTGCCCGCGGCATCCCAGCCCTCGAAGACGAAGACGATGGAACGGTGCTGGGCCGAGGCTGCGCGCACGGCGTGGTTGAGGCGGCCGAGCCACTTGTCGCGCTTTTCCTCGTAGTCCGCGGCCGACAACTGCTGGTCGAGCGGGAGCGCGAGCAACCGGCGCAGGCCGGCCGCGCGCAGCGGGGCGGCGGCGGTTCCTTGGGCTTTGGCCTTTTGGCTTTGGGCCTTTTTAATCTTGCGGGCGTGCTCGCGGAAGCGCGTGAGCAGCAGCTGGCCCACGGCCAGGTCGCGGCTGCGCTCGTCGTCGGCGCCGACGATGAGCCACGGTGTGGCCGGGCGGTGGGTGGCGTCCAGGATGCGCCGGGCGGTCTGCCCGAGGCGGTCGTAGAGGCGGTGGTGGTGCCAGTCGTCAGGCTTGACGCGCCACGCGGTGCGTTCGTCGCTGGCGAGCGCATGGAGGCGTTTGTGCTGCGCGGTTTTTGAAAGATGCAGCCAGACTTTCAGGATGAGCGCCCCGTCATCGGCGAGCAGTTGTTCAAAGCGACGGATGCGGTGCAGTTCATGGTCGAGCTGCGTGAGGTTCTTGGCGCCGTGGATTTCCTCGCGGAGCGTTTCCGTGTACCATGAGCCGGCGAAGATGCCCATGCGGCCGCGCGGCGAGAGGCTGCGCCAGAAACGCCACATGAACGGGCGCTCGCGTTCCTCGTCGGTGGGCGTGTGAAACGCCACCGTCTCCACGCCGCGAGGGTCGAGCCAGCCGTTGAGCGTATTGATGAGTTCGCCGCGCCCCGCCCCCTCGACGCCGGCGACAACGAGCAGCACGGGAAAGGGGGCGGCTTTCAGCTCCACCTGCAGTTGGATGAGGCGCTCGCGCAGCCGGGGCACGCGGGCCTCATATTCTTTTTTGGGGATACGGGGCGTCGCAATTTTACGGGCCATGCTGGAAAAATTTCTGCCGTGGCGCCGCGGGCTTGTCGAGTCTGCCCAGAAAAATTCGAGCAAAACCCCTCGCGCATTGGGCAAAGCTGGTTAAGCTTGATGCGCCAAAGGTGAAACGGCTGCGGGCATGCCGCGCGCGGCCGGACCCCAACTTCAAAACCAGGAGGCTGCGATGAACCCCGTGCAGTTGATCATAAGATTTCTTGGCTGTTCGGCCGTGGCGGGCGTGCTTGGCGCGCTGGCGATGGCGGTGGTCATCCGGCTCATCGCGCGCGCCAAGTGGGCGCGCGGCGACATGGTGGTGGCGGTGGGCAGCCTGCTGACGCGCTCGCGTGAATCGGCCCGGCTCGTCGGCGGCATCCTGCACGTGCTTTCCGGCGTGGGTTTTGCCATGGTCTATACCGTGGCGATGATGGCGCTCAACCTGGTGAGATTTCCGGTGGCGGCCTATGCGGGCATCGGCTTTGGGGTTTTCCATGGCATGGTCGTGGGCCTCACGCTGTGCTGGATCGTGGCGGACCAGCATCCGCTCGATGAATTCAAGGAGGCCGGCCTGGCGGTGGGCGTGAGCCATCTCGCGGGCCACGTGGCCTACGGGCTCGTCGTCGGGCTGGTGATTGGTTTTTCGGGGCTGTAACCAACCGCTGATCGACCTGATTTTTTAACCACTGATTACACGGATGAGCACGGATACGGATCGGATTTTTAAAACCACTTATGGGCACTTATGTTCACTTAGAAATTCGGCCCGGAGCTTTAACCGCTAATGGACGCTAATTCACGCTAATAGGCCGCAGGCCAACAGTTGTTTTCCGCAGCCTGCAAATATCAGCGGCCATCCGTGTTATCCGCGCAAAGGCCTTAATAAGTGAACATAAGTGTTCATCAGTGGTTCAAGCGCTGGCTTCCGAGATTAGCGCCGATTAGTGGTTACAAAGGTCGGTGGTTTAAAATCCTGGTTTCTGCCTCTGCGATCTCTGCGGCCTCTGTGTTCAAAAGGG